>Ga0114997_10000008_pt1 | contig 161839 bp, 111 predicted proteins | sample ArcticOcean_MG_C_2_FD_87045 | JGI IMG/M metagenome (GOLD analysis project Ga0114997, IMG submission 87045) | Marine microbial communities from western Arctic Ocean - ArcticOcean_MG_CB4_136 | ecosystem: Environmental > Aquatic > Marine > Oceanic | place: Arctic Ocean: Canada Basin | collected... | reverse complement strand
TCTTCATGTTCTTCATGTTCTTCATGTTCTTCATGTTCTTCATGTTCTTCATGTTCTTCATGTTCTTCATGTTCTTCATGTTCTTCATGTTCTTCATGTTCTTCATGTTCTTCATGTTCTTCAGGCTCTTCACTTTCGAATGGTACCCCTTCAGCTTGACTACCAATACCAAATGGTAATCTTGATAGATTAATATTGGATTGGCCAGAATAGCCAAAGGGTAGTGAACTAGGATTCTTGGAGCCACCCTTTGCTGGAAGTTGAATTTTGTTTACATCTTCCATTCCATCAATACCTTCTAATTCGTATAGTGAATTAGCTGCATCATCCAAGCCTGGCACTTCAGAAGGCATTGATGAATCAATTCCATCTTCTGCCAGATCTATTAGGTTTTGACTGCCACATGCTGGACATGAACGCGAGTTCAATGAAAGGAGGCCACAAATTGTACATTCAAGCATATTACTCCCTCATCATCACCAGCCAACCATCACCTTTGAAGTAAACGCTTCTAAGGGTCGTAAAAGTAGGATTATTCTTCACTATCTAACTTAGAGGTCACAAAATCACTAGCGGATGTGATTGTTTCACTTACTAGTTCCTTTATCTCATCAAAGTCATTGTCGACCAATGAATCTGCGAAGTTTTTACCCTTTTGTTGACCACGATATAACTGATAAATGGTACCAATTAGAGTAAGTGAGACCAAGGCGATCTTCCATAACATATCTCCTCCACCGACTGCATAAACCAGTACCATGTAGAAGGAAATAATTGTAGTAGTTAGAATCATGATTGGGAAACCTGCTTTGAAGAATTCCTTAAACGATACTGGATAACCTGCTTCTTCTGACATTCCTGCCATAACTACATTTGCAGAAGCTCCAATCAAAGTACCATTGCCACCTAAGCATGCACCAAAGGCCAAAGCCCAGATCAGGGGACCAAGTTCAACATTAGCACCTTGTGAGATTTGTAAAACAATAGGAATCATTGTTGCGGTATAAGGAATATTATCAATGAATGCAGAAGCTATTGCTGAAACCCAAAGTAGAATCAATATAGCCGCTGTAAGCCGGATAATTCCATCCTCACCCTGAGGGAAAGCTTCGATTGCTCTTTGTACATATTCGCCAATAAAGCTAATTACGCCCATGTATTGTAAGGAGTGGACTAATACGAAAAGTCCAGCAAAGAAAAGTAAGGTAGTCCATTCAACTTCTTCAAGAGGTTCTTCCAAGTTATGCCGATTAGTAGCTAATAACATCAAAACTGAACCAGATAAGGCAATCCATGAGACTGGTATCTGAGTAATTGGATGTAAGAAGAAACCAACAATAACCAAACCTAGAATTATTCCACTGGTTGTCAACATTTTTGCATCCTTAATACCGTACTTGGCTTCTAACTCTGCGACATCTATGATACGCTTACCCGAAAACTCGTCTGCGTACATCCAACGAAGTAACATGAATGCTGGAACTATAGTCATCAATATTCCAGGAGCCATTTCTAAAATGAAGTCATTAAAGTTTACACCTTCACTAGCCAAATCAGCATAAATCCCATCATCCTTAACACGAATCGCTGATTCTGATAAGCCTGATCCAATCATAATGTTTGGAGGATCCCCAATCATAGTTGCTGCACCACCGATATTAGAAAATAGTACCTCAGAAATCAATAATGGAACTGGTTTCAAGTCCAACACCTTTGCCAGTTGAATAGTGACTGGAGTAAGAAGCAGTACAGTTGTCACATTATCCAAGAATGCCGAAAGAACTGCAGTTACGCTACAAAGAATGACTACTAAACTCCAAATTGAGCCGCCACTTTTCTTGTAGGCTTCAACTGCAAACCATTCGAACACACCTGTATGTGAGATGACGCCAACCATCACCATCATACCTAACAGTAATCCAATGGTCTCCCAGTCAATGAAAGTTGTAACAGCCCTTAGGGTCAAAGCAGATTCAACAGAGTAGTGATTAAGTGCTAAAACTGCTACTAAACCTCCTAGAGCCGCAGCCAGTGTTCGGTGCACTGCCTCGGTAATAATCAGTGCATAAACGGCAATCAGAATAAAAAGTCCAACTACAACCGCTTGTGTTTCAAGACCATCTTTGATATTCAAATCAAGATGTACGTCAGTACTATCACCGCCACTAGCAACTGAATGACCAACCAGAATCATGCTTCCAACCAATAATAGAAGCATAAAAGCGATATGCCTCGAGGTGTTTTTGCGCTTTGTTAGACCAAACATAATTCTCCCTCTAATCGACTCCAAATACAACTAATTATTGACCATTTTGATAGAATGTGTCTTCATCTCCACAAAACACAGACATTTCCTCTTGAAGAAACAATGGTAGAATTAGTATTCTCTGCAAGATGAGTCCAAACTTCTTTGATATTGGTACGGTCAAATAACCCTCTATTAATTTTTATTTTGACCAAGTCTTTTTTGGCTAATTGAGCATCTATCTCTTCAATTAAGGTATCGGTAATTCCAGATTTACCAACGCGAACACTTGGTTGGAATTCTCTGGAAGTAGCCATTTTTTTAATCGAATTTGGTATTTTTTTGTCTGACATATGAGCACCTCTTTATTGTTTTTTTAATCGATATCGCCTAACATTATTACACATTAGACAGGTTACTACTTTCATTCCTGAAATTATCCTAGTCCTCACATTATGGCCATGCGAAAATGGTTTGTAACATTTACGACAAAGCATTAATTTAGCTCTATTAGGAATAGATAAACGATGCTTTTTACTGACTGAAATCAATTGACTGGACGCTGAATAAGCAAGTTTAGATTTTTTATCCTTAGTATTTTCCAATACTTGTAATAATTGTTCTTGAGTAGAAAATGCATTTTCCTTTCTTTGGTTCTTATTGGTGCGTGAACGGTTTCGAAGTCTTGGCATAATAATACCTACTTTTTCAAAGCGACCAAAATGTCTTGACTAATGATATTGATCTCACGGTCACCATCAATTCGATGAAATATCCCTATATCTTCATACCAATTAGCTAGAGGTGAAGTCTGTTCATGGTATGCAGATAATCTAGAGATAACTGTTTGTTCATTGTCATCCGCACGTCTTTTCTCATCAAAATCACCACAGGAACAACCAGATTTGGAAACCGGATTGAATGTTTCATGAAATACTAAACCACAATTATTACAGGAATATCTCCCACTGATTCTCTCAACTATTCTTTCATCGGGAACTTCAATGGCAATCACATGACTTACTTCTGTAAGTTGAGATAGAGCTTCCGCTTGAGGTATCGTTCTTGGAAATCCATCAAACATTACCCCATTTACTGCATCATCATGCTTAATCCGATCACGAATTAAATCTATGATGATTGAATCTGGAACGAGTAATCCACCCTCCATGTATTCTTTTGCTGCTAATCCTGTGGCTGTCTTTTCTTTAACCGCAGCCCTGAGTATATCACCTGTTGATACTTGTGGTAATCCTGTAGATTTAGTAATTCGTTCAGCTTGAGTACCTTTACCTGCACCCGGTGGGCCAAACAAAACAATACTGCTCATACTAGGCCCTGACACAACTTAGATTTGAAGATACGCTATCACTTACCATTCTGAGTAAGCCACTTATGCCCGTAAGCATTCCATTGCTCAATAGACCACCCAGGAGGTAAACCTGTGGATGGTAATGGTCTTGTCAACATTGGAGCAACTGGTTTTGGCAATTGAGGTAGAGGCATTGGAGGCATACCAGTAGGTATATTCATTCTTGGTGGCATCCCCATTGGTATATTCAAATTAGGAGCTGCTGCACCTGGTAATGGAGTGATACCTAGTTGTGGTAGTTCAATAGATTGTGCCAATGCAGCAGCAATTTCATCGGCTGATACCTCACCGCTAGTAAGTTCATTTACCGAATCGCCAATATCAAGTACTGCATCTCTTCTTTCAGATATATATTCTGGATTGACATAGGAGTCGGCCGAAACTAACTGTGAATCATCACTCTTAACAGAGCCGCTTTGTTTCATGACTCTAGCCACTACTATCAATCCAACTAATAATGCTGATATTATCAATAGTGAAATGTACCAGGGTACTAAATTGAAAAGACCACTATTTCCTTTAGAGGACTGAATACTTGAAGATAAGGAGATCTGAGCAACTAATCCAGTATCAGAAGTAATGTTTACCAGTGTTTCAAATGAACCCTTTTCAGCATCTTGGCCAGGTTGGATAGTGATTTTGATTGAGAGTGATTCCCCAGGTGACAGTCCTGAGAACTCAGATGGTTCGATAGCAATCTCCCAGCCACTCACTCCAATTCCTGACTCATTAACGACAATCGCTGAAATTATTCCATTTAATGGCTTATTACCATCATTACGCAAGGTTATCACCTGAGATTCACTATCATCAACTAATATTCCTGTAAACTTCTCGGGGGTATTATCATCAATAGATAAATTGCCAAATTCTGATTCTTGAACTCTAACATCCAGTTGAAGACTCTTTGTGAAGTTTCGACCCCCACTATCACCAATAACAGTAACTGAAATTATGAAACTACTTTGAGATATTTCTTCATTTATTGGTGGTACTAATCCTAAACTTACAGTGGCATTCTCTCTAGGATTAAGTAGCATAACTGGATTAGAAAAACCAACTACCCATTCGTCTGGAGCTAGAGAATATGTCCAATTCAAATTTAATATTGAGTTACCTGTATTGGTTATTATAAAATCATTGTATGAAAAATCAGAAGAAATTTCAGTTGAAATAAATTCAGGCCCAACCAAATCAAATGAGACATCTTCTCTAATCAATAGCCGGGTTGTATTAGTGACATAATTAAAGTCTGAAAGCTCAGCACGAATAGTATATGAATTAGAATCACCTTCTACTGCTGCTATTGGAACATTAAACTTAAATTGAACCACTTTGGTTTCACCTGGTTGAATTATCATTGATACCTTACGGGAATCATTTTCTGTTGGTGTAATAACTCGAATGTACCAACTAGGGTTAGAAGGTTGAATGCTTATATCCATGTCTAAAACAGAGTTCCCAGTATTAGCTATTTGGTAGTCTAAGAACTTAATCTCTCCACTATCTACAAGTACATCACGTGAAATTAAATTTGTCCCAATGGAAACTCCCTGATCTAATAGTTCAGTACTATATTCTTCTTTTTGAAGAACTGAGATAGTAGCTGATTCACTGTAATTAAGCAATGGATCTGTACTCGAAGTAACGTAACAGGTAACTGTATCAGTTTGACCGACTGGTGGAAGACCATTCGCCACCGGTGGAACAAATATACGGACTGGCATTGAAAGATAAGAAGTAATATCTAAAGGTTCGAAGTCTAACGTCGATGAATTAGAATTCCCCAGCATAACCTGCCACCTATTTTGTGAAACACAATCTACTGTATACTGCGCTGCTGCATTACCAACATTTTGTGCCGAAATTGAGAATGCTGCTGATTCACCAGGCATTGCAGCTAAACCGCTAGTTCCTGCTACCACTACTTTTGCATCATCAACTTGCTCAATTATGATAGTTATACGTTGTGAGTGAGAAACGGTTGGAATACTTTGATACTGTACAGTAACATCAACATAGAAAGTACCCGATCTAGCATATCTTGGATTATTTAAATCATCAAGATTAGCACTTTCATCTTCAAAATGAAGAACTATATCTTTCGTATCGTCAGAAGATCCTAATCCAGATACTGTGAATGGGCCGTTTTCCGAATATTGTTTTGACCAACTATCCTCTGGAACTATAAAATAATTGAAAATTGGATGTGGTTCTTGTACATTGGTCGATGATAGTGTTATGCTTTGACTACCTGTCCCTTCATTCAATATACGAATCGGTATATCAATACCAGTCTGAGTGCGCACATCAAAAGTCTTTATCGCCGCAGCATCTCGTTCAGAAGGTGTATTTGGTTGTGTACCGTCTTCATTTAACACGAGTACTCGTACACCGAGCGAGGTTACTTCAATATCTTGAGTGATAATATTATTATCTACTCCTGAAATTTCATCATTCATCTCAGCAACTTCATTATCTGTATCAATACTTAGTTGTAAAGTATGAATTCCAGTATTGGAAAAGGAACGTATGCTAATAATCGATTCCACTTCACTTGAGGCAACACCTTGTGAGTCGCCTTGCAGAAGTATAATACCTTCAGTGAGGTCTTCTAAAATCCAATGAAATCCTGTAGTACCTAATGTTCCTTGGTTCATCCAAGCCACCCGTATAGATACAATATCGTTCTGAAGTGGGTTTTGTGATGAAAGATAAATTGATTCATTGAAAGTGGTTAGATCGGACTTCTGCTCTAATATTGCATCAGCAGAAATCACAAGACTATATGCCTGTTTAGTTCCACTTCTGTGCAAAACTTTGACCACCCAATTTCCTGAATTTGTATAAGTCTCTGGAGCAATTTTGATTCTCTCAACATTATTGATGTCATCAGCAGAACCGCCTTGATTTGAAAAACCAGAAGTAAATTGGTTACCCAACCATTCATTACCTGAAGGATCAACTAAAATTAAATCTAAATTATTTACCAATTTAGCCTGGTTTTGAGCAGAGTTGGCACTTCCAGCCTCATCGGTCCATACAAGAGTTATATCGATACCATGACTCGGATCTAAATCTAATTCATACAATAAACCAAATCCGGACTTTAGAAGCTTGCCATCATCATAATTTGTTGAAAGAACTGTATCACCATCTGTTGGTAAAACGGTTCTCTCCAAATTGACTTGACCCCATCCCTCGGAGGGGTTTGGAATATCAGAAGCCCCTAAGTCAGTTGCCCCGTTAATAATTGCAGCCTTGATCAAAGATGCAGAAGGAGATGATATGCCGACTTGCTCACGAAGGAATTCTCTTGTCAAGGATGCAATTCCTCCTGCTACAGCAGTTGCTTGTGAACTACCAGAAAGAGACATGTATAGTGGGTCTCCATCGGAATGAGTTCCTGAACCACAAGTAGCACCTGAAGGTGATTTTGCTTCTTCTGGCCTTCCAGAACATAAGTCAATACCAGGTGCTACAACATCAGGTTTGATTCTTCCATCCAGAGTAGGTCCTTGACTAGAAATTGAAGCAACAGATCCAGATGGAGCAGATGAACCAGTGCCAGTTGTACTAGCACCTACTGAAAGAACATTTTTAGCAGTACTTGGAGGTGAGATTTGAGAGGCACCATCTGCACCTCTATCACCAACTGAAAAGATTGGAAGTAAATATGGTTCATCTACTACAAACTGATCGACAGAACGTGAATCAGCAGTGTATTCTCCCAAATTACCATTTAGACCCCAGGCATTTATTGCAATTCTAGCAGTCTTTTGTTTTGCATCTAATAGTATATCATAAATTGAACCTTGGCGACCAAAAACACCTGTTGGGTCGTGTTCAAGTGCGTACATAGTCACACCTGCACCTGGTGCTATACCTTTGGCTATTGAGTCACCTGAACCATCGCCAATGGCTGTTAGAGTGATGTGAGTGCCATGTCCTGAATTAGTATCAGAAGGTGATGAATCAAGTCCAAATTGTGTATAAACTGCAGCTACACGCCCAGAAATGTCTGGATGGTCTCTATCTAATCCTGTATCGGCAATTGCTATCATCTCACCCGATCCATCCAAAGTAAATGTTGCAGTACTTCCAACATTGACTACACCAGAAATCGCACCAGCAACTGCATTATGCAATTCCATATCATTTCCTTTCTCCAACCAGATAAAGCGACCATCTGATATTACATTAGAAGAAAATGAAGTAATGATATTTGGTGAAATAAATGCTTGACAAATACCAACACCACACCATGCTTCATCAGCTCCATTTCCTATTAAATTCAAAACCAATTCTTCAAAACCACCGAGTTGTAAGTCACTGGAAGGAATTAAAATAACCGATTCTATATTTTCCAAAGTCATCAACCCTGGCTGAACCCTCCATCCTGGCTGCATATTACCAATCCATCGAATTCGTGAATCTTGTTGCAGTTCAGTAAATACATCGTCGATATTTGCAGGTAAGCGAACCATTAATGATTCATCTCCAAGATAATCTAGAACCTCAATTTCAAATTCCAATTCTAACTCATCAATAATTAATCCATCTAAAGCATATAATTGAATAATTGCAAATCCTGTTGTTAGATAATCATAATCATTTGTTAAAGAATGATCAACAGAGGGGCCTTGTGAGACCAATGGGTCAAAAGAACCAGATGCTAAATGTACTAGCCCAGAAGATGATGATGCCTCTATATTTGCAATACTAGTTGATACTGCTTTGTGCCAATTATTTGAGGCAATCTCTAATCGCTGTTGCTCAGAAAAATCCAAGTTGTTTTCGTCACTCTCACCAAGTGATTGGAAATTAGAATTAGAATTGTCTGAAAATAGGGGTGATATAGATGTAAATACTAACAACGCCAACATCAAAAATGTACGACGATGAATCAACATAACCCATCGGACTCCCATGATGTTTTTGAAAACGACCCTATATTGTCCACAAAATGCTCTCTTTCAGATATTATTGTAAGTTGAAATCGCAGTATCAGTTTTTTCTACAGATTTTCTCCAATCTGATTCAATTCCCATCAATGCTCTAATCGCATCGACGTTTTCGGGAATTACGTCCGATTCTTGGTGTATTGCTTGGAAATAGTAAAGAGTATTGCCCTCTAATTTAACTCCATCTTCCCACACAAAAATTTCGTGTAAATCGCCCCATTTCCTACCGATATCCCTACCAAACTCCATTACTTCAGCAGTTGTGGTAATTCCTGTTTCCGAACCATTCATCAATAAGATTCGAGGCTGCAAATCCCACATAGATAGAACCTTTTCAGTTGTTAGACCATGACCCTCAGGGAGTGTAGCTACGATTACGTGCACATGCATAATAGTTGTAGGTACCGCAACTGCCATCGAATTAATAGAAATTTCTGGTTTAACTGTCATTACATCAGGACCATGGTGTGATGGCACTTTGAGTACTGGTTTGATAGCATTGATTGGCCCTTTAGTAGAATCACCTGGGTCTGCTGCACGTCGAATCATAGTACATTCAACACTTAATTCCCCACAGTGATCATAAAGAGGTACTAATGTCCTAGATAACCCAGTCGTATTACAAGATACAACTCTGGTACCTTTGGCATTAAGATTCTGTTCATGGTTTGCAGATGAAGAATAAGATAATTCAGTCATAGAATGTTTTTCTCCGCCTTGGAAAATCCACTTAAGACCTGCTGATTCATACTTTTCCTTATTCGAAGCACCTACTTTTCCAGGCGAACAATCAATCACTATATCTGATATTGAGAGAAGATCGCTCAAACCACCATGACAAGTATATCCAGCATCAGTAAAAGCAGCAATTCGGTCTTTATCATCATATGTGCAATATAGCGGGTAACCCTTTCGAACTGCAAGGTCACATCCAAATGCAGGTCTAGTCTTTGTCACACCAACAATTTCCATGTCATCCTGTGCATCGACTGCATCCGCAACTCGCTTTCCAATTGTTCCATATCCGTTGATGGCTACTTTGATTGTCATTGCCTCACCATTTAGTTGTCCTTGAACGCCCTCTATTAACAAATCGTTCGAAATGATATCATTGAAAAAATACCAACTATTGCAATATGGTCAAAGAAAGTATATGTTCAAGATACTACGACAGCAACTCATGGCGGATGCCTTGGATATTGTTGAGCGCTCATTTAGCATCAACTCAAAACTTAGTTCAAGACTAGAGGCTGCTGCAGAACAAAATGCCATACTACGCATTGGATGGACCAATTCTGGCGACCCAGTTCCTAAAAATGGTGAATTAGGCCTTTGCCCGGGATTACCCGTTGGTTCAAAACTCCGTGCACTAGGAGTATTAGGATCATGGATTGCTCCTTTTGGCAAGGGTGGTAGTTTTACGATTCAGGGTGATTCTGGCTCATTTTTAGGTGCTGGTAATGACGGTAATACAATAATCTGTGAACGCAGTTCAGGTAATTATACTGGATTTGCGATGAAATCTGGAAAAATAACTATTCTTGATGGATCTGGCAATGACTCAGGAGCTTGTATGACTGGTGGTGTCTTAGTTATCAGAGGGAATTCAGGTTCAAGAATTGGCGGAGGCATGTCGGGGGGCCTAATTGTAATTGATGGTGATGTAGGAAATGACCCTGGTGCTGGAATGACCGGTGGAAGAATTGTGATCAATGGGCGTTGCCCAAACCCACCAGAGGGAGTATCTCTTAGACCTTTGACAGAATCTGAACAAAAAGAAATCAATAAACAATTAGACGACAAGGCACATGAGATTCCTAAAGATGCAATATGCCTTGAGGCTAACGAAGATACTTATGAACAAACTAGAGAATACCTAGTCTCTTCAGGTGATTTATCTGGTATTGGCTTGGTTCCTGGTGATGATCATCGGAAAATGAAATATGTCACCTGTGATACTGTTTCCTTAATTGGAGAACGTGGAGACGAGAATACTCCAATTGCTCTACCATTGCCAGTTATGCCTTTTATTGAAGATGCTAGCCATTTGAAATTGGCAAAGGAAGAAAGTGCTGAATTAATTGAAAGTTTGAATAAGCAACCATTTATGACACGTTCTAACCCTCGAAATATTGATTTCTTGGTAGTAGACCAGAATAATCTCTCCGAGGTTGCCGATATGGCTGCTGAAGCTGGTGGTGTGATAATTGATTTCACTTCTATGCCAAGTATGAATTCTGAAGAAATCGATGGAATACTTGTTGCTATACGTTCCTTTATGGGTCGAAATAAACCATATGCATTGATGGAAGGCATAGGAAGGATTGACACCCTACATGTAAGATCATCATACCATGGGGCAGATATCGCGATTTCCAAGATTGAAGATGGCACAGGTATTTCCGAGCCAGCAAGTCTACCACTGATAGGACGAAGTAGTAAAGCAAACTTAGATGACACACACACTGAGTCTGGAATAATGCTAGGATTCTCTGTTGATGCTCAAGATTTAGCCATTTTGAGTGCCACTGGAATCAAAGTAGTATGCTGTGAAGTACCAATGATTGAACCGATAGACCTAGCAATATGGATTAATGGTTTGGGCAAGGATTTATCAAATATCCTCAGAGAATTAGGTTTGGATTCGATTGATGGCCTTAATCGCCAGCATCTAAGAGCCTTGAACTATGAAACTGCTGCGGTTAGTGGACTAAGACTAGCAGGATATGAACGTCCATTACCACATTGGTTCGCAAGATGAGTGATTGAAATGCCAACAATATCTGTGGAGCAAATCCTATTGTCCAAAATGATGGATAAACATGGATTGAAACATGACATTGAACAAATATCCGAACAGCTTCCTTTGCTCGGTACTGATATTGACTTATGTTCAAAAGAAGTCCTTGACATTGAGATATTCCCTAACCGTCCAGACTTACTTTCGGGGGAAACGTTAGCACGTGCAATCCGTCCATTCTTACATAATTCCCAGGCACTGCCTGAACTTGATGTAATAAAGGGTGAGATTACGATGGTAGTTGAACCAGAATTAGAAGAGATTCGTCCGGTCATATTAGGAGCAATTGTAAGAGGAGTCGATCTTGAAAATAGTTCTGAAGAATTAGATTCTTTCATCAAATGCCTAATGGATCATCAAGAGAAGTTACATTTCGCCCTTGGTAGAGGCAGAAAGAGAGCATCAATTGGAGTACATGATTTGAGTACTTTAAGCCCACCGTTTAGAGTCAAAGCTGTTTCTGGAGATACAAAATTCATCCCATTAGCAATGGATAGGGAGATGTCAATAATTGAAATATTACAAGAACATCCAAAAGGAATAGATTATGCTCACCTTGTCGATGGTTTTCAGAAATACCCAGTAATAGTTGATTCAAACGATGCAATCTTATCGTTCCCACCTATTATCAATGGAAACCATACTACTGTCAATCATGGAACTCGAGATTTCTTTATCGATGTAACAGGTTGGGATCAACGCTCATGTGAAGCATGCTTAATGCTAATTGCTTCACAACTTTCCGAAAGAGGGGGTCAAATTGAATCAGTCAATGTAACAGGTTTTGACGGTCAAATCAAGGATTATCCTGATGGAAATCCCATCACCCATGAAGTGCCCACCAAATTATTAGATGGATTACTTGGCCGTAAATTAACTGATGATGAGATTTCATATTCCATTAATAGAATGGGTGGAAGATTTATCTCGAGGAATAATGAAACTTCAATCTCCATTGAAATGCCGAGATGGAGATTTGATATCCTTCACCCTGTCGATCTAATTGAAGATATTGCTATCGGACATGGTTATGAAGACTTGGGGAGTGACATCCCTAGATCTCCTATGACTGCAATACCTCGCCCGGATGCACATTTGCGTAGAAGAATACGTGACTCTATGCAGGGATTAGGTTTCATACAGATTCAATCACTCACTCTTTCTAATGATGATGATCAGTTTAATTTCATGCGTTGGAGTTCTGTTGGTGAAGTAACTAGAATTACCAATCCAATTACAATCGATCACACCCTTCTGAGACAATATCTAATTCCTGGACTTCTAAGACTTCTAGCAACCAATAGACATCATGATCTTCCGCAGAGTGTATATGAACTTGGAACTGTTGTCAGAGATCATAAAAATAGTGATAGGATTGCATTTATTGTTGCTGAAAGGAGTGGTGGATTTGCTGCAGTAAGGGGAAGAGTTCAAGCATTTATGAGAGATTTAGGAGCCATCGACTACAGTATAGAAAAACTCCCTGAAAATGATGGCCCTTGGCTTACAGGACGGTCTGCTAAAGTGATGATTGGAGATACACAAATTGGTTGTTTTGGAGAAATAGACCCTGTGATTTCAGAAAAATTCGATTTACGTGTTCCAATAAATGGTGCTGAATTTTCTTTAAACCAGTTGGAAAAAGTGATTTCAGACCCTGTGTGAATGGTTAATATTTGAACAATCTATACGAGTGTTTCAAGAGTTTGACTCCTTCCAGCAAATATGCGCAGGGTGATTATCGTCCTATTACTGCTAACTACCTTGGCGCCGATGGTAAATGCAAATTCTATTATTCAAGCTCGAGATGACTTTGTTGGAATAGAATCTCCTGAACTAATAGTTATACATCGAAATGAAAGTTTGGAAATATCAGTCACATTACATAATACTCTAAGTTTCACACAAACATATACACTTGAGCTGTTAGAGATCGATTCGAGTCTAATTGCTAACGGCTTGCCAATACAATATACACTCGATAGTAATAAATTGCGACAAGTTAAATTCACGATTACAAGTAGTAATGATGCACCATATGTTTCAACTATCATTAAACTTAATCTTACTACTGACTTTGATTCAAATCTTTTTGAATTGATTTATATCAATGTATTAGTGGCACCCCAATCTAATTTAAACTTCGGAGTAAGTGGAGTATCGGAATTAGTAGTCGATCCAGAAGTAAGAACTAATCTTGCTGTTAATTTAACAAATAATGGATTAATATCAGATAATGTAACGTTTAGCCTATCTACTCAGTCTTCTTGGAATTGGGGGTGGAATATGAATCAAACCAGTGGACAAAACTCTATCGAAAGTCTTTCACCTGGCCAACTTTGTTATGTATATTTTTGGATAGACATACCTCCTGTAATCAATGGAGCACCTCTGTTTAATAATGGTCCCCGTTTTACACTAACTGCAACTTCAAGTTTAGATTACCAAAAAGACCAATGGTCATTTGATCTACTAATGAGTGAATTCAGAAACATTACAATTGATACAGTTTCACAAAATCTAACACTCGATCCATCCCAAAATGAGAGAATGAGCATTACTGTTCGTAATGTTGGTAATGTAGGAAATAAAATTGACACTATATTAGAACTTATAGATGAATCAGGACAACCCATCGTGAATGTACAAAGAGCGGATAGGATTGAGTCTGATGGATGGACTGTAGCCCTATTTGGGGCGGAAAACGATTTCGTAATTCAACCAAACCAAACAATAACCTTTGAAGTTGGTTTCCAAGCTCCAGCAGACTATTATGGTAGTTTTGATATTCGTGTAATTATATCACCTATAGGAGCAGTTTCGAAAACCAAAACTGTAGATCTCAGTGCTGATATTGAGTGGCAGAGATCGGCAAATATAGAATTGCTAAATGAGGGATGTATTTCACTGCTACCAGGAAATCAATGTCAGTCTGAAATTAAGATTGAAAATACAGGTAATGCTGACGACTTTTTTGAATTGAAGGTTAGTAATATACCATCATTCCTCAATACTAATGATGAACAGTTATCATATAGTATTCCAAAAAATCAGGCTAAAATATTTGGTCCTATAATTCTAACAGCAAATGTTGATGTGCTGGCTTTTGAAAATGATAATGTGACTTTTAAATTATTTCTTGGAGGTACTCAAACCCAGATTGGAGAAATTAGAATACCAGTAATTATTGCTCCAGTAATCAATTGGACAGTTGAAAGTTCTAGCGAGGAGATTGACGGTAATGGACGTTTAGCAATTTCTATGACGCTAAGGAATGATGGTAATGCAATAGATGGTTTAATGGTTCAATTACAATGTTCACATTTAACTAAAATGTCATTCATCCCCCCTAGTGGTGCAATTATTGAAGATGGTATAGAATACCCAAGGTCTTTTGAAGTCAATGATTTGCCTTTAGGTTCTAATTTTACAATTCGTGCATGGGCAGAGATACCTAGTGAGCAAACTAGTAATGGAACAATGTACCTCAATACAACAATACGTTCTAGGTTTTCACCTGATTTGCCATTTGTGTATACCTATACAGCAGATTACATAGGCACTCCATGGCAAAATGATAATGAAGAAGAAACTGGATTCAACTTTGCACAATTATCTTCCGATGTGTTACAGATTACAAAATCTTGGAGTTTGGTAATAATAGCAATCATTCTTTCAGGTTTGATAATTAATAGATCATTAAACGATCGGAAGTTACGTCAAGAGGAGAAGACAATAAAACGTTTACTTAATCAAAATCAGGTACCAGAAAAAGTAGGTGATTGGATGGGTAAATTCACACCAAAACAAAATAAAGAAAGCCAAGTCATCGAGTCTCCTAAAATCTCACCAGAACGTTTTGAGAATATTTTCAAAGCCAATGCAGGTCAATCGAAACAAGTATCTTCACCTATTGAACCGAAACTAAGAGATGCTGCAACCATGGTATTAGATATTCACGATAAGAACCAAATTATAGAATCTGCTGATTTACTACTTCAACAAATAAAGTCTGATGGAATTGCTAAACCGCCTATTGAGAATAAAGAATTGATATCAAAACCTCTTGAACGAAATTTGACAACTCGAAATGATCCCAACGATCTGATTCCAAAGAGATTTGAATCCAACAAACCGATACAAAATACAGTGCCCCTCCCAAAAAGTAAGATAGATGATGATGACCTAGATCTTTGAGTAGCATGTGGCAAATAGGAGTGGATGAGGCTGGCAGAGGTCCTGTAATTGGACCATTAGTTGTATGCGCTGTTGCGATTCCAAGTATTGATTATGAGTTGCTGAAATCAGCAGGTGTCAAAGACTCAAAAGATCTTAGTTCCAAAAAACGTGAACATTTGAAAGAGTGGTTCATTTCTAATCAAGAGGAACGTAATTGGCACTATAGTGTAATTATCTGCCCCCCTGATAGAATTGATGCCTCTTCGGGAAATCAAGGACTCAATGTCCTTGAAACAGAATTATTTGCTGAAGCGATAAATGGACTCCCTAGTACTGTAAAGCAATCAGTTAGAATAATGAATGATGCCTGTGATGTCAAACCTCAGCGATTCTCTGATCGAATTGCTAATCAATTAACTTCTTGGCCATGGAATGACTCATCAATTATTAGTGAACATAAAGCTGATGAGAATGATTCAATAGTTGGTATGGCAAGTATTATTGCGAAGCAAAAAAGGGATCAATGCATTGCAGATATTTCAAAATCTCTAGGTTTCTCAATTGGTTCAGGATACCCCAGTGATCCAAATACTAAGAAAGTCATACCACGTTTACTGGTTAAAGAACCACATCCACAACTAAGATGGAGTTGGGCTACAGTAAAAAGGGAATGGAAGGTTTTGCACACTACTGAACTGCCCAAAAGAAAATCTCCGCCGAAGAAGCAAACAACATTGTTTTAGTAGAACTAAAGATTTTGCCCATGCATTTCATGAAGTATCAATACTAGGGTTGTTTGAATCCCATGTCTTGGAATCCTGATGATGAAACAATGTCTCTGCTTAGGCATATGGCTTTACAGAATGCAATCGAGTATGAAGGGAAAGGAAACACAGGTTCAGTCATTGGTCGGATAATGGGTACTCGTGCAGATTTACGTCCACACGGTAAATTGATTAGTCCATTGATTGCTAAAGAGGTTATACAAGCTAATGCTCTGGCTAATAGTGAGGGTTTGGATCATCTTCGCTCAATATTAGAATTGGAAGCACCACACTTGTTAGAGCAACGTGAGAAAAAGGAAAGGCGTACTGGTCTACCAGAATTACTAGGTGCTGAAAAGGGTAAAGTTGTTCTACGATTTGCACCAAATCCGAATGGACCATTATCCTTTGGCCATGCGAGAGGTATTGTGATAAATGGTACATATGCTAAACAATTCGATGGTGAGTTAATCCTTCGATTTGATGATACTGATACTTCGGTCAAACCACCACTACCGGAGGCATATATACAAATTCCAAAAGAAGCAGAATGGTTACTCGGATTTAAACCACATAGAATAATTTACGCCAGTGACCGAATCGAACAATATTACTCCTATGCCGAAAAGATGCTTGATGGAGGGTTTGGATATGTTTGTCAATGTAGTGCTGAAGAGTTCCGCCAACTTCGTGTCGATAAAACTGAATGTCCATGTCGAAATCATGATTCAAATTATAATTTAGAATTATGGAATAAAATGCTGGATAGTACTTTCAACCCTGGAGATGCCGTTGTTCGGGTTAAAACTGGTATGGATTTAAAGAATCCAGCACTTAGAGACTGGCCTGCACTAAGAATTCAGGACACTAAGGCACATCCACACCCACGCAAAGAGATTGGTTCTAAATATCGTGTTTGGCCACTATTGGATTTCCAGAGTGCAGTTGAAGACTATCTGCAAGGTGTAACACATATTGTGAGAGGAAAGGACTTGATGGACTCAACTAGAAAACAGACTTTACTTTACCAACACTTTGGATGGAAATACCCCGAAACAATGTATTGGGGTCGTGTCAAGGTTCACGAATGGGGTGGGTTTTCGACATCTCAAATGCGTAGAGATATTGAAGCGGGATTATTTGAAGCCTGGGATGATCCAAGACTTCCAACAATCTCAGCACTAAAAAAGAGAGGAATCACTGCCGAGGCACTTCGACAATTTTGGATAGAATTGGGGGTTACTCAAAAAGATATATCAGTTCCTCTAGCAACACTATATTCACATAATACAAAGCAAATTGATGATGATGCACCTAGGCTTTCATTTATTCGACAACCTAAACTTCTCAACTTAAGTGGAACACACCCAAAGTCTCTATCAACTGATGTTCATCCTAATGATGAATCGATGGGGAAGAGAATTTTTGATATTTCAAATTCGGAAATCTATGTAGAAGATGAGGATTTATCCAATCAGAGCCTAAGGCTAAAAGAATTTGCAGATTTCGAAATAGATGGAAATAGTGCGACATTCACCTCAACTGAAAGAAGTGATAGAAGACCTATCGTACATTGGGTTTCAAGTAATGATAGTGATGTAGCAACTTTGATATATCCCGCTGAAGGTGAGATAAAAAGGTATGAAGGAAGAATGGAAAAGCATGACTATCAACCTGGAACTATGGTTCAACTAGAACGAATCGGTTATGGAATTATCATCGATAATTCGACTATTATGTTCACGCATGATTAGGGCAATAATCAAAGCCGAGTGCATCTAGCGCCTATTGATGACACAAGAGGGAAAAACGATTTCTGAACTCAATCTAAATGATGAACATATTACAGTTGGTGTTGAAGACACCCTACGTGAAGGGGCAAGAAGGTTGCTTACTGTACCCGGTGGTATTCTTATTGTCCTAGATGATAATTCAAAAGTCAAAGGTGTAATGGGTTACAAACAATTTCTTTTTGCAATGGATAAAGGTCTAGATGCAAACGTAACTAATTGTGGAGAATTAATGGAAATGGACTTTCTTGAAGTCAAAAAGAATGATACGATAAAAGAAGTTCTCAAACAGATCAAGAAACGTAGCCCACAGGCAGTAGTCGCAGTTGATGAAAATGGTGAGTTTTCAGGGTATTTCTCACCAAGTGACTATAAGGAATCCAAAGCAATTGTCAAATCCCTAAAATCATTAAAGTTATGATTAGCCAACAATCTTGATCGTTCTACTACAACCGCTACATGCGAGTCTTAGAGGTCTTTCATCACTAGTCACAAGATTGACTGTCTGGCACGCAGGGCAACCTATTGTCGGGACACTTGATTCAATTACCGCCTCTTGAATACCATATCGCCTAGGGCTAGCAACAGCAGTGATGAACCAAATTGAAACTACCATTCCTGATGCACCTCCCACGAAAATTGGTGGGTAGGAAAAGAAGTAAATAGCCAAAACCAATGGTATGAGTATCAATTCAAACATTAAGAACCTGCGATGTCGTTTGCGGGTTACTCGAAGTGATAATAACAAACCAAGAAGCAATATTACTCCGGCCATTACGATAATTGAAACTGGTCCATAGAATATTGATTTAGTTGGTTGAAGACTTATAGTAAAGTCTTCAGATAGACTGATTGAGTCACCTTCAACTGTGATTTTTTCGCCCCAAGGGAATCGAGAATGTTTGAAAGAAATGTCTTTTGATTCCAAAAGTTCAGCACCTGCAAAAGAAGTCATTCCAGACGATGTTGCTTCAACATAAAGTGTGAATTCTTGCCACACTGGTGCCGATTGAGTATAGGTGAAACTTCTCATCAAATCAAATCGACTATCTGAATCAAGTGTTTGAAGGGTAGAGAATGTAAGCGAAACGGGATGGTTGACTACTCTAGACTCTCCCATCAAATCTACTGAAATTGAAATTGTATCAAAGTCACTTGAATCACCTAGTAAGTTACCACTGTCCAATTGCATTCCATTGTCACCGCTCATATATGTCCTAAACCTCTTAACCATTTCTCGTTGATATTGTTCCACTTCTACAGATTCAATATCCCGACTAACCCTCTGTTCATCACTCACAGAACCAGGATTCCAACCATAAAGTACAGAAGAAGTTGGAAGATTTATATCACCGATGTGATCCATTCCCCATCTTATCCAAAAAGACATTTCACCGTCAATTTCTAAAGTAGTGGTGCGAGAGAGTTTCAATTTACCTTGGGCTGTAGATAACTCTACAACTTGAGTAACAGATAGAGGACTTCCAACTCCACTAGTCCTCAGAGGTTCGTCTTCTGGATAGAATGTACCTGTTCCGGATCCACTGTCAAATGTTTCAATCTCAAACTCAGATTGACCTGAGAACAAAGGACCTGCTGGTTGTAAAGATAAGCGAACTGAAACTTGAATGTTTTCTACTCCCCCTGATGCACCTTGCCAAGTCCATGTAACGATTATCGAATCACCACTTTTAGTCTCGACAGGATTACCGCTGACAACTTGGTTATTGACACGTAATTCAATAAGATCGGAATAGGCAAGTGTATCAAGACCAAATGGAGAATCGATTTTCAAAGGGATATAGATATCACCTCCCTCTATAATTGGATCATTGATAGTCAAATCCAAAAGGGGAAGCTCACCAGTAATCTTTGATGCATAATCTTCGGAACCCCATAATAATTCTAGTTTAGCATCACTTCCAGGAACACTAAAAACTACTGTTCTAGCAGTGAGTACTAGTTCAACATCACTAGAAGCTGAAAGAGAAGTGCTCTCGATTGGAATATCAAAGTTCAAAACACCTTCCCCTTGAGGTAGAATTGAAGAGCCTATCTCAGTAGAAGATGAAAATGATGATGAGCCTATATTCAAAGTTGCAGTAGCATTAACCTGAGCACCACCAGCATCACTGACAACATAATTAATTCCAAAAGACCAAGTTGAATCAGGAACTTCTCCAGGCCATATATCATCCATATTCCAAATTCCGATTTCCTCTTCGGAGGTTATTGCATTTTCTATAACTGCTGAAGAAAAATCTGAATCCAGTTTTTGCTGGAATGGAGTCAATTGACCACTAGTTCCACCAATTAGATATAAATCAACTAAAGATGCGGAATCACAACAAACCTGTACAGGTTCTGCACTTACAGTAGTAGAAAATGTTTCCGAAAACGGCACCATTAAGGAAAAAAGGAATACTGATAAAATCAGCACAACACGCTTAGTCGAATCTACCACAAAGGTGACGGAACATTCATGACTGATAACTTAAACTACTATAAGTTAGAAAAAGGCATCAAAACTTGAGTAGTTTATTATTACCAAATCAAAGTGCTTTTTCTAATAATGCACCTAATTCTTTCTCAAATAGTGAAACTATTGCTTCACCTACTTCACCTTGTAAATCATCGGGCAATAATCTAAGCCCAAGTCTAGTTGCTGCTCGAGTTGCCTTTAGTTCAGCATAGATTGTTCGGGCTTTAGTATGAAAATAATAAGCCACTGCTTCCTTAATTTCTTCCTTCAATTCAGGGTCTTCATCCACCTTTGCGCGGATGTGTGACTTCAATTCATCTTTGACCAAGTCACGAAATGCGTCAATAACCAAATCCTCGGTTGACATCAAATCTTGAACTTGATCACGAATACTTCCGGTCAGTAGTCTTTCAATGGCCATGACATGCCGAGTCATCAATAAGTTTTGAAGTCATCTATTCTATTCGGCTAGTGTTCCAGTCGATATTAGGCCTTTTAGAATGGCTCCAGAGAATTCTTTCACCTTATCTTCACTATCAGGCCATGATGACTTAATCAGGTGAATTTGGCTATGAATGTCCATTTCATTACCGCCAATCAATAACCTATGCCAAAAAAGTTCTTCCAGCCTGGGAGTTGAAATGACTAAATTACTTAATGCCGGTAATGCAAGTTCACTAATAGCTTGACTTCTTGAATCAAAGTCCATTGATGACCACCTCTTTTTTAATCTCCTAAGCATTGTTTCAGAAAGTTCTGGAATCATTCCCTCAGCTGATTTAACAACCTCTGGTAAGGCCACTACACGAACTGAACCTTCATCGCGAAGATGATCTCTAATCCATGAATGAATAGGGTCAAAGGTCGTATCAAGAGATTCACGTAACCACTGACCACTGCCCGCAAATGGGCGTAGACGCCTAACTCTTGCTCCATTAGGTGCTAAATGTGCAGCGATAGCAGAACATTGTGCAACAACATCTAATCCACCCAATCTTTTGTTCTTGGTTGAACCCATCCTAACGCTGACTGATAATGGCAAGATTTTAATTACATTTCCAAATTTCAAATCTTTAGAGTCCCATGTATCCTCAAATGGCTCAATCGAAATTATTAATCCGTCTGGTTTTTCATCGAGTTCCTGCTTTTCCCCATGAGGTATGTGTTGTCTTGACTTAAGCAACCTACGGCTATACCGAATCCCCAAATCTATGCATGCAGACTCTAAATTTGAGATTGCTAAAACCCCTTCCAAATCGGAAGGCGCATGAAGATAAACCATTTTGGAAGAAGTAATCTTCTCACAAATCGATAAAAGATACTCACTCACATCTTCAAATGGAGCAGATTGGAATAAGTCATGCATTGCGTTCAGCATGACCACATAATGTCATGTTCATCAACCTCTCCCAAGGCAATGCTAATATTATGTTGAAATCACTCAACCATCAAACGTAGTTCATCACGCTTGTATCGCCATTCTGAAGGTAGTTTACCTTCTGACTTGTAGTAGTTGGCAAGACGACGAATCTTTGATTCTGTGATTTCCAATGAACGCTTATTGTGTAAATCTTTGTGATTTCCACTTCCCAAATGATTGATGATTGCAACAGCTTGGCGCATCAAATTCATCATGTCTTCTGGATATGTACCACCGATATCATTCTCTGCTAGAACAGCACCGATTCTCTTACCCAATACTAATCTGACGTTTGGGATGGAGTGTTGATCACGAAGAATTGTTCCGATCTGGGCAGTCGTGTGTCCAGTTTTACCCAGTTCGACAACCAAGGACAAAACTTCCTTAGAATTAGTGTTCGACCACTCCGGCGCTTCCGTTACATATGGCTTACTGGAGCCACTCTTTCCTTTTCTTGATTTGTACATACGAGCCATTGTAATCACTTTAAGCAATTCGGCGACTTATCACCCCTTCTTAATCACTCCGCATAATCACACTATTCAAGTAGTAGAATTATGACGTCTTTAGACAATCAGATTCTCTGATGAGACTTGGCTAATCTGCCACCAGTTGTTGGCCATTCCCATGCAGGAGCAACTGCTCTAGCAAGACCAACAGGTTCTCCACTTTGGTATACCAAAATATCATTTCCAGCCTTGATATCAGAATCAAATGATTCTATGTTAGAATAGAATATGTCCCCCTTCCAACTTATTTCGGCCTTTAATTCCACCTTTGAAAGTGATTTGTGCTCATGTAGTATTTTCACTGCTGACTTTGAAAAAGAAAATCCCCTTCTCGCAATAGACCACAAGGCTATTTGTTGGTTACTCTTCTCTAAACGCCAAAATGGAGGTTTACCTTTTACAGTAATCCCATCAAGCCATAAATCATTTTTCATTTGTTTTCTAGAAACACTAGCAAATGTATCTATTAGAAGCCTGTTATGTCTCCTATTACGGATTTTTAAGTCGATTAACACATCTTTTACGGTTTGCGATAGATGCTCTAGCACATCAAAGTTACCTGCTGTTGAATCTCCTCGAGTATCAACAAGTTCAATATCGCCACCATCCAATTTCATTCCTGAATGGTTGATTATGAATCTATATTCATGCCTATCCAATAGAGATGTTAACATCGATTGAGTTCTATTTAATTCATCACTAGTCCAATCACCGGTAACAGGTATATCATAATGTGACGCAGGCCATATTTCTTCCAAATCCCTTGGTACAAGACCAAGTGGTGAAGTGACCATCATTTCATGGCATGCATTACTATTAATGGCTCTAATAAATCGACCATGTGATTGAGAAAGGCGGTATGGTTTACGAGCTGAACATGGGAGCAATATTAGTACTGAATCTAAATCCTTAGGGGCAAGGTAATGATTAGAAATATAGTCTGCCCATTCAGTGACGATGGGATCATTCTGTGATGAAGTACTACTGCAATCCAAAAACTTCTCAGGTCCAACATGTGTGGCAAGAAGTCCTTTTTGATTTTTACAAATATTATCATGGGCTCGTAAATGCTCTACTAATTTAGGGCTATTCAATGACTGCTTGTCCACTAATGAACGTAAATTACCATGAGTCATATGAGATTTAATTGAGGCAATCGATTGTTTCCACTGTTCAATCTGTGTATCCATATCCGCTGATTCATCCATAGATTCAATTGGCATTCTTGGACCATTGATGGAAAGTATAGCCCCAGCAGAAAAACACTGTCTTGAGCGTGATAAATCAAAGATATCTACTCCAAACCAAGTAAGCAATGCTGCATTATCCGGGCCACCTATACCCGGAGTCCACAATAAGGAACCTGGGAAACGATTCTTTAAGACCTGTATTGCATTGACCAACCTTCCTGGTTGCGCTGCTAATTGTACAGCATCAACAAGTACTACAACCGCCGGCATTAAATCTGGGTCTGTAAGTGCATCATCATGGGAAAGGCGTTGCCAAGAAACAGGTAATAGGGGACCGCTTCCAGCAGGCTCTCCAGCATCTGCTTCTTCCAAAGAAGGAGGCAATACATGCCCAAGAGAAACTTCCCATTTAGGTCCGTTTTTGGAGAAATCGGGCGGTGATAATTTCAACTTTGATTCAACACAAAGAGTGGCTGGTATTTTACCATCGGTAGATGACTTGAATGGAGAAAGGAAATCAGGCATTTCAGGATCTCCTTCTAACTGCATAAGAATTGGAGTTTTGACCAGAGGATTACTCCTATCACCTAAACTCCATGAGCGTGCATAACGGTCACGAGTAAATACAACTCTGCCAAGTTCATGCGCCATGTATCATGCTACGGCCTCATCCTATTGAAGGATTTGAAGTATCCAAGGCCTAAGTTCAAACATTAAATCCCTTAGGAGTGAACATGGAGGAGCAGAAAAGACTTGCTGAGTTTTGGCTTTTCCCTCTTTTTGCCATCTTTATCATATGTTCTTCAACACTTACCGTATCAAGTGAGCAGACAAATATGCAAGTCATCGAAAATGATGGAAGAATTACAGGTGTAATACTTGGAAGTGACCAAATATATTCTCAAAATTGGTCGATTGAAGAGAATGAATGGTATAGCATTGGTTTAGATTGCCAGTATTGTACAGGAAGTATTATTTTTAATGGCACAATTATTGATTCATCCAGCACTTATCTAACCGGTAAGGCTAGTGGAGATGGGAATATAGAATTAACTATTACCACTACTACATCTGAAAGTATCGGATTATCGATGATACACAATGCATCTGATAATTTCACTACTACTAGACCCGCACCATCAGTTATTATCGATACAATTCCGGGAGGATTATGTGATGATATTAAAGACTGCATAGACATCTCAAGAGGCAATCTTAATTCAATACCAAGTGGTGAATATCATAGCACTGATTTCATAACTGGGGTATTAAATAATGGCCAGGCAGAATACATTGTCATAGATATAGAAAGTGGAGATAGTATGGAATTATCATTAGTGCATTCCAGTTCAGACCTCAAAATCGAAGTCATTCAACAAAATGAAACTTTCGAATTATTAATGAATGGAAACCTAACTTCATCTAATCAACTAACTAAAAACCAAATCGTTGGACCCGGTTATTGGCATTTCGATAATGATGGTAGAGCGATTATCAAGGTTGAATCTCAATCCCAAAATACAGTTTGGGCTCTACAAAGAACGATTTTTAATTCTCCACCAATCACCATACTTCCAACTAATTCCTCATCAAACCTTTACGGACATCATTCTAAGAGTGTTTTAATCGATGTCCTTGATGCTCAGAGATTAGTTCTAAAAACTTCAAGTGATGGTATTAGCGTAACAGTCAAACAACTAATGAATGGTAATTGGAGTGATTATGGAACTATTGATCTTGCCGTCAATCTTAATTCAAAAATATATGTTTATCCTGGTACAAGTGCGATAAAGTTGGACATTTTTGGACCAGTTTTCATGATTGAACTATCGACTGAAGATTATTCAGATCTAAGTACGGGAATAGAGGCACCATCGCTAATGCCCCAAAGTAAAGAAACAAATAATTCATCATGGCCAATATTAAATATTGATGATTCAAGTTATGATGGGCAATTCACACTTCCAATATTCGATTATTCTGACGTCTATAAAATAGAAATTGAGGGATGGGAAGATTCTATTCATTTCATCAAAGTCATAATTGAAGGTGATATAGCAGACTGTGAAATCGAATTGGTTGAAAAAGATCAAGACACGTGGGAAGATAAAAATGTAAAGTTAAGAACCATTTCATCTGGAAGTATTCAAGCAGCATTGGAAGTAGGGAGAGGTACACACTTCTTACGAATATCCATAACCAATACAAGCCAATACCAAAACTCATGGGGTGAGGATATAAGCCCCAAACAATATACAATCACCACACAATATGAGTTAGTCGATGAGGGTGAAGAGCCATGGTTTCCACCCGATGAAAATGCTAAAAAGTGGGGTCAAGTGGCTAGATGGTTTCTCGGAGCAATATTACTAATCCCTGCATTATTTGTATTCATTTCTTACCAAAGACAGAATCAATTCGCAAACTCGCTAGTTGATAAAAAGAAGCGTCTTGAGTGGTTACGTAAAAGATTAGATGAAGGTACATCAACCCCTCAAAAGAGTAGAAAGTTCCTAAAAAGGGCTCTGCAATCAATTTCTATTCTCGAATGGGATGAATCATGTCAGATATGGGGTGACTATGATCTTGAACATCGTACTGAAGGAATTGCACTTGTTGCATGGAAGTTGGATGAGAGGCTATCAAAAAATAAATCATCATGGCCGATTATTGTAGGAATTAATATTCTTGAAGGAAATTGGGAATTAGCTGCTTTAAGACTTGATGCACCACAAGGTGAACCGTGGTCTGTAACAAATGTCCAACCCCGTTTCTTAACCAGTGGAGAAGAAATATTCCTAGATACAATGGTCAAAGGAAATAAAATCTTCTTGACTCTAGAAATTGAGGGTAATTCTTCATGCGTCGATATAGAAATAAATGGGCGTGTAGATGGAGTTCCATTTGCTGCTAGGATTCCAAAAACCCTTTGGCGAGATGCCCATAATTCAGAAGAATGATTATTTTCGCCTTTTATCGGCATCAGCTTTGACTCTAGAAATAAGGTCCTTAGGCTCAATATGTTGACGTATTGATTCCAATGATTTCTTGGTAACCTTATCGACTTTTTTAGGCATATCTAATTTCACAAGTACTACTACATCGCCTCTTCCCGAACCCCTTGTTCGAGGAAGACCACGACGTCTAATTTCCAATGTTTCACCGGAATTAGTTAATGCTGGAACCTTAATTATCAATGGTTCACCATCAATGTGTGGTAATTCGACTTGAGTACCAAGTACCAAATCAGAATAAGATAAAGGTAACGACATAATCAAATCTGCATTTGAACGCTCAAACCATGGATGTAGTTCAACTTCAAGTTCGATGAATAAATCGCCACTTTCCCCTGATGAATTATTGGGGGGCTCACCCTTACCTCGCATCCTAAGTCTTGTTCCATCCTCGGCACCAAGAGGGATATTAAATCGTAGTTTAGAGTCTTCATTTGTACGTCCACTACCTTTGCATGACTTACATTTAGACTTAATGATTCGACCATTTCCGCCGCAAGGTGAACACTCACGAACTACATCTTGGACAAATGGACCGATCTGTTGTCTTGCTCTAATCCTACCTTTTCCTGAACAATCCGAACATGATTCTGTATTTCCATTCTCTCCACCAGTACCATTACAATCATCGCAATTTACTGGGAGTTGGATTTCAAGTACCTCTGGTGAGCCATTCAAAACAGATTCCAAATCGATACTGTGGCGTATTAGAATGTCATTCCCTCGAGGTGATGATGAACGGCGAGTCCCACCACCGAAGAAACTTGAAAAGAAGTCTCCACCCAATATATCTTCAAGATTAATATTGAAACCAGCACCACCGCCACCACCAAATCCTCCAAATGGAGAACCGCCAGATGGTCCATTATGACCAAATCGGTCATAGACTTGTCTTTTATCACCATCTGATAAAACCGCATATGCTTCTTGGATTTCTTTGAATTTATTTTCTGCATCGTCCTCTGTACTACGGTCAGGGTGATATTTCCTAGCAAGGCTTCTAAAGGCATTCTTTAGATCTGTCTCAGTAGCCTCTTTAGTAACTCCGAGAACTTCATAATAGTCACGCTTATCTGACATTTAGCACACCGTACATAACGCTGGGAAACATGATGCCCTTTGAATATCTCGTACTCAATCACTAATATTATGGCAAAATATCGAGGCCACAGTTAAGACAAAAGCGTTCATTCTCCGGAGTTATTGAACCACATCCTCGACAACTTTTTGAGTTTATACTTTGATTAATTATATTCTGTGGCTGACTTTCTATGACAGGTAACATGGCCATTGATTCAATACTTTGAGAGGGAGTAGTTTTCATATTACTATCCCAAGAATATGCTTTTTCATCTAATGAATATTGTTTGGTAGCATTATCTAAATTATCGTTGGATGCTGAATATGATGATTCGAGAGTGATCTCTTTTTCCCCATCATCTGTCATCGAAGTAGCCTTCAAAGTTGAATCTGTATCCCTCCTTGTAGTTTGAAGTGGTGAATTAGGTCGAGACACAATTACTGGAGCGGCACTCGAGGCGGCTTGCAATGCCTTTTGTCGCCTTTCATCACGTCTTTTCTTAATGTCTTCTTTACCAAAAAGACCACCAATCCAATCAAGTAATTTATCCATTGGATTTACTTTTCTTGTCGCCCCAATAGTCGAATCAATTTGTTGCTCATCGAATGTTGATTTACCACTAACCCTTCTTGTAGCCTCAACAATGTGTTTTGATTCACTTAGAAACTCAACTTCAACCTTATGTTCATTATCGATTTCCATTTCTGGTGATTCCCTATTAATGTCACCAATATTTTGAGATAGTTTTTCTTTACCAACATCTGAAAGTTCAGAGTCAATCTGTGCATTACTTTGCCAAACACCTGCTTCTTCAGCAGCATATACTTTTTTCATTTTCTGCATTACTTTGGAACGACGATATTCATAATCCTTAACTAGAAATGTCTTACGATAAATTACTATACCAATCGAAATACCAATAATATACCATATAATCATCAATACTGGTTCAATCTTAAATATCTCTCTTAAAGGAGTTACAAATAAATGTATTACCGACATCAGAACGAGTGGTAAAAAAGCAACACTCCGAGCACTTAGTGAGTTATTGACCATCGTATTCAAACCTCCATCTTTGCACTTTACTCATGTATGTTGCCTTGTCATGTTCTGGTTTATCTCATCTATCATTGGAAGACTTTCCTTTCCTAAACAAACCACCTAAAAGGCCAATCGAGAACATTACATGTAGAGTTACTAATGAAATCGGCACACCAATAATAAGTGTAATATTCCTATTTTGAAGACCAAGCCTAAAACCTTCAAAAAGAGTGCTGAACGCATATAGCATTGGAGGAATCAACCAAAAGTCATTGAAACTAAAAAACATTAAGCCAGTAATTATCAAGCCAAACCATGGAAGAAATTCTCTTTTACTAACCCTTGATGGGTGCTTCATTATTACCTTAGTTCGCCAGAAACCATACCTATATCCCATTTTTACCCAACTAGAAAAGTTCTTTCGTTTGACCATATTAACATGAGTTTCATTGGTTCTGTACAAAGTAAATCCTCCATTCAATAATCTCATTGACAAGTCACTATCTTGGCATGAAATAAAATCGGTATCCCACCCACCTACTTCTTCCAGGGCAGATCTGCGGTGCATACAAAATGCTGTAATTTTAGTCTCCCCTGTCTTGTTGAAACTTTCAAATTGACCAGAACCACTACCCAGTGATGAAGATAATGTACCTTCAATCCAAGATTCAATTAGTGTTTGTTGACCCTTACTAGGTAAGACTCTTATTCCGAGTCCTGCGATGTTTTGATTTCTATTCCCGTTTAGTTCAGCCCATACCTCTAATCGCTTGGACAAGTGGTCTTTTGGAATCGTACAGTGCCCTATTAATTCAACTATCAATTCAATACTACCGGGTAGGTGTTCTAATGCTAGGTTTCTAGCTTCAGCAACAAATTTACCTGGATTATTTAACAATAATATCTCAGGACCATTGCATTGTTTTGAAATTTGTATAGCCTTATTTACCAATTCAACAGAGTTGTCTGTTGATCCACCATCAAGTACCATTATCATATGTTTTGATGGCTCAAGTGTCTGTTCGATTAAAGATTCTAGGCAACTGGTAATATATTCGGCTTCATTATAGATGGGAATAACTGTAGCCAACACTAACTCTTGACTCCCACTCATACCAGTTGAACTGAATACCTGCTTTCATACTTCGCCTCATTCCGATTTGAAAAGACAGATTGAAGAATGAAACACACTACGCCGAACTATGACTGAACCTATACTAAAGCTGAATGCGAAGGACGAGGGCATTTCAGTTAGTGTTGAAAGCCTCCTTAGTGGTGCTGATTCCCCTGAAAAAGTGTTGATTTCAATAAGGAATATTTTCCCAGAATTTGATACAAAAGAGGTTTTTAATCACCCTAAACTGGGTGAAACAAAAGAACAGTTAATCAAAGATTCAAATGTCTCTATGAAACATTTCCTCCACTTACTACATAGACAACAAATACTTGATACTGCACTGGATTCCATGAGTCGTAATATTAAAGATAATACCACTGAATTCCAAATCCTCAGACAATCTGCACTTTCTGGTAAAATATCATTTAACATACCTAATGAAAGACCATTAGGTGGTTTGATTACAATTAAATTATCAGGTGAGAGTCTAAATGATTGGGTCGAGGCAGCTACTTGGCATAAAGGAAGAGATACTATGCCACGTTCGGTGAATGATGAGAGAGCAATGGACAAATCAGGAGAAGCGACCACTTGGATTTGATAAAGATTCGAATACTGCTTTTGCAACTATACCATCAATTCCAACAAATGGACTTACGTCTTGTAGATTACTAATCCATCTTGCATCGTCATGAGATGTCCATTTTCGTTTATCTTCTAATTCAGGTATAGTATCAAGGAACTCACAAATCATAACCTGGAGGTCAATATCATAGTCATTGGTGGAATGAAACCAATTTCCAAATTTCTCTATTGATTTAACATTCCAATCAAACTCTTCTTTGATTTCCCTTTCAATAGCTTGTGATGCAGATTCACCTAACTCAAATTTACCTCCAGCAAATTCCCAATGACCTGCAAATGATGAGCCTTTATCTCTACGCGAAATTAGTATCTTTTCATCACTTAGAAATATTCCTGCAGCTACTGATATTACTGGTTTGAATAGTATTCTTCCAATTATTTCCAAGAGCAATTCAGTTCCCTCATGAATACTGAATTTATCATAATCCGGCAGATGGATGAATATACAAGGGATCTTGGAATCTGATTTAGGTAATCTGAAGTTTATTTGCGAGAGTGTATTAAAATATGTTTCGTTACAAATAAATGTGCCAGCATCATATGAAATTACTGCCTTAGACTTTAGATCATTTGTGAAAATTAGTGTGTTATTGACTGTTGAATCAAGATTTTTACTGCCAAGTGTTTTTTCAATTACTTTACGACCAGAATTATCTTCAATACCCATCGCTAATTTATTCTGTGCGGTAATCTCCAATCTAGATTGTTCACAACTTTCACATAATCCCAAGTGGATAATAGCATCCCATCTTTCACCTGCAACCAGCTTTTCAGATGTCAATACCGAACCTTTTTGATCTACGGTCAGGATTACTTTATCAATTACTAAATCAATATTTTCCAACTCATAATTACGAATATCCTTCCACGGATCTACTAGAGAACATATTTCAGCCAGATGATTAACGAGATCACCGGAAATATTCCTTGAGTGATTAGCAAAAGGCTCGAATCCAGTAACTAGAACTCTCGTCATCGAATAATGCTCGAGCATCCAGTTATTGAGGTTCATGGAGTTAATCATGCGTTATCTTGACAAAGTGTGACCCTAACCAAGGTTATAGGCGGTATCATGGAAAGTGCAGAATTTCAATTTTCCAATACTGAACATAAACAAAAATCTGGGCCGATCTTTTTTCGTGTCATCAAGCAGATATGGAGTGAAATAACTCTTGGAGTTGGGTTTTGGGGAGCCATGAGGCCATTAGTAGCTGCTATTTTGGCAGTAGTTCCATTCCTATTCCTTGGGCAACATTTCAATAAGAAACATCGTAAAGCAACAGATTGGACATTATTGCAAATACCTCTGGCACTTACCGTAGTTTTATGGTTTGGATTATGGGCTTTTTCAATATTTGATGCTTGGCGTGAAGGGACAAAACTTGTATCCAATAATAGTATTTCCGATTAAGGAGTCCATAATTGGTCGTAAACTTCTATATCACCATTCTTCATTCCAGATAGATCATTAAGATCCGCTTGATCAAAATCATCTGGTAAGTTTCCAGTGATTATACTACCAATATTAGATGATTCAATAGCCCAATACATCACCGAGTCCTCGTTATTGGAATGATTTGGATGATCTGCATCTTCATGTTCCTCTGGTGATTGATAAACGATATTTACTAATCCCAAGAGATGACCGATTTCGTGAACTATGACACTATTCTCTACTTCTTCTGCAGAAGGTCGACTGAATATTGGACCTTTGGCATCTTCGACTGAATCACCAAATATGGCAATAGTTGAGGCATCAACTGCAACACCTAATACGCTATCATCAGAATATGATCCAGAAGGGAAAATTATCTGCCAGTACAACGTTGATGAACCTTGAGGCTTATCATCCTTAAAGTCCCATGCAATACTCCTAATTTCATCTGTAGTCCATGTTTCAGTATGCATAAATGAAGATTCTGTTGACTTTATTGTGATACCATCAGGTTTATCACAAACTTGTTCTAGTCTTTCCTTTAATAAATCGGTACTACTCGATTTTGGCTGGTATCCACTTTCATAATCTACTTCAATAACCAGACTAGTATATTTGCTAGAATCTAAACATGCAAGTGTTAATCCACCTGGTATTCCTATTTTATCGCTATTATTGAAAATAGAATCATTTGATAAACATCCGGAAAAACCTGAAAGAATCATAATTGAAACAACTATGAAAAGTTGAAATCTCTTCCCCCTCATGGTTAACCGACACCATCATCAATTTCAAACTTGACTACCATTCCTCTGGAATAGTAATAGGTGAAAAAAGTTGCCCAGGTGTCTTTATTTGAGATAATTGAGTTCTAGCAAGATGTTCCCACATCCGCATTGCTAAAATTCCTTCAATCAAATCCAATTCTGATTCAATTAGTGTCACTCTTATCAGTGTTGAAAGAATATCCATTCTATCATCATCGACGATTGAAAGAATCTTATCTAAATCCATAACTTGTTGTGAACTAACTATTTCTAAAGACTCAAGTTCCCATGGTTGCATTACTTTGGATGAGAAACTATTTCCAGTATCTAAAATATGATCATTTAGAGACCTCATCATTTGTTTGATATGATTGCTAATTACCATACTGACTTCCACAAGAGGGATTTGCATTTGATTAATGAGGTTCACTATACGCTCCTGTAGAGTCACTAAACCATCGGTTGATGGAGATTCTTCTTCATCCATAATACTACTCACTTCCGTAAGGTTTCAATATATTTCCAGCCGTAATGACTCCATTGTTCCATAGTCCAACCTTGAGGTAAACCAGTCGGTGGAAGCGGTGCTATATTGCTGTTATTTGGCACAGGAGTAGATGTTTGAGTTTGCAAGAGTGCATTGTTTTGTAGATTAATTTGTTGAACTGAAGGTTGTTGCGCAACCGGGGCAATTGGAACTGCTAAAGGTTGTGTAATAGTAGTCTGAATTGGTAAATTTGGCTGAACGATTATAGGTACTTGTTGTTGGTTTATCGAAGGTAATTGCTTAACTTGTAAATCTAATTCAACAACCTCATGTGTTTGATCATGTGATTCATCAAAGTCATCGGATTCATTCTTTATTCTTCTCGAAACAACTAACATCCACATTCCAAAGGATACTGAAAATAGGGCGATTATGAATAGAGATATACTAAATATCTCACTACCAGCCTGTTGAGCTAATGCTTGACCATCTCTCATTACTGGTTCCTTTATCAATAATGGATCTACAGTTTTTCGATCCATTTCGACACCATCAAGATAAACTAATACTCTAAATTCCAATGTCGATGCGCCATCTTCCAAAACCGTATAAGGTAGTGACAATGACATCTGTGAATCAGGGTTTACCTCTAATGAAATATTAGATTCATGAATCCAATTTCCAGATTCATCGTAATGTTCAAGAATAAATGTTATATTTCCCTGAGAACCTTGATTTATCGTATCTATATTCAAATTCACATTATCACTTACTCCCGGACTTGGATTACTCCATCGAATTACTGTTTGTGGGTCGGACAGATGGACAACTGGGCCTACCAATGCAAATGACCATGTTGCGAAAGGTGATTCAAGTGAATTCGATGAAATTTCAAAAGAATTTCCAGCAAAGTCGGAACCTGATACCCAAATATCTAATTCATAAGTTGGAAGTAAAGTGGTTGCTCCTGCATCAGTCAAATCGATTGTATCTGTCCAAAAATATGACTCTTCATATTGTAAAAACGAAGAGAAAATTTTACTACCTCGTGATATCTCTGACTCTCCTGCCCTTATTCTATAATGAACTACCAAGGATGAAGTCTCACTAAATCCAAAATTATCACTTGAATCTATGATTACATTAAGACCGTCCGAATTGGCGATTGAAACAAAACCTCCACCAGGGACGTAGTTTAGTTCAATCAAATTTAGTTGAGGACTTTCACTATCAACTGCAAGTCTTAATCTTGGCCCAACAGTGGTCTCATCCAATGAAATACCAGGCATGTCATCCATTCTTAGTGAAAAGTCTAAATGACCAGAAGGGGAATTAGGAACTAATAAATCCATACTAAATTCACCATCTTCATGAATTGAAGTCTTCCAAGAGTGATCGTAATCAACTAATACAATATCGAAAATACCAGATGGAGCCGGTGTTTCATCTTCTGAAAACAAAACACGGCCACCAACCCTTATGGCTTGACCTACGCCAATACTGGTTTCTTCAAACTCGGAATTATAATGATTGATACCATCTCTTAATTCAATAGCAGTTAGATGACCTGGCATCATATCGAAACGGAAATCATTATCCAAACTCCAAGCATTACTAGATAATATGGCACTTTCAACAAAACATGGCACTTCTACCTCAATAGAGCATGGTGCATCTGAAACTGAAACATGCGGCAAGAAAAATGATTCTCCATCTGTATCATAACTTTCTGGGAATGACCATGTAAATTGGAATTTAATACCAATTAGTATCTGTGTCTGCTTCAAATTTATAATTTCTACAGTCGAATAAAGGTTTGATACTGCAATAAATTCGGATCCCGATTCAACACTAACCTGTGGCATCCCCTCAGAGTTTTCAACCAATGAAACATATACTGATGTTTCGCTATTGGAAAGAGAATTTCCAAAAGCAACTTGAACTTTATCAATATCTCGCCAACCATTTCCATCTGAAAGAGCAATTTGAGCGATATAAGAAACACCAGGGTGCAATGGTTCACCATCGGTATGACCAATAATCGATGAGTTACTAGAATCTAATTGTGGCTCAAATTCTTGCCTAATTATGTAAGTTGATAAGTCAGCGTCCCAATTTGGGATTACTTCGCCAGGTGCATCACCACATGCTTGATTACTTGTAGGACAAACTGGACTTCCACCCATTGCAATTTGGTTTTCCTTATTGTCTTGACCAGACACATAGAATGATACTTTCTGACCATGGGTTAATACTGAATCATCTATTAAGCCTTGGAAAATATTAATCCCACCTAATTTAAGTTCTGGAGATGAAAGTGTTTTTGTCTGATATTCATCCGAATTTGGTAAGTTATCAAAATTATAGTCATTACATTCGACTGACAATGTAGTTCGACATCCCAACCAGTAGTGAAGTGTAACCAATGTAGGAGGGTCTACTGAATCTTGAATCGTTATAGAAATCGGTTGCCCAGAAGGAGCGGGCAAGGATGCATGTAAATGTATACCATCTTTGGGAGTTGAGGAAATGACTAGTGGTGAATTACCATCTAAAATAAGTTTGATATTGTTAAAACCTTGATTAACATAATTGGAACCAGTTGTTAAATTAACGGCTTGAACATAAAATACCATCCCGCCGGGTTCAGATTCCATCGGTGTTTGGAATGTCATATTATACTGACCATAAGCTGGATTTTGTTCTTCGAATAATATGATAGGTGAGCCGATATTTCCGCCATTATTACTAACATTCTGTCCAATCACTCGAATCATGAATTGTCCTGGCAAGGGTACCAACTGTGAACCTTCGAAACTAATTAAACCTGTAAATGAGACATTTGTCCCTCCACGTAACCATTCAAAATTACTTAATATATTTCCGAATTCATCAAATACAGTCATACCAGTTAGTTGAATATCATTTTCAATCTGTAAATCCATCGAATCCGTTTTCCATGATGAGACGGAAGAACCTGTATCATCTTCTACAGATACTAAAGCCTGAGTAGAGACTTCATCATCCCATTGCCAAAATACTTGTAAAGGAATCATTATATCAACAATTCCATCGATTCCGATTGAAGATGTACAGTTACTGGTATCAAACCATGCAATTGAATTATTATTGGTTGAAGATGAACATGAATCACCTAGTTGCCACATAAAACGGGGATTATCTCCATTGGTATTGATCAACTCAACAATAGTCTTTGTTACTCTTATAACATCATCACCGGGAGCAACTTTTACGCTCAGCATTCTAGAAATACCATCTGGAACCGCTAAACCACCGTCCAAGTCAACACTTATGGCTCTAGTTTGCATCTTATATTCAATATCTAAATCTGTAATTTTGACTCGACCAGAAGATTCTGCTTTGACTGAAAAATAGACAATCTCATCACCTTCACCATTTCTCGATATCTCTTGGTTTAGCGAAGATACCAATGTCGGATTATTAACTACTTCAGTGCCAACCTGTGATGAATCACTAACTTGAATTGATGATTCATTCAAAAATTGTAATGATTCCCAATCCCAGTTGCCAACACCATTGATATTAATCGATGGTCTGTCTGGATATCCTTCTTCATACCATAACTTGAATGAATCAAGGTAGGGGGTCGAATACAAACTTAGTGAAGACATTGAGATTTCAAAACGTAATATGTCTCCTGAACTTTCCACAGGGAAATTTATTTCTTGATTATTCTGTGCAGAAAGCCAATTACTACCATTATCATTTGAAACACGTACATCTATTGCAGTACCCTGGGGAATTGTTGATGACCATTCAGGACGAACCTTACCCACTTTAGTACCAGTGATCAAATATTCAGATAGCCATGTCCCAGATGATACATAAGAATAGTAATAGTTTAGATCTACCCACCAAGAAACTGCAGTCGAACCTATCAATTGGGCTTTCCAAACTAATTTATTTCCGGGATGAGCAAAGTGAATTGTCGATTCTGAATCCACTTGTTGCCAGTGTGTTCCGTTATCTGCAGAGATCCAGTAATCAACTCGATCGCCAATAGATGAAGCTGACCAATAGGTTTCCATATTAGCCGATAAAACTGGTTCTTGAGTGTAAATGGTTTCTCCGAACCAAGTGGTAGTTCCTGGTGCTGGAATTGTCCTGTATTCCCACCCAGTTCCATATTCTCGATAATTTAAAGTTGTAGATGAAAACGAAGAATATCCACAATCAACAGTTATGAATCTATTTCCATCAAATTGGAGACCATATCCTAGAACATTTATTTGCTTAGTTTTCGATATTGGTGTTAATGTTTCAGAGTCACCGGTTATTTTCCAAGCCTCTAAGTTATCTTTATTTTGACTTGAAGAACCTTTTTGGCAACGCATGAAGAAAGTACTGGAATTAACCTCCAAGCCTCTAACTTGTTGACCGGTTTTACCACATTCAAAAGATGAACCGGAAGAGGAAAAATAAGTGTATATTGGTGAAACACGATTATACCCCCCAGTAGCCATCTCATCAAATACGTAAGGTACAATTCGTCTTTGAGTATTGTGTAAAATCCAAACTAAATCTCTAGAATCATCATATGCAATTCCAGTATAATCACTGTATTGTGGTGAAACATCATATGAATCTAGACATTTCCATGTATCATCTTGGGATATATCAAATTCAAGTACTCTATGATTGGATGTTGGGGCTGAAGAACTGTAATGGTAACGATATGTTGACAAAATAGCAAACATCCTTTCATCATCTGTAATAGTCCAATCCCTAAATCCATAATATGAATAAAAACTAGAAGAGGGTTGTTGTGGCAAGGTACAAGAAGATTGATCAAGGAATATTGTCGATTCAACCGTTGCGTTATTAGGATATAATCGTTTGACTATATTGCTAAATTGCTTTGAAGACCAAGTTGACAGAAATAGCCAATCATGATGCTTCAAAATGGCCCCTTGACTTTGCGCCATCAAGGCAGGAGATGTTTTCAACACCTGTTGCGAGTAAAGGTTTTCAGTAGAATTAGAAGTATGAGGTTGTCTAATTGAATATGTGCCATTATCAAACCATGCATCCGAATTATTATCGACAACATCATCTAATCCATGAGCAAAAAAAGAATTATTATTCTGAGATGGAGATAATGTCAGTGTATCACTACGAGTATCGGTCATCGTAGACGTACCTGCCATCCAATCATCTCTATCAGTGACTTCGGAATCAGACCATCCTGTAGCTGAAGCACCGGAAAGAGTCATCGAAACATCACTAACAATAGCCCCTTTAGGAATTGAAACTTCAGCACCATCGTCGGTTCTTCCATTTTGATATAATGCAATATACTCTGTAGAACCATCCTCGAATTGGTAAATATGTCTTGACAAACCACCTTGTGCAGATACATTATCAATCGTATATTCCGCAAAAGGAGTTAGTGGGGTTAAAAACATGATAAATACGAGAAATATTGATTTTAGAAAATAATTATTTTTTCGCTTCATCATACTCCCCCTATTTGGTGCACATGTCATTATACTTTGAAATATACTATTCGAATCACGACCCCGTTTGTCGCGAATCATATCTTAATGGTGATGAATCACCACGAACCCCATCTTCCTCATCATCAAATACTTCAAACCAGTCTACAATCCAATCACCATCAGTATCCCAATTTATTGGACTTGTACCCTCTGCAATATGATCATCATCCAAATCTAAAGTGTACCATCCATATTCATGCTCACCTACAATTCTAACCGGTGAAGTCTGTGGTGAATTCGAATAATAAATTTCCCATTGGTCAGTCCAAGCACCTGAAGTTAGTATTATATCGTCAGCATTATTCTGGATCAAGAAATCCGAATCTTGGTCATCAACAATAAATACATAACGGAAATCTGTAGAAGATTGTTTATCCATCTTCAAATAATTCTGTTTTGCTTCACTGCTAGACCCTATACCCAATAAATAACCTCGCAATTGCCACCACTCTTCGACAGGTTGACCCTGATAGATTAGTGGATTCAACCTAACTGAATTTGGTGATGTTAAATCTATATCTGAAATTGCATAAAACTCTTGGAAATTAGAGTATGGTACATATGTGCAACCTGCACCAGAACAATCCCAATTACCATCCATATCAGGATCATAATTTGCATCAACTGGATCGGCAGGATCAAGTGTAAACCAAACAAGTTCTAATTCGGGCCTAGATAGAATACCAGCAGAGTAGGAAAGAGGTAAGCATGAAGTTGTTGAAGTATCACATTCCAAACCATTTTCAATATCAATCCATTTCACTTTGATTTGCAGATATGAACTAAAGTTATCATTTGTTTCATTCCATGCCATCGAATATTCATACCAATCAGGCAACATATCACCATCAGTATCATTATCCATTGGGTTAATTCCGTATTTGAATACCTCTCTACCATCTGAGAGGTTATAGTCAATCTGATGTGAAACTACTTGACCACCTGAAAATTCTGTACTGAATGTGATTGAATCATTATCCGAATCATTAGAATCAGGTCTAGTTTCATTGTTCCATTCCATCAAATTAGTGAAAGGTAAATCTCCAGGTCCATTTTGAATTGTGAATTGATAGGCTGTAAATATTCTATCATCCCATTCACCTTGGACTGCTGGAGTATCGAATGCAGTTCTATCATACCATCCATCATGATCTCCATCATATGAGGCATCAAATGGATTAATTGGGTTTGCAGCCCAATGGTTTTGGGTTGTGACATCTGGCATTCCATAGATAGCATAGCAATACTCCCAACCATCAGATATGGAGTCACCATCCGAATCAGAACTGGTTGGGTCCGCTACTCCAATAAGAGTACGATTGAAATTATTATAATCCAATTGATTTATCTTTGCCATCCTATCAAAACTCGCTTGATCTTTTTCAATAAAATCTGTATATACCCCGTTTTGTGCTTGGAAATAAGTGTAACCCATCTCTTCTTGATAAGCATTTATAGCATCTTCTCCAAAACTCAAAATACCAACTTCTTGGGGGAGATTACTCCTTTCCAGGTATTTACCCCATGTCCTAGATTCCCATTCTCTCAGATTGGAAAAACGTTCATCAATAGAAATATTTCCGTCCCCGTTACAGTCAAAGCTATCGTTGTCGGAATCAAGTAATACGTCACCATCAATCAAAGGATTTATGCCCCATAAATTTTCTTCAAGATTCCATTCTGCAAACCAGTATTCGAATCCATCATACATTTTATCACCATCTGTATCAGGGTTTGTAGGATCTGTGATACCCATTATCACTGAAATAAATATATTTGCTGGTTCTCCATTCTGCCAATCAAAGAAATCATTAAGCATTCTCTTACCCCTAGTTTCCTTTGCCGGATCGGTAAGAATATTATATATCCGCTGACCTTTTTCTGTAGGTTGTAATAAGTCCCCATCAATATGCATCAATGGTGCATCAATCGGATGTTCAATCCCATTATCAGGATTAGAATTAGCTAAAGCAAATTCTTGAAGGTCATTGATTCCATCCTCATCCGAATCAAATAGACCATCACCAGGGACTAATGGATTCAAAGTCCATGTTTCGGCTGATAAATTCCAAGTAGTAAATAATAATTCCAAACCATCTATTATTCCATCTCCATCAGTATCAATATTATTTGGGTCTGCAGTTCGACCTGTTAGATTAATTTGAGTATCATTCAAAAAGGAACCAAAGGAATTGTCAGTCTGTATACCTGCCCACGCTTGGAATGCATATGCACTTCCAATCGTAGTTACGAACCATTTAGGTGATGTTCGATTCTTATCGGTTTCAGAATAAATCGGATCAATTGAATTATATTCTTCCCAGTTAGTCATACCATCTTCGTCGGCATCCTTCCAACGGTCACTAGGATCTAATGGATTAAGTGTCCACTGATCTTCAAGTAAATTCCATCTTGCAAACCAAATCTCCCAGCCATCTGGCATTCCATCATCATCAGTATCTGAATCTAATGGGTCACAAGAACCGGAACTAATGGATAACTGTGATGCTAATATCGAACCAGCAGCCCGTTCAGCAAAAGTTGCTTCAGGAATTCCTAGGAAACTTATGTTATCAAATAAATCTGTAACAAAACCATCCGGCAGTGCTACACCATCAAAGGTGACATTATAGTCGAACAAATCTGTTCTTACATGGAATTCTAGCCAATTAACGAATTCTTCATTCGATTGTAATACTCCATCATGATTAATATCATAACCATCACCATCAGGGTTTTTGAATGCATCAGAACCATTCAAAGGATTAATACCAACTCTTGATGAATCCCATGTACAAGAATAAACTGCTTCCCAACCATCGGGCAATGAGTCTCCGTCAGAATCAATATTATTTGGATCTGAAACGGACCAATTCTCTGCAAATGATGCTGATTCTCCATGAGATGCTAGTAATAAGTTCTCAATTGCTTGAAGGCGAACTAAAGACCATTTATATTCACATAAATTAACCAAGCCATCTTGATCGGCATCCCAATTTGCATCTTCAGCACGATTAGGATCTAGGGTCCAATTATTTCCTCCTGTGAATGTCGAACCGACCCAGCGTCTATGTTCAATTTCCCAACCATCTGGCATTCCATCACCATCTGTGTCGTGATTGGTTGGATCAGTACCATAATCAACACTCGAAAAACCGAGATATGTGTCATTTGCTACTTGACCGGCTGAATCATTACAGATGTATTGCATTTGAATATTATAATGACACCAAAGATTTGATTTTTCATAGAAAAATCCGAAATATTCTTCCCCATCACTCAGACCATCTCCATCTGTATCTCCAATTTGGGGATTAGTAGAATTATATCCATCTTCTGTTCTCTCGATATATCGGTACTCATCGATATTAGTCCAAAGTCTTTCGATAAATCCATCTTCAGATTGATCTAAATCGATTCCATCTAAATCAAAATCTAATAATGCATCCCATGGATCAGTTGGATCCATACCATTACCCAACTCCCAGCCATCTGGGATTCCATCATTATCAGAGTCGTTGGAACCGGGGTCTATTAATTCTAGATTAGAGAATGTGCCAGGTGATGATGAAGCTAAAAGAGTCAAATTACCTGCAATATTCATCATACTTAATTCCGTAATTTCACCAGGAATCGATTCTTGATTAGAAATTTGATAAACATTTGAATAATCACCAGATAATATCCATGTACCTACTGTTGATCCAATTACAATTCCCTGTTCAGTAGGTAATATCGAATAAATATCATTTAATTCTCTAGATAATACTTCTTTAGAACCGGGATTTTCAAGCAGGCCGCTATGAATTATGGTATTGTCAACTAATTTTAGTTGGTGTAAACCAGAAGGAGTTCCAAACCAAAGAACTTGTGGGTTTGATGATGTTGGGCCATCTAGATGAATATCTCTTACACTAGCCGGGTTTGATATTGACCCAGTAGATAATAGTCTCAATTCATTAACTGAATTATTTATTCCGGTATTTCCCTCTGAAAAGAAAAATCTCCATTCAGGGTTTGATTCATCTCTAGCAGAATCAGTTTTAACAAGCATCAATCCGACATCTGTTGCGACGAATAGTGTTAAATCACCGTCAAAAAGCCCATGTTGAATATCATTTACAGTAGTATTTGCTTGGATTAGCGAAGTTGAAATCCCTCCCCCCAATTGGTGAACTACTTCTATTATGCCAGTTTTACTTACTTCAAATACATTACCTGTGCCATTATCACCCAAACCAATAATATGCTCGTTTGGACTTGTAAGTTCGAGTATGCCTAATGATGTGATAGAGTCTGTAAAAGACCAATCCCATGTACTCAATGAATCAGTATAGCCATCTGCCTGTATCTTGGCAATTCCCAATCCAACACTAGAGGCAAATGCAATACCATAGAGATCTTGAGAGACAAATAGTAACTCTGAATCATATAATTCGATTCCTAAAGGCATCCAAATATCAGTACTAGATTTGGTGCTGTGATCTTGAATAGTCAAGCCATATCGAGTTGTGACATATACCATCGATTCTACAACTTCAATATCTCTTACATCATGATGCATCACACTCATTTCACCATCCTGGGCACTGAATTCAATAGGATACTGGAATAGAGTAGATTGTTTTTCGGTATTGATTTCAACAGACTTTAATCCTGCCATCACACTATTTCCATCATCCTCAAAAATAAGGTACTCTTGAAGGTTTGAAAGTTGTTCACCCAAATTAAGAGCAGTGCTAGTTCTACTTACATCAGGTGATAAAACTCCATCTCTATTAGAATCCCAACCATCATTGTCTTCATCTGATAACGCACTACTTCGGTTTAGAGGATCAAGTCCAAAATGAACTTCCCAGCCATCCGGTATCCCATCTCCAAATGAGGGATAGATATTCATTAGTGAATAACCATCCCAATTATATCTATCAGAATCCTCAAGCAATGGATCAGTCCCTAGCCACATATCCTCACCAAGTTCAGTTGTTGAATCATTTGCACATGCAGATAATAGATTATTGAATGTAGCATTAGCACCCGTTGGAATATAGGGCCAATTAGTTAGAATTGAGCCCTCAGGTAAAGTAGCAATACACCATAAACCATCTAATTCATTGGTATGATTAACTGGTGAACCAAACTGGTATTCCTCTGATGATGTGTACAATTCAGTAGGTGATAGAATACCATCTCGATTAACATCAAATCCATCATTATCAGGGTCTTCATCCATATCACTTGCATTCAAAGGATCAAAACTATCACATTCATATCTTTGTAATTCAAAACTAAATCCACCTATCCGAAGACACATGTAGGCTTCATAACCATCAGGCATCCCATCACCATCAGTATCTGAGCTTCTTGGATCAAGATAACTACGAACACCTTCACCATCTACAACACCAGTCAAACCTCTAGAAAAACCCGGATCGGTACAAAATGCAGGATATGGCCAACAATATTCCTCGGTAGCATTAAGTCCGTCTCGATCATTGTCGATAAATGCATCAGACGAGTTATCTTTATCCATCCCCGGCATAGATACTAAACGGCCATCTACTGATGTGAAATTAATCCAATCAACAAATATATTTTCATGTACGTCTGGTATTCCATCTCCATCCGAATCGGTCGCAGGTGGCTTTTCTTGATTGGTCGAATCGGGGTGAACATTAGATACTGGTGAAATCACTGGAAATTGGGACATGAATAGTAAGCTGACAATGACTGCAACTGTGGTCAATAAAGTGGATTGGCTGCGGCGCATATTGATTACCTCTGCAAAGCATACGCTTCGCTAATTGACTTGCTTCATTCTACACTTATGAGTATGATGGAACGATGTTCCGACAATAAGTCAAAAAAAGAGGTTTTTCTGGTCCGATGGATTCTATAAGTTAGTTGATAATTTAATCTAAAGCACTGTATTCTATCGGTTTATTCAAGACCCGTACGCGTAGGGTCTGTATCGAACGGCATGACGATGACCATCACTCACTTGGGAACGGGAAGTCGAGGAAACTCGACATTACTCGAAACTGGCGATGTTCGCGTACTGATAGACCAGGGATTTAGTGGCACTCAACTAGAAAAGCGGTTGAAACTAATCAACCTCACCCCTTCCGAAATTGATTGTATACTGATAAGTCATCATCATGGAGATCACGGCGGGGGTGCTGCTATCTCTCAGAAAAAATGGGGGATAAGAGTTCTTGCCAATGAAAGAACTGCAAACGAGTTGAATCTAGATCCAATGTTAACAACATACTTTGGCTCCCTAGATGTTATTAAAGTCGGCAAGAATCTATCGATACTAACAGTGCCAGTCCCTCACTCCGGTGCAGATAATGTTGCCTTTGTTGCTAATTATAAGGGAGCGAGAGCTGCAATAATAACCGACCTAGGTTCTTGGACAGATGAATTGGTTAAACATGTTTATGATTGCCAGCATATTTCAATCGAAGCAAACTATGATGATGATTTATTGAATAAAGGACCATATCCATACTCATTAAAAGAAAGAATAAGAGGACGTGGTGGACACTTATCAAATAATCAAACCGGTGCGTTTCTTGCAGAAGTTTGTACAAAGAATACTCGAAACATAGTTTTGACACATTTGAGTGAAAAAAATAACTCCCCCCATCTAGCAGAATCTACCATACTATACCACATAGGTGATTCCTATACAGGAGACATTGATATTTCGCTTCAAGATGGCCCAGAAAAGTCACACTATCTCGATGGCATAACACCTGATTTAGAAGAAATCGACATACTCTCAACTAAAAATGAATAATCAAAAAGTACTCTGTTTTAGATGAAAAACACCCTGAAGAAGGTCAATGCATAAATGATACCGAAGCATGAGAGAGTCGTGTCAAGTATTACCCGCTCCAATCTTGACAGGAATATCAATCGTGATGAGCGTGCTGTGAGTGAAGTTCTTGGCGTAATAATGATGCTCGCTATGGTCATAAGTATAATGGGTGGAGTATGGGTCTTTTTGAACCCATATTTATCAGATTTCGAGGATAATACTAATTGGAATAAAGCAACTGGGATTGCAGATCGTTTAGAAGATCGAATAGACGTTGTAGGAGATTCACCTGAAAGTACAGGAATCAGACATAAATTGAGCATGCAAAAATCTATACTCCAAGGCACCTCAAATTCAGAAATTTGGTCGATTTCAGCAGATTTAGTATCTACCGATCAAGTTGTGATTAGAACTATATCAGGCTCTAGCATAGGCATTATGTCGATAAATGAAACTGCTAGAAAGGTTTCGATACTAACCGAAAATGGTAACTTTGAAGAACTATTTTCAGCAACTCAAAACGAAGTCCAAATTCAACATGATATAATATTGGATAATTGGTACATAATCACGGTTTATGATGGAGAAGATATTCCAATTCACAGAAGCATGACATATCCAATATCAGGATTGAAAATATTGACTACCTTGGCCACCGGTGTTCATGAAATCAACCTTGTCAACAATGCTAGAATTGAACATTTCTCCAGTAATGCATGGGACATCAGTAAGTATCCAACCGTTGAATTTGATACATTAGCCAATAGAGATTATAGATTAACCATACTTCTCACTAACATTGATGTCAACGGAACGTTGGGCTTTTCTTCAAGTCTAGCAATCGATATTATTTCATCTGGCACATTGAGTGTATTCTCAGGAGAGTGTTACAACATTAGATACTCGATGTCCAATTCAGTATCTGCAGTAATTACACCTCAGTATAACCAGTTGTGGCTTTCCGATTATTATCTTAATCGTGCTTCAGGGACACTTGACAGTTTCGTGGGATTAGTTCCTTTTGAGAGATCTAGTGGCCATGATGGTATCACTGTAGAAACATTAGGTGCAGCCTTACACCTTGAAGTACATGTCCAACAGGTGGTTTTGGAAAGATGAAATTGTGTATTAGTCGTGATGAAGAGGCCGTTTCATCAGCGGTTGCAACGGTTCTACTATTCGGCGGAGTTGTTTCAATTATTGGTTTAATGATTGTGTCAATGGTCCCTATTATCGAAGAATTAGAAGGTTCAATAGAACGAGGAGATATGTCAGCACAGATGTTGATATTAGCAGAACAAACGGAATCACTAAGCGAAAGAGGAATGCCTGGAGATTCTACCGAAGTCGAATTAATTCCACTTGATGGAACTATGTCTTGGGATCTTAATCGAGGAGGAATGTGGTATTCTGCAACTTGGCAAAACGAATCGAGTTTTAGGATGAAAGGAGTTATGGATTACGATGACCTAATTGAAATAAAACATCCTGAATCAATTACTTCAGCTATTTGTTTCGATGACATGAGACTTGGGCCATCACGACCATACATCTATACTACACCTCAGTGGGCTGAATCAGCACAAATAGCTGTATCTACAGGATTAGCAATACCCCTAGGTCCAGTTCAAGTTAAAGTGATTGAAAATGAACAAACAAAGCAGAATCTTGAATTACAAATTTATGACTCATTAACAGTTGATTTGAGTTCAATGAGTAATTCAATAATTGAATCTTCACATGATTTGATTATTCTTTACACAAGAGGTGATGGAGGAGCTACTATTATCACTCCATCTAGTGCTGACCCTAGTGATAAAACAGGGCGGTCATGGAATATACCCTTAACAACTGGAACAAGTAGAATCCATATTGTCAGTGAATCTTCAAACCAGATAAATATTGAATCATCTACCGATTCTTCCACTCACTATGCAATTCATAATGACCAATATAGAGTTGGAGTCACCCATTCACAAGAGATTACCCTCACTCAACCAGATGTCATAAAAATATCTACAAGTGCCAATTCCCAATTATTACTTCAAACTAATTTAGATAATAAAAGTGGGACCGTTTCATGGTTGAGTACTGATGGGAATTATTTAGGCCATGAATTTATTGCTCCTTCATTACCAGGTGAAATGGAGTTTACTAATCCAAGCACTGATAGTGTTACTGTCACATGGCGAGGTGGTGGAACTTCTGTTCCAGCAAATGGTAATTCATTCGTGGCATGGCCTCCTGCAGGGATAAATGGCGCTCCAATTCTGGACTCTGATGGCGACTTATTTGTCTCATGGTCAGTGATAGATTCAGGGTTAAAGAGCAATGGAATTAAACTAATTCCAGCATCCGATACTGGTTCTTCATCAGGAAGTCTCCATTCAGTAAATATCCCGGATGATGGTTTATCTCACTCATTATTACTATCTCGTGCAGGAATCTCAAGTACATGGAATATAACAGGTGATATTGAACTAGAAAATACATTAGATAAGGTCACCCATCAATCTCAACAAGCCCTTAGTTCGGGAAGTTATGATTTGAAAGTTCTTCAAGGACATCCCATCAAGGCATATCTAATGAGTGGAAATGATGGGTTAAATCAAGCCAAACATGATGGATTGGAAAGATGTATCAGCATAAATATGATGGCTAGCGGGTGGATTGCAGTTGAATTACCTTGGGATTCACTCAGTGGGAGAGACGATTCTAGGCTAATTGATGCTTGGAAGAGTGGTGACCATCCTGCAAGCTTAAAAATCACATTAATCGGACATCATGAAGGCTCTACACATTCAATACTAGCAACATCATGGGTGTTTCATCTGTCACGTCTAGCCTACACATTCTCCTCATCAATAACTGGTATGGAGGTTGCCTATTCGGGTGGAGCTGTAGTTACCAACCATCCCGAATTCACTCCGACTATTGTTAGGGAGCCAGTCGATCGATCTGGACCAGGCCCAAGGTTTGCCGCCACAATTCCATCACTGCACCCCATATCGGAAAGTACAATTGGTGGTGGAAGAATGGTACTTGATATTGAATTATCATCAAGAGTCTCTCTTGCCTCGAGTCTTGCATATGAAGTTAGACGTGGTTGGTCTGAACCATATGGTGGAGCGATTGCAACTGATGCCTCTGATGGTCTAGATTTGAGTGAGGATTGGACAATTTATCCTGGTAGGCTAGATTTACTTCGAGATTATGTTGGGTGGGTACCAGACCCAAGCATAGGAACTTCAGAAGCCGTTTGGCATACCAGTGGGGAACCAATACAATTCTCATTACAACTATCATCACTAGATGTAGACATGATGGAGGCTATCGGATGAATCATAACTCTAAGATTGTCAAAGACAGCAATGGTGCTGCTACAGAATTAGGATACATATTCACCTTCCTACTAGGTGTATTACTGCTTTCAATGTTTAGTTTATGGGCATGGGATATTGAAACAGCAACCAGAGAGAGATGGAATAGCCAAGCGATACAGGCTAATTTAGATGATATTGCTGCTGCTATTGAAAGGGCTGATGAATCAAGTCGGATGGGAGATGTCCAATATTCCGAGGCAATATCTTGGAGGGCTACAGAAGCTGATGAAAGCCTATTTACATTGAAATTGACAAATTCTGCTTTATCACTAGAAGATTCAGCGGGTAATTTAGGTACAGAAGTATCCATCTCAGGTGCAGGGAATGGACAACATTCCGGAACAATCGAACTTTCCGGTATTGAAACTATATGGGTTGTTCATTCAGATGGAATGACAACGATAAATTTACAGAGACCTCAATGATTATCTTCCCATTACAGCGTTATGGACTTGAGTTTGAACATCTCGCATTCTAGATTTGGCACCTAATTCTCTAAACACCGATAAGGCTCTTTGAAGATATTCCATCCTTCTAGATTTGTCTGAAGCAACTGTCCCTAACCTTGTTAGTAATTCACCAATCTGCATTCTTAGATCATTCGCTTCTGCAATAACCAATGCTTCACGGAAGTGACCCATTGCCTCATCTGTACGCCCTGCATCCTGTAAAACTTCACCCAGTAAGATCGTAATATCAACCATTGAGAGAATATCACCCTCTTGACTCATTGCCTCTAGCGCTGTAGTATAGTAATGCGATGCAACATCTAAATCACCTACTTTCGCATGATATCTCCCTAAAACAGCCTGTGCCCTAGCATGCATCTGTTGATTACCCGAACTATCGGATTTTTCAAATGCACTAAGAGCATGCTTTCTTGCACGTTCAATTTCGCCCAGATCTAAAAATGAGCGAGCAAGTATCAATTGAGATGAAATCAATTCACTACCATCATTTTGTTCTAAGATTAATTCAACCTCTCCATACGATTCGAGTGCCTTGACATGATCATTTTTACGCCTAAGCAAATATCCCATATTATTGTAACTTCTAGCAGCACCTTTGGCATCTTTTAATTCTATAAAGTTCTTTAATGCCTCATTATGCATTGATAGTGCATCTTCTAAATTGCCCTGTTTCAATGCAATATCTGCCAATGCTGAAAGCACTTCAGCCTGAATAGATAGGTTGTTAACTTCTTGTGCACCGCTTTGAGCTTCATTGAATATTAATTTAGCTTCTTCAAATCGACCTAATAGTACCATTATTTCACCTTGCAATTGTTGAATTTGGGTCAGATGTTGTTGACTAATGCCATCAAGTTCTAAACTTTCAATTAGTCCTAATAATTCCATATGGCCTTGTGAAATTAGAGTCCTTCCATCTTCAACAATTATTTTGGCTGCTTCCTCATATGAGTTAGATTGAATCAAATGATAGATTAATTCAACTGCGAATCCAGGGGTCTGCTTAGCCTTACCATACCACTCACTACATTTACTATGAAGTTCAATACTTGTGGTTTTGTCCAAACTACGTAAAAGAAATTCTCTAATCAAGTCGTGCACATCATAAATTTCTGATTCAACTTGACGAGCCAAACCTTGCTCAACTAGAGAATCTAATTCATCAGTATTGAGTTTCTGTTCTGCTAAAGCACTCAATGCAATAGGTTCTCGATAAATTGACAAAGCTGAAAGTAATCTTTTTTGTTCTGCACTTAATTTAGAAAATATCTCTACGGTTACATAATTTTCTAGTGTTTCATGAAATGCACCAGCAGATGCACCACGATTTATTAATTCAAGAACAAGAGGGTGACCACGAGATATTCCATGTATGTACAACCATTGTTCATCATCCAAATTTTCAAAACTACTAAGTAATTTACGTCCAGAATCTGAATCTAATCCATCCAATGGCAGTACTAAGCTGGCAATTCTACCCTCTGCATCCTTTGCGGCCACGACTGGTTTGAACGATCTTGAAAATAATACAAGTCCTATTTCTTCTTCACTACCAAGTAATGCTAGAGACATTGTTTGAAATGTTTGATGTAAGATGGTATCTGAAATTTTATGAAAGTCATCTATTACCAATAGTGAAGGGGTCCCTCCCAAGGCATCGATCAATAATCTAGCAGCATCTGCTGGTTTAGGAATCGGTGTGCTAGCGATGTAATCAGCGAACGTTGAATCACCAATATTAGCCAGCCATTCTGCTACTGATTCGAAGAATGAGCGAGAACCTTCCCAATCCTGACATCGATGATAAAATAAATTTCTCCTATGCATGAAACGTTCAATTAATTTAGATGCCATAGTTGTCTTTCCGATTCCTGCAATTCCAGGAACTAATAGTGTAGTTGATCTAGCCTCAATCAGATTAAACATATTGTCAAGTTCCTGTTCACGACCGTAAAAGTGTCTCAACCGAGGTAAATCACCTAGCGCTGTTACTAATTGTTTTTCCACATGTTTGGATAAATCTCTTTCAATTAAATCAGCAGATAGTAGTCGAATATCTAAAATACAATTTTCATCCATATATCTGATAATATCAACAGATCTCATACTAAACGGTAAAATGGTATTTATTTCACCAAGATTAGTATTTACAATCTGACCATCTTCTAAAATACAACGCAATGGAAATAATCGAAGTTCATTCCAAGTCTCTTCAGCAACATTCATTCCGGGATCGGTTAAGAAATATGCCTTTCTTTTTCTAGAAACTCCTTTCACATGAGCTTGCCTTTCAATAAGTAAACCTTGATCTTTCAGCCCAGAAATAGCTCGAGGGACATTGGAACGCGCAATAGCAACAGCATTGGCAATACCCATCTGGGATAATGAAAATGGTACCTCAACACTATTCTTATAATCTGAGTAGTCTAAGAGATGAAGCAAAATCCTCTCTTGAACTCCGGGCTTAGTATTTACAACTATCTTAACACCTCAATTACGGGTTACTTATATAATTAGGATCGGGAATCCATTGATTGCTTTCAGCATCCCACAACCAACCTGGATGTTGAGAAGTTGTTTCTTGTTGAACCACTTGTTGTGTTTGAACTACTTGTTGAACTTCCGGTGTAGATGGTATCTCTGGTACATTCTTTTCTTTAGCCCAAGCATACGGATCTACATTTTGTTGTACTTCATTCAACAAACTCAACTCTGATTCATCTTCCAAATCTTCTTCAAAGGTAAAGAAAAATGCACCAACACCTATCAATAATACAACTCCAAGTATAATTACGATAATTATAATGAATAAGTTAGAGGATTCTTCCTCTTCACTAAGCAATAATTTAAATTGAGAGTCTTGGTTTGTGTTTTCACCTTGGAATAATTGCCCATCCATTTCGAAAATAATAGTCCTAGAATCTGCTGAACCTAACTGACCTGTCGTTACATACATTTGCCATGTCCCATCTGAAAGTACACGTGTTGAATTAATTACTTGACCTGAACTTGAATCAAATCTAGCTTCGACGAGACTCTTTGGCAACCCAATACCAGAGAATGAAGCGGGGTCAGATGTTGTAATAACGGAGCCAATATCATCTCTAAGAACAGTGAATTGTATTGCTTCAATATCAATGTCAACTTGCCGTGATAAGGTTGAAAGTTCACTCAGGTCAGTAGCCATGAACTTAAGATCAACCAAAGACCAATCTTTGATTTGATCAGAACGTGAGGCAGATGGATTATATGTTGCAATTCCTTCAGCAGAAATTGAGAAATAAGATTCATAGAAATTATCTAATTCGGTTTTTGGATCATCGTATACTTCAAAAATCAATATTCCACTTTCAGGGTCTTGGAAGTAGTCCTTTAAATCAAATACAGCGCCTAAGCCACATCTATTTAGACTCTTAGAGTTTTCATCACAGTATACTTTCACTACACTAGCCCAGCCAGATGGATCAAAAGTAGGTGGCAGATTATTTACAGAATTATCAATTGTAATAAAAACCGATTCCTCGACAGAAAACAATTGACCATCAAAAGATTTCACCACTATCTCATAGTTTGAATTATGCGGTAATGAATTAGTTTTCCAGATATTTGCTGTATCCCATGAAGAGTTAAAGTCACCACCTTCAATTTGGTCTTGGCGTATAACAATACTATATGGTGAATTACCTGTACTTCTACCACCCGAATATATATCAATCTCAACCCTTGTAATCAGTCCATCATTATCATAGACATATCCACTAATAGGTGTAGATTCACTCCCTCTAATCACTTCTCCTTCATACATACTTTCCAATACAATACCAGGTCTAGCATTTTCATTAACAATATTAACTTCTACACTCTTTTGATCACAGGTCGAATCACTGTAATCATTACCACAGAAATCACTATCTGATGCCCATATAGTAAATGTATACTTACCTGTTGAATAAATTGAATAATCCCAGTAATAAGACCATGCAGTTAGAGACTCTCCTAAATCTGCAGTAACTGGGAACTTAGATTTTAATCCACTTTGTTCATCAGTTATTTCAAACCAAATTGTTTGAATATCACTTCCTTGGATTCCAAAATATTGATCTGTTGCTGTGCCAGTGAAGGATACAAAAGATCCCTTTTGGGAATTTGGAGTATGAGTCTGTCCATTTGCAGGTGTGTTAATTACAAGAGTAGGTGCTTCAAGATTCAATTTATACTTACGTACTGTTAGTGGTGAATATTCTAGGCCATCATAGGAACGTACTTTGAATGTAACATCACCTTCACCCTCAGGATAATTAGACAGATCCCAATCAAAAGACCAACTACTGAAAGGATAGCTCTCTTTCGTGATTATTCCACCAGATTGTGAAGTATCAATTGCTGAATACCATTGATCTGAATTTGGTGGTTGAATCTGAACATCTGTAACATAGCCAAATTGGTTCTGCATTGCAATTATGTCTGATGCATAAGGTGGTGATTGTCCATCCCATGCTGTACCAGTCAATGAAACAATACGAGCAAATGAAGTAAATTCCGGTTGAGTTAATGTCACACTAGGTGGTAGGTTTTCTAAATTAATTATATCATCAATAGGCCCGGTCAGATTGAAATCAAATTCAAATTTACCTTTACCGAATTTATACGCTTCAACACTATAAGATGGAATTTCTCGACCAGAAACACAATCTGGATCATTCTCATCTGTCAAGGTGTCTCCATCATTATCATAACCATCTGAACATGTATTTTCATCCATGTTGGTAACAATAGCTGGTGGTCCAGCATCTAGAGTTACTGAAACCCCTACTTCTCCAACTCTATTATTCCAATTTCTATCAAGATAAAAGTCGCTAGGCAGAGTAACTTGGGGAGTAAAACCAAACTGATCTGTAGTCAAAGTATACAATGGAAAACCAGTAGAATTCTTGATGATGACGTTTGCACCCGCTACATCACTATTCATTGCTTTAATCTGAAACCTAACCAATTCACCTTCTCTAACTTGTGTACCCCATGGAGAATTTTGATTTTGAACATGAATTTTTGAAGTGTCGAAGTTTTGTAGAGCAGAATATGATAAAACTGTAGAGTTATTGACTAATTGAAGCGACATAGGCATTTCTGCAGGGGGCATCTCAGATGTATCTGGAACCTGAAGACACTGGTTTTGAACATCTGGACATTCTGAACCCAACCACCGTAATTGAATTGGGTACAATTCATCTCCGCCGGCATCTGGTATGTATTCTGATTGTATAGTCACCCTGGATTCAGTGATATTGTATACTTGAGTCGCATTGGTGTAGGTATTTCCAGAGAAATAACCAATAGAACCAAATTTATTCCCGTTAGCTTGGTCATTATGATGAGATATGTTTACCGCAAAACTTCCCGTTGACATTGTATTTCCTTGAACATTAACAATTCCGCCTTTTATCCTTAAAGCATCACCTAAGTTATCTGAAACCGTATTATTGTAAAGAGTCGCTGAACTTCTAAATATATGAATTGCTGGACATTGGAAATCTCCGCCATACATTGTCTTTGAATTGCATGTACCTACGTTATTGGAAATACTATTGTTTTCCATGTATAATCTAGATTGTGTGGGTTGAATTGACGGCCAGCCAGAATCCCTGTAATGGTATTCACCGTGAACTACTGCTTCTTTAGCTGTATCTGTAATAGTATTACCAATAGCAACCACATCTGAAGTACCATAAATCCAAAGTCCATTAAATCCTCCAATCGGACCGATTTGATTGTTTACTAATGTAGCTATTGACGATTTTACTGCGACACCTGAGCTTTTAGCAACACCTGTAATTACATTGCCTGTTGCTGAAATTTTGGACTGATCACCAGCAAATATTCCAGCACCATCTGTTGTCGTAAATATATTATTATTGATAGTCAGAGTATGCTTAATATCACCCGTTTGCTTTAGTCCTTTAGTATCAACTGCTGCACAATTAACTGTAAATTCTGAATTCTTTAGTTCACCCGATGATTGTTGAAAAAATGCACCATAACCATTGTCAGTAATTGTAATCTCATCGAGAGAAACGTAACTGTTTTCAACATAAATCATTGAGATTCCACTACCACTAGTCCCACACGTTCCTTCTGAATCACCGGTGAGAGTAGCTTTGGATACAACAAATGGATTCGCTATTCCTGAACCTGCTCCATAGGCGGTAATTGCCGCACTCTTACCTATTGAATAATCATCAGCCCCAAGGTTAAAGGTGGAATCAGTTATTGTTGGGTTAGCTAAATTAACCAATAAAATATTTGTTGAATTAACATCAATAAAAGTCAATCCATTAGCATTGGTATTAGGACCATCAAAAACCAATGCTCCATATTTGGCTGTAACTCCACCCAATGCACTAACACCAATCTCATATCCATAAGTATTATCAAATTCGACAAAGTTCAAACCCGTCTTTGATTCATCAATCGTATTTCTAATAACAATTCCTGAACCACAGGCTGCATCTATACTTACTATACAAGAACCTCTAACAGTATAATCAGTAGGAGATGACCAAGAGAATTTAGTCATAGTAGAGCTTGATCCATCTGATGGAGCACCACAGGCTTTAGAGGCAACACAAATAGCGCCCTGTACATCTATATGTTTACCAAATGGGATATTGATAGTTGAGCCAGCACTAACTACCAAAGAAGCACCAGCTACTATTGTGACATTGTCGGTTAGTGTATGTGTACCTGACCAAGTTTCTTGGCCATTCAAGTTACCGTAAGTAGTTTGATTTATTCCTGCTGCAGATGTATTTGGTAGCATAATCATCCCTGCAAGTGAAGATAAAATTAAAATCATCACTAAAGAAATACTTTTACTAAATTTATTATTCAACATACGGTTCCCTCTCTAAGTGCCATTGGTACCATAATTATAATGCTGCTCCCTTAAAGTAATCATAAGAGTATCAATCAATCTCATAAGTATCAATGAATATGGCCTTTTAGTATCAATTCGACTCGGAAATATCATTACTTATCCACTGACATTCAGCAATTAGGCATATTCCTAACACTACTCAACCATGCACCTGCGTCCAGATTACCATATCCTAATTGATCATCATGTTCAGGAATACCATTTATTGCACTCATCCTCAATGCCTGTTTAACTTCATCAATACATGAGCCATCTATATTCTGCGATGCCCTCAATTGTGGTTGATCTTCTAAGATCAATGCCAAAGCCCCAGTAACAAAAACTGTCGAATCTGAAGTCCCGCTACTCGAATACCATGAATCACCAACTCCAGTACTGATAATTTTCACTCCAGGGGCAAGAATTTCGGGCTTCATATTAGGATGTAATCGATTATCTCCATCAACTGTAATTTGATTGCCTTTCGAGCTATTTCCCCAAACCTCGCCACCTTTGGTTACAGCGCCTACGGAAATTACCCCCGGTACATTGCTTGGAACCGAGACCCTTCCATCATCATCAATACCACCATCATTACCCGCAGCAGCAACAACAAAAATACCATTATCCAAAGCCTTTCGAGTAGATGATACACTCGGTCCTTCACGTGTCATTGATTCACTTTGAGTGCCTCCAAGAGAAAGTGAAATTATATCTGCATTAAACTCACTTATACACCATTCAATGGCATCAGATATAGTCTGTTCTTTAGCAGTATTCATACCTTCTCCGTCATCACCAAGGGCTGCAACAACACCCAAAGTAATCCCGGGTGAGAGTCCAACCTGGTGTGATTGTGAGATAAGTATTCCAGCCATCAAAGTACCATGAGCAATACTACCATAATCTACTGGACTAGCTGAATTAGAGATCATGTCATTAAATGTAACTTGAAAACCTTCAAATGCCTGATGAGAAAGATCGATACCAGTATCGACAATACATACTCGCACCCCATCACCAGTTAGTCCATCTAATATTGAATTTTCAAATCCAGCTTCCTCAAATGCCCATTCAGATTTAGGAGGTGGTACTTCAATAAACATGTATCCCGACTGCCAAACCCAAAGCATAATCGAGGCAAAGACAGCAAACAGAACAATATTGGTAAATAGAAATCTCTTATTTTTAACTCGATGTATTGGCTGTGCAATCATTGGAGACCATCCGATTACTTCAGACCTCCATTCATCCTGAAATCCCACTGCTGAAGGGTCGATAGCCGAGAGAATTCTATCATCTTCCGGTTCGGGAAGTAATTCAATATTCTCTAATCCACTCAAAGTTAACACCACGTGATATACTTTACACCGTGGTAAAGCATTTAATCACTTGTCTTGCATCAGAATCTAGTAGATGCTTTATTACGTGCGACCTTCAAACCGCCATATCCAACAAGAAGTGTCAAACCGAATATTAGCACCATAAGCCAGACCGAGCTATCTTTCTCGATATCTAACTTGGTTGGGACAATGAAGTCGAATGAATCTACATCTCCCCCATCAGCTACATATTCTGAATCATCACCCAAGATATCGATATTGATCATATATCTATGTTCAGTCTTTGATGTTTCATTTAATTCGAATATTGCGTCAACAATTTGACCTGCACCTACGGATATTGTCTTTGGAGTGAATTCTTCCAAAGTAACTCCAGCATTATCAGTTCTATTGGCATATACAACAACTGTACCCGCAGAACGGAATCCAGAGTTTTCAACAGGTATAACCAATAATCCACCACCGACTTCGTTTTGGTATGACCTATCATTAACAGTTGTCTGGTCAACACTAAGAGATATTCTAGCGGAATAAATTGTAACTTCTACAGTAGAGTTTGTAGTTCCATCTTCACTGGCAATAGTCACCCAAGCTTCTATTTCACCTGATGTGAAATCACTAGGTGCAAATATCGTAAATGATTGGCTTCTAGATTCATCCTTCGAAATTGTGATGTTATAACTGTTAGGAGTTATCTCCCATCCAGAAGGTATTTCATTTGATAAATCAATAGTGAAGGTATCATCACCATTTCCTGTATTGGTCAAGAGGAAAGAGAATGTTCCGGTTCCACCAGGAGATACACCTGTTTCTTCTACCTTTTCAGTTATTGAAAGACCATAAGTTTGAGGAATTATTACATTAAGATCAAGAGTACTTGAAAGTCCTGCATCACTATTAAGTTGTATAGTGATGCTTTGTCCATCATCAAAACTCCAAGAAGAGCTAACATTAGGCATCAAGATACGTACTTTAGTTGAACTTGTATTAGACACATTACTATCCAATAGTGACTCACCAATACCCATTGTAATATCTGTTGAAGAGACCCATGAACTTCCGTTAAAGAACTCAATGCTCCATCCATTTGATCCTTGGTTAGACTTCAATGAACCAGAAACAGTGAATACATCACTTGTCTCTGTCCCTTCATAAACTGAATCCAATTCAAACTCAATGGTTTTGTATTCTTCATCGAATTGAATCGCAGTCACTTTATTGACACTGGTCAATGTTGCGTTAGAAACTGTTGAAATCGATAGGGATGTTAAGGAATTAAGTTTCCTTGAATAATCTATTGTAACATCTAATATTCCCTGTTCGACATTCTGTGTTGAAACAAATGAATATGGCATTTCAAGTCCTCTTTCATGTTGAATAGTAGTAAACTGTGATTCTAAGGTTACAGACCCTACAGGCATCAAGACTCTAATTTCACCATCAGCATTTACAGAATAATTCCAGGAAGCACCTAAGCCTAAATTGAACGAAACTTCTACACCATCTCCAATTATCTTTGAAATTGCATCACTAGATGTACCAGTGTGGTGAGGTTGTAATTCAATATCATCCCAATTAGTAGAAACCTCTACCCATCCACCTGTAGTCATATTCATCTCTAAAACACCGCCATCAAGAATACTAGCATCAAGATAACCGACAGCTATTCCTCCGCCATTTTCATCGAGGTTTTGGCTTTCAACAACTACAATCCAATCACCAGGTACAATAGTTTGATTCCAAGAAAGATTACCGTTATCATAAGTCCCTAATACACTAATTGGCTCACGATTAAGACCAACACTCGGGTACAAAGTGATTGATGCACCATCCAAATGATAGTCAGGATTAATTAATGATGTTTTAATCACACCACTCACTAATACGTCAATTGCTTCGATTTCAATATCTTGGCTGACTGGAGAATCATGAACTACAAATCCTGAATCATTATCCATAGTATAGTATTGTGAAATGTATCCTTCTTTTTCTACTGAGATATTGTATATATCCCTAATCGGGACAAATAGTCTCCAATTACCATCGACGTCAGAAGTTACAACTTCATTTAGTTCTGTATTATTTGAACCATTGATGTAAATACTTGCATTCGAAACCCATTCAGCAGGCTGTGAGACATTATCGATTAAATAGTAATCCCAAAACACATTACCTGAAATTTGGACCATTACATCAGCATACTGTACTCCAAGTTCTAAGACATTATTTTCTGAATCGGAATATAAGTTATCAGATGAATTCAAACTCCATGTCTTTTTAGAACCTGACTTCTCAAGGAATAAACTCCAATTTCCGGGCATCAAATTATCTGTCACATTACCTTCAGAATTGGATTGACTCAATGTAACGTTACCAAATCCATCACTACTTACTGCGATAATGTTCGCATTAGGAATTGCACTTTCAGTCAAATTCTCTAGCAATTGCAAATTGATTTGCATGGCTTCAACAAGTTGGAACTCTAAATTGGTACGTACACTAGAATCAGAATTCACACTCAATGGAGTTCTAAGAGTTGATGTACTATTATTCAGAGTAACTGGTGAAACAATAACAATCCAATCACCAACAGGGACATATGATGCGAAACTTCCATTGATATCGCTAACTACTTCATGCCAATCATTCAATTCTTCATTGTATAGAGAAAACTCTGTTGAATAACCTAATCCTGATTCATCTTTCAATATACCATTAAACAACATTTCATTTGCAAAGAAAATTGATATATTCTGATTGAGGTCAGAATCTAGATCTACATATATTTGTGTAGGTATATGCATACTATTGAAATCAGTGGCATTCTCGCTTTCAGCCATTGTTGAATTAACGCTCAAAACATACTTCCCTGGTAGAAGTTCCAGTGAAACATTACCTATTGAGTTATAATCTGCCGATGAAACATTTATCATCACAGTATCATCAATTAATGACTTTAATGTAAAATCAATAAAGACTGGTAAACCATCACTCATTGATTGATTACCTGCAACATCCAATAAAACATCAAATGTCACAGTCTTAGCGTCAGGATTAATCATTAAAGTAACGTTTTGTGTACTTTGGTTTGAAGATACTATATGTCCAGATATTACTGTTGCATTCAAGTCATCATTTTCAACTGAGAAACTATAGGTTCCATCTTCTAAACTAAAGCCGAATAAGCCATTATTTGTAACAGGTGATTTCCACTCTACACCGTCTTCATTTTGAGCAATTACTACAGGTACATAATTATCATATGAGAATCCATTCCATGTAGAATTTACTTCATCAACAAATAATTCACCTTCAACAGTTCGTAATTCAGACAATAAGAGGATTCCTATGTCAAGAGAGGTCTGATTATTTAGTTCATAGTAACCACTTACTCCGAAGTTACCTGTGCTCTTTGCAATCAACTGGAAATTGGAATCACCAGGCAATGTAACTGTAAATTCTCCATTGATATCGGAAACTAAATTAAATTCTAAATCACCCGAAAGAAGGGATATTGCTACATTACTTGCTGGAGAGGTAATGTTTTCTAAGTCACCAGATTCACAATCTACTAGATCAATAGAAGTACAAACTTTCAGACTACCATTCATGACTGTCGCTATTGAATAGTTAGCATAAATTGAATCATCTGAATCAATTAATTCAAATGATTCAAACAATATATAATCCTCAGCATTTGAATCAAAGATTCTGTAAACACCTGGAACTAATTCAGCATTGATATAGCCACTTTCATTAACAGTATAGGTTTCAGTATCAGAATTACTGTCTAAAATTAGTTCTATTGTTCTGTTGGCTGTTTGGAACAACTCTTCTAATGTAGTTGTATTCAATGGTGAATTCAATTTAATAGATACATCATACATTTCCGGAATAATGGAAATTGGTTGTAATACTAATGATTCAGTCCCAACATTCAATGTTTCATTAACTTCATAGAACCCGTCTTCATCAATATCTATTCTGTATTGGTACTCACCTGTAGAGACAGGTCCAAAACTATAACCACCAGATGAATTTGTAGTTATTACGATAGCATCTGAATTTTCAATTGATAAATCAGTCCAATCGAAGCTAACGTTAGATATATTTGCTCCTGTTAAGTCAGAAACATTACCTCTTAAAACAGACCCTGGCATCGAAATTGACAAATCATAGCTAGGTGATAATCCGACTGTTATTACTTCTGGTAATTTCACTTCACGACCATTATCTAATTGAGCATATACTTCATAATCACCAGGCACTAATCCGGTTTGGTAGAATGAACCTGGGTTGACCATTTCACCAGAAAAGTCACCCATTCCAGTAAACTGTCCAGTTCCATTGAAAGTTCCAATTCCCTTAAAAGTTCCAACACCTTCAAAAGTCGACTTAACATGATCCTGTGTAATAATAGTTGAACCATTAGAAGTAAACCTACCATCTGCATTGACTTCGCCATCTACCATGTATATTGGTAAATCACCTGTACTATCCTTCAAACAAACAGTATTATTATCCGGCACTGTAACGATTCCATCAGTTGAATTAACTGCACAATCAACAATTAAAGAAGATTCAATATCAATCCATGATGCCTTGATTACACCTGTTCCATTCCATGTACCATTCGCAACAAAAGTTCTTCCATCGCCTATTGACCTAGTAAATTCACCAGTGAAATCAATTGTTGATGCGATACCATCACTGACAAATGTCCCATTCTCAGTGAATGTAACTTCGCCTGTACCTTGAAGAATTCGAGATTCTGTTGTTGTGAAAGAACCATTCGTTGTAGTCAAAGTAACATCATTTGAGATACCAAAAGTACTTCTCAAAACTACATCGGTATCCACTAATGGTTGGCCATTGAAGGACTCATCACCAGTCCAAGAAATTAATCCAGATATTCCAGAACTTGAGACTTTAATATCCATAGATTCTGTTTCCAAATCGATTCTATCAGCCTGCTCACCTGTGACATTCATCTGGACTTCTCCTAGCCATGTCATGTTAGCTACATTTCCAAGTACTGCTGTTAATGCGTTAACTGTTCTATCCTCATTGACATCCACTAGAATATCGTTAAGACCTTGTGCAAAACTGCCATCTTTGATTGAGTTTTGAGCAGTTGTCAGATTCAATACACCAGTAAAGGCGCTAACTCTAATCTTACCAGCAGGGGCAATAAAAGACCAATCACCATTTTCATCAGCATCAGTGTAACCAATAGGAATCCAATAGGTGTCATCATCCAAATCTTCAGGGCCCTCACCAGAGAATGCATCTCTTTCGATTAAGAGTCTAACACCTGGAAGTGATTCACCATTATCGCTCATTGTAACTTGACCAGAAACTTCTGCACCAGAATAATACTTCAGGATTTTAACCAATGTATTTGGTCCATCTGTTGACAAACTAATATTCGGATCTTCACTATACCAATTTGCAATAACGAAATGATTCATCATTGCACCTGGAAGGGGGAGTGCCTGTTGAAGATAACTTCCCGGCGTACCCGATTGGGTCAGATGTTGAGCAGGTTGTGGGTTTGAGGAATCAGTATTGATTCCCAAACTTGATGCCCCATAGCCAACATATGCACGTGCTAACATTGTATCGAAGAACTGCGGGTTGTGATCAACCCTTACATCTTCTACTTGAAGTGGTTCAACATCTAATCCTGCTTGTTGATCTAGGAAATCATCTGTCATGGCAATATCAACTTGTTCTCGCGTCATTTCTTGTGGAATGCCACCTCTAGTTGTCTCATAGGTTTCATCCATGAAAGTTGAAATATCTTGTCCACTAAGTATTGTTGGTGCTCCAAATATACCCATTGGTTGACCTTGATTATATGAATAATCTTGCGTATATCTGCCTGCCTTTGGATATAGCCTATTATCAATTGCAAAATACCTTATTTCATGATCTCTTGAGACTGTTTCTCCCGGAAGACCATTATAGTCTTGAACGTGATAATAGTCTTCTAAACCTATTAAATCATGGTATAAATTGGTGATTTCTTCAGAAGAAAGACTATCCGATAATAACTGAACTGCCAATGCCAATCTAGTATTTGTTCTGTGTATGTGTGTCGATACAGAAGAGAGTTCCTCCTTCAGATCTTCAGTATACCAGTAATTCCCAAATATGTAGTGAGTTGTACCGTAGCTAGATTCTTGACCTGAACGAACTTCATTATTGAAAGTCAAATTAGCATCCTCAAAGGAGGACCAGTCTCCACCAGAACAGAAAGTTGAAACTAAATCATCACAAAGTATTCTTTCACCGCCATCATAAAGTCGCCAATATTCGGTTGAAGTATCAGCAATACCATCTATACGATGATGACCTTCAGCCATTACTACTTCACGATTAGTTTGTATTACCGCAAATGAATAATCTTCAATCATTTGCTCCAACTTGGAATAATCTAATTCTTCTTGAGTACTTACAAATAGTTCTGCTTGGTCAGCAGTCAGGTGATTTTCTACTATATTCTCAAAGCCATTAGTCATATGATATCCATCATCTTTTGAAGCAGAGTAACTTAAATCACCTTGAGTTAATTGCCATATGAACATTGAAATTAAGTCATCTTGATTTCGAGCCAGTAACATATTTCCAGATGCTGGTATACCTGATTGGAAGTTATCAGAAACTGATGGGTGAGCACCTGCATTAAGTGCTTGGAATCCATAGTCCCACCATGAAACAAATGCCGGTCGTTCAGAAAAAGAGTCATTCATATCTTGGTTGGCAAGCCACTCATAGGCGGTATTCCATCCTTGTTGGCCATATCCTGCACCAAAAGAACCGAGGTAGGAATTACCAGCATATGAACTACTATCTAATACTGAAAATCCAGCTAACTCCCATCTTAGTACATCCGGAATCATATTGAAAATCGTTTCGTCTATTTCTCCCTCTGCATCTACAGATGAAGGAATTGCAGAATCTAAACCATAAGTGAATTGTTGACCACCAAGCAATACCATTATCAGAAGAATTGCTGAAAAAGATGGTGTCTTCCAAATTGCTTTTCTAGCCCCTGCAATACGATCAGCAGGAGTTCTAGTGCCATATTTATTCCATGCCTTCATCAAACCAGACCAATTTGCTCTGCGCCATAGAGATGTTATTCCCCAAGCACCTAAGATGGCTACTGCAGGAGTTGCATTAAACATAAATCTAGCAGCAGTCCAAGCCATGTAAGTGGACGTGAAAATCCAGATTCCAAATACAAGGTGTGATTGGTTTCTAGACCTTAGTGTAGACCAAAGACAATAGAATCCCATAGAAATTGCAAGTACTAAGACTATAGGGCTTAATTGTGCAAATAATTGACCTCTATCAGGAGCATTTGCTTCAGCAACTGTTCCAAAAATCTTAGTTTTAGCGAAATAACCGCTACCAGTGAATAGTACATCCCAGGCATTGGAGATTTCTAATTGCTTTAGAGACCATAATATTGTAAAGAATACCAATGCTGAAACAGCAAGTGTTCCTAAAACCAATAACCAAGGCTTATCTCTAAATCCTGTGGTGACATAGGCGATTACTAAAGAAAATCCTAGTACGAACAAGAATGGTTGAAGACCAGTCCCGTCAAAGACTAGATCTAATTGGGGATGGCCATAGAAAGGTAAAGCCATCAATAGATTTACACCTAACATAGTTAGGAAAAGAGCATTAATGGTTGTAGAGTCTCTTCTACGGAACATGTTCAATGCAATTTGTACAAAGTATGCTATGAATAGAATACTTGGACCAACAACGAAACCTTTCCATCCCAATGATGCAACACCAAAGGAAACACCTGCTAGTATTGCATATGCCATTGCTGTCTTGCGTTCTCTAGCCACCACTCCATATGCAGTGAATATATGTGAGGGTCTTGGAGATGAGGTTCTTGTCAATCTATCTGAGCCAGAATATTTTACCGCTTTCATCCAATACATGAATCCTAATGAGATAAACAGCATAACAAAAGCGTCGTGATCTGCTAGTGCCCATGTTGAGTGGCTTACGTGAGCAGGCATGAATGCGATTAACCACGCAGCTACTACACCGGTTGATTTACCAAAGTGATCTTTAGCAATAATTGCAACTGGTAATATGGTAAGAGCACCGTATATTGCAGGCAGTCCGAGCATAGCATACCAAATTGCATCATCGCCTAACATAGGTTGGAGTAGCATTGTAACTATTGCTATGGACCATGTGAATAATGGAGGACGTGGATTAACACCGCCCAATGGATAAGAACGGTCAGCATCGAATATCAAATGTGCTTCATTAGCAACAATATAGTCTACAACACGCTTCATGTACCATGGGTCAGAACCACCAGTCATGTCCCAGTTACCAGTTCCATAAGCATTCATTGAAGGAACTAAGTACCATTGGACACGAATAACTAGGCCAAAGAAAAAGGCCATTCCGATCATTATACCAGCCCAATGGGCATTCCAGAACTTTCTTGCTCCACTGATTTCATGATCTTCTCTATTCGACCATCCACCCCATTTTTCATGAGTTGAAATCATATAGATTCCAACGCAGATAAAGAAAGTGAATCCAAGCCAAATCAAAGAACCCCATGTTCCATCCAATTGTGATGCTTGCCAAATACCGTTTTCATACCATGATGAAACTTGGTATAGTGACCACATAGATCCAATAAGCATAGCTCTAGTGTACCACCTTTCTGAAACCATACCAGCGACTAAAATTGCTACTATACCGGTAAAGAAAGCTGCCCAAAATCCAAAGTGACCATGGTAGCCTTCAGCGCCAGTAAGACCAAATTTATCAGCAACAGATACTGAATCAAAGTGCCAAAGACTTGCTACGTGAGCAAGTATCCAAACAAGTATTGCGATTTGTAATGGTAATGTTGATTTATTCCAATTGCTATTAGATGATTTGATTTTACCAAACCATCCTTCTTCGCTTTCTGGACTCATTATACCTCTTGCCAATACTGCAACTAATAATCCCAAAAGAATAAAAATCATTAGATAACTGAAAAATATGTATCCTAATGATTGACGTTGCTGATTAAGTGTTGAGAGGAAATTTCCATTCTCTAACTGGAATAAAAGTGGTAATTCTGTATTATAGAAGTTAGAAGCAACCATTCCAATGTTGAGACCAATTGCAGAGAATATAACCACTGTAGCCCATTCATGACGTGATCTCGAGTCAAAGAAATACACTGCAAATGTTACTATTAGAAATTGAAGAGCAGTAAATACTCCTAAATCAGTTAAATGAACGATAGCTTGGTGTCCAATCATGGCAACACCCAATGTTGCGAGGGAAAGAGTGGATGGGGAGAAAAGAACCATATCGTTATTCTTGAGTATTCTTGGGAGAGTACCCAAAATACCGGCAATGGCGATTACAAGCATCGGCATCATGTTGTTCAAAGTTAGATCAAAGTCTATTCCTACGACCTTGATGGCTACGATTGCAAGCAACACTGCAAGTGGGGCAATAAGCCATCCAAGCAGAGGAGCAGGCGAAGTTCGCGGACTACCTATTTTTTCTTCCATTTTGTATCCCTCAGTTTAGTTTTCGCGACAGCCTGAAGGCTGAAGCGACTTCGCCACATTCGGTGCTCTTTTAATGATGACGCACAAGCATATCAGTCACTTTCAACGCAGTACTTTGTTTTTTACTATTTTTTAACTGCTTTTGGTAGTCTAATGATTGTCGCCGAATCACTTACTTAAAGTGCCTTATATCCGATATCTTTTCTGTAGTGTGAACCCTCTAAATCAATATTTTCCAATAAGTGATATGCATTATTTGCAGCATCGTTCAAAGTATCGGACATTGCACTACATGACAAGACTCTTCCACCAGTTGAGATTATGTTTCCATCAACATCAAAACCAGTACCTGCATGATTCACCCAAGCACCATTATTGGTAATTGATGAATCCTTACTAGGCAAACCACTTATCAGCCTCCCTTTTATTGGATTAACAGGATATCCTTCAGCTGCTAAGACAATTGTCAATGTATGCTTGTCGAGAAATTCAACATCAATTTGTGATAATAAATCATTTGACGCAGAAAATAACAACTCGAATAAATCTGTTTTGATCAATGGTAATGTTATTTGGCATTCAGGGTCACCAAAACGAACGTTGAATTCGACAACATATGGGTCACCAGTTTCTGTAATCATCAAACCAACATATAGAACACCACGGTAAGGTACATCTAATGATGATAAATATTGATGCATTGGCCTTATAATTCGCAATATTGCTTTAGATTTCACTTCTTCAGTAACGACTGGTGCAGGACAATAGGCACCCATTCCACCAGTATTGGGACCTAAATCACCATCAAATGCCCTCTTATGATCTTGACTTGCTGGAAGGCATACAAAATCTGAACCATCCATCACAACAAGCATACTAGCTTCTTCACCAGGAAGAAATGCTTCAAGCAGTACTTTTCCATCACTATTGATTGATTGGACTATGAAATTACGTGCTTCATCTCTATTAGAGGTCACCACAACACCCTTACCTCCAGCAAGAACATCGCGTTTTACTACCCATGGGTTATTAGAAAAATCATCTAATGCTGCATCAATATCGGAATCACTGTTTAGTACATGGAATTCAGCAGTTGGCACTCCAACATTACGCATTACTTGTTTGGCATAGAGTTTGGAACCCTCAAGATGAGCCAAGTTAGATACTGGACCAAAACATGGAATGCCATGAGTTGACAAATCATCTGCAAGACCTGCACAAAGAGGTGCTTCTGGGCCAACTACGACCAAATCAGCATCAATCCGCTTTATCAAGGAAATTAAGGCATCTTTATCAGAAATAGAAATACTATGATTTTGTGCTATTGTCGAAGTCCCAGCATTACCTGGGCAACAATGTACTTCTGATACGTTGGAGGAATTTGAAAGTCCAATACACAATGCATGCTCTCTACCTCCACCTCCTATTACCAGTACAGTCTTGCCGCCCATGATGCGTCTTAATGTAGGATACTTGATAATATATCTCTTTGACAAATCAAATTAATTCTACATCATGAAATGTTAAGTGCCTCCCATCTTAGGCCTAGAATATGGATGGAGTCAACGATGTCGCCTTGGAATTAGGTGTTTTATCATTAAGTTTGATGACTTTATGGTTATACCTCCCAGGTTTCCTCGCTAATACTTTCGCTATGATGTGGGGTAAGTGGCTCCCTAAGACAGGATATGGCCCATGGCCAATAGATGGCGGTAGAAAATTAAAAGATGGAAATCGTGTTTTAGGTGATGGGAAAACTTGGAATGGCCTAATTGGTGGGTCATTAACTTCTGGATTATTATGCCTAATGATTGTCACCATTATGGGTGATGCACCAGACACTAACAATATCGAATCAACTATTTTCGCTCACCCACTTACTGGTTTTGAAGATTCCTGGTTCAATATGGGTAATGAAAAATTATCAGCATTTATACTCGGATCATTCTTGGGATTCGCATGCCTTTTAGGAGACAGTACAGGTTCATTTGTTAAGCGAAGAAGAGGCCTTAAGAGAGAGGGCGAGGAGTCATCAAAAGCACCGCTATTAGATACACTACCATTCGCTATAATGGTATTTGTTTGGGGTCAATTATTCCTCGGAGAATCACTCTTATCATCCACGCAATTACTAATTCCAATGTTACTATTAGTTGTAATAACTCCAATACTACACCGCTCATTCAATTTAATAGGATACTCAATTGGCTGGAAAGATGTACCGTATTAATCTTCACTTTAAGATTCATCTAAGAGAAGCATTCATCAATGGGTACTTTGAACTGCATCCATGCGAAGTGTACTATTTTTCATAACTCTACTAATAATGGCTAGCCTTTCAACAATACCATTGGGTGCTGCTGAACCTCAAAACGATGGAACTTCAAGCACTATTTCTGTTAGTGAAACATGGGCATCTAATCAGCAATTAGACGGCCAAGTAATTGTCACAGATGGTGCTACTTTAACCATTAACGGGGATATTACTATTTCTGATGACTCCTCAATCATAGTACAAGATGGTGGAACTTTAGCACTAAATGGTAACTTATTCGGACAAAATATCAATGCTGCACTTCGAGTAGATGATGGTAGTATTATTCATGCAGACTTTGGAAGTTTGAGTGGAAATGGGCAGTTAATAATAAATTTCGAACTTTATACAACTCAATATTGTAATATCACTATTGGTGAAGAAGTCACCAATGTATCAAGCTTATCACAAGTGGAAATTGATATTAATTTTAATGGTAGTCCCTTCGATATTGTCTTTGAAATGTACTCGTATATCCTGCCAGAGATAACATCGATTCAATCAAGGGATGTTAATGGAGCAATTCAGACGATTGTTGCTAAGAATATCAATCAAACAAATTCTAGTTTAGTATGGAATGGTGAACCCTCATTTGATATTCATATTGAAGGAACTATGAATTCTCAAGGAGGAGAATTACATGGTGCCAATATCACATGTGCAGGGTCATGCTTCTTTGAGAATAGCACACTGATTGGAAGCGCCCCCCTAAATGTCGAGAACGGGACTTCACTTTCAATGAAAACTAGTTCAATACTTGGAAGTAGGACAGATGAAGATATTGTAGTTCATGACTCTGCCATCATAAACTATGATCTCCTAACAATGACTGGAACTGGTGGAACTACTGATGCATGGATACGTTTGTTATCACAAAGAGTCATTCAAACAAACCTGATTAATGCTGGTGCTACTGTACATTATGAAGGCATTGGGTGGAGTGGCCATAATGGCGATAATGTACTCGATGAAAATGGCAGAATCAATCTAGGTACTAGTGAATCTAGAAGAATTATAGAATGGGTAAATGGAAATGGAGTTTATTCTTCTGAAAGTTCCGAAGTACTCATTACACTCAATAGTGGAATAACTACATGGAACCATGGTTATTCAATCTTGATTACTCCTGCTCCATCTACTCCTTATCATGAAGTATCAATCGATCTACCTTTGGTTTCAATAGATTCCGTGGTCCCTGAAGATACTAGTGGAACTGCTAATATCGGAATTGGAGTAATGGTTACTGTAAGCAATACTGGAACTGCTCCTGTAACCACTAATATTAGATGCTATGAAGGAGATAATCTGGCTGATACTACCACTTTGCTTACCACATTAGAGATTGGAGAAACTAAGAAGATTCCAACCACTTGGTGGGCTAACTCATCAGGGAGCAAATCATTAACTTGTAAAGCACTCGTACCGATAGGATTCAATTTACTTTCTGGAATAGTTTCAAGCTCTGCCGGTACAACTTCTAATGAGATTTCATTCAAGAATTCTGAAGATAAAGATGAAACTCCAATTATTCTATATGGTGCATTATTAGTTTTCGTCATAATTGGAACTGTACTCTTTACAAGGAATTCTAAGCAACAAGATGCTACTGAAGTGAACCAAGACGAGGTAGAATTAGATGAAATGGATGAGGAAAAAGACTACGGGCAAACCAGTATACCATACGAAAATTCTGAAGATTGATAGAACTTTTAGACCTGTGTTTCACTTATCAGCAAGTCGACATTTCGCCATCCCTGGTTGAATCAGACTCATGCCAGTCTAAATTCCAAGAGTCGGATGAAGTTACTGTTGTACTTCCTCCAGAAGGCACGAAAGTATTAGTTACAGTGATTTCAAAGGTATAGCAACCATCACCATCATAGAAATCATCTCTTTGTAAGTACTCTGTATCCAGTTGATTCTGTGAAGTACCAGGCATACCCAACCATCCACTAGTTTTACCACTTTGAGATCCTGTCAATGAACTAGACCAAGTAGCATCAAGGCCATTTACAGAAACAGTATTCATTGTGTATTTTATTGAACTACCCTTCTTTACAATAAGTTGGAATGAATAGTCAGATGCGACTGGGATGAGTGCAAGATTAGAAAGACTGTGGCTTCCATTGACTTGAGACTTTTCACTAGGAGAAAATAATCCCACACTAGCTTCGACAGTAACTCCATCTGTTGAAGTTTGAGAATTACCCCCACTCTGTGAAGTTGTTAGAACTTTGGAGATTTTAGCAGCAGAATTTAAAACTTCTCGAGTCATAAAGTCATTGCTGATAGGAATTGTCCTTTCCTGATCATCCGATGAAGATACAGTAATCGTATATTCTTTAATTTGTTGTGCACGATAATCTAATGCATTACCCGAAAATATAGTTGAAATAGGGACACTGAACCTTGCAAGGTCATTATCCATATCCTTTGAACCGGTCCATACTGATGTACCGTCGACAAAAATCTCTGCTGATGCCTCCAAGAAACTACCTCTTACTAGGAATGAAATTTCATTTTCTTCCTCATCGATAGTTAATTCAGTCACTGCCATTGAAGCATTCGAAGGTACGAGAACAACTGCTGCATAAGGGGCAACTGCGATCAATACTGCAAGACTTATTGAAAATATCATCTTCTGTTTAGAAACATTACCAAACATTCGTTGTGATTGAATTATCGAACCCAATCCAATTCCCAATACAATAACAACAACAACGAGTCCCCATCCACCACCTTGTAGCGAAAGTAAAGCACCAATGAATATTACAGACCATCCAACAATATTAATTATTTTTGCTGTCTCATTATTTCCACTGGACTCTACAGTAGATTCTTTTTTAGGTACTGATTTAGTAAGAGGTTTAGTAGTCACTGGTTTTGGTGTACCCTTGGATAGCAAACCAGATGACTTGCTTGTTTCTCCATCCTTTACTTCTGAACCACTACTCGCTTTTGCCTTATCCAATAACCCAGCCATAAATACCGTCTCCAAACGTTGGACTACTGATTAGTGTTATGAACTAAACGCCTGCAAGCATCAAAAAATGATGAATTAAGTTGAGAACCAACTACGTCAAATACCTGGGGCAGCTTCTCGCCATTCCCCTTCATATTCTTCTTCATCATTTGACAAAAATCTACGGCCTGCTACTGATGCTGCAAGTGCTAACATCGAAAGGGCTGGAATCAGTTCAAAGCCTGGTAAATAGACACCACGAACATAAATGGTGATCATCTGTGATTCTCTGATACAGCCACCATTATTGCATGCAAACTCTGATTCTGCATAGAAGTCTAGTACGTGGTATGCATCGCTCCAACCTTGAGTCTTAGGAGTTCTTGCTTGGACTCGAACATTTGTAGGTGTTGGTGTTGCATCAATCTGTACCTTTACGGATGGCAAGTTAATAGTAAATCCAGCTTCTTCAAGTATTTTTCTGTAAGAATCTGTAATTCCTACCTTCATGAAATCTTTCTGATTACCTAGATTGTATACCTTGAACTCGAAGTTCTTATCAGTCTTAGGCATCAATTGAACGAATGGTTCAACTGCTTCAACTTGAACTAGTGAATATTGTAGGATATTGACAATCATGTTATTCTGTGAGGAGGCAGAATTGGGCGGCGGTGCGCTCTGTATTTCTTGAACTGTCGCAGATACAGATAGTGTCCGGCTTGTCATTTGCATGTAAGGTGTTGCCCGAACAGAAATTTGGAAATCAACATCTTGGCCTCCACCTATATACATATCACCGGGAGCAGCAGTGGCAAGGTTGTCACTCGCCACAATAATACTGATCTTCTCTTGGTATTGAGTAGGGTTTGTTGCTGTACAGGTAGTAAATCCGGAATAAGTAGAACCAGGCTTCACTTCGACGTTAATCAATATCGGAGCACATGTAACTGATATTGCAGCAGTTGGAATCTGAGCTGCTGCAGGAGCGGCTACTGATAACATGGAAACCATATATATGGCTAAAAGAAAGGATGCACGCTTAAACATTGTCACTGTCTCACCTATTATCCATGCCACTAGACCTACACTCATAACCATTGTGGATAAATGGACACTAAAAACGGCCTGTATTACTGTTTTGAAAAAAAAACGTATTTGCAATATGGTGGGCCCGAAGGGACTTGAACCCCTGACCCCCCGGTTATGAGCCGGGTGCTCCAACCAACTAAGCTACAGGCCCTTATGCCAACCGTACAAACACCTGTTGTTGAACCTTATCATCAATCAGTCAAATTGAGATAACGATGATTGACTAGGCTTAATCCAATCACGCACCGTTATTTCTACCTCATCACGTATCGATTCAGGAACAAAAATCAATGCTCTTTCTGTCGGCTGGGAAATTGAACGAATCATAGAAGAATGTTCGGCTACATCGCGACCATCTTCTAGTAGTATTCCTTGTTCATAAGGCATGTATCCTCTTTTTGAAATTGTAGCATAAAGAACATCTATTTTAGGATTAACGCCCTTAGAAGAAACTAATGATTCCAATCTATCCTTTATCACTCCAACCATCTCAATACTTAGAGAATCTATGCGTAGAGATTTATGGAAATTCTTTCGAGACAATAACTTCTCAGCATATGTAGATAATATTGCATCGCCATGTTTCGCCCAGTCTGGAAGGGCAACCTTGACATGAGAATCATTCAGTTCAGCATATTCCACCGCTGATAAATTATCATTCAATAGCATGTTAGCCAATCGACTATCCAATTCCAAATCACCAGATTTGGCAAGTACTCTAGCCCTAGCAAGCATTTTGACAAGATAATTCTGAGTCAACATATTTACTTTATGAAAGTAAACTTGATTGTACATATGATACCTAGTGACGAGGTAGGCTTCAATGGCAGGTAAACCCCAGTTTTTAACATAGAAGTGGCCCTCATCATCTACCCTTAGTGCTCTAAATACTCTAGCTATGTCAAAACCGCCAATTTGGGCGCCAGTATTTGCTTGGTCACGAACAAGATAATCCATTCTGTCGACATCAAGTTGAGATGAAACAATCTCTTTCATAAATGGTGCAATAGCCTCACCATCATATTCACTCGAACCATCCATCAAAGCAAACAACTTTTGAAGTCGTTTTTCTCCGATAACTGATCTTAATGCATTACCAATCTCAGTATCTGTAGATTCTAATAATAGTCTGCCCCAATGTTCATGTGAATGATATGTTGCAAAAACTTCAGGTGTTTCTAGTAAGTGAGAGTATGGCGGATGGCCAATGTCGTGTAGTAGTGCCGCTAGATGAACTAATTCAGCATCATCTTTAGAAATCAACCCTGGTTGTACTTCCTCTAATGAATCAGTAACTTGTTTTGCCAGATAATAAGCACCTAGTGAATGGGCGAAACGGTTGTGAGTGGCTGCTGGAAATACATATTCACAGGTTGAAAGTTGTTGAATCGATCTAAGACGCTGAAACTCTCTAGTATCGATTATGTTAGCATGAGTACTTGGAACTAATATATCACGGTGAATTTCATCACGGATAACTCGGTCACGCATGTCCATACCAACCACTGCTTCAATCCTTTAGTTAAAAAGGCCACGCAAAATTAATTCACCTGGATTAAATAATTACTATACCATACAAAATGGCTATGCATCAGGTCAACTTGGCCAGCATTATGGCGGACTTGCTGAAGAGTATGATGGACAAGATTACGGATGACAATCCTGAAACTCGTGGACAGAAACTTTGGGTTATGTTTGCATTAGCAGTTTTACTGGTCGCCGGTATGAACTATTACGCTATGATGCGTGAACCAGATATTATTGCAATGGATGAATTGGTTGAATTCAATAATGAAGTAGTCAAAGTCGAAGGGAAAATTATATCTTGGCGAGAAGATCCATGGAACTCTGGAGATTGGGAAACACATGTAATCATTACCGATGGAACAGCAGTTGTTGAAGTTCGATGGAGTCGACCAGCCGAAATACCTCCAATTGGTACAACTGTACTTGTAACTGGTGAAGTTTCAGAGTATGAGGGAAATATTTTCATGAGAGCAACTGGTTCAGGTGCGATGAAATGGAGTCAAAGTGATCTACCCGATGTCGTTGAATTAGCAATTGTCGATGTTGCAATGGACCCAGAAAAGTATGTAGGGGATATTATTTCCTTGACAGGATATATTGGAGAATCTATACCACCTGATGAAATGTTTGTTAACGCAGACCTTAGGGACCATCCATCTTATGGAAATTCTGAACACCAAATCAAGCTCAATATTAGATCTAATGTAGGTGAGTGGATTGAGTCTTCTTCAAAGGTTCAAGTCACTGGGACAATATCTTATAATCAAAGAGAACTTAATTGGATAATGTCTGTCCAAGGCCCAGAAATTTTGGTAGATAGGAATCATCCCGTCGACATAACCAGATTGGATTGGGGTGCTGAATCAACTTGGAGTTATCAATCTGGAAATTTAGTTAATGTTGCAGGCTATGTGGAAATAAGTGGAAGTGATTGGTCTCTGCGTGGACCTAGTGGAACTACAATATGCCTAAATCCAAGTATCGCAGACATTTCAGCATCTACCAATTCTTCTTGGCATAATACTTTCCATGACGTACAAGGGAGACTTACCTGGTCTGAATCAGATGCAACATGGTGTGTTGATGCTAATGAAGGAACTCCAAATGGAAACTTGGATGGAAGTCAAACCACAGTTAGCTTACTAGCAATGCTATCTGGAAACCCTATCGAACTGATTAACAATCCAGGTTCACGATATACTCTTTCTGCATATATCAAATATCCAATTGAACCTTCAGTTCAAGATGTCAATGGATATTTTGTCGATTCCTCAGGTTATACTCCTGGTCAAACAACAATAGCAGCCACATTCCCTGCTCAAACCTCAACTCAATGGCTAGAAGCGGGACAAGAAATTGTAGCTAATGTTTCAGTATCTTGGGATGATGAAGATATGAGAATTAGACTTTTAGTCCACGATTATGTCACTGGTGATGTCCCTTATGCCAAAAACCTTCTTTGGGAAGACGGAGCGACACAGTGGGGTTATTCTCGTAACCAAATGGTCAATCTAGATGGCATGGCTATACAAGATGATAATGGAAAATGGTGGATACAAAGAGATGGTGCGAATCAAAGTATTGAATTATCTACTGCTGGAATCAATAGCATCGGTCTTGATTCTTTACATAATGGCACTTCAATGACTTGGAATGGGAGATTAATGCAAATTGAAGATGTAGATTCTATCTCCTTAATATTCTCCTTGATTAGTGCTGATGTAATAGATAGTGATGACGATGGTTTATCTGATGACTTAGAATCAATATATGGAACCAATCCTAATAATCCGGATACTGATGGTGATGGGTTAAATGACCGCTTTGAGATTGAAGAAGACACAGATCCAAATAATAAAAACTGAGGTGATCATATGTTTGAGGCTTATTTTGTTGATCTTGGATGGTTACTCTTCGCGTTATTCTTTGGCGTAGCAATGGGTTCTTTGACTGGTTTAATACCGGGTTTTCACGTAAACAATGTAGCTCTGATTTTACTTTCCCTTTCACCTATAATGATAAGTTGGGGAATTCCACTTTCTGCCGTAGCCGCAATTATTGTCTCAACGGGAACGGTTCATACATTTCTTAATTATATCCCTTCAGCATTACTTGGAGCACCTGATGCCGATCAAGCACTATCATTATTACCTGGACATCGAATGTTACTTTCAGGTAATGCTGCAAGAGGTGTTGCTTGGTCTGCCAGAGGATCACAACTAGGTCTATTCCTTTCACTACCGCTGATAATAGTTGCTAGAATTGCTTTTGGAGATGAACTAGGCTGGTATGAATATCTTAGGGAGGTTGTATTCTTCCTCTTACTATCTATATCATTCCTACTTTTGGCTACTGAAACAACTCGCCTAGATTGGCCGAAATGGGTCAGGAAAGGAACTAGAGACATCCTTGGAAAAGATTCTAGATTTGCAGGATTCTTAACAGCAACTGCCTTTTTCTTACTATCCGGATTCTATGGATGGGCTGTATTTACCCTACCGGCAAGATCACCTATTGGAATTCCTGATGCAAGCCTTCTGCTGCCAAGTCTAGCAGGACTTTTTGGTATTGCAAATCTACTAGATATTTACGCAACTACTTCACATATACCACCGCAAAAAGAAGATTGGACATTACCCCCTATCCGACCATTGATTGTACCATGTTTTTGGTCAGGAGTGGCTGGTGCATCGATGGGCGTACTTCCCGGAATGACTGCATCACAAGCCACAGTTCTAGTAATGGGTGGAAGAAACGTTGCTGCAAAAATACAAGGTAAGGACGGATATGGGATGGACTGGGAAACTCGAAGACTCACTGAACTTTCTGATGATGAATTATTAGAAATCGCAATGGCTGAAGCAGAGGGCGATGTTGAAGGACCTCAAACCAAGCAGGATTTGGAAGTAATTGCAATTCTTTCCGCCGTCAATACTGCTGTTACTGTAATGGTTCTTGGTTTCCTGTATATCATTGGACGTTCCCGATCGGGTGCTACGCTGGCTTTGAAACTCATGTACCCAATTGATACATGGTCTTCGCCTCAACCGACCGCTGATTTCATTCGATTGATTGCAATTACTGTTGCTGCAGGAATGATGGCTATGCCAATTATACGTGTTGTAGGAAAAGGTATGCTTAGATTGCATGCTGCAATACCTCTTCAGCAAATGGTCATGGGTGTGATAATATTTGTTGCAGCCCTAGTTTGGTTCACAACAGGATTTGTCGGTATTGGAGTATTATTAATTGGAACTATTCTAGGTTTATTACCACCACGAATAGGAATCAGAAGAAGCCATGGAATGGGTATAATCATAGTTCCAATCATGATTTATACCTTTTATCAAGTTCAAGACGCCTTTGGTTTCCTATGAACTCGCAAGCAATATTAGACAAAAGTGCTATCCCCTTAGACCCAACCCCCGATTTGAAGAGGACTCAATATGCATATCAGAAAATTATCTCTCGCACTTGTATCACTAATGATTATTTCATCTCTTTTACCGCTTTTTGAAGTAGTTGAAACCCAGACGCTAAAGGAGCAAAAAACCTCACCTAAATCTAGTTCAATTGCTTGTTTAGGAGATATTTGTTTAAACGAGGTTTTACCAAATCCAAATGGTTATGATAATGCCACATGGCCAAATGGTGAATGGGTGGAAATTCATAATAATGGTTCATCAAATGTCAATATAAGTAACTGGTATATTGAGAATAAAGTTCAGAAGAAAATTATTTTTAATTCTACAACAATAGTAGATTTTGATTCAGCAAACTCTGCTTCATGGACTATTGCTCCAGGTGAATATGTAGTAATAGCAAGAAATGGAATGCCTACATCAATATTTTATCTTTCCAATTCTAATGATTACATCACATTATTTGATTCCAATGGAATACAACTCGATATTGCATCGTGGTCATTCTCTAGTAGTTCCCCATCTGGCACCAGCTTACAGGAAGACCCCCTCAGTCCAACAAATGACTGGATTGAAACTAATAATACCACTCCTGGTGCAGATAATGATGGTAATGCAACTGGTGGACCAGTATTATTTACAACAGATTTGAAAATTAATGAAATAATGCCAAATCCTTGGCCTTCAAATGATAATGATTTGTGGCCAGGTGGCGAATGGATCGAGATATTGAATACAGGTAATAATGCCATAAATTTGACAGGCTGGTACTTGGAAGACAGTGCAGGAAACCAAATCCCTATGGATTTAATGCATCTTATCGATTCGGATTCTACTATTCCCGACTCGTTCTTCATCGCACCCGGTGATACCAGAGTTATCACTCTAAATGGTTCTTCAAGTTCTGGAGTTCTAAACAATGGTGTAGAACAATTATCTTTGAAAATGGCAAATGGTAGTATTACTCACCTAGTAGATTGGTCAGACTCAGTCAATGGCTTTTCACTTTCATATGACCACTTGACACAAGATCTATTCAATTCACCATATCCTACATTAAATGCTACAAATCTACCACCGATGGCAGTTCTTTCACCTAGCCCTTCCGATGTTCACTTTACTGAAGTCATGCCTCATTCTGAGACTAATGGGACAACTTATCCAGATGGAGAATGGTTAGAAATTCATAATTCAGGAACAAATAGTGTCGACTTATTGGGTTGGTCTATTATCGATGGAATGGGTAATACGACATTCCTAGACCCTGTTTCATTAGTCTTCAATACCACACATGGGGCAAGTAATATCGAACCTGATGGTAGAAGGCTGGTACAATTTACTGGAGAGACTCGATTATGGGATTACTATAATCACTTGATATTAATTGATTCCAACGGAATTGTTAACGATATGGCTTGGTATTCTAATGATTATGGACTCAATACTTCACTTATTAGAGATTCAAATCCAGTAAGTGCTTGGACGCCTGCATCATGGATGACTCCAGGTCAACCTGAACCTGGCAATGGCCCAATGTCTACCAGTGATGTTAAATTCAGTGAAATAATGCCAGATGGTGTTGGTTTAGATACACAGGATTGGCCACTTGGAGAGTGGGTTGAGATTTACAATAACGAATCTTCACCAGTAGATATTAGTGGCTGGAAGTTGAAGGCTCAAAATAGAAATTATGTAATTGATGCTTTGAATCTACCACTTCAATCCGATACTATTATCCAGCCAGGAGATGTAGCCCTGATAGCACTTAATGGAACTAGTTCATTTTATCTTAAACAGAGTTCTGATATAATTACATTAGTTGATTCAATAGAATCCATTGTCGATATAATAGGCTGGAATAAAACAGATGAAAATCAATCCTTAATAGCCCCGGGTAGTAGTCACTCAGGTTATGCATACCAAAGTGCTGGAGGTTTTTCTGGATGGGTTGAATCCGCATGGAATACACCAGGTGAAGTAAATCCTGAATGGCCAGATTATACTGGTTCTCAAAATCTAGAAATTAGTGAATTCATGGCCTCTTGTACTGCAGTTTCTGATTATGACTGGATTGAATTATACAATAATGATACTACTTCAATCAACTTAAGTCGTTGGAGAATTGATACATCAATTGGAAATAGAGTATTTATTAATGCCATGTCAACTATTGGTGATCTAGTATTAGAGAACTTGAGCGGCAATGATAATCTATCTACAGAATTAAATGCTGGAGAATATGCAATAATTCGATTAGATAATTCGGTTATAATGAATAATCATGAGATATCATTACTAAATCCAGATGGAGTACTGGTTTACAACACGTCTGTTGGAATGAATACTCCATGTAAATCAAAAATAAACTCATCCGAAGGGTGGATTGAGTCTCCATGGAATACACCTGCACAGGCGAATCCGGATGTCAGCACCCTAGCCTTAGCAGGAGATATCATATTCACTAGATTAATGTCACAAGGCAGTAATGATGATGTTACAAATACTGAATTTATTGAATTACGTAATACTGGTGACTCATTAGCGTATCTTTCAGGCTGGAGTATTGAGATAAGTGCAGGGGGTACAACAAATACCTATACAATTGGACAATTAACAATTCCAGCAAATAATTCGGCAGTATTAGCGAATGATGGTGTTGGAATTTGGGTTACAGAATCTTCGCCAATAATTCCAAGTAATCTCGAATATCATTCTTTTAGCGATGTATTTGGAGAGAATATTTTGATTCCGGACTCTGGTGCTGCAATCCAAATAAAGGATTCACTAGGGACTCTATCAGATGCTTTAGTCTATGATAATGGGCCTTCTGAAACACTTGGATGGACTGGTGTATCGGTTAGTCAACCATTGAATATCAACATGATAGTTTACAATCGAGGAGATGGTTGTAATTATTTACCAGACACCGATACTGCAGCAGATTGGACATATCGATGGAGTATTTTAGGTTCTAGTAATAATTGTGCAAATACAGAATTTAGTGGTCAAAGTTCAATCACGCCACTAATTGGCCCTCAAGATGGATTACTTGACTTACTAAATTGGATTGAAGGAGCTACTACCTCAATACAAGTTCACATTTATCAAATGCAAGAGCCAAGATTGGTTCAAGCACTAATCAATGCTGCCTCAAGTGGAATTGAAGTCAAAGTTGTTCTTGACCAAGGTTGTACTTGTTCAATTTGGTCTTATGATGATATGCAGAAACAAACTGGATTTGCTAGTGAATTAGATAATGTAGGAGCTGAAGTATTTTGGTTTGGAACTGGAAATGATCAACCATATAATTACATTCACAGCAAAGTTGCTGTAAGGGATGGAACAAGTGTTTGGATGTCTTCAGGGAACTGGAAATCATCATCTCAACCAGCACCTGGTGTTAGAGGTAATGTTGAATGGAGTGTAATAATTGAAAATCAACAACTTGCTAATATTGTTTTACAGCAAATGGAACTCGATACGAATACTCAATTTGAACATGTAACTAGTTATTCCTCATCTGATGCACCAAGTGATTGGACTATGCCTGCCGTGGAATCTGTAAGTGGAGGCGGACTAGCCACTTCATACTCAGTCGATGTGACAGGTAAAGTTCTAACATGCCCTGATAACTGTATAACTGGAATAACACAGATGATCGATAGTGCATCTAGCCAAGTACTGGTATCCCAACAAACTCTCGATATTGACTGGTATTGGGGCTGGGGTCAACAAAGTCCTGTTATCGAATCACTGCATGAAGCAGCAATGCGTGGAGTCGCAGTTCGTGTAATAATCAATGGTGCATATCTAGATGATGATGACCAAGACATCATTGATTTACTCAATGAGGTATGGAATGGTACAGAAGGCTTAGACACAGCAGCAATTATCATGAGTGAGGATGATGACGTTTCTAAACTTCACAATAAAGGTATTATTGTGGATGGTGAAAGCGTTCTAGTCTCTTCCATTAATCTAGGAAGTTCAGCAATGAATAGAAATCGAGAAATGGGTGTCATCATAAATTCACAAATTATTGCTCAAATATATGTTGATGCATGGTATCAAGATTGGAATCGCCTGGACAATGTAACTGATACTGACCAAGATGGTTTGAGAGATATATGGGAAGAACCTAATGGCTTGAACCGAACCAAGCGTGTTCTTGATTCTGGTGTTACAGAAGATAAATATGATGCTGATGGAGATGGACTAAGTAATATGATTGAATATAATCAAGGCAGTCATCCACTTCTTGCTGATACAGATGGAGATTGCATCAGAGATGATGTCGAAATAGCGTGGGCTCAAAGTACTGCCCTAGATCCGGAAATTACAACGGTATCGCCTTATGATGCTCTGAACATGGCTGATGCTGATGGTGATGGTGTAAATGAATCAGATGCTCTAGGTTGCGACTTAGGAGGTATAGAAGTCAATGATAATTCATCTACCAACCAAACCATTGATCCTATTGGAGATGATGATGATGATGGAATTATAAATAATCTCGATATCTGTCCAGATACTCCTGAATCTACACCTACTGATTCTGAAGGATGTTCAAGCAATCAGCGTTTGGCTATGGCTGATGAAAGTAAAGGAGATACTGAGGACTCTGGAACTGATACAATGCTCCTTGTTATGTTAGCGGCTGCTATACTTGCGATTGGAGCATTCCTGATACTCAAACAGTTAGAATCAAAAGCAGAATCGACCAAAGATCTAATTTCTATTGAAGAGCAAGAAATGATGCTAGTTGAAAGTGATGGTGGTGAAAGTGATTCAGAATCATGGGCAATGCCAGTATTAGATGGAAGTTCATCTGATGATGAAAATTCTGAAAAACAAGATAATATCGGATTATCACCTGAAGATTTGGCTCGATGTCCCGGATGGGATGAGCCTACCATCAGGTCGTATATTGAACAAGGTTGGACAATCGACCAACTTGCTGAATACTATACAGAACAAATGGAATAAATCATAAACGAGCGTAAGTTTGACAAGGGACACCACTAATAGAGAGATGAGAGAGATGCGATACACAACTAGTAACCCAGTAATGACAAAGAACTTTTTTGCCAATATTCAAGGTCAAAGTAACATGACCTTTGAGGGAACAATCAGTAAGTTAGCATACTTGCTAGGAATTGTATTCATTACCGCTTGTATTTCCGGATATGTAGCACTTGATGCCATCAACTCCGGTAATTCATCAGTACTTGCTGGACTGACTTGGGGCGGAATGATTGGTGGAATTATTGTAGTTGTGATTTTGATATTTACAAGGCCGCAAAACCCTGCTGCATTAATGACAATCTATGCTGCATTCCAAGGACTTTTCATCGGAGGAATATCGATAATGTATGAAACGTTCTTTGAAGGTATAATCATCCAAGCAGGATTTGGAACATTGATGATTACAATGTTGATGCTGGGACTTTATTCGAGTAGAATAATCCGACCAACCCCTACTTTCAACAAGGTAGTTTACAGTGTTCTAGGTTGTGTTTTTATGCTGTACATGCTTTCAATAGTAGTCACTACTTTTTCCCCATATCAAATCCCATATCTACATTCATCAGGACCGATTGGCATTGGAATCACTTTGGTAATCTTAATTTTCGTATCATTAAGCTTGATTAGCGATTTCGGATTTATTGAATCCGGTGTCAAGTGGCAGGCCCCTAAGAGTGGAGAATGGTGGGGTGCTTTTGGAGTGTTAATCACAATTATTTGGATTTATATCGAAATGATAAGATTAATCTCTAAATTACGTGATTGATTTAAATTACTATTCAAACCGATAAAATCTATCAAATCTTGCATAGATTTGATACATCATCGTCAATTCCAACATATTAGGTGAGTGGATGGGTCGCACAATTCCAGTTATTGACTTTAATGATTACACAAGTGGTAATAAGCAACAAGTTGAACTATTTATCGCCAAAGTTGGTGATTCTCTCAAAGATATCGGCTTTTTTGCACTGAAGAACCATGGCATACCTATGAAATTGATACAAGACACATATTCACAAGGTGATGATTTCTTTGACCTTGATGAATCTATAAAGAGAACATATCTTCAACCGCAGATCTCACATCAGAGAGGATATACTGCTTTTGGAATCGAACATGCAAAGAATAACCCAGCGCCTGATTTGAAGGAATTTTGGCAATCTGGGCGATCTCATGATTCGGAAAAGTCAACCCCTAACTATCCACAAAACATATGGCCCGAAGATACGGTTCCAGGTTTCAAAGAGATAATGGATGGATTATTCACATCGATGGAAAGTCTATCCCACGACTTACTATCTGCCTGTAGTCTTTATCTTGGCAAGCAAAAGAACTGGCTATCGGAAATGACCGAAAATGGAAATACAATCATGAGAATGATCCATTACCCACCTCTTGGTCAGGAAGTTATGCCTGGAGCAGTACGTTCTGCAGCTCATGAAGATATTAATTTCATAACACTGCTTGTCACTGCTACTGCTGATGGATTGGAAGTTAAGGACCATGATGGTAGTTGGATTAAAGTCGAAGGTGATGCAAGATATATTATTGTAGACTCAGGAGATATGATTCAAAACCTTACCAATGGGTTATTCAAATCTACCACCCATCGAGTAGTCAATCCAAGTTCTAAATCAGAACGTAGATATTCTATGCCTATGTTTGTTCATCCACGTAATCAAATAGACCTTACACCAAAACCTGAGTTTATTGAAATGACTGGTGGAGAGCAACTCTATCCTTCTATAACTGCTGGCCAATACCTGCACCAGAGACTTGTTGAAATCGGATTGGCTGAGTGATGATTTAGATGGATACACAAAGAGTTGAATCACTAATTTCTTCGATCAATAGTAAAAAAGGAATGAATTTAACAGACCTTTCAGATTTCATTGATGCTGTTGCAAAGAGAAGTATTGAGAACGAATTAATCGTGAAATGGTTGAAAGCGGTTCACTCCAATGGAATCTCGGGTGAAGAAACTACTAGATTGACTCGTGGAATGATGGAATCTGGAGCTGTACTAGAGTGGGATGATAATACTAGAGTAGTGGATAAACATAGCACAGGGGGTGTTGGAGATAAGATGTCACTAATACTAGCCCCTGCACTTGCAGCATGTGGACTGAAAGTTCCAATGCTTGCAGGAAGGGGGTTAGGACATACTGGAGGCACTATTGATAAGTTAGAATCAATACCAGGATTTAATTGTTCACTAAATCCAGAAGAAATGAAAAAGCAAGTGATGAAACTTGGATGTTGTATTGCTGCTCAAAATGATGCAATAGCACCTGCTGATGGCCTATTATATGCAATTAGAGATGTCACTAATACTATTGATAGTATTCCACTGATCACAGCCTCAATTATCTCTAAAAAAGCTGCAGAGGGACTCGGTTCTCTTGTACTAGATGTCAAATGCGGCTCAGCGGCATTTATGAAAACAAGAGATGATGCTGAAGAATTAGCTATTTCTATGGTTAGTGCTGCTAAAGGACTTGGAATAAATGCAACTGCACAAATAACTCAGATGGATTACCCAATTGGTCGATATATTGGTAACTCTCTTGAAGTCATGGGAAGTATCGAAGTATTACAGGGAAGGGGATCTAAAGATACTAGAGAACTCGTAGTCCTCCAGGGTTCAGCATTACTACAACAGAGTAAAATTACCAAAAATATGCAATCCGGAATTGAGATGATGAACCATGTTCTAGATAATGGAACTGCATTACAATATTTTGAAGAAATGTGCGTCTTACAAGGTGTAGACAAAGATATTGCTAAGGAATTGATTCAATCTCCAAAATCTATACTTCCTAAATCAAAATATATCACTGACATTTCAGCTATTGGTTCAGGCTATGTATCCGAGATTGACTCAATGGTTTTGGCAGGAATTGCTCGTAGCCATGGCGCAGGTAGATTCGCACTTGAAGATCTAATCGTACCTGAGATTGGTTTTGAAATAATTGTGACAAGAGGTCAATATCTCAACCAAGGAGATAATTGGGTTAGAGTACACCATAATGATGCACTTACTGATCAACAAACTTCATCTTTAAACTCAACATTAACATTGAAAAGCATCAGGGAAAAAGGAAAATCTCGCCTTATCAAGAATATATTATAATACAAAATCTCCGAAGTCGTCATAAAGGAGGGGTTTCTCGCCCACGATGCCGATTTAGCTTAGCTGGTGGAGCGTGGGACTGTTAATCCCAAGGTCAAGGGTTCGAACCCCTTAATCGGCGCCACAAAAAAACGATTTACTGAAAGCATGCAATCACTGATTATGTTTTTCATTTTATGAGAGTTCAGGTTTATCACTTTCAATCACCCGAGTACTGATTTAAATAAAAATAAAAGATAATATCATATGTAGAAGGTATTATACCAATATTATTTTTGGACAAGTCATGAACAGAAAGATAGCCATGCTTTTTTGCCTACTGATGATAAGCGCACCCATTGCTGGATGCGTAGACGGAGGAGATGAAACATCTCCCGAAGAAAACGAATCACAACTTTCTGATTGGAATGTTCACTTTGCTGCAACTGCTTCAGACTTACCAACATGCGACAACGTCACAAATGGAAGATTGTATTATATCGAATCTACTGAAGAATTCCAAGTTTGTAAAACTGCAGGTTGGGAAGTAATTGCAATTCAAGGCGCTGATGGTGCTGATGGCATGAACGGAACTAATGGACAAGATGGAACTCCTGGTGCTGATGGCATGAACGGAACTGATGGACAAGATGGAACTCCTGGTGCTGATGGCATGAACGGAACTGATGGTGCTGCTGGAACTGATGGTGCTACTGGCGCTGATGGTGCAGACGGAATTAATGGACAAGATGGTGCTACTGGCGTTGCTGGTACAGATGGTATGAACGGTGCTGATGGCCAAGATGGTGTTTCCACATTGATCAGAGTCCTTTCTAGTACATCTTGTACTACTGGAGGCAATACATTTGAAATTGGCGATGATACTAACGGCGACGGTGTGTTAGACCTTACAGAAGTTATTCTTACATTAGATATCTGTAATGGTGCTACTGGCTCTCCAGGTGCTGATGGTGCAGACGGAACTAATGGACAAGATGGCGCTGCTGGCTCTCCAGGTGCTGATGGTGCAGACGGAACTAATGGACAAGATGGCGCTGCTGGTGCTCAAGGACCTGCTGGCTCTCCAGGTGCAGATGGTGCAGACGGAACTAATGGACAAGATGGCGCTGATGGTGCCCAAGGACCTGCTGGTGCTGCTGGCGCTACTGGAAATAAAGGAGATACTGGAGATAAAGGAGATACTGGTAACCAAGGTACCCAAGGAGCTGCTGGTGCTGCTGGCGCTCCTGGCATTAATGGTGAATCAATAATGATTCAATCTGGAACTCTATCGACTGATTGCCTATCATCAAGTATGGCTTACGAACACGGTATAGATGCCGACGGTGATGGAACTTTAACAGGTAATGAAATTTCGTATACTGTTGAAATGTGCCAGAAATATTCTATGGTTTCACTCCCAGTCATACCTTCAGGACAAGGTGTACTCTACAATGGAATCACATTATTTGTCGGCAATGACGGCATTCATGGTAATGAATTATGGAGAACTGATGGAACTACTGCCGGGACTTGGATGGTTAAAGATATTCGAACCGGAACTCAAAGTAGTGGTTTAAACTTGGACTTCGTCGAAAAGAAAGCTCTCAAGTATGATGGAAAAATAATGTTCACCGCAGATGATGGAATTCACGGCACTGAATTATGGATATCAGATGGAACTTCTGGTGGAACATATTTGTGGAATGATATAAACCCGGGTAATCAAGGTTCTAATCCTAATCAACTGACACTGCATATGGACAAGATATATTTGCAAGCCACTGTTGATAGTATCAACAAATTATTTGCCATGGAAAATAACGGTCATGCTTCATCTCAATGTTATGATAATGATTTAATTTATGGTACTAGTTATGAGTGGATTGATTTGTACCAATCTCCTCGAGGAATAACATCCCACAATGGCACTTTGACTTTTATAGCAAAGGAATTTGGTGTTGGTTTGATGAAATTATTTTCAGACTCAAATCCAATGGGTGAATGTGCTCTAGTTGCTAAAACTTTCACTAATGGCGTGGATGCCAGTGCATTCACATTACCAATCTTGAATGGAGAAGTTTATTTCAGTGGAAACACGGGTTCTGTGCATGAATTACACAAGATTGACTCTAATCAAAACGTTGATTATATTGCTGGGTATGGTTCAACACCTAAGTTCAATACAGAAGCGGGAACAAGTATCTCTCACAATAATCACTTATTATTTTCAGCAGATTCTGGTTCAGGATATGAATTACATTCAACTGATGGAACAACATCGGGAACTGCAATTGTTCAAGATATCTATTCTGGTTCAACTGGAAGTAATCCAAGCCAATTTGTAATATCTGCTGGAGAAGTCTATTTCACTGCCCAAGATGCGAATACTGGTAAAGAATTGTATAAAGTGAGTTATACTTCAACAGGTGGCATAACTACTGCAATGATAATCGATATTTCAAGTGGAAGTCAAAACGGAGTACCCGGCACTGTAGCACCATTGGTGTATGGAAATGGATTATTATTCATTGGAGAAAGCACTACAACTGGTTCTGAAATTTGGACTACAACTGGAACTGCTACTACAACTCAATGTTTCCTAGATTTAACTACCACAGATTACGGAGGAATGGCTCCTATGGCAATCATTAACGGTAAGTTAATCATGAAAGCAGTAATTGATGCCACAAGTAATCCAGTAATTGTTGGATTAATGATTGTCGAAATAGATGATCAAGGTATGCCATTGATTGAAACTGAAGTTAGAATTTATTGAAATAATAAATTAGCAATATCAGTGAATAACTTTGCTTGATAATATTTGCTTAGTGAAAACTAGGACTCTAAAGATGAGTTCATCTTGAAGCAAAGATGAAGTGATTAAACTAAAATCAATTCGATTAGGTCGGAATCATTCCCACTCAATGGTACCAGGTGGTTTGTGAGTAATATCGTAAACCACCCTATTGGCTGCACCTTTGACTGTATTAGTAATCCTAGTACTAATTTTTTGAAGAATAGCATGAGGTATCTCTGAGTATCTTGCAGACATACCGTCCATAGATTGAACGGCACGAACTACAATAGTTTCACCATAAACACGAACATCACCATGGACACCTACACTTCGAACCGGCAGTAATGCTGCAAAATATTGCCATGGTAATTCCATAAGGCCTTGCTCTGCTGCAGTTTCAAATTCTTCTTCAACAATTGCACAAGCTTCACGAACTACTGCTACGCGCTCAGGAGTAAGGTCTCCTAGAGTTCGAACTGCTAGTCCAGGTCCTGGGAATGGTTGTCTTTCAGCCACATTAATTTCTAATCGCCTAGCAAGTTCTCTAACTTCATCCTTGTATAAATCACGTAGTGGTTCAACAACCTCTAAGGTCATATCTTCAGGCAAACCACCGACATTATGATGAGATTTGATAGTGTCACGAACACCGCCACCAGATTCAATCCAGTCGGGTGCGATTGTTCCTTGAACTAAATACTTAGCACCACATTTCTTTTGCTCATCTTCAAAAATTCTAATGAATAATTCACCGATAACTTTGCGCTTATGTTCTGGTTCAGTGACCCCTTTGAGTGCTTCGAAGTAACGGTCTGCTGCTTTTACTGTAACTAGATTATCGATTCCTTGTTCGGCAAGTAATGCTTCAATTTGCTCGGTCTCATCCTTACGCATGAATCCAGTATCGACATAAACACAGTGAAGTAAATCTCCAACCGCTTGGCTAGCAATTACTGCGGCTACAGTTGAGTCGACCCCGCCTGAACAAGCGATTATTGCAACATCATCTATCGTTTCTTGGAGTGACTTGATGGATTCTTGAATGAATTCATCTGTATCAAACATTTCAAGCGCCCCCGTTGACCTCACGGTCTTGGGCTTTTACTCTCTCAACTTGGTCGAGTTTGTTTTGCTTTAGTGAATCAGCATGATCTTGATTATTCAAAGCCAAGATTTGCACTGCTAAGTATCCTGCATTATCGCCACGGTCTACTCCAACGGTTGCTGCTGGAACACCGGGTGGTAGTTGAACAATGGATAAAAGTGAGTCAAAAGGTACTTTTCCTCCACATGGAACTCCTATTACTGGTTTAGTAGTTAATGCTGCTACTGCACCAGGAAGTGCTGCTGCAAGACCTGCCATAGCGATGAATATTTGACATCCATCCGCTTCAGCATCATGGACAATTTGTTCAACAAATTTAGGTGACCTATGTGCACTAGCGACTCTAAGTTGATATGTTACTGAGAACTGTTCCAGAATTTTAGTACACTTTTCGGCTACAGGCATATCCGATGATGAGCCCAATAGAATTGTCACTTCCATGATACCTCGCCGTCGCGGATGGTTATTCAAGATGACTATTCATCTTCAGAAGAAAAATCTTCTAAATCTAGGTCTAATGTCCTATAATCAAATCTATTCCCATCATGAATACCAAAAATATCTAAACGCAATACTAAGCCTCCAACTGTTCTTGCGCCATATATGTGAGCGAAGCGATCACTATCAAACCTCTTCAAAGCCATAGTATTTTGAGTAAACCTAGTTGAGCGAATATCCCAATCGACCATTGATGATGTGGGCATTGGCTTCTTGGCATCCCAACTCATTTGGTAGACCAAACCAATATCTTTGAAAATGAAATCTAGAGAACGGTAAATCATTATTAGCGCTAAAGCAGAACTCATCAGACCATATACTGCAGATAAATTACCATTTGCAATCATTACCCAAGAGAATAATGCGAGTATACAAAAGAAAAAACCTAATGCGATTTTCATACAATTAAATGCTCCTTGCCTGGGACCAACAGCGCTAATCCCCCCAATTAAGAGTAGAACTATTCCAATCCCGCCAGACCAAGGGATTAATTCAACTCCAGTGTCGGTGACAAGCATAATTGCAGCGAAAACAAGTGGCAATAAACCCCAAGAAAGTGGATATAGCACAGCCTTTGGATCGGGCTTCAAATCAACCCTATTCCAGCCATAAAATTCGGGTGTTCTGTCTTTTGCCCGAACCATTTCAACCACTACTCATCCTCAAAAGGATGTCGTAAACAAAGGTTACGTGCTGCATATACTTCATCAACACGGCGTACTGGAGTGGTTATAGGTGCTTGATGTAGAGTCTCTGGATCTTCCTGAAGTACTTCAATGAAATGTTTGGCAAAGTCATCTAATGTATCTCGACTTTCAGTTTCAGTTGGCTCAAACATCATACATTCTGGCACAACTAATGGAAAGTAAACTGTTGGAGCCATATATCCTTTATCTAAAAGACCCTTAGCAACATCCATCGCTGAGATTCCATATTTTTCTTTGGCAGGTAGTAGTGATAAAGTAAATTCATGCTTTGCAATATCTGTATGTGCACCGTCAACAAACATATCTGTCACCCCAGCCTTTTTGGCTTCCCGATGTAATGCATGACGAAGATAATTCGCATTAAGAACTGCATGCTCAGACATCTCTTTCAAACCATATCCATATCGCCGATAATATGCCCAGCAACGCACTACTGCACCAGAATTACCATGCCATTGTTGCACCTTGCCAATACTGTTTTCTGGTTGGAACCAACCATACCACATATCATCAACAGCATATTTATGATCATCTCCAATAATCGGTCTTTTCTTTACCAATGGGCCGGGGAGATATTGTGCAAGATGAGATTTGACACCGATTGGACCGGATCCTGGACCTCCACCTCCATGTGGTTGACTGAATGTTTTGTGTAGATTAAAATGCACAGCATCAAAGCCCATCAATCCCGGTGATGTACGTCCAAGGATTGCATTAAAGTTAGCCCCATCATAGTACATTTGTCCACCAACTGAATGGATTATTTCTGATGCCTTGGATATATCATTTTCGAATAATCCAAGTGTATTAGGATTGGTCACCATCATCAGTGCGATGCTATCGTCTACAACCGCCCTTAATGCCTCGATATCGATTCTACCATCTTCTAAACTAGGTATTTCTATGATCTCAAAACCTGCCATTGCCGCACTAGCTGGATTAGTTCCATGGGCTGAATCCGGAACAATTACCTTTGTTCTCTGAACTTCACCCCTACTTCGGAAATATTCCTGTACACAACGCACTGCAGTAAATTCACCTTGAGCTCCTGCAACAGGCTGGAGAGTTACTTGATCCATACCAGAACAAACCGCCAACATATTCTGCATCTCATGGAAGATTGAAAGAAGACCCTGTAAATGATGTTCAGGTTGATGTGGATGAATATCTGCTATACCTGGGATTTGTGCAATCACTTCATTGACTCTAGGGTTATGCTTCATAGTACACGAACCCAATGGATAGAATCCAGTATCAATTCCGTAATTCCTCCTTGATAGCCAAGTATAATGCCTAACCATTTCAGGTTCTGAAAGCCTAGGCCACTTTGGTAATTCTTTACGAACCAAGTTTTCCGGTAGAGATACCGAATCCTTTGAAAGAATTGTATCAGGTTGAGAATAGCCTTTTCCTACACCGCCTGCAAAGTCGAATAAACGGCTCATTGTGACACCTCCGTTGACCATGCTGCTAGATGTGATGCTAGTAATTCGATTTCCTCAGCAGAGGTTTGATCTGTAAAGGTCACTAAAAGCCAATTAGTTCTATTAGCATACCATCTACTAGCATCAAATCCTCCAATTATACCAACACGATCCAAGTATTCCAAACAGTCTGCTGCAGAAGCAGGCAATTCCACTATGAATTCATTGAAATGTGTACCAAGAATGTGTGGGATTGCAATCGTATTAATTTCCATTAGTTTCTGTTTAGCAAGATTACATGCTGTGATATTTCTCAAAGCCAAATGGTGAAGTCCTTCAGGGCCGAGTAATGACATGTGCATAGCACCCATTAGAGCAATGAGTGTTTCATTGGTGCAAATATTGGAAGTTGCACGATGACGTCTGATATGTTGCTCTCTTGTCGATAGGGTCAGGCAATAGGCTTCTTTCCCATCAACATCAATACTCCTGCCAACTATACGACCTGGCATCAAACGAAGATAGGGTTTTGAACAGGCAAAAATCCCATAAATCGGCCCACCTGCAGTAATAGGGCTACCAAATGGTTGTCCTTCTCCAACGACTATATCTGCCCCATAGTTACCTGGTGCTTCGACCAATCCTAAAGAGACTGGTTGGACCCCTACAATAAGGGCGGTATTTTGTCCTATAATCTCCTTAATTCTTGGATAACCTCCATCTAGAAGTCCTAACGGATTTGGTTGTTCAACGTAAACACCACATGAGCCTGCAGCATCCTGGACACTAGATAAATCTAGAGTCCCATCCGAATTATGCTTTAAGTATCGTATCTCAATTCCAGCACCTTGACAATAATTATTCATCACTGATATTTTATCAGGCGGTGTTAATTCAGATACATAAACGGTATTTTTCTGTGTAGACTTACGGTTGTGCACCCTGACTGAGCAAGTCAATGCTTCTGCAGCTGCTGTCGAACCATCGTATAGTGAGAGGTTCGAAATCGGCAGGCCAACAAGTTCTGAAATGAGAGTTTGGAATTCCCACATGGCCTGTAGCATTCCTTGACTTACCTCTGGTTGGTATGGTGTGTAGGAAGTGAGAAATTCACCTCTGGTAACCAATTGAAATACAGAAGCAGGAACATAGTTCTTGTACAGGCCTGCTCCGAGAAAAGATACAACTTCAGTCATAGCACGATTTGCTCCAAGAAGTCTGCGTGCATCTGCAATGATCTCTTCCTCCGATTGAGGTGGTGGAAGTGCTAGAGGTTCAGTCATACGTATATTTTCAGGGACATCGCTAAACAAGTCATCCATACTAGACATACCCATTTCTTTCAGCATTTCTAATTCTAATCCTCGATTTGGTAATTGATCAACCATGTATATACCTCCTTAGAACATTTACTCCTGTACACTTAACCATCATAATATTCACTCTTTAATCTAAATAAATGGTGGCCTAACTATTACAGCCTTTACTGATTTTCTTGGACTTGCAACGATTAAGACTTCATCACCTTCATCAACTCCACTAATATATCCGATACCAATTCCAGTATTTTCTAAACTAGGAGCAGGTGCGCCAGAGCTCAACCTTCCAATCTGATTGCCTTCCATGTCAGTAACATCTTTCCCTGGCCTTGGCAATGGACCCTTTTCTAAATATCGAATCCCCCACCACCGGGCATCTGAATCACTATGTTCCAGTACACGACTCTTACCTATGAAATCGTGTTCAATATCGAGTCCAAATGGAACATTTGTCTCCCAGGAGTCTCGTGCAAGGAATGGATCACTTGATTCGAGTTTAGGCCAACAAAAATCAACACCCGATAATAAATATCCTTTCTCTAACCTAAGTGTATCACGTGCCCCAAGCCCCACTGGAGTGGCACCTGCCCCCACTAATAGCCTCCACAATAATGGCGCTTCATCATTTGGAATAAATATCTCATAACCTGATTCACCTGTATATCCGGTTCCTTGAATCCATCCAGAAATCTCATGTTGATTTGATTGAAGTAAACTCCATCGGAATCTTCCGACGTGATTTGTTTCACCCAGCACAGAATTCAAAATAGTCTTTGATTCGGGCCCTTGAAGAGCAATAATTGAGGTTTGGTCAGATAAGTTTTCTATTACTACTGAACCATCATTGGGTAACTTAGAAGAAAACCAATTCCACATAACATCAACCATCGAAGCATTTGGAACTCCCAAAATTTCATTATCTGAGACAATAGCAAAAATCATGTCATCAATAATATATCCATCATCATCTAGGAAATGAGTATATCCACATCTAGTCGGACTGATAGAAGTTACCTTTTGTGTTGCAACACCCTCCAACCATTGTTTGACCTTATCTCCACTAAATCGGAATGTACCCATGTGAGATACATCGAAAAGCCCTGCTTCACTTCTAGTTATCAGATGCTCCTCTTTGATACTGGAATACCATATTGGCAACTCAAAACCATGGAAGTCAACGATGTTAGCATCCAAAGAAACATGCTCCTCGAATAGAGAAGTACGAACTAGGTCATGCTCGCCCATGACTATTGGAAAACTAGACACTCCTTAAACTCAAGTAAAAGATTTTTTTTCTTGAATCAGAAATTAGAAGGTATTTCATCGAAGATTTCACTTGCATGTAACTTGATTCTGGCAATTAATCCATCCAAAATTTCAGTAGTGATAGAAGGATTAGATATTACGCAGCGAATTATCACATCCTCGCCTATATTTGATCGACTAACTAAGAATTCACCTTCTTTGAAAAGACGACCTCTGATCTTTGCATTAAGTTCATTTAAGTCTTCAATGTTTGAATCATTATTATACCTGAAGCAAACATTTGTCCAGTCCCTTTGGGACATCATTTCCAGTTCTGGGTCATCTACTACCTTCTGTTCAAGGTAATCAGAAAGAGTACAATATTTTTCCACCATATTGGACCATCCTGAATCACCAATTTCTCTCCATGCTAGCCATAGTTTTAGTGAATCATTTCTTCGACCGCACTGTAGAGAATACCTTCCCAGATCAAAGTCTTTTGATTCTTCATGGAATAGATAATGAGCAACATCACCATGTGAACAGACACTCTTTAGTACATGTGAGTCTTTTACCAAAAAAGCACTACAAATCAAGGGCATGCCCATCATTTTATGCGCATCCCAACATACACTATCCGCCAATTCAACTCCATCCATCAAGCGTCGCTTATTGGCAGAGAAAAGGCAACTACCACCCCATGCAGCATCTACATGAAGCCATAAATTTTCATCATGAGATATTTCAGCAATTTCTCTGAGAGGGTCAAAAGCCCCTCTGACAGTAGTCCCTGATGTGGCAATAATACAAAATGGAATTAAACCTTCATTCCTGGTTCTTTCTATTTCTTCTTTAAGTGAAGACGGTTTCATTCGTCCTTGATCATCGCAAGCCACTTTGATTACGTTCTGGTGTCCAATACCAACAACGTTCGCTGACATAAGAACGGAATAATGGGATTCATGAGATACAAATGATACATACTTTGAACCATCAAAACCCATGTTCGATGATTTAGGCAAAATCGATTGCCTGGCACATAGCATTCCAAGCATATTGCCATTTGAACCACCGGTAGTTAATGTTCCATAGCCATCGCTAAATCCAATTATCTCTGACATTCTCTTCAATATCGTTTGTTCAATCAGCGTTGCCAATGGTGCAATTTCATAGGTATACATTGACTGGTTAGTCAATGCAGCTATTATCTCTCCAGCAAGGGCTGTGATATTCAATCCACCCCAAAGAGGATTCATAAATTCACCACGATTAGTCTTGACACACTGCTTTAGAAATAAGTCTATGTCGTCCATTACAGACTCAGGACCATGACCCTCTATTGATAGTTTAATATCCGAAGTATTACTTCTAGAGGCGATTGACATGTAATCAATCGTCTTAATTGAAGAATCACTGCCATCATCAATGTACTGAACGATACGTTTGGCTAAGTTATCGATGAAGTTTTCTAAATCCAAAGTCATTCTCCCCTACCTGTTGGCTCTGCGCTCAGTCCATGAAGTATGGGGTCATTTGGTAAATGTCGAAAAATGTATATTTTTATTAGAAATAATGTATAAATAGATTGATAAATAATCTATAATCCGCTAAGAGTAAATAAATACGCATCATGCATACGATTGACTGTGATGCATTTTCAGCCATCACGCATACTAATATAGCGGAATTGAAACTTGAAATTAATTAATTTGAAATATCAGGTTAATCAGATGGTTTGGATGAATATAGGGCATTAAGAAATAATGAATCATGAATTTTAGTAATAAAATCGCATTCAATATGCATAGATACTTAGTAACATTGAATAACAAAACCAATTTAGCAACTTCCATGCTAGGAGAAGTAGGTGGCAAATGGTTGGATCGATTACATCAAGATGTGGCAAAGGATTTGAGGGCTAAAGGCTGGTCTCAAGCTGAAATCGCCGATATACTAGGCTCAACGCAGAGTACAATTTCAAGACACATACAAAAGCCGACAGTTGAATTATCCGCTTCAGGTGATGAAGCAGTAGTAGATGCTTGGGCTAGTGAATTATCTCAAGCATTAAATTCGATAGGCACTGATGGCGAAATCATAAGACAACGTTTGGTTGTCGAATTTCAGTTTAAGGGAAATCATACAATCCGATTTGATAAAACCTTAACTGGACTCAATTTGGACCAGGGCCAAGAACAACGTGCACTACTTCGCAGATTAGAATGGGCAATTGGCCGATTGGATGCAAAAAGAATTCAACATGTAATGCCAGCAGTAGGGATGAACATAGCGTCTTGCAACAAAGGTGCTAGAACTATTTCAGAAGTGGCTGCATTCCCTGGCAAAGTCACCATTGTAGGAGATAAGTTAAGGCATCATGAAACACCTAGTTTTGGAGTTTCTAATCACCTTGCTGGAGTGTTATTACAAGCACACATAATGAATGATGCAAAAACCTCAATTATAAATATCAATCCAATCAACGGTGATAAAGATATTGATCAACAGAAGATTAAATCTGTATGTGAACAATTAGGTTATTCTTTCACACTAGCCAATAAGGGCAAAATATCTGGATCGCATTCTAAATTAGATGTCATTCTTGATTGTGGTGATTTTGGTTGGGAGCCAAGCATGTATATTCTTGCCCATAACCCATTAGAATTAATTGACAGGACTCACCAGATTGTTGCTTCTATCTGAAGGTGATTGAATGCATATTAGAACAATTTTCACCCTTATTATGATGTTAAACCTATCACTTGCAGGGTGCTTGGGAGATGAAATACCGAATGAACAAGAAGTATGTACTACATTGTCTGCAGGGCATGAGGATGATGCCAAACTTAGGATACTAACATATGATGTCCTTGCCCTAACTGATTCCATGATTAATGAGTTCGAGAATTCAACTGGAGTTGAAATAGAATTCATCAAGGTATCTGATGCTGGAGGCATTCTTGACCAATTAATGTTGACAAAAGATGCACAACAGGCTGACTTGATGATTGGACTAGACAATACATACCTGCAAACAGCAATAGAGAATTGCCTCATACGTGAAACTCTTTTCAAACAGAATCTTAATCATGAAAATATATCTAAGACTGCACTAGAGTCTTATGATGGAAACTTAGCGATTCCATTTGATCAGGGCACTGTTTGCCTAAACTATGATGAAAGTTTTGTTGATGGCGAGAACGTTTCAGTTCCAACATCACTATGGAATTTAACCGAGTCCCAATGGAAAGGTAAAACAGCATTCCCTTCACCGCTCACTTCATCTCCTGGAAGAGCATTTATGACCGCAACTATCGACTATTTTGAAAATGATGATGATGAATTAACCGATGCTTTCGACTGGTGGTCTGCAATGTATTCCAATGACGCTATTTTCACCTCAGGATGGACCGAAGCATATGAAATACATTATACTGGAGGATATGGTGAATATGTCACTGGACATATTGGTGATGCAAGTTTAACTGTTTCTTACTGCCATTCACCCGGTGTTGAAGCATACTATAGTTCAAATTGGACTCATTCAACTAGTCTTAATTTACCTAAATCTTCATTCCATCAAGTAGAATATACTGGTATCATAAATGGTGCTGCAAATGTTGCTGCTGCTGAACAATTTATTGAGTACTTGCTATCCAGTGATGTCAACACTCTGATGCCTGAAAATAACTTGATGTATTCAGTCATACAAGGTGCTGATCTACCAGAGACTGATGGCTATCGTTATCATTCAGATATTGCAATTGAAACAACTGATATACCAATTAGTAGAATTAATAGTGAAATGGATGATTGGATAATGAAATGGAAATCAGCAACCTCATAATGAGGCTTTTTTATGCTGAATCGTAGCAATAGACTGGTTGTTAACTCAATAGTACAGTGGTCTACCATTACAATCTTTTCTTTGGCAATAACGCTACCATTCCTATACGCCAATATGCGGTTACAGTCTGTAACTAGCATGAATTCCATATCTGCAATAACTTCATTCTTTCAGTATTCGGAAGCAACTGATGCTCTAAAGTTTACAATAATTGAATCGATATTTTCGGTAATTTTAACATTTATTATTGGATTACCACTAGCCTGGCAACTAGGCCGATATGAGTGGAAGCATATCAGAATAATTAGGGCACTACTATCAATTCCCTTTGTAATTCCCGCAATTGTAGCAGCTATGGGATTTATTGCGTTAATTGACGACCAGGGACCTCTAAGTTGGATTGGAATAGATTTACGTGGAGAAACCGGAATAATTGGAACTATTTCTAGCATAACGGGATTCGAAAATCCTGGGCATTTCATTGCATTAATTTTGGCACATGCTTGGTTTAATATCTCCCTGATTATTCGAATGGTAGAACCAACACTTTCCACCATGGACCCAATCTGGGAGGAACAACTTAGAATGCTACCATCTGGAAATACTCGAATAAAACGATTAAGAAATCTATGGATTCCATTCATCGGCCCTGCAGTCGCTTGTGCCTCTGCCTTGTGCTTTGTATTTTCATTTACTTCCTTCGCATTGGTAAAGTGGCTTACTCCTAATAATTCCACTCTCGAATCCTTGATGGCTGAGTCTGGAGGTACTGCTGGAATATACAACTACAGAATTGATACTAGTGAAATCGTGCTTGCTGTTTCTCTAATACAATTAATAATTTTAATCTCAGCACTTGCCATAACTTCTCACCTACAAAAGAAGCATTCACTTAGGCACTCGATGATAAGTGAATTAGGTGCTAGAACACAACGTGGAAATTCTGGTTTAGTTGGTAAGATAATCGTAATTACTGGGATGATTTTTACTTCACTACCTCTAGCACTCACCGTATTCTCTTCCTTCCGGGTTAGAGAAATTAATAATGGCGTTGTATCCAATAACTATAGCCTAGAAGCATGGAAGCAGGTTTGGAATGGAGACAACTCTACTATTGCCCTGCATGAGGCTCTAATCAATTCACTAATCTATGCATTGATAACTCTAGTAATTTCAATATCGATTGGATGGATTATGGCATCATGCATAAATCGTCTTGAGCAAGAAGGAAAGAATAAGTTGGCTAAAATGGTAGATTTAATCAGTTTAGCACCCCTGGGAGTTTCAGCAGTAATGATCGGACTGGGAGTGCTTCTAGGACTATTAAGATGGAGTCCGGAACTGTTCAATTGGTACTTTATCCCAGTATTGCCTCATGTTCTTCTTACAACACCCTTTGTAGTCAGAATTATGCTCCCTGCCATACGTTCGATTGATCCTTCATTTGAAGAACAATCAAGGATGCTGGGACATTCTGGTCTTCGCTGCTGGTGGCATGCAAAAGTTAGTTTTTTAATCGCACCAATCGCTGTTGCATCTTCCTTAAGCATTGCTTTTTCACTAGGAGAATTTGGCGCCACTTGGATACTTGTCCGTTCTGGATCATGGGATACGCTTTCGATACTTGTCGACCAATTGATGAATCAACCAAAATTTAATCCATTGGTATACCCAATGGCAATGGCAAGTGCTACAATATTGATAGTATTGACATTTATATTATTTTTAATGGCTGAAAGGATGCGCCCTAAGGGCGAAGGAAGTGGTTTTTGATGAGCAATAATGATGAAATAATAAAGATAACCAATGCTAGTAAGTCATTTGATGGAAATGAATTATTTTCTAACCTCAATCTAACTGTTAAAACAAACCAAATCATAGCCATATTAGGGCCGAGTGGCTGTGGCAAGACTACCCTGCTGCGTATGATTGGGGGATTGGAAGAGTGCAATGATGGTACTATATTTTTTCAAGACAAAGATCTCAATTCATATTCCATCGATGGTTCGATAGGATTTATATTTCAAAAACCAATACTATTCCCTCACCTTGATGTTGGAAAAAATATTTTACTTGGTTCGAAGGAAAAAATTGATAGAAAGTTAAGAAAATCAATAATTGATAAAGAACTAGAATTTATAGGACTGCCTGGTTTTTCAAAGCGTAAAGTAGAATCACTATCAGGTGGTGAATCACAACGAGTAGCACTTGCTAGAGCGCTACTTGCCAAACCTAAGCTACTTCTTCTTGATGAACCATTTTCTGCATTGGATGTCAAAGCTAGACGGATTTTAGCGAAGGAGACACGCTCAATATTGAAATCTAAAAACATGGCTGCAATACATGTCACACATGACCCCGAAGAAGCAGATTTAATCGCTGACAGTGTAATTACGTGGGGAAATCTATCTATCAAGTCTGAATCTACTGATGACAACCAATAATAACGAGTTATGTCAAAGAATGTATGAGCGAGTATGATTGGCCTAGATGTTCTCCCCTACGTGCGTGGAATCCAGATAGTCTTATCCAGTTATGATGGATATACTAAAGGAAAACGTCGTGATGCAGACAAACTGATTCGTGATGAACTTGTACGTGCTGCTGGAAGAGCACGAAATCACATGTCTAATATTCATGACTCATCTTTCAAAGATGGAGCGATTCCTATTGCCCGTGCTGCAAAATCAGCATGTACTGAATTAGATGCCTTGATGGAAGATGTCGATAAATCAACTAGTGGAATGAATCATGCATTTCTTTCTGGAACTCGTTCAGCATCTGTTTCCGATTTGAAAAAATTGATTAAACATGATCATGATGTTATCGAAATGGTGACAAAATCAGTTAATATAGCCAATAGTGCTGAACATGCCATGAATAGTGGCCTTGATTCTCAAGAGATAATCAAATTGATTCGACAGTGCCAACAAATGTCTACGAGTTGTCGTGGATTCTTTAGTACAAGAACTACAATTCTTGGCGGTCTACGTCAGAAGAAAAAGAAAAATAAGGAGTGAATTAAATGTCTAAAATATACCGATGGAGAAGTAATCCGACAATTATTGCCAGACTTGTGGATGCAAATGATATTCAGACTTGGAAAGCACAACAAGTTATCCTAAAACCAAATGAAGCATGCGCATTTATCATCGATGGCAGAATTGGAGATATTGTTTCGGAAAAAGTGGTCAGTAACCTCGGTGGAGGACTTGGACGATTTATGGCAGATATGATTGGAGCTACTGCAACGGATAGAAGATTATTATTTGCAATGACTGGTCCTGCTGACATCTCAATTCCATTCGAAAGCCATTTACAAGATGGTTCAAAGGTTCAAGGATTTGCTAATTTGCGTGTTCAAATTCGTGATGATGACATACCTAAGCTACTCAATATGTTTGCCAATAGTGCACCACTACTCGATAGGCCAGGATTAATCAATATACTTCAACATGAACTTAAAACTAGAGTAATCAGTCCTACCATCGCATTATGTAATTCACCTGATGATCTGAGAACACCAGGTTTTCAAGAGCAATTTGAAATGCGTGCTGAAGTTGAAATGAGGGCAACTCTATCGACACTCGGATTTACATTCCTGAAGGCTTTTGTAGCAACAAACTCTACCGACCAAGAAAAGATTGCACAACTTCGAGCAGAACTTTCTGCTGCAACTAAAACCGAAGGAGCACATGGTGAGGCACTTATGGAAAGAATCGCCATACGTGAGGCTGCAACATTACGTAGAATAGAATGTGAATTTAATGTTGCCAAGGCTCAGGCTGCGGGTAAAGTTTCTGTGGAAATGGAAAGTGAACTAAAACATCTTCGAAAGCAAGAAGCACAATGGGATGCTGAATTAAAGCGTGACCAAGGTAAATCTGAACTTAAAATGAAGGAATCAAGCCATAAGACCGACCAAGCGATGGCCCTTTTTGAACAGGTCCAGGCCAAAAAGCGTGATAGAATTGCACAACAACATGGTCATCAAAATCAGCGTATGGATAAGCAAAATGAACTCCAAGTCAAGATGATGGAAATGGCAGCACAAAATGGTGCATTAACCCCAGATGTGATGCAAGAGTTCCTCAAACAACAAACCGCCCAAAAATCAGTTGATGGAAGTGGAGGAGAATACCCTTCTTCCAGCCAAAATCAAACTACTGGAAATAATTGTCAATCTTGTGGCAAAGCAGTTTTGAGTGAATGGTCAGCCTGTCCAAATTGTGGAAAATCTCTTTGAAATTGGCGATTAGTCTTTATTTGAAATTTAATAGGCCAGTCCATGTCAATAAGTCTAGGCTCAAAACCATGGAGAATTTGGAGATCCCATTGGAAAAATCAAGAGTCTTGGTTTGGTTTTAGATTACCTATAGCATTATTTGCATCAATAATAATTGGTGCTGGACTTGGATACTTATCAATCAATCAATTCTCTAACTGGCGTGATTGGCAAGCATTTGACCCTGCAATCTCATTAGATAACGCTATTCCAGTGATACCTTGGATGATTTTACCTTACTATACATTGTATCTATACTATCCAATGGCTGCAATAATGGGAATGAGAGATGATAAGTCTAAACGAGAGTGTATTATTTTTCATCAAGTCTTGCTAATCTTGACTTGGTTCATTTGGCTTTGTTTCATCTTCCTTCCAGCAAAAGTCGATCTTAGAGGATCGGTAGACTATGATGAATTAGGAATCTGGACTGGTCTGTTTGAAATGCTTCACTCAGTGGATACACCTTGGAATTCATGGCCATCACTCCATATTGTCCAGAGCCTATTGACAGTATTAATGGTTCAGAGGTGGTATGGTGGGAATGAAGGAAAAGCCAGAATATATCTTTCAATACTATGGTTCTGTTGGATAATGCTAACCATTTCAGTTATGACTACAAAGCAACATTTCATTTGGGATATAATAACTGCAATAATTATATCGATGACTGCATGGAAATACTGGCTTAAGCCAATACTTGAACGTTCAAGTGATGATGATATGATAAAGGAATTTGATAAATTCATTATAGATTAACCAAATACTTTACCAACAATCTCTGGATTTGTCAGATATATAGTCAGACTAATTCCAGCCATAATCATCATCCAAGAGCCTACCAGTTTTATCATACCTGTCGACCGTCTTAGGAAATTAATCATAACTTGTCGACCAAGTCCAACCATCATTGTAACTGCAATCATCAATATTAACAATCCCATCATCAATCCACCTATTCCAAGTATCGTTGCTTTACCACTAAGGGTACTTAGGTACAGGACAAATGGAAGAACTGCTGCTGCTGTACAATCTATTGACGCTGCTGCATAACCAATTCCATAAAGATACATATTTCTCCTTGGCGTGAAAGTTTCATCCGCTTCAGTAGTACTGTATTTATCGACGAATTTCTGAACAAATCCCATAACATGTGAAGTGATTCCTAGCAACATCATTGTACCTAGAATTATCAATAAAATAGCAATACCGACTGCAATTTGATGAACTAATCCCGACTTTTCAAAAGCCTCACCCATGATCATAGCCACTATTCCAATTACTGCAAAAAATGTCCACATTCCTAAACCTGAAAGTGAACCTATCACTAGAGGGCTTGGCATTTTGCTCTTTAATTTACCAGACTCAATCAGTTCATCTTCACGTGCGCCAAGTGAAAGATAGTATGAGATAAATCCAGGCAAAACAGGGAATGCACAAGGGGAGAAGTATACTAGAATTGAAAGTACTAGCCCCAAAGCAAATATTGCAACATAAGAAGTTGAAGGCTCTTCCCAAGCAATTCTCAAATTTTTAGTATCTTCAATATCACCGGTAAGTGCCTTTTCGACTACTGAATCAAAATCCTCCCATTGGTCTGTAGGAGTTCCAGTTGACTGTTTGGCAATTATATAACCCTCTTCATCTAAAACCATAACTACTGGAATTTGTCCAGTTCCTGCCGTAGTGAATAATCTTACAGGGTCGGTTGTCGAACCGTCATCTAATATTGCAGAATCAGTAGTGCCAATTCCTGTAATGTATAGAGGGACATGATATACTCCTTTTGATTCATTGAGATAATCTAAACTTTCAGAATACCATGATCCATAAGCGATTACTGTTAATGATTTATTTGACTCAATAGCTAATTGTTCCCAATTAGCGATATTGTCTTCAAGGTGGTTTTGTACAGCATGGCAATTACTACAATCACGTGCCATAAAATCTAGAATTATGATGTCACCGATGAAATCATCGAGTGTTAGCCAACCGGTTTGATTTGCAATGGGTGCTTCATATTCACTTCTATTAAGTGATTCAAATATCATGTTAGGAATGGGTGCTGGTTCTGCATCGGATTGAAATATTTCATCCATGCTATCAAATGTAGATAGTGCCGCAAACGAAATTGTAACGAACATCAGGGCTGCAATGACAAAAGCCTTCCAAGTCTCAGAACTCTTGAATACACCAAAATCAATATTGGTAAACATTGATGACAACATGGATGGTTTCTTGGGACTTTCTTGTTTACCCTTTTGGTATGACTCAGTGATTGCTTCAGGATGATTAACGATATTAATTGTCACATTATCGCCCGTATGAACAGAATCACTGTATTTACTTGATTCATCCACTCCCATAGTTGGTGCAGAAGTAGTATGTTATTCAAAATATCCATTACATGATGATCAAAGAATAGGCTGATTTCTCAGCCATTCTAAGTCTGAAATATATAATTGTCTGATATCGTCAAGACCTAAAACTAACATTGCTAATCGCTCTAGACCCATTCCCCAAGCAAGAACTGGGTGCTTTATACCGAGTGGTTCAGTTACTTCAGGACGGAATATACCCGCACCACCTAACTCTAACCATTTCCCTCGCCATTTAACTTCAATTTCTAAACTTGGTTCAGTATATGGGAAATAAGCTGGTCTAACTCTAACTTCAGGATATCCCATCTTTGCATAGAAAGTTTTGAGTGTTGTAACTAACATCTGTAAGTTTGCACCTTCTTCCATAATTATTCCTTCAATTTGATGGAACTCCGGTAAATGTGTTCTATCAATAGCCTCTTTTCTAAATACTCTATCAACGGTGAACATTCTGCATGGTTTAGAAGGATTTTGTGCCAGATACTGTATTGTATTTACAGTAGTATGAGTCCTTAGCAAGCCTTTCTTCGAAGTTTGTTTGGAAAAGTCTCCACCCCATCCTACCGAACCGGTATCCCCACCATTCTTGTGAATCTCAGACCATAATTGCATAAGGTCATCTGATAATTCCATTTGTGAAGGATTATCCAAATAGAAGGTATCTTGCATCTCTCTTGCAGGATGATCTTGTGGTATGAATAATGCATCCATATTCCAGCCTGCAGTTTGAACATAATCTTCAACCAGTTCTGAAAATCCCATCTCTAAGAAAATATTTCTTATTCGTTCGATCAATGCTTGCATTGGATGGCTACGTCCTGTTCGAGGAGTCGATGATTCAAGTGTAACATCGAATTCTCTAAATTCCGCTTCCCGCCAATTATCACTTTGCAATAGTTCGGGAGTAATTTCACTTACCATTTCTTTTTCTGTCAAAGATTGAGAACTTACCAATAATCCTGTTTCAGTGATAGTCCAAGTCCTAGTAGTTGTATCCTGATTTTCAATGAAACCTCTCCGACCACGGAAATGCTGTAACATTTCAGAATCTAATTCATTAACTGATAATGGAAGTTTGGATAAAAATTCATTTCGATTGGTAATTACTTCATCTATTAATGAATCATCAGTTACTTTGAACTTACCATTCACTAATTCAATACCAAGTCTCTTCAAAAGTCCGATTCCAGGTCCTGCTTCATGACGTTCAAATGAGGATTGAAGTGATGACATGTCAGGATTATCACTATTTTTTATCCAATCCCACAACCGTGACTCTAAAAGTCCATATTTGAGCGCAATATTGCCTTCTGATGCTAATCTCACTGAAGTTTCAACTGTTTCTAAAGTTTCAATGAATCCGGCATTGGATAGTCCAAGGCCTGCTCCGACGGCGATGGCTTGATCATTCCAATCACAAGCGGAGAGTATTGCTTCAAGAGTCCAAACCTTAGTACTTTCAGATTGCATCACCCCTAACATTCGACGCTCTGGATTGAGTAATTCGGAGGCGTCCATAGACCTTCGAGAAAGAGACCGTCTTTCAAATCTATGCTAAATTTGAATCCATTAGTACTATTATATCAGGATTATTCTTCTTCGGCTTCCCATAACAAAACTGAACACTTAGAACAAGTATGTGTTGACGGTTTTGAACCATCAACGGTTTCCACATGACCGCAAGAACCACACAGAATAGTACTCTTAACCGGTTTATCAAGAGTGACATCGACTCTATACATCACACGGCCAGCATCGGGTAAAGCCTCACCACTTGGCGTCCATTCTTGTATCGCCTTTTCTGACATACCCATCTGTGTCCGCAAACCCATACCAATAGTGAATGTAATAAGTCCACATATCCCGATTGTAGCACCAATTGAATAAACACCACCAACTGATAAGAATGCTCCAAAAGCAATACAGATAAATCCAGAAAGTATGAGGTTCTCTCTAGGATTACGAGTCATATTTACACCTCAAGATAAAGCATTAGAAAGTGCTTGAGCAACCCTTGGAATCTGTTCGATAGGTATTGCACACAAACCGATTCTTATACCACCGTTTAGAGGTACAAGATATACGTGTTCCAATGCACAATCCTGTGCTACTGTTATTGGGTCATCACATTCCAACCATGCAAAGAAACCATCATGTGTAGGATTTATCGGCACTTCAAGACTTATACATTGTTCAATGAACTTCTCTCTTCGACTGATCAATAAGTTTTGTAATCTTTCACGCTCAATATCCCAGTCACTACCCATCTGTGAATCAGCATGGATTTTACTAACAGTGTATTGGGCTAATCTTGATGTTGCTGACCAAGTCTGCCTACCGGTAACACCCATTGCCGTACCGATTCTTTCAGTAACTTCTTTATCGGGGTGAAGGCTTACTAGAGCACCAGTTCTCAATCCGTAAATAGTATGGGATTTAGATAATGAAATTGCGAAACAAATTAGAAGATTATCAGGCCAATAAAGACCCTCATGCAATGCTTGACAAATCGTATCTGCCCAACCATGTGGTTGTTCAGAATAGAGATGGTATGCAGCATCTATCAGTAAGGTATGAGCTACATCTTGATTATCCAGTGAACTTTCAATAAAGGCTTTCAAAACTGACATTCTATCATTAGAAGTCAATGAAAGTCCAGTAGGGTTGTGAGCAGGGTCATTTAACCAAGACATTACTTTACTCTGCTTAGCGCATAATTCTGCTAGCCCTAATTTCATAGAATCGATATCAATAAAGTCATTTGAAGATCCTGCTTCTGGTAGAAGTGGATATGTTGTTATTCCTAAATCACAGCCTCCAAGAAATCCATCATATGGACCCCAATGTCGGTCACGAAGAAGAACGTCATCACCTCTCTCGGAGAAGTTTGCTGCTGCCAGATATAATGCACCTGATCCACCTGGAGTTGCTGTAGAAGTTATATGAATTCCAATCGATTCTAATTCTTCACGTACATCACCTAATGCTAGGGTTGCGGAAAGATCGAGAAATGCTGGTAGACCTTTGAGTGGAGCATATGCGGATATTTCGATTGGAGGTGCAAGACGGACTGCTTTATCGACAATCGAATTAATTGCCAAGTTTCCATCATCTTCCAATAAAGCACCAATTGTACCATTCACAGCATCATGACCATCTGCTACAGCCTCTTGATATCTTGCCCACCAAGAAAAAATAGTATCACTACCCATCTTAGTCTGAGAAAAGACATTAAGAAAACTTGAACCAGGACTTTCGCTCATGCGCTAACCAAAAGGCTCTGCTTCTTTGAGTTGTCTCTGGATTAATTGTAAAAAGGGATACATTTTCTGTTTAGATTAATTAATTCATCCGTTTCATTCATCAATGATTGATGTTTGGGATGGTTGTCGCCAACGTAGCATAGCTGGTAGTGCTTCGGATTTGTAATCCGACGGTCGGGGGTTCGAGTCCCTCCGTTGGCTCCATCAGAACAGTTAACTTGAGTTATTTAAGATATTTTATGCGGCCTTTTCATCTTGCGTCCCCTGTCCTATATTTACGAACAACTGAAAACTTCTATGTTGACATAATGCGATGTAAGATCGGAAGAAGAACTCCTAATTCAATAAATTTTGATTTCCATGGTCACTAGATTGTTGCTCATCTTGTAAATATAATGCATAATCACAATGTTTACTGTAAAGTAGATGGTAAAGAAGTTCCTCCTTTTCACTTTGGTTTAGTTATGGAATGGAAACAATAACAAAATTTTAGAGATGAATAAATTGACAACGATATTACATTCCGCATCAAACCACATATTAGGTACCCAGGGCAAGTAGGTGAACAGGCCACCATGTTTATCGATGATTCTTCAGGAAATTCATTAGAATTCAAATCTTTCAAAGATGATGAAAGGTTATTTTCAACTACCAATGGTTCGAAGAACCAAGTTGGTGGGGTAAAAAAGACTAACAAAATCCTCAAGATGCAGATACTAGTGGACGGATCATGGTGGCACAACGCTTGGATGGTAAAGCATGTTCAGAACAGGTCGAAGCAGACCTTAGCGACCGTATTACAAAATGTATAGATGGAGGAGTCGCTCCTCATATAGCTGTGATTATAGTTGGCAATGATCCTGCTAGCCACGTATATGTCGGTGCAAAAATCCGTGCATGTCAACGCTTGAATGTAATAAGTACACACATTGAACTTTCACAAGATACTAAAGAAGAGAAACTCCAAGAAATTGTAGAACAACTAAACCACGATGATAGCGTTCATGGTATTTTGATTCAATCACCATTGCCTAAACACATGGATGAAGAATCTCTTACCGACTTGATTCATCCCAGCAAAGATGTCGATGGATTCCATCCCACAAATCTTGGGCGACTCGTTCAAGGACGTACTGATGGTATGCTTCCATGCACACCTAGTGGTGTAATGCGAATGCTTGATTGGGCTGGAATTGAAACCAAAGGTAAAAGTGCAGTTGTAATAGGTCGTTCTCGAAATGTCGGTATGCCTCAAGCATTATTGTTGACTGCAAGAGGCGTAGATTCGACTGTTACCATCGCTCATTCGAAAACCGAAAATATCGATCAAGTTTGTAAATCTGCAGATATAATAATTGCAGCTGTCGGGAAACCAGGAATGGTTAAGCCAGAATGGGTAAAACCGGGCGCTGTAGTAGTGGATGTAGGAGTCAACCGAGTAGAAGATTCTTCTCGTGAAAGAGGCTGGAGATTAGCGGGTGATGTGGCACCAGAAGTATCCGAAGTCGCCTCTTGGTTATCACCTGTACCTGGTGGAGTAGGTCCAATGACTGTTGCCATGTTAATGGAAAATACTGTAAGATCGGCAGAATCAAGGTTATCATTAAATCAATAAGAAGACTCATAGCCAAATAGAAATTGTCATGAGCATATGGACTCCAAAGCACCAAGGTTAGCGCTGGCTGGACGTATATTTGGAGTCTTGATAATTATTGGCTCCATCACTGTTTGGAAATTTAATCTACCAATCCATATTTTATCTGCAAATCAAGAAAGAATGGCTATTTATGCGGGATTAGCGATAGCAATAATTTGTTTCATAGTCGGCTATTGGGGCTCACGTGAAAGGAAAATAACAGAACTTAATACTGGTTTGAGTGTTGAAGAGCAATTCCAATCGTTGGAATCATCACCAACTCAAGTTCGTTCTATTTCAACACAACAAGATGAGTATGGCTATGAGACTGTCAGTTCACAAACTCAAAATATTATTGAAAGTATTATTGGCCAAGAAACTGAAAATAATCCGATTCTAGTTAATGCTGCTATTGAGTCATTATCAAAAGGAGAGTTTGGACTTTCCTCAGCAGCCCAAGCATCTGCTAATCCTGCTCCTCATCAACATGCAGGAAAAATTCGTGAGTCGGTTCTAATAGTACCTGATGAGGAAAATATCCATAAAAGACAATTGGTAGGCAACATCGCACTACCTCATCAATCAACTCCATCGATACCAGATCTTTCGTGGATGGAAAAGGGTTCTACTTTTGCTACTGAGGTTGCTATTGAAGAAATCCCACTTCCAACAATTGAAGAACAACCTGAAAAGGCAAATACAGACATCTTTGATCTACCTGATATCCCTGATCTCCCTGATTTACCTGATTTATCTGAATTGGAAAGCCTCTTAATGCCTGAAATTAAAAAAGAAACCTCCACACCTGAACTACCTAATTTAGATAGTTTATTTTAAAATAACAAGTTCAATAGATGTTGACCCTCTGGTAGTAAATGTGTGGACTCAAGATTTCGACTTACATAGCCATTCCACGCATAGTGATGGACTACATGAGATCGAATTAGTAGCCCAAAAAATGAAAGATGCTGATGTAAAGGTTTGGTCTCTTACAGACCACGATACAATTAGCGGATGGAATAGGGCACGAATAGCAGCACAAGAAAGAGGAATTAGATTCATACCTGGTGTTGAGATTACATGCTTACCTGGACTTCAAGCAGACAGAAAAGAGTTAGAGAGACTAGATCGGGAGAGGGCTGCTAAATCATGGCATTTACTAGCTTATTTTCCAAATTTTGAGGATTCTAGTGATGGTAGCCAAGAGTTTCAAAGTTGGCTTCAACCCCTTCAAGATGGACGACTACCCAGAATGACAAAAATGGTTGAGAAATTATGTCAACTGGGAATGCCAATATCATTGGATTCAGTTCTAGAAAAAGCCAGTGGTTCTGTTGGAAGACCGCATTTAGCCGAGGTCATGGTTGAGAAGGGGTATGTTGAATCAAAAGGTGAAGCTTTTGAATTATGGATTGGAGACGGACTTCCTGCTCACGTAGTTCAACTGATACCAACAATTGCTGAGGCCACAAAGATGGTTCATGAATCAGGAGGTTTTGTCTCCTTGGCACATCCATTATACTACGGTATTTCCCCAGAAGTTCTAATTGAATTCTGTTCTAGTGTAGGTGTTGATTCTATCGAAGCATTCCATGGCAGTCACCCAGATTCATACCGATATGATTTGTGGCGAATCGCAAAACAATATGGAATGACAATTACCTGTGGTTCGGATTTCCATGGCAGTGACCATGGACATAGACCCGGATTCATGGCTGTTCCGAAAAACGATTTGAGCCCAAAACTATACTCTTCTAGTAAATGAGTCGGCAATTAGTGCCAATTCAAAGAATATCACAACTGGTAATGCAACTAAGAATAACGAAAGTGGGTCTGGTGGTGAAAGTAAGGCACCAATCAAAAATGAGGTGAACCAAATATGCCTCCTGTAATTTCTAATTTGATATCTTTCAACAACACCCATTCGCAAAACTAGTAATGTTACCACTGGTGATTGAAAACCTATTGCAGATGCTAATGCTAAACTAACGATAAATCCAACATAACCAGATAATCTCCACTCAGTAGAAATCCCTGCACTTTGAGCATCCTCTGTCAAATATTCAAGGATCATAGGTATTAGAAATTCCCATGAATAAAATAAGCCACAAACCGCTAATCCAAAAACCGAAAATATAGTCAATATCACAGTAGGTCCAACAGATGGAGGCTTTAGATTAAGTTCTGCGATTCTTTGTTGTACTGCTGGACTTTTCAATCCATTCCAAGAGGCTTCAATTATCAGATATATAGTAACTAAAAAAGCACCTATACTAGTTGCTATTTGAAATTGTAAAAGAATAAACTCAACAGGTGAAATTACAATTATATTTACATCGCTTGGAAGTCGAGATGGGTCAATCAACCAGGTAATAACAGCCTTTGTAATAGGAAATCCTATCACTATGCCGAATAGAAAAATCCCAATTAAGTATTTTATTCTAGAAATAAAGAATTGTTTTATCTCTAGAATAATTTGTCCGCCGGGTGATTCCATCAACTCATTCATGGTCTGAGTCAGTTTATCTTCCTCGGCCATGATTGTCCCAACTGTCTCGAACTGATAACTCAAACGATTTCTATTCTTCCTCTTCCCAAATATGAGATGGGGATGAATCGATTAAAGAACGCTTATTGATGTTCAATCGTTGTAATCTGTGAAGAACAAAGACTGTCATCCATAGAGATGGTAGAGATAGTAGTATTGCAGAAAGTTTAGCTTCTTCATGGTAGTCATTCATTACCCTTACTTTTAGTAAAGAGTCGCTAGAGGATTCTGCTGCTGGATTATGTAATACTATGAAGTGGTATACTTCATTCTGTGTCGTCTCAATATCTAAGGTATCACCAGGAAGAACAGTATAATTAAGTCCTAACGTTTTCATGGTATCCCAATCAATTAGCCCGTTAGACATCGCTTCAACACTCTGCTCTACTTGCAAATATACGACCTCCAATGTCAATTCAGAATCCAAGTTTGTAATCTGTGAGTCTACTGTATCTCCAAAATTAATTTCTTGAATGATTTCAAATGTTGAGTCTTGAGGCCCTAATTGGTATGATACCCTCTCATCAGATTGGTCGATTTGAAAGTTAACTGCCATCAAGATAATAGCCAACATAAATAGCGTGCCAATCCCTTCAATTAGCGCATGTCGACGGACTTTCAATTTGGTAAACCCTTTGAAGAATGAACCATGATCATTACGTAACCGTGGTTGTAGATGATGTATGAATAGTGCACCAATACCTCCGATAATCATCCCAAGGGGTATATCAGTGAACCAGTGAATTCCGAGGTAAAGTATTGAGAAGCAGAATAGAATTGTATTTATCAAAACAAAAAGGTGATATGGCCAATGTTCCCATTCAGACATTTTCCCACCCTTCTCCTTGACATGTAGATAATTCAATACTAGAATTCCAAATGGTATAGCTACATGCAATGAAGGTACTGCATTATCGAGAGGATCATGTAAAGCATAGAAAGTAGTATAGGCTCCATCTTGATACAATAATGCATCCATTCCGGGTATCCAAGAGGATGTTACTTCAACATTGAAAAATAAGTAATATGGAACAGCTAATGCATAAATCAAGAGATAATTCATTGTAACTTTATCCGTCATATCTCTATCACCACTATAGGCGAAGTAAACTGTGGTGACATAGATTAGGAATAGATAGATGAACAGATAATGAAAATTCAAAATTGTAGTCAATGTATCGTTTAGAAATGCATCTTGAATTACTTTGGTAAATTCGCCCTCAAGTGCATAAACCCAATTTGTCCAATGGCCAACATCCATCTTTATCGGTTCATTTAGATTATCAGTAATAGATTTCCACCTAATTATAATTACATAACCAATCGCGTGTAAATAATATCGTTTTTGATGGAATTCACTCAGCCAATTTTTCATTGGAGTTCTTCGACTCTTGATATGAAGAGTGAACATCCAGCATATCACTGGAGTTAGTAAAAGAATCATGAGCATCATGATCTGATAAGGGCTCATGGTTTGGTCGCAGCATTTGACAATATATCCTTTTGGACGACAATGATTAAATTTATGTGTTTAGGATATGATTTGAAAACTCCCAGTCTGTCATATTTACAAGCAATCACTGAATCGTGGTTTCATGTCCGAGCATTGGAAGCCTGCCCCTGAAAATACTCTTGAGAGTCTCAGGCATGGAATCACCAATACAGATGGTATCGAATTTGATATTCGTATGACTATTGACAATCAATTAATAATTCACCATGATCCACAAGTCTCAATAAATTCTGATAGGTTCCAAGGACGTAAAAAATGGGTTGAAGAATGGACATTGGATGAACTAAAGAAAGAAGGTTTTTGTTCCTTAGATGATGTATTAAACGATAAAGTGATTATTGATCATTGGCGTGAAAAAGGAAAAATGGTTTGTTTAGAATTCAAAAGACCTCATCCTTTAGCCCAAGGTGGACGCCGATTGTTTGCTAAATCGAAATTATTCAAGACTATGTCTGATATGATGATATTAGCAGAATCAAAACTTAATGAATATCGAATACCAAACCAAAATTCTGTATTCTATGCATTTTATCCTAGTATTAAAAAGTCTATTGAGAGTAATGGTATAAATCGCAATTGGGCAGAATTAACGCCTTCAGTACCATCATTTGGCAATACAATGTTCAAGCGCTTATTTGCATATCCACAATACCTGGTAACACCATTTTCAAGATTGGTCAAAAAGCACCGAATGGCAAAATCATCGATGATTCCTTGTGCTCTGGACTATTTTACTCCCCTAAATGGACGTGCATTGATTGGAAGACGTGTAGGATTTAAAGACAAACAAGCAAGTTATATCTCATCATGTCAAAAGGGAATGCCAGTATATGTTTGGCCTGCTAGACTCGAATATGAAAGTCATATACTGAATACCGGACTTACAGGACTTACCGACAATACTGATACAGGATTAACATGGTTGCCCAGTGGTGATGCAAGATGGATGCAACCAGCAACATTACCCTTGGATATTAATCAAAGAATATTACTAGATGAGGCAACTGAAGAGAACCATGTTTCGATTATTCGACAATTAAAGTCAGAAGTTCCCACTTGGCTTGAATGTGATAATCAACGTAAATTAGAATTAATTAATTTATGGCGTAACAAGTGGCAATGGCAACAAGAAAGTGAAGACATTCTATCTAATTGTCAAGATTCTCCACCGTGGCAAAGTATCAAACTGATTGGTCATAGAGGTTCAGGGAAAACATCCCGCCCTGTAATTGAATGAATCACTCGATATGGCGAAGTGTTTGCTGCTCTGCAAAATATTTCGGTCGATAGATAGGAACTCCTTTCCCATCACGGAAAACTGAACGCTCATCGATTATTTGAGCACCAATTCCAGCAACCCTTGCCCAACCAAAGAAGGTCGTGTAGTATGTCGGATCGGTTAATCCCACATGATATAATAAAGCGCCACTTGAAATATCAACATTAGCATTTGGATTACTTATCTTTGGGTTTTCACCTAGTACTCTAGGTGCAACTTCCCTTAGTGTTCTAATGATCTTGAAGTTCTCATCATTGGGACAAATTTCTTCACCCAATTCAAATTGTACTGTGGCACGAGGATCTTCAACTCTGAGCACTGCATGCCCAAACCCAAATATAGGTCTACTAGCTTCTAATTCAGATCTTACGAATGATTCAACTTCTTCAGAATTACTTGTTCCAATTTTCAAAACAAATTCTAGGCATGATTGATTAGCACGGCCGTGAAGAGGACCTGAGAGAGCATTCATTGCTCCAGCCATTGAAGAATAGACAGTTGCTTTACCTGATGCTATTGCTTTACCAGTGAATGTTGATAGATTCCCACCACCATGATCCATATGTAATACAAGATATGTTGAAATGACACGCTTCATCACTTCTCTATCAACATTTTCAGGGTCCAAGGTATTTATGAATCGATCAACTAAAGATAAATTTGAATCATCAGCAGGTATGTTGCTGTCTCTTCCTTCACGAATTCTGTAGATCAGACCCATCAATCGAGGCATTCTAGCAATCAGGTTCAATGTATCTTCCTTCCAATCATCTGTGGTCTCGAACATTCCTAAAGCATGTACTCCAACAGATAGCCAATCCATAGGATGACCAAATTTTGGAAGTGTTTTCAAAACAGATTCTAAATCGCCTGGAATCTCAGCCCTTTTTGATAAATCTTGGCGAATCAAAATTGATTGCTCTGGTGTAGGTAATTCTTTGTTCATAAGAAGATAAATGATATCTTCCGGCTCAAAGTTAGCCAATTCTCTGATTGGGTATCCACAATAGTGTACTCCCTCAGTAGGAGTGACAAAGGATGTACGACATGTACCGACTGGCACACCTCTTAAGCCAATATTAAGATGATTTTCTGTCATCTCAAGTAGGACTTTTTCATCACTCATATTTACCCCTCGTGATATTCCGACTAAGCACTTGTCTATAAAGTCGGCCTCTTTTCGTTGAGGTGATGATAAAAACTTAGTTCTAATCATTTGGCCACTTACGGAATCCTTTACTCGCTTGTCTATCGGAAAATATCTGAATACGAATTGTTTCTCCATCAACCAATATTGCATCTTCACTGGTAAGACCAGGACATGATTTCTTAACTTCATTCCATGCCTTATCCGTAGCTAGGTTTTCAGACCACCAAGGGAATGCAGAACATTGTTGTGGCCTGACATTATAGATATTACATTGCTTTGATTCATTAAGGTAAATACAAACATCATCACTCTTACGACTATTAAGGATGTATTTTCCATCTAATGTCTTCCTACAATCTCTTTCAAGCCAATCACTTACTTCCATATCAAAATGTCCAGCAATATTTTTTGCATCAGAAGTCGAAAGAAAAACAATCCCACCGGGTTCATCACAGCATTTACCACAATTAGCTTGGCAAGAAAAGGCCACACCCTTCATCCACCATGGTGAATTCATTCTTCTTCACCCGAAATTAATACTGATTTTGCAGTAATCGAGGCTATTTCTCTATAACCTTCAGGATGTGGCTGTAATTTATCTTTGATTGGAATCAAGGAACTACTGAGAATATTACTATCTGTAAGTGAAGGTACATTTGATGAAACTTTAACGATACTTCGTGTTGATTTCTTTTGCTTCTTCCGCCTCATTGCGGGTTTACGAATTAGTTTGGCTTCAATAAATTCAGGTAATGGTCCCTTTTCAGGGTCAATTTCAACTAACTTATGTTCTAATTCCCTAAGATCATCTGCGATTAATATCAAGTCCTCTAATGATGCATCGCTTGCTCTTTGGGCCAAACTAAGCATCTTTTCTTCAAGATCTTCTAAGATCATTGAGTTTTCATTCAATTCCATTTCTGCTGATTCAAATTGACCATCAAGGTTCATCTCAATATCGGTTAAAATATCTGCTGCTTTATCGACATCATGTTCGGCAATACGATTCATTTCTGCGATCAAATACCTATCTCTATCGTGCAATTCCAATACTGAAGGTGCCTCTGGAGTCAAATCCTCTAGTGTTGTTTTAAGATGTCTTTCAAGAAGGTTAGCCTGTGAACTTGCCAATTCATCTATATCCCATTCTGGAAGTTCATATTCTTCGGAAAGTTGTGGCAACTCACTATGCAATTCAATACCACCTATCTCATGATCGCTATACACTACATCGACCGCATTAGAAATCAGTCTTTTAGCAACATCTTCAACTCTTTCTTCAACAATTTCATTATGTTCAATTTGTGATTCAAGTGGTAAATCAGATAATATTAACGAAACATCATGAGCATCTACAATGTCTTCACCATGTTTAATTGCATTTGCTACCTTCTCAAGATTAGATTTCGTCGACCGCCAACTCAATGAATCAAAGGTAACTAATGTTGCCAATTGACTATCATCAAGAACAATATTCATGGCAATAGATTTACTTCTTGCAAATAGCATCAAACTACCGGCACTTGGAGATTTGATTACCGATTGAACACAACCACGGCACAAGTCCCACAGCCTTGATGATGGCCAGTGCTTAGGATTGGTCTTTGAAGTCATTACAACATGAACGTTTAAGTTCAAAGCATAGTCAATCATTTTACCAATCATATTGGCTAACATTTTGTTCTCTGCGATTAAATCTATATCATCAAAAGCCAACATTCTACATCCAATCAAGGATTCTTGCCAGCCATCTGGAAGTGATTCAAATCCTTCCATCTCTACTGCAGATAATAGGAATACATGGCCTTCATGGCGGTGTATTACCGCCTGGGATATTGCATGAATTAGATGTGAACAACCTGTTTCTCCTTCACCAATGATCAGTAATGGATTCAAACCTTTACCAGTCGAATCAACTACTTCTTCAGCCAATTGAGTGGTTCTACGGTTTTCAATTACCGTAACCCATTGCTTGAAGGAATTATGTATTTCAAAGTCTAATTTCTTAGGCCAATCAAAATCCTTTGGAAGATAGACACTGTGGTGATGTGCTGCTAGAGCAATCTCATTATCTCGTTCCGATTTAGTAAGTTTTTCAACCAATCGCTGTCCATGTACAACACTCTTCCATACTGGAGTCCCATCATCATCATAGCCAATATAATTATTATCAAAATCAGAATAATTTAGATGCTCCTCTTCCACTGATGCAAGGGTTCTTTCACGCAAATTCCGTAACCTTTGAGCAAAAATATCAGATGAATCCTCGCCTTTCGATTTCAAATCGAGTGATGGTGAATAATTACGACTTTCCTTACCCAATACGTGATCGGCAAGTAAATCAAAGGTCGGCCTGGTAGAAACTCCTACCCTTTGCAATAATTTTGCTTTCCGCGTATCTGTTGCAGACTTACGGCCTAATAGTCTATTTAGATTAGAACGTGCAGGAGATTTGTCCTGGGTGCTAGTCTCTGTTTTTGGAGTTGATGTCAAATCTGTTTCAAGAGATTCTAAATGACGCTTAGCATTATCTAAAGCCGTATTCAAACGCTGTTTACGAGTCATCATGAGTCATCACCGTTTAATCGCTTAATTGGCTTACCTTGCTCATCAAAAAGATCAACCTTAGCATTTTGTGATTCTAAATCTTGACTTTTCCAGTTGTTATAACTGGATTCAACATTAGTATGAGTCTGTTCTCTTGAAGCAGATTCTCGTGAGAATTTAGAGTTCTTTGGCTTAACAGAAACACCTCTCGGCATACGTCCATTCAACTTGGCATCAACCTTATTACTGCCATTGTTAATCACTCCATCCAAATCATTGGAAAAGACTACCTTTGGCATGTTTGCTATCCTCTTAGCAGCTTTCTGCTTGCTTGCTTGAATCAGTGAACTATCTGTTCTTGCATCATTGGTTTTGAATGTTTTAATGAATGCTGATTCTTGTTTACTGGCAATCTGATCAATGTTTCCAGCAATACTTAATTTAGATTTCGACAAAATCTCAATATCATCAAATCCATCAAGTTCTATACCCATTTGTGCTGCTGCGGACATACGATTTCTTGAACCATGAACTTTGGAATCAACCGCCTTACTTCTCTTCACCTTACGCCTCTTTATTCGTATTGCTTTACGAGGTCCTGTATTTTTCTTAACCGGCCTAATTATTGCATTGCTAGAAGTTTTAATTTCCTGTACAATTGGAGCAATTAAATCGATTTCTTCACCATTCTCAATCATTACCTCTTGATTTAAACTGAGTTCTAATTCAGGTATAGGTGCTTCAGATATCTCAGAGGGTATAGTTTCCCCTTCGATCATAGTTTGTCCTTGGACTGGTTGAACTTGAATGACTGCTCCATCCCACTCTTGAACAACCTTTGCTAGGTTTTCACTCGCTGCAAGTACATCTTCATCCTCGATGCTTGAACTACCTCCGCTAAGTATTCCATTTAATGAACCGAACATTTCATCACTTTGTGAAGATACAAGATTCAATTGTTGTTCTATCCAAGCGGATTCTTCATCACTCATTTCCACACATATTGGATGTTCTGATAATGATTCTGCTTCCATTAACCATAACTCAAGTATTTGTGGGTTTAATTCTTCAACCTCTCGAATTAAATGATGACGAGTAAGGCTACTAAATGCCGATAAGTCACATGAAATTAATAGTGCATGATCTTCCATTCTTATCTCATCCGAAATAGTACGGATAAAATCTAATAATGATAAGTCATCATTCTTACTTGATAGATATTCAAGACCGTCAATGGCCACTATCGCTTGCTTATTGGCCCATAGGAAATTCAGAACTTTCTTTCGAAGTATATCAAGATCAGGACTTACTGCATTGTTATCATCTTTACTACTTAGCCAGATACTTGAATGAAGTGGGATGTCATATTGTCGGTTCAGTTTAGTGAAATGTGTTCGCGATATTGCCATAATTGGACGCCCATGACCTGCAAATGCGCTTGAGAGTTCCATCACCATACCTGAGTCATCAGAATCAACTAGTAATACATCACCCAGATTCAAAACTCTATATTCCTCATCCAATCTTCTAAGTTGTGCCTCGGATTTTTGGCGTATTATTTCGGGTGCATCGACTGTTGGTTCGACTTCTGGAAGACGATTATCTCTCTCCCACCTACGTGATTGTAGTTTGACTTGATTCCACCATTGACCATCTTGCATTGATTCATCATTATTATTTGGATAAATATCTGCATCAGGGTATAGGCGAATTATCTGTTCAATTTCTTCTTTTGACAATTCATGTAAAGAAATCAATGCATCTAGTGCAGTTGCATCACTTTCTATCTCTACCAATGCTTCAAGACCCATCTGAATTACATCAGACTCATGTATTGCAATGGCTGGAACTCCATTATTGATTACAATCTGACTAACCCTTGGCATCAGTTCCTTGGGTTTACGTTCAATACGTATATGACCAGAGATTCCTAATCGAGACATGTCACCTGCTAATTGCCTTAGAGAGTCGTGGCTTCCTCGACGAACTTCGATGACCACTCCCTGAGGTAATTCGACCATTATTGACACCCCTACGGAGTGAGCCTTTGCTATATGTTCTTGAAGGGTGCGGAGGATATTAGGTGAATTACTACCTTTTTCTCACTGATTTGGATATACCGTTATCAATTGTAAAGTATAATTGTTTAATCTCTTCCCCTATAATATGGCTGACGAGGCAGAGTTGCCAAAAGGTATGTTCACCTTTGCTCAATTAGAGATTTCAAAACCACAACGTAAACAATTAATGATTATACTTTTGACTCTTGCTACAATAGGGATATTTAGTCTGATTTCCATCATCTCATTAGGCATAACAACATGGATAATACCAATAATAATGATCACACTATTACTAATCTCGTTTTTACTTATTCCAAACCAATTAGCAATTATTAGAACCCCATTAGCTGTAAATATGAATCATCCATTTGTTGATGATCAGCCATTAGGTAATGCAGAAGTATTTATTAGGTTATCAAATGGAAATTGGATCGAACCAGGGTTAAATCGGTTAAGAGTAGTTCGTGATGATCTGTTAGGAGGTTGGAATCTCGTTGAAGATAATGAAGGTTACAGTAGTTTGGGCCATTTTAGCAATTCACGGAATAATAAAATCCCTCGCTTACAAGTCATAATAATAAATCAAGCATTATCACTTCGAGATGTAATTAATAATGAAGAGGACCCAATCGAAGATGCAAGGGAGAGAGAAAGTCAAGAAAGTGGTTTACTAGATCGTGAATGGATGGACCAAGAGGAATTAGATATATCTGGCCCGATTTCAAAATTGATTGGACGAAATGAGTGATTAGGCCGATTTATGCCCTGCATATTCAAAGGCTTAATGCCCTAGGCAAGTGCGTGAATAGATTGTCGAACTGGGAGTCGAGATTAGAATCCCTTGAAACAAAAGATAGAGATATATTGCTTGGCACATCACTGTCCAAACTATTTACAAAATTACCCCTTTGGGCATCTCATCCTGCAAATATTGGAGGATTCTATGGACTTCTAGTAGCTATTGCCTTGATTTTACCCTACCGCTTTGCTAGTGAAGAAAACGCTGGTTGGTTAGGTGATTGGGGTCTTCATTGTTGTTTACTATTAGTGGCTTGTTTCTTTTTAGGTCTATGCTCTACAATTATTGTTAGTTTGACGAAAAGATACCCAATCGCCCCACCAAGAACTCTTCTTTACCCGATGCCATTCTTAGGTTTGGCAATCTTAACCATCGATCGCACTGGAATAATTAATATCCCTTCAGCGATATGTTGGATACTACTACTATTGCCAGGCCCTATGTATGTTCATCTTTCATGGGCACCAAGATGGAGATTATTATGTATGATTGAAGATGGATATAATCCATTTGAAAATACCATTGATGAAGATAAGGATTATGATCGAAACATAATCACTACTAAACCTGATGACCTAGAACTGATATCTGTAGTCGATGAGTTTGAATCTTCAGAAGAGTAATTCAAATCAAACCTAATTCAGGTCCCACTGTTTCAAAAATCCTTAGAACCTCATTCAAGTCATCTCTAGATAATCCAGCTGACATTTGAGTCCTTATCCTTGCCTTATTTCTTGCCACCATTGGAAATACAATCGCTCCAGCCATAACTCCATGTTTTGCCAGAGAGTGTGTCATCGATTTTGCAATACTTGATTCACCACACATAACTGGAATTATTGGAGTTGTTGAAACGCCTGTATCAAAGCCAAGACTCTGTAATTCCGTTCTAAAGTAATCAGTATTTTCCCAAAGTTTCTTGTGGTGTTCAGGTTCTTCCATCAAAACTTCAACTGCAGCCTTTTGTGCAGCAGCCACACCAGGTGGTTGTGATCCTGAAAGAAGCCATGAACGTGAATGGTTTAATGCATGAGTTCTAGTCATTTCAGTACCTGCCAAGATTCCACCTTGAACACCTAATGCCTTAGAAAAAGAACCTACTTCAAAGTCAACCTTTCCTTGGAGTTTGAAATGATCGACAATTCCTGCACCACCATCTCCAAGCACTCCTTCACCGTGGCAGTCATCAACATATATCATCGCATCATATTCATCTGCTAACTTGTAAATTTCATCTAGTGGAGCAATATCTCCATCCATCGAAAAGACTCCATCAGTAATTATCAATTTTCTTTCACTGTCCTTATGTTGTTGAAGAACCGCCTCTAATTCCCCCATGTCATTATGGGCATAAACTCCTCGACTGGCTTTAGTCAATCGAACACCATCAATTATTGAACCATGATTGAGTGAATCACTAATTATGACATCCTGAGGTCCTGATACCAGTGTAGGTATCAATCCTACATTCGCTGTATATCCGGCTGAGTAAATTAGTGATGCTTCCACTTTTTTGAATTCAGCAACTTTTTTTTCAGCTTCTATATGAATATCCATTGTTCCAGCAATTGCCCGAACACTTCCACTTCCTGAACCATATTTTTTAGTCGCCAAGATCATTGCCTCCACAACCTTCGGATGTGTGGTTAGGTTGAGATAATTATTTGCTGAAAGCATTATTGTAGATTTACCACCGATTGTACATCGAGGCTTATTCGAGCTCTCCAAAGTGGGCGGCTCCCACAATAATGATTGCGATGATAGTTGTTCATACCTTTCTTTCATCCATGACATATCTCCCGGCATAGTCTTCCCCTATTACTGGGTTAGAGTAGACACTTCAAGTGCTTTTGTATAGATTCATGCAAGTAAAAATCCATGAAACTCAAAAGGGAGAGACGATTGGCACCGCTGTGCGGATAAATGGAATAGTCAGTAGTGGCCTTGGAAGAGCACATGTGTTCATGGCTCAAAAGCACTACCAAGAGCAATTTATTTCCCTGTTTGGTGAAGAGGTTTGGCCAGGTACGCTAAATCTCACAGTCACTGATGAAAACCTTGTCAAATATATTGCATTGCGAATAAAGTCAGGGATCGATACACTTGATGCTGATGAAAATAATCTAACAAAAGCAGTCAATCTATCTCTAGACAAAATAGTCAGCCATCGGATTAGAGGATTTTTACGGGATGGTGTTTCTTTTGGTGGTGCTACCGCATTTATGGCTAAATTGACTTATCAGAAAGAATCTGTCGGTTGTGCCGTACTTATCCCTGATTTGACACGTCACTCTGATGTTGTCGAAATCATTTCTCCAATATTTCTTAGAGAATTTTATGACTTGAAAGATGATTTAGAGATTGAAATCAATTTAGAATAAATCAACTTCTATCATGCCTAACTATCGGCAACCTTCCAAGATAAGACCATTCATGGTAAAGCATACTCTTCATTTCCAAACGTGCACCATTCTCCCATCGATTTCGCATTGTCCTCTCAATTGCACTATCATTAGGAATTTGTGTGAAGATAAATTGAGAATTCTCTTCCTCGGGCAATGGGAACTTTTCCCATGAAACCCCCCATAACACCAACCAATCTGGAGATGCGACACCAAAATCAACTGGAATCAATGGCTCATCAATGGCCGCTTTAACTTGTTTTACAGACAACTCACCTGTACTTAATTTGAATAATGCCATCGCCGTTCTCCTAACTTGATTCCACAGAAATGCTTCCCCTATAATCTCAAATCCTACAACTCTTCCTTGAACTATCCAAGGACTACATGAGAAGATTTTTCTCATCGGATTCTTACCTTCTTCCATTCTTGCGAAGTTTCTAGCATCATAAATTCCAACGAAGATATCAAGCCAGTCCTGAAATACCTCACCAGGAGAATTCCAAGATTCAAGACCTTCTAGACGATAGCGATACACGCGGAATCGAGCGATTCGAGGATTCCATTCATCATCAACTTCATGAACGTCTAAGAATGCGATTTCTCTGCATAGTTGATCATCAACTGCTCTAACCATCTTCCTTGGAGTAAGTGAGTTCCATAAATCACGCTTAATTGTCACAACCCCTCCATTTAGCCTAACATTAACTCCTGCATCAGTACGACTTGAAAGAACAAGATTATGATTACTATCATTCGAATCTAACCATTTCAATTGTTGAAAAGCCTTGATTAGTTCACCTTGAACTGTTTTTACATCTGGTTGAATTTGGCTACCATGAAAACTATCTCCAAGATAGCCGATACGAAATGCCAGACGAACGTTATCGTCCGTCAAAGCCTCACCTCATTCATCACTATTGAGGATTTCAAGTGCTTCTTCTGCAGAGAATCCTAGTCCACCAATTGCCCATAGCAGAGACTGCTTTAGCCATGGTTGAACAGTTGATGCTTTTCTTGAAGGATCCATGACCTCAATAGCATCTACTAAATTTCTACTTGCTTGATAGAGAATCTCATCTACTGGTATCTCTTCAAGTTCAAGTTTCTTAGCATATCTTTGGAATTCTTTAACTGCAACTGGGACTCGACGGCATTCTAAAGCAAATGCAGCAAAGTCAGCGATATATTCGACATTCTCTTCATCTAATTGCATTGCCTTCTTGTAAGACATCATAATCTTACCACCAGGTACAATATCCTCTTGTGATTCTGTGTTCAACATGTTTGCGAATTCCGCATAAGTGTGATGTATCACACCTATACTAGAATGTACTTTAGTTAATTTATCTAATTCATCAACAGCACCTTGTAAGTTGCCGTTCCTAAATAATTCAATCGCAGGTTGTAGTAATTCTTCACTCATAATTAGCCCTCTAACAAATTAGCCGAGAAGTTTCAGTTATTCAATGACTCGGATGAGAAGATTACTTTTCTTCAGCAGTTGTAGCGATAATTGTATCCTTCAAATCACTCAATAAATTAGACTGACTATGCTTCTTATGCATCTCATTCAACAACATTTTACTCTTCTCCCAATGCCTAATGGAATAAAAACAATGCTTTGGGTCCGGTCTAACCGTTCTGATAGTTCTCTGATATGAAATCAAGGAGAAGAATGAACGTAGAAGTGACTTACTCGCTTTTTCAGCAATGTTATCGTCAGCCTTCTCTGCAGTACCAGGCATTGAAACACCGCCACCAGCACCGAGTGTCTCATCTACTATACCAACGCCAGAATCTGTAAGAATAGATACTGTAGCAAATCCGCATATTGTTCCAACTGGAGAACGATCGACAATTACTTCAGAGATTCTATCGAATAAGATTCGTCTATGGGAACGAGATAGTAAGAAACTATGTTCAAAAATTACGGCATCAGAGGTGATAGCATAATGGAAACTATTCTGATAATAGAAGGTGAGCATCCAAAAACCAATTGAGTAAATTAGTCCAAAGATGGTAAAACTATATGCGAATGGAATGAAATCTAAATCATTTTCCATATTAAACAAGTTAGAAATAAATCCTAAAAAGTCATCTATCTGAATTATGACTGGTGTCAAAGCTACTAAGAAAAGCCATATTGTGACCCATCTTCCAGAAGTTGATGTATTCATCAGCCTGTTAATCCAAGTGATAAATAGCATGACAAATACAAAACTGAATGACATTTGATCACTTGTAGTAAAGTCAATGAAAGCCCATATAATTCCCATGATACCTTCAGCATCATCACCAATCGATTCAACATGACCGAATAAAATGTGAAGCATTAGAACTACACCGCCGAGTACATACATTCCTAAAAATCCAAAAATACTAGGTTTCTTAGTCATCAAAATTTCTTCTCCCTCAATTAAACGGAAGACTTTGGCAAGTTTTGCGGCTTTTTGCGCCTCTGACTCTTCATTTGTTGTCTTTTCTTCGGTTACTTCTTCACTCATAGTAAGTCTCCTATTCGGTGTTTAATGACTTATCCATGATGAACCTTCCCCCGTTATATCTAATTAATCTAGTGAAGAATACCCCATGAGTGCTCGGCGTTACCTCTTATCCATTGGTAATTTTCAAGTGACCTAATTCCGGTTTCATCTTCGATTTTAAGGAACTTGGTTTCAAGAGGATATTCATTATAGGTAAAATGAGAAGTTAATCCACCACGTGTCGGTTGTTCAAATGTCCAATGTGCACGGTCTACAGCATCAACTCGCATAGAGATAGTTGTTGTTTTATTCCACATCTTGACTTTGAAAGAAGGCAATGGAGCGCCTGGATGATGCCCATGTTTGCCCTCACATTTATTGGAAATCTCTTTCTCTAACACAACATGATCAAATTTCTCAGAACGGTTGTTTTTTGCATCGTGAAATAGACCTCCTTGCGATAGACTGATGTGTTGTAAATCTCTTTTCTTCCATGGACGATTATCTCTAGCCGTAATCGATAGACTTAGATGAGGCAGAAACCAATCGATATAAGATCCATCATCCAAATGTAAGACGCCCCAGTACCATGGTACAGAAGGGGCTTGAACACAAACTTTCTGGAAATAGGCAGTTCCTTTGACCTTCTTATCATCTAAACTGCCTTTGACTTTACAGCCATGCAGTCGAAGAATATCATATCCCATATTCATTGCATATGTTGCAGTAGCATGCCTAGCGGTAGACATCGGTTCATTCCAGGGAGTTATTTGAAATTTCATTTCTTTTGGAACAAGACCTGGAACTGGTTGCTCATCACTTGTCAAATTAAGCCAGAATTCTGAAAGGTCACTCTTCAAACCCATTGACAAATCATCATCTAAAAGAGGAACTACTGCACCACCTCCCTGTCCAGAGACTTTTGAATCACTAGGCCACTGGGCATGGCTATCATCCATAGTGATAATTCTACACTTACGCTTGATTAAAGGTTCATGCATTCGCTTTCCATCATACCACCATGCACAGACCATTCCATCCAAAGCAATTCCACTCTGTTCATCAAATCCAGGTCTACCCTTTGGCTCCCAAACAGTATCACTTACTGTAACTTTAGAATTATCTTTAGTTGACCATAGAACCATCAATTGTTTACCGCTTGGATTACCGTTTTCATCATCAAGCATCACTAGCCACCACCACCAATCCCACGTTAGATGATTGAGTGGAGGTCTTTCCTGAAGTTTCCATAAACGTGAAAGATCTCCAGTGAAACGGTTCATTTCAGAACTCATTGAATTTCCTTTCCTTTGAATATTAATCCACCGAGTAACCATAATGCTGCTGCTTGTACCAAAAGAACAACAGTTGAAATCAACATAGAAACAAATGGACTCATCTCACCAAGACCCGGTTTTGAACTAAAGTAATCCAGCGGCACAGCTCCTTCAATTGAACTACCCCATAGACCAGTGCCTTCTCCTCCACCACCCCACGAGCCCATCTCGATGAATAAATCCAAATCGGGCCAAACAAGTATTGCAGCTGAATCGATAATGGTTAATGCCCATCCAATTACTGAAAAACGAAGAATTGCTAAATCAGGTGCACCCATCGAAAGTAATGCCATTGCAAGTTCCCAAGCAGCAAATGGAATTGCCAATATGACTCCATATCGCCACATAACTCCAAAGAAACAGAATAGCATTCCGTAAACTAGAGTGGCAAGCATCGCAGCAAATAATATAGACAACCACAATCCAAATTCAGAGAATCTGAAGAATGAATCACCAGGTGCTCCTAACCCTGTCACCAATGCTGAAACAAAAGTAAGTGTGGCAAGATATGGCCAAACGATACCCAGATATCCAAGTACCCTATAGAGGAATACTTCTGTTCTTGCAATTGGCTTTGCAAGCATATAATGCATGGTGCCAGATGACATTTCATCTCGAATGAGTCCCGTTGCCATGAAAAGAGGAATAAAAATTCCAATTATAAAGACAAAACCAAGCTTACCAATGGCCAATATCGAGGCTCTATGGATTGCTTCTTTTGCATATTTACCATCATCTGGGTCTTCATCAACAAAGTTATCAGCATCTATTTCATATACACTATTAGAAGTATCATCAATATTACTTTCAAGGATTATGTCACATGCAATCTCATTGTCATTGGAATCTTTTTGTGATTCTGTCCTATCTGCTCTATCACAATCACCATCATCATCATAACCGACCGAGATTGATTGACCTGCACCAGGTTTTGAATCCCAATCAAAATCGTCTTCATCTATCCATTTCTCGGGAGGATCAGGTGCAATTGGTGGCAAAAATGTTCCAGGGTGTGAGTCAGGGTTATTGGGGTCAGTTCCGTATAACCGCTCCTGACCTGTAGGGTAACCATCATTATCCCAGTCAGATGAATCACCATCATTGTCAATAGACTCATATTCTCTTTGCATAGCATCAACATAGAAAAGAAGAAGTAAACTAATCATTAAAAATCCTATTATTAATACCACCCAAGTTGAAATCTTGGTTCGGTATTGTCTCATAGTAAATTCAGTAACAGCGGCAGCCTTTCGGTCTAATGCTCTGAAAATAGTATTTGGTTTTTTATCCATCACAAACCACCTCCGCCTGTCAAATACCCTAAGATTGATTCAAGGTCATCATCTGGATTATCGATTGAATCAACACTTTGTCCACTCTCAATTATTCGCTTGGGAAGTTCGGAATGGAATGCTCCCAAATTATGTGTTTGGATTGAAAGATTTTCACCCTCTGGGAAAAATATTCCATGAACTGAATCTATATCGATTAAACTTTTTGCCAATGCTTTAGGATCACTTGTTCCAATATCTATTCGATGAGGGATTTTATCTAAGCGCTCTCTTATGGCATGAAGATTCCCTAAAGCGAGTAACTTTCCATGATGAAGAATTACTATTTGTTCTGTAATTCTTTCAATTTCATGAAGGATATGGCTACTCACAATTACAGTTCTACCCATTCTGCCTAATTCTCTAATGACATTCATTATTGTAGTTCGAGCCAATGGATCACAACCCTGTAGTGGCTCATCAAGAATGATCAGTTCCGGATCATTGACCAATGCGTGAGCGATTTTTGTTCTCTGGCGCATACCTTTGGAAAACCGCCCTATTTGCTTGTGTGCAACATCGGAAAGTCCAACGAAATCAAGAACTCTATCCGCTTCAGTTTTGGCTTTGGCTCTTGTTAATCCATTCAGTCTTGCAAATGTTGAAATGAAATCATGTGCAGTCATCCAGTCATGCATCTTCTCTGTTTCGGGTACAAACCCAACACGTGCATATGGTGCAGGATTCTTCCATGGATTGGTTCCAAATAATCTTACTTGACCTGAACTCGGCCTTATTTTGCCCATCAATATTTTGAACAAAGTAGACTTTCCTGCCCCGTTCATGCCAAGGATCCCAGTGACTCCACCGCTAAGAGATAATGTAATGCCGGTCAAAGCATGGATACGGCCATACGTTTTAGAAACATTTTCTAAAAGAATAACTGGAGCCTTTATCTCAGGTGTCCATTCCTCTGTTTGAGGTAAACCCTGTTGATCAAAGTCAGGCATCATTCTCTAGTCACCTCCATGGATGAAACCCTGGAACTTAACACATAGAGTGAGACTCCATTTATTATGACTAGTGAAGCAAGAGACCATGTCCATGAATATTGATCATAAGTAGATTGAGTCCCAATTATTGCTTGTCCAACATGTGCTAGACAATCATAAGGGGATAGAAGATAGAGAATGTCTCTATCAAATAATTGTGAAACTATTAACGCTAAAGTCTTGGTTCCAAGGACTATAGCAATCAAACCAATTCCTGGAAAGAACTTTCCTTTCGAAACACTAGATAACCCAAGGCCGATACTAGTGTATGTAATTATCAATAAAGTACCTCCAAGAAATGCCCCTAAAAATAATGGAAATGTATCAATAATCCATGCCCATCCTCTACCCATACTGATAATCTCTGAGAAATAGTACAGACAAAGAGTTAGAAGTACAATCATTGCTTGAATAATGACTACTGAAAGATATTTCATCATTACATAATCAAACCTATTTATGGGACGTGAAAAATATAATGCAGAAGTTCCATGCAATCTATCCTCTGAAATCACCCCACCAACAAGTAATGCTGCTACAATTGGAAAGTACAGAACATTCCGAGGGAAGAATCCCAATACATGGCCGTACAGATTATCACGATTAACACCCCACATAGAATGTAACTCTGCATTTCCAATCAATGCAGAAAGCAGGGTTAAACCTACATCTGCCAGTGATGCAATAAATACCACTACTAGGAAAAGTCTGGTTGGAATACTCCAAGGACGATGCCCTTTGCGGAAAATACCTGCAACATGGTGACGAAGTATTGCCCAGTTCCTCATCCATCGCGGATTGAGAGTTCCATTCCATGGCTGGTAAACCTGTTCAAAAACAAAACCTGTAGTCTCTTGGGATTGAGCCACTTGAGCAGAAAAGTCATCATCACCCTCACTTGAGCCCCATGCTGCATCCATTCTACCTTGCCCTTTAACTGGCGTATCAATATCAAAACTAACATCACTTGGAAGTATTGCAGGTGATGGTGAAATCTCTACATCAGTCATGCAGCCCCACCTCCAAGATGTTCAGGAGCATCTACTTGACGAGCCTTTACTGGATGTCGAAGCAGATCTTCACTCGATTTCACTTCATAGCCCAAATTTTCCATTATTACAAGAAATAAATCTTCAAGAGAGGCTTCATATTCATGCATTCGGCGTATTTGAGCGCCCACTTCAGCAGCACATTTTAGAATGATAGTTGTAGTGTCTTCGCCTATATGTTGGATTCTCATAATCCTTCCTTCTCGACGCACTGTCAAGCCAGCAACACCCATTGCTTGTTCGAGTTTACTTGCACCACCCCATACATGAATCTCAATTTCTCTGTCGATATCTTTCAAATCTTCAATCCTACCTTGTGCTGCAAGCTTTCCTTTATGGAGTAATACAATATTTTCACAAACCCGCTCTACATCATCCATCAAATGAGATGCCATCAATACTGAACGGTTACCATTATTGACTGTGTTTTGTAATGTCGAAATCATAAACTCTCGAGCCACTGAATCCAAACCATTAGATGGCTCATCGGCAATGATAAGTTCGGGGTCGTGGATGATGGCACATGCTAGTTTTGTCGCTTGTTTCATACCTGTAGAGAAACTACCGATGTCACGGTATCTTTGCTCGCCTAAACCAACATATTGCAATACTTCATGAGCCCTAGACATAGCAACTATTGGATTCATACCCAAAAGTTCACCAGAATATCTAACTTGGTAAATAGCATCCATATCGGGATTTAGGGCTTCATATTCCGGCATATATCCAATTCGTGCACGTATTGCTGCACCCTGAGTCCTTATATCATGGCCTAGAACTGTGCCTTCACCCGATGTAGCCTGTATCAAACCTAATATCGTTTTGAGAAAAGTGGATTTACCTGCACCATTGGGACCTAATAGTCCTGTTGCACCTTTTAGAACTTTAAGATTTAAATCTTCTAATGCCATATGGGGGCCGTATGATTTAGAAAGGTTAGTGGTTTTAATGATGTATTCATCTACCATTACAACACTCCCTCAGTTTATCGAGACTGTAGACGCTTCTTCAATTATCCCTTTAATTGAGTTGTAATTATTCTAGTTTGATTCCATCTCGAGTTTTTATTGCAACTCCCTTTCCAAAGGTTGTAATTTCTCTAGGAGTGCAAAGTGAGATTCCATGACCCAGCAAGTCTCCAGACTTATTGACTATCAAGCAAGCCTCATTAGGCCTTAACCATGGGTCACAGGCAATGATAAAACCATGGAATACATTTCTACCCTGTCGAACAAATGGTTCAGCATCATCATCAACTACGACCATTGCAAGCCCTTCTCCACTGAATCCAAACATATCAGAATTAGAAAAGCCGGATGGTATTTTCCTTCGCCTGATACTATGCAATTCAATCGCTCCATCATTGTTTAAAGAAAGACCACCATCACCAAGTCGGAAACTTGCAAAATGCTTACCCCCTGAAGTTAGAACGTTCTTTATTCGACCATGTCGATTGATTACGAAATCTGTATCTTTAGTCAAATCATGTGATAATTCACTTTGGATATTAAAGAATAAAGCAAATTTATCTGCTGCTTTTCTACGCCTCATCAATAATTGAGCATATTCAAAGTCTTTCGAATCTGTTAAACCCTCACGGCTAGTTTCTGCTAAAACTTTTGAGTCTATCAAGGCAGCAAAGGCTCTTTTAACAAGATTATCGCCGCGCAGATTGAATGTTACGATCTTCCTATCATCTAAAGAAAATTGCTCCAATTCCGACCTAATAAATGCGAGGTCTGGACGGTTTCTCCAAATCCAATCTGGACCCTCTACATGAGTAAATGGATTGATATCTTCTAATGAATATGGCAGTAAACCTATCGGTGTCAAAATCATCACTTCAAGTCCTGGTGCGTGATGGATTAATCTAGTGATCAAATTATCACATCGCTCTCGCCATGGACCTGAATGACCGTGTAATATCAAAACTTCAGATGAACCAAGACCTCTGGGCGTGATCGAATGCCAGCGAGAGATTAGGAGATTCTTCGCGGCGATAATGTGCGGCCGTACAGAAGTATCCGCTCCACCCCAAGATACGCCACCCCTTCGTGGAGTAGTTTGAGATTTTACAATCCAATCCCAACTTAATTCCCATGCCCCTTTATCTTGGTCTAAATCTTGTGCAGCAAGTTTTTCATTGAGGAATAAACCATCCTTTGATACATTTTTGACCTTCTGGAATGAAGGATTGGTTGTCAGCCATAAAAATGCCTCCCTCAATGCCGGATGTTGATGACTTCTACGTTCGACCATACGCCAAATCGTTCCATCCCTAACCGCTTGTTTACACCTTGCCAATTCTGCAAGGCTAACTTCAAGATTAAATTTTGATAATAATTTATTCCGGTCATTAGTGCCCATCGATCGAACTTCTTCTGGAGTTATAGAGGCAATGCATGGCATCATTACTGGCCAATCAATTAGATTAACCAACTTCTCAGTACCCCAAGGAGTCAATAATCTACCATCTCTGGCAAATAGTGCATAGGCAGCTGAATCGAAAAGGTCAGCACCTAAAGCAATCGACATTGGGAATAACATTGGATGTCCACATCCAAACATATGCACTGGCCTATTTGGTGGAAGATTAGGTAATGAAGAAAGCATTATTTTAGCATATTCTTTGTATCTCTGTTGCTCCATAACCGGTACAATGCCTCCAATTGGATGGATTGAAAAGTCAAATTTCCCCATTTCAGTTGCTGATTTTTCTCTTAACTTACGAAATAATCCACCTTGTATCGGCCCATTTATCATGGTATCTTTAGCAGCATCAATACTAACTTGTGCTCGAGCAAGTGTTTCATCAACACAGGACAGTACCTCGGACTCATCCATATCAGGTCTTGAAAATACATCTAGCATAGTTGCAATATCGACACCTATTGAGCGTTGAAAGTTTACTATTTCTTCAACTCCAACTTCAACATCACCGTAGATGTAGGATTGAAAAGTACCAGAATCAGTCATTATAACTCCTGGGTAATCAAGCAAATTATGCACTCCATCCTTCAGTGCTTTTTCTTTCAGTTCATCATGCTTCCAAATAATATATGAATTGGTGATTAAAGCCCCAATGCCGTACCTATCCCACATTTCACGAGGTTCAATCGAGCGGATATTAGGATTGATTACAGGTAATAATGCAGGTGTCTCAAGAATTCCATGTTGAGTGTGCAAGCGACCAAGACGTGCTCGACCATCTCTGTGTACTACCTCGAATTTACCCAAATCCTGCTCTCTGCATGGCTTTGGGTCTTTCCTAGTTCCATCAAGCCATGCGGGCATGTTTGCAGGCCGGTTGGCGAACCGTTTCAAACCATCCATTAATATTGAAAGAAAATATTTGTTAATCAACGAACTCTACTTTGCCGTGAGCAAGAATAAACTCCCTACCTAAATCATCAAAACTATCCAGTAAAGCACTAGAATATCTTATGAGGTTTATTTCAATGTCTGATTCTAAATCGGACTTCATCCCCTCTAAGGTCCCGGGTGCTGCACCGCATGACAGACAAGCGCCTGTCAGATCTAATACCAAACTCAATGATTTTGTTTCACCTTCATGGATTTGATATGACGTTAGAGCAACGCCTCCACCATGACCTTCCAAAGCGGCTCTTACCTCACCTAGTCTGCTAAATAGTGCAGGAATAAATTCATCTGTATCTATTAATTCAAAAAGTGAGGTCGCTAATAATCGTTTTTCCAATACAGGGTCGACAAACTCTTCAATCCTCTTCTTAGCCTCTATTTTCATAGATTCTAAAGCCTCACTAGCATATTTGGCCACCAAGTCTTCTTCCGACATAATGATGGCTAAGATTCTCATGCTTTGAACCCTTTTATTAACAAATTATGATAAAGTTTAGGCCACCCTAAAAACATAATACTGCGTGACATTTCCTTACACCACTTCATAAAGGAGGGATTCAAGGTAGGAATAGGTGGGAGTATAATATGGAGATTTTGAAAATCGATAATTTGTATGTTTCTGTAGAAGGAACTCCAATCATCAATGGTATTTCACTTAGAATCAATAATGGAGAAATACATGCCCTTATGGGCAGAAATGGCTCAGGAAAGTCTACTTTGGCTAATGTTATAATGGGTCATCCATCATATGAGATAACCTCAGGACACATTGAATTCCTAGGTAAACCACTAGAAGAATATGAAGTCTATCAGAGGGCTAGAGCAGGAATGTTCCTCTCTTTCCAATATCCACCCTCGATACCTGGCGTTCAAGTTGGAAACTTCTTGAAGAAATCAGTTGCCTCAGTAAGAGATGAACCACTCAAAGCAAGAGATTTCAGAAAGGAATTGAATCAAGCAATGTCACAATTAGAAATGGACAAGAGTTTCCTCTCGAGATATGTTAATGATGGTTTTAGTGGTGGAGAGAAAAAGCGACTAGAGACTCTTCAAATGATGTTATTGAAACCTACTCTTGCAATATTGGATGAAACCGATTCAGGATTAGATATAGATGCTTTAAGAGTTGTTGCAAAAGGAATTAATGATGTTGCAGAAATCGCAGGTTGCCTAATTATCACACACTATCAGAGACTGTTGGATTTGGTTAAGCCAGATTATGTACATGCGATGATAGATGGGAAAATTATCAAGTCAGGTGGACCAGAATTGGCTCTTGAACTTGAAGACAAAGGATATGATTGGTTGGAGGCTTAAAAATGAGTGAACAGGCACATGATGCAGTTGGAGAATATAGATATGGGTTCCATGATCCGGAACAATCAACAATAAGATTTGATAAAGGACTATCTGAACAAGTTGTTCGTGATATATCTGAACTAAAGAATGAACCAGAATGGATGACTGAAATAAGAGTCAAAGCCTATCATCACTTTATTAGTAGACCTATGCCCAAATGGGGAAATTGTAGTATGCTAGATGATATCAATTTCGAGAACATAACTTATTTCCTACGTTCATCAAAGCAGACTGAAAAGAATTGGGACGATGTCCCTGATGATATTAAAAATACATTTGAAAGATTAGGAATCCCTGAAGCTGAGCAAAAATGGCTTGGCGGAGTTACTGCTCAATATGAATCGGAAGCAGTATACCATTCGATTCGAGAGGATTTGGAAGAACAAGGCGTCCTATTTTTTGACATGGATACTGGTCTTAAAGAACATCCAGAAATCGTAAAGAAATACTTTTGTTCGGTAGTCCCTTACACCGACAATAAATTTGCTGCTTTGAATACTGCTGTTTGGTCTGGTGGTTCATTCATTTATATTCCAAAGAATGTTCATGTTGAAATGCCAGTTCAAGCATATTTCCGCATAAATGCTAAAAACATGGGTCAATTTGAAAGAACCCTAATCATTGCTGATGAAGGAAGCAGTATACACTATGTCGAAGGTTGCACTGCACCAACTTATTCTACTGACTCTCTACATTCTGCTGTCGTTGAATTGATTGCTATGGATAATGCTAAGATTCGATATTCGACTGTACAAAATTGGTCAGCCAATGTGTTTAACTTAGTAACAAAGAGAGGTGTTGCATATTCTAATTCAGTCATTGAATGGGTAGATGGTAATATTGGTTCCAAGTTGACTATGAAGTACCCTTCAGTATTACTCAAAGGTGAAGGAGCACACGCGGAAGTTATCTCAGTTGCCTATGCAGGAGAAGGACAGCATCAAGATGCTGGAGCAAAAGTACATCATCTTGCACCAAGGACAACTTCCAATATATTGTCTAAGTCGATTTCTAGAAATGGAGGTCGTTCATCATATCGTGGACTTCTTCAAGTGACACCGAAGGCTCATGGATGCCGTTCAAAAATAGTATGTGATGCTTTACTGCTGGATGAAAAATCCCGCTCAGATACCTATCCAACTATGGAAGTTGGGAACTCGTCTGCTGATTTGGAACATGAAGCAAGTGTTTCTAAGGTTTCTAGTGATCAACTATTCTACCTCATGAGCAGAGGATTTAGTGAAAAAGAAGCAATGGGAATGATTGTCAATGGATTCTTTGAACCATTTACCCGTGAACTGCCAATGGAATATGCAGTTGAACTCAACAAATTATTGGAACTCGAAATGGAGGGTTCCATTGGATGATGTATAACCAGATGGAAGTTCCCTCACGTTCATCCCATCTATGGAGATACACCCCTTGGAAGCGCATTCACCCAACAAATATTGACTCGATACCCGATGTTAGTAATTTAGAAATCTCTTGTCAAGGTGATTGTGATATATCAAATTCGACCAGACAATTAAATGATTATTCAGACATTTCAAGAGTATTCCTTAGCGAGTGTAGTAATGAAATGTCAACTATTGAAATCGATGGTAAAGGAGATACCATCCATATCAACATAATTACATCAAAACCTACTGAAGTAGGGCATATCGAACTGAAATGTAGTGGAGAAGCAACAATAATAGTTCATCTTTCTGGTAATGGGTCTTGGACCGGTTTACACATATCTGGAACTATTGCAAAGAATTCTAAAATAGGATATGCATTTGTTAATGAAATTCACTCGGATTCCAAACTTCTAAGATGTGAAGATTGGAGTATTGAAAGGGATGCTAGTTTACAATATGGCGAATTATCTTTAGGAGGATTTAGAAATAAAAGTGATATTCGAACAAATTTGATTCAATCCAATGCTGAATTAAATCAAACTATAGCAGTATATGGGTCAAACTCTAGGCATGATGATCATCACATGGAAATCAATCATGAAGTAAAACATACAACCTCATCATTGACTATGAATGCTGCATGTGGAGGCCGTAGTCATTCAATAGGAACTGGACAATTATTCATATCTGCTGATGCCAACTATTCTAATGCAGGACAGGTATTCCACAATCTATTACTTTCAGAAAATGCTAGAGCCGATGCGATTCCAGAACTTGAAGTATTGTCTGATGAAGTAAGTGCAGCACATGGTGCAGCAAGTGCTCCTATCGATAAACAGCAATATCATTACCTAATGTCACGTGGTTTCTCCCCAGAACAAGCTGAATCACTAATTGTAGAAGGTTTTCTAATCAATACCTTTTCGTCCCTAAAGGATGATGTTATTTCTGATGATTTGAAAGCAAGATTGAAAATATACCTAGAATGTGGAATATAGGGGTGATTGTTTGCGTGAACAATTCCCTATCTTAAATCGTAAAATCAATGGATACCCACTAGTCTATCTTGATAACGCTGCCACTACACAAAAACCTCAGATTGTCATAGATTCAATGAATGACTATTATTCTAATTCAAATGCCAATGTCCACCGTGCAGTACATACGCTTGCAGGTGAAGCAACCGATGGTTATGAAGGATGTCGAACCACTCTAAAAGAGCGATATAATGCTGATAAGGTTATAATCACAGGTGGAACTACTGAAGCGATTAACTTAGTTGCTCATTCATGGGGTAAGACAAATCTCTCTCCTGGCGATGCTGTGGTTCTTACTGAAATGGAACATCACTCGGATATTGTCCCATGGCAAATGCTTGCTAAAGAGTTGAACATTGAACTGCGCTATGTTCCAGTTCAACAAGACTTAACATTAGATATGGAGATTTTTGCAGCATCTTTGGTTGGAGCAAAATTAGTTTGTGTAGTTCATATTTCAAATGTACTCGGTGTTTGTAATCCAGTAGATGAAATAATATCTCTTGCAAAAGAAAATGGCGCACGTGTTTTACTTGATGCTGCTCAAAGTGTACCTCATCAGTCAATAGATTTCAAAAAAATGGGTGCTGACTTCATGGCTTTTTCTGCCCATAAAATGTGTGGCCCTACTGGAATTGGAGCATTACTAGTTGCCAGTGACAGATTTGAGGAAATGGAACCTTTCATGGGTGGTGGAGATATGATTGAGACCGTCACAATCCGCGGTTCAACATATCAGACAAATGAACATAAATTCGAGGCGGGTACGCCTAAAATCGCCGAAGCAATAGGATGGAATGCTGCTCTAAAATGGATGGAAAGTATTGACTTTGAAAAAGAACATACTAGACTATTAGATATCGCCAGATGGTTATCACAGGAATTGCGCTCAATGGGAATGACTGTTTATGGGCGTCATGATGATAATGATGCTGCGGTTGTATCTTTCTTGCATCCGACAATGAATAGTGAAGATATGGCACACCTACTCGATGCTAGAGGTTTTGCAGTTAGAACTGGACACCATTGTGCTCAGCCACTTCTTGAAAGATTGAACATAACTGGCACAGTCAGGGCATCTCTATATTTTTACAATACTAGAGAAGAAGTTGAATCATTGGTCAAATACATGAGAGAAATATTGGAGAGGTTCGCTTGAATTATTCCATTTCACTTCAAGAACTGATCGATGAGTTTCAAGAAGTTGACGATAAATTAGAACGTTTGAAAATGGTTTTTGATTTATCAGAAGAAGTAAACCTACTAGATTCACAATTCTGGAGTGAGTCTACCAGAGTTCACGGATGTCAATCGGAAGCTCATGTTTTGGTGAGTCTAAATGATGGTTGTATTTTGTTTCAAGCCGGAGCGGACTCCAAGTTAGTTCAAGGCCTAATGGGAGTTTTATCAATTGCCATTCAAGGCATTGATGCTCAAGATGCATTAGAATTGACTCCGGATTTTGCCACTGAAATGGGCATATTGAACTCATTATCACCAAGTAGGTCAAACGGATTTAGAAATATGTTTGATAAAGTAATGAAAGAAATTAGGCAAGAAATGTAGGTGTTAAAATGGTAGATAAAGAAGCTGTATTCGAGAAATTAGACGATGTTGAAGACCCAGAACTAGGCATATCGCTCGTGGAATTAGGCCTTATTTACGATGTTCGGTTAGAGCAGAAGGATGAGGGAACTCATGCTGAAGTATATATGACTTTGACCAGCCCTGGCTGCCCTGCCGCTGCTGAAATAATGGCTGCAGCACACCGTGCAGCCTTACAAACTGAAGGTCTTGACAGTGTACATATCAATTTAGTTTGGTCTCCAACATGGGATCCTAAGAAGCATGCGAGTGAAGATGCCAAAATGGACATGGGAATTTGGGATTAACGTCTTACAACTATTGTAATAAGGTCGCCATCCTTCAATAAATGATCTAAACCAACGCGTTGCCAATCAAACTTAGCGCTAGGACCTTTCACTCTAGCATAACGAAATTTCCTAAAAAACTCCCTATGTAATTTATTGCAAATATTGCCGACTGTAGAATCATCTTTAACGATCAGTGGGTCGTCTAAATCAGCCTCTTGGCCTTGTGGTTTGAGATATACGCGCATGAAACCTAGATTCTCATAAATGAAATCTTTTAATTCATCAAGACCGATATCTTTGAAAGCAGAAATACGCATGATAGGCCAATTACTAGGTAATGAATTAGTTGCTCTGACCAGTTCTTCTTCACTAGCGATATCGATTTTATTTATTGCAATTACCGCTTTCTCATAAATTCTGTTTTCCGCCAAACAATCGACAATTTGCTCTGCTGTTGTATTATTTCGTAAAGTCACAATCGCTGAAGTAAAACCAAATGAACGTATAATTGCACCAATCTCTTCATTGGTAAGATGTGTTTGTTCAACAGTGGTTCTAACATCAATTCCACCTCGCTCTGTTCGCTTGATAAATACTGGAGGCTTGACTTCATTCAATCGCAGTCCAGCATTGTGTAATTCACGATGAAGTACATTGAAGTGAGCATCTTGGAATGGATCAACAATATACAATACCATATCTGCACTTCGAATAACGTTTAGGATTTCACGACCACGCCCTTTACCTTCAGCCGCACCTTTGATTAGACCCGGCAAATCCAGAATTTGTATTTTAGCACCTCGGTGTTCCATAACGCCAGGAATACAAGTCAGCGTAGTAAAGGCATAACCGGCTACCTCTGAGTGAGCATCTGTCACCTTTGAGATTAGAGTAGATTTACCAACAGAAGGAAACCCTACTAAAGCAACGGTAGCATCACCAGATTTTTTGACCTCAAAGCCCTTGCCTCCACCACTTGCTTTAGAGTGCGCATGGGCTTTTTCTTCCTTTATTTTCAGTTGGGCTATTTTGGCCTTTAATTTACCAATATGAGCGTTGGTGGCCTTGTTTTTCTGAGTCTTATCGATCTCGACGCGAATCAAATCGATTTGCTCCTTGATTGTCGCCACAAAAAACCCTCTAACTGCGCCCAAATGTTGCACATTCTTCAATGCTCCCGCTAAGAAAACCTAAATAATCTATATTCTGAATGTTTAAGATATACCAAAAAACATAAATTGAGTATACTTCAAGTGCCAGTGTAATCTCCAATAGACATGAACCGAACTACCTTAACCGCTGGAAGTTTACTTATTTGCCTACTGATGACCCTATCTACACTTGGTGGAATGACCGTTCAAAACCATGAACCACCGTCTTTGGAACTGACCGAAACAGAACCGATGCACACTGGCAACACAGATACTGATATGGACGGTGTTTTGGATATAAACGATGTTTGCCCATATAACTACGGAACCAGCACTGAAGACCGAATAGGTTGTATCGACACAGACGGTGACGGATGGTCAGACTTAGGCGATGATTTCCACAACAAAGTCACACAATGGAAGGACACTGATGGTGATGGGCTTGGTGATAATTGGGGAGATGAATCATTTTGTAAACCATCTCACTGGCCAGGAGAATTCGTTGAAAATGCTATATTAACAGATGATTCTCCACTTGATTTTGATAACGATGGTTTTGAAGATGAAGGATTATCGACTTTTAGCCAGTATATCATAGAGCCGTCTGGGCCTGTATCACAGTTGGATATAGCAGTAAATTCCTCAGCAGCAATATGTTCTTCAACACAGACGAATGGAATCAATAATGAAAGTATTGGTGCTGGTACGACTCACGTATGGTATGATGATTCAGGCTCTTTACACATTATTTCTACAAACTCTATCAATATAGGTCCCCTGCAGTGGGAATTCCAAACCAATCATAGTATTTGGGATGGGGTTTCTTGGACTGTGAATACACTTCAAGATGAAAATGGTTCATACTCTTTGATATTTGCCGATTTGGCATATGTCAATAACACAATTCACGCTATTGTGGATGTATACCTAAATTCTTCAATTTTGACTGGAACTACTAAGTATGGCATATATACAGAGTCTGGAAATTGGCATTTTCAAAACATATCAAGCAGCATTCCTTTAGACCTTGGATATTATGAATTGGTCGCTTCTGAAGTCGGTTTTTCGGATGATGTATATTTAGTGACGGCATATGCAGGCAACAGTCCAATGTACTACCAAGTTTACTCGAATGTGACATATGCAAATAATGGAATCTCAGAATCTATTGAATTAAACGCCCACTGGATGGCTTCATTCGACAGTATCAATGGGTGGCAAGGTCAGCTACATCAGGAGTTGAAAATGATGTCTCCAGGTGGACAGCAATATTTAATTGATCCACTTAATTATATGGACTTCTACATCGATTCTTTTGGTGACTTAACCGTTGTTCAAGACATGAGTTTATTAATTGCTGTGAATCATATGAATCAGCCAGTTCTTGACTGGAATTGTGGATATTATTCTGGCGCGGGCATGAACGCTGATCATGTTGAACCAATAGCCCATTTGGATCCTTTTGATAAGATGCATTTATTCTCCATGGATGAAATAGGCCAGTTGTTTTTTGGTGTAAGTAATTCAAGTTATTCTAGCCTTAGTGGTGATGCTAGATGTATTGACATGGAACCTTTTGATTCTCCTGATGAATTTGGTTTTACTTCTGGACAGGATCTCCAAGATTATTACCTCGGTGGCGGTGAAGGAACTATTGAAGGGGTCAATCTCAGAATGGAAGTCGATTCCAATGGATTTACCCATGTTGTGTATACCAACTGTTTTTATGATCAATGGGCACCTATGAAACATCGAATAAAATATGCGATTTATGACGGAGTCGAATGGGATATTTCTATAATTGTACCTTTTGATGTAGATTGCGCAGAGAACTTACACTTCGTATTATCAAATGTCGATCAAGCCTACATTGGCTATACAAATCTGAATGGTGAACCGATGAGTATATTGAAAGAAAGTGATGAATCTATATCAAATGATGTGGTTTTCGATTACTGTCCAATATTTTATGGCACCAGTACTGAAGATGTTGCAGGCTGTATCGATAATGATAATGATGGCTGGAGTAATGCTGAAGATTTATTCCCTGGGGACTCAAATGAATGGGAAGATTCTGATGGTGACGGAGTTGGGGATAATTCGGATGAATTCCCGGACGATTCCACTGAATCAGAAGATTCTGATGGTGACGGAGTCGGTGATAATTCAGACCAATTCCCATATGACTCAGATGAAAGTATAGATTCTGATGGAGATGGGTTTGGAGATAATTCTGATGCTTTCCCGGATGATTCTGACGAATCAGAAGACTCAGATGACGATGGAGTTGGCGATAACTCTGATGAATTCCCATATGACCCAACACAATTTGAAGATAATGATGAAGATGGATATGGTGATAATATAAATGGAAATAATCCGGATTTATTCCCTAATAATTCCTCTGAATGGGCTGATACGGATGGTGACGGTCATGGAGATGAAGAACATGATGAATTCCCATATGACCCAACGCAATTCGAAGATAATGATGAAGATGGATATGGTGATAATCAAGCAGGAAATAATCCTGATTTATTCCCTGATAATTCTGATGAATGGGCCGATTCGGATGGTGATGGTTTTGGTGATAATTATGAAGATTGGTGTCCATATGTAAACGGAACTATGTCTGGTGGTAATTTCCAAGGATGTCCTGACACTGATGGTGATGGATATGCAGATATTGAAGATGAATTTGATAATGAACCAACTCAATGGTATGACTATGATGGAGATGGTTACGGAGATAATCCAAGTGGAAACTTATCTGATGCTTGCCCAAATCAAGCTGGGACTTCTACTCTAGCAGTCAACTACGGCTCCGGTGGCGGCGGTGGCGGTAGCGGCGGCCCTGGCGGTAACGGCGGCGGTTTTAGTGGAGCAGGAAACAATATCACATTCTATGGATGCCCTGATAGTGATAGTGATGGTTATGAAGACCAAACTGATATGTGTCCATATTCATATGGAAATAGTTGGGTAGACGTATTTGCCTGCCCGGATGCTGACCAAGATGGAATCAGTGATTATGAAGACCCATATCCACAAAATGCAACTACAAATACAGAAGATTGGGATAGTGATGGATATATTGACCACTCAGATGATCATCAAAACATAGCAGATCAATTTCCCTATGATAAAACTCAATGGAATGATACTGACTTTGACGGATATGGAGATAATCTGAATGGAACTGACCCTGATGCATTCCCACTTGAAGATTCACAATGGTCCGATACTGATGGAGATGGATACGGCGATAATGAATGGGGATTAAATGGAGACTCCTGCATATTTTCTAATGGAAACTCCACTCAAGACCGATTCGGTTGTGTAGATTCAGATGGCGATGGTTTCTCTAATCCTGATGGCGATTGGAGTGTTTACTATGGTGCGGATGCATTTATTTCAGAGCCGACTCAGTGGGAAGATTATGATGAAGATGGCTTTGGTAACAATCCAAATGGAGTCACTCCTGATTCTTGCTATGATGAACCCGGTGAATCAACAATGCGTGCAGATTACTCTCAAGTCACTAATCAATGGACAAATGTAACAGAATATGGCTGTCCTGACGAAGATGGTGACGGCTATGAAGATGATTCTGACCCGTGTCCTTTCTCATTTGGAAATAGTTGGGTCGATATGCTCGGTTGCTTGGATACTGACCAAGATGGAATTAGTGACACTTATGACCCATATCCGCAAAATGCAACCACTAATCCCAGTGACTGGGATGGTGATGGATTCTTAGATAATTCCCCTGACCCTGGTGATAATGTAGATTTATTTGATGACGATAATACACAGTGGTATGATTCGGATTATGATGGATTTGGAGATAATCCCAATGGAAACCTTGCAGACTTATTCCCTAATGAATATAGTCAATGGCAAGATTCTGATGGTGATGGTTACGGTGATAATCCAAATGGTTTTGAAGGTGATTATTGTAGATTCACTGCAGGAACGAGTACAAATCCAAACTTTGGTTGCCTAGACTCTGATGGAGATTCTTGGGCTGATAGCGATGATGACTTCGACAGTGATTCGACTCAGTGGAGCGATTATGATGATGATGGATATGGTGATGAATTGAATGGAAATAATCCTGATGCTTGTCCAAATCAACCTGGAAGTTCGGTATTGAAAGCACATTATAATGGTACTAGCAATCAATGGAATAATGTCACAGAATATGGCTGTCCTGATGAAGATGGTGACGGCTATGAAGATAATTCCGACCCTTGTCCATTCTCGTTTGGAAATAGTTGGGCTGACCAATTAGGTTGCTTGGATACCGACCAAGATGGTATTAGCGATAATAACGACCCCTATCAACAAACTCCGACAAATGATGTTCGAGATTGGGATGGAGATGGATATCTAGACCATTCAACGATTCCAAGTGAAAATGTAGACTTATTTGATGATGACAACACACAATGGTATGATTCTGATAATGATGGCATGGGTGATAATCCAAATGGAAACATGGCTGATTTATTCCCTAATGAACCTAGTCAATGGCAAGATACCGACGGTGATGGATATGGTGATGACCCTACTGGATTTGAAGGCGATTATTGTAAATTCACCATAGGTAACAGTACTGCTCCATTCTTTGGATGTCAGGATTCCGATGGCGATAGTTGGGCAAATAGCCATGATGATTTCGACCAAGATTCCACACAATGGATGGATGGTGACCAAGACGGTTATGGTGATGAAATAAATGGAAATAATCCAGATGCTTGTCCAAATCAACCTGGCACCTCTACTATGTGGGCTAATCAAGACAATACAAACATGTCACATTATGGCTGCCAAGATAAAGATAATGACGGCTATGATGACCTTTCAGACCCTTGTCCAAATCAGTATGGAACCAGTTGGATTGACCAATTAGCGTGTCCGGATAATGATCAAGATGGAATAAGTGATGATAACGATCCTTCGGTTAGCATTCCAACAACTGATTCTGAAGATTGGGATGGCGATGGTTATCTTGACCACTCCAGTGATTCAACACTAAATTCAGATGCATTCCCTAATGAACCTACTCAATGGCAAGATACTGATGGAGATGGTTATGGAGATAATCCAAGTGGAATAGGCTATGATATGTTCATGAATGAATCAAGCCAATGGATGGATTCAGATGAAGACGGATTTGGAGATAATGCTTTAGGACTCGATGCTGATTCATGTATTTATGTTGAAGGAAACAGCACTATTGACAGACTAGGATGTTTAGATAGTGATGGTGATGGACATAGTGATTCATCATCAAATTGGCTAGCACATCCATTTGGTATCGCTGATAGTCATCCATATGATGTGACTCAATGGGAAGACTTAGACAGTGATGGTTGCGGTGATAACGTAAACGGTACTAATGGTGACCAGTTCCCAACAATATCGACACAGTGTGCAGATACCGATGGTGATGGATATGGGGATAACCCATTGGGCGTATTAGCTGATGAGTTCCCTGAAGACCCTGATGAATGGGCTGACCAAGATGGAGATGGTTATGGTGATAATACCGATCAATTCCCACTTGAAGAAACCCAGTGGATAGACAGCGATAATGATGGTTATGGTGATAACCAAAATGGTCGCGATGGTGATGAATTTCCGCTTAATGACACACAGTGGTCTGACTCTGATGGTGATGGTTACGGCGATGATAGATTCATTGACGGTGGCGATAAGTTCCCTGATGACCCATACCAATGGAATGATACCGATGGTGATGGATATGGTGATGAGCCTGTTGGAATCAATGCTGATGCATTCCCTACAAGTGAACTTCAATGGTCTGATAGAGATGGAGATGGAAAAGGAGATAATTCATTCGAAGAGGGTGGCGATAAATTCCCTGATAATCCAACACAATGGCTAGATTCTGATGAAGATGGTTACGGTGATAATATTGATGGAATCCAAGGTGATGCATTCCCTGAAGACCCACAACAATGGAAAGATACCGATAATGATAATTGTGGAGATAATGAAGGTCCAGATATCGAAGGTGGCGACCATTTCCCAAGAGACCCTACTCAGTGTGAAGATACTGATAATGATGGGTATGGGGATAATCAAGCCGGCAATGAACCCGATGCTTTCCCTGAAGAAAGTACTCAGTGGGAAGACCTAGATGGTGATGGAATTGGCGATAATGAATTTGGTAATAATCCTGACATTTGCATGAAGGATAATGAAACTGAATTACGCCTCTGTAATGAAGACTATGATAATGATGGATGGAATGATGATGATGATTATTTCCCTACCGAATCAACCCAATGGATAGATGAAGACAACGATGGAAAAGGCGATAATTGTAATGGAAGAAATGGTGATTGCTCACTAAATGACCGTGATAATGATGGCTATACTGACCCTTCTAACCCTGTTTATGATGAGCAAGGATTCATAGATTCATCTCTTTTGGAAAAAGGCGAAGATGCATTCCCTGGAGACCCTACTGAATGGAGCGATTATGACCAAGATAATATCGGTGATAATGCAGACCAAGATGATGATGGAGACGGTGTTTCAGATACTGAGGAAATGCGTGAAGGTACAGATTCCTTTAACTCTGCAGATAAGCCATTTGCTGGCGTAAATATCATTGGTCTAACCCTTGGAGAATGGGATTTAATTACTATCTTAATCGGTGGACCTAGTGCAATATATCTCGGATTCGCTTTGATTTCCCGAAATCGAAGAACTGAGAAGTATGAAGATATGATTTATGCGGCTACTTCTGAGGAAGAATTAGAAGAGATAAGTAATAAGTATGAATTATCATTACAGATGAGACTTATTGGCCCTCACCATGGTTTGAGACTCGAAAGAATCCGTTCAAAGCAGGAGAATATTTTGGAATATCAAAACGTTGAGGAACATACTCCGGAAGAACAAGAAGAGTTGAAACAAATTCCGATTATTGAGGAAGAATGAACAATTCCGATTAACTCAAAGCACACGGCCATTTGGCCATAACCATGGGAATCGAAACAGTTGTTCTATTAGTGGAACAAGCATGTCTTAATTCCCTACTCAACCTTACTTGGGAGGAATTATACAATGGAATGGGTAGAGGAGATTTTAGAGAATCTAGGCCATTGGTTGATAACCGCCTGAACAGACTATTCGATATTGACTGTGAAGCAGAATTACTAGATTGGATGGATTCAGTCACAGTAGAACGTGATTGCAATGTCAAGCAATCACTCAGTTCAATAAGTCAAGGCTCAGAAGGACTGCTAAAGTTAATGCAGTGGTCTAGTCCAGGTCAATGGGAATCTTGGGAAGCAAGAACTTATCTTTATCTAGATGTTGCAATGGAACGCGAAATTATCAATCGTGCAGACCTATATTCAAATTCTACATGGAATGAGTTACTTATCTCTCTATCAGGGATACCAGAAGATGAATTTTCTCAGAAGGTCTGTTTGGATTGGATGGATCGAAGAAAAGAACTTGGTGAGACATTAGATGAAAAGAAAGATCCTAAGATAATTCCAACATATGAGGCTCATGATAGAACCTCGCGATTATTGGTCCATACACTGACAAGATGGAGTAAGGAAGATGGATTGGTTGGAATTGTTGGTCGAGAGCACATGGAAGCCGAAAAATGGGGACATGGAGAGTTTAATATTCGAACATTCTTGCATTCATAGTTACGACGGGTTCAAAAAACAGTTATGTGACCGCCAATCAATGGCTGATGATGATTCACAGGAAGATGCCGAAGATATAGTCCAAGATGTCAATGATGACATACCGGTCATTGAAGTGGATACTGAAACTATGGAAGTTACTGTTGAGGAAGTCATAGATCCCTTGGAAGCGGCTCTTTCTCGTGCGGAAAAGGCAGAAAAAGAAATCGCCTATAAAGAGGCTGAAACCCAAAACGTTCGTAAACGAATGATGTCTGAAAAAGCTGAGTTGATTCAATATGGAGGAATGGGTATTGCTAGAAAAATGCTCACAATACTATCGGATGTCGATCGAGCATTGGCAACACTCGAAGATGATGATCAATCACCTGTAGCACAAGGTTTACGTTTACTTAGAAATAAAATGTGGCATGAATTATCTGGCGAAGGTATAACTTCTATTGAGGCTAAAGGAAAGCAATTTGATCCTGCTAAAATGGAAGCAATCACTACAATTCCAGTATCCGAAAATTTTGCCAGTGGGTCAGTTGTAGACGTACTCGAGGCAGGGTATATGTTTCGACAAAGAGTTTTAATTGCTGCAAGAGTTGTTGTTGCTTCAGAATAATCATCCCGCATAAACACCGGTTTGAAATGTCGATAGCCTAAATAGAGCATCATTTTCAATAAGCCACTCAATTATCTCAACAGGTATTGATGATGAAAGTACTTCTCTAATTGCATCATCGTCATATACAGTTGATAGCATTTTTGCAGTTTGTCTAATTCTCCATCCTTCAAAATCTTCTCTTTGTTCTAAATCCACTTCAATTACATCCCAGCCTGATGACTGGTAGAGGTTCGCTGTTTCCTTATCAGATGTCACTAAAGTCCCTTCACCATGAGATTTAATTGCATGTTCAACCCATTTAGGAGGATCATCAATATCATCAATCAATACGACTTCAACCTCACTCGACCATGCTTCAAGCATTTCTTTCCTCTCATCTCCAGTCCATGGATTTCGAGGTTCTAGATGATTTGAGGCAGAACCTATCGCAACCACAACTGTATCAGAATCTTCAGCTAAGTCTAATGCTTTCTCAATCAATAAAACATGCCCTTTGTGTAATGGCTGAAAACGTCCAAGTACGATATAACGCATATTGAAGCCTCAGAAAAATGATTCAACTTCTAGTTCGGGTAATTCAACACCATGCTGCTTGAAACATAGAATCATTCTTTTACAACCTTCTATCATCTCTTCGACAGAAGTTTCTCCCATCGAGCCAACTCTAAACATCTTACCTTTCAAGTGATCTTGAGCACCGATAACTTGAGTATTGTATTTCTCTTTCAAATCGCTACGCCATGAATCATCTACCCCTTCAGGATACATAATCGCTGTCACTGTATTACTACGTTGGAATGGGTCTGCCAGCAACTCAAAGCCTAATGCTAAAAATAAGTTTTGAACTCCTTTTGAAAGTGATTCACATCGATTCAATCTAACTTCTAAAGTTTCAGATTTAAGAGTATTTAATGCAGCTGCCCATCCCATTGCAAGATTGATCGCAGGAGTCCAAGGGGTCTGGTCATCATCACCTTTCTTCAAAGCCGCAACTAAGTCGAGATAGTATACAGGATTAGAATCTCCCTGTTCTCTTATCGCTTTACATCTCTCAATAAAATGTGGATTAATAGCGATGGCTGCAATCCCCGATGGACCAGCAGTACACTTTTGGGCGCCAACAACTGCAGCCTCTACTCCCCAATTTACAAGATCTGCTGGAAGTCCTCCAATCGAAGTAATTCCATCGAGAATAAAGGGAGTATTATGTCTTTGACACATCTCTGCAATAGCGGGTGCATCTTGAGTTATTCCAGAACTCGTCTCATTATGACAAATAAGTAGGGCCTCATAACAACCTCTTGCTAATTGTTGTTCGAGTTCAAATAAATCAAATGCACGACCCCATTCATACTTTATGTGTTTGACATTACAGAACCGAGAACTCATTTCAGCTACTCGTTCACCAAATTTACCATTGGTTGGAACTAATATCAAATCATTGGTACGGAATCTATTGGCTATGACCATCTCCATTCCAGCAGTTCCACTTCCTGAAACCACCACAACTTTGTAATCATCATCACCTGACCATGATTGATTCTTTTTTATCGGTTCAGATGGTGAGAGATTGAATGCATATCTTAGACCCGAATTCAAGTCTGCCATGACATCTCTAAATTCAGAACCCCTAGCAGTAATTACCGGTGTTGCCATTGCATCAAGACATGGCTTACCCATTCTGACCGGCCCGGGAACTAGAAAGCAATCACCATCGTAGGAGGCCATCATGTCGGGGCAGTATGACACAGTTCTTCAACACCTTGGCTTAATGTATTGAAGCGTTGGTCTGATAGAGGTCTTAGTGTACGGCTAATCATGTTGCGTATCGGATTGGCGATGTTACAGGGTGCGCGACATGAACATGCTGAAGCACTCAAGCATGCTGCTGATGAGATGAATATCCAAATAGAAATCATTGAATTACGTAAAAGTAAACAGGTTGACTCGAGTATTGCAGCCCTAGTTCTACCTGGAGGAGAGTCTACTGCTATGCGTAAAGCAAGTCAAAGTGAATCTCTTTTATCTAGCCTCTTTGACTGGATGAGTTCTCACCCGAATAGGCCTGTCCTAGGTACTTGCGCTGGTGCAATAATCATGGCGAATCCAAACGAAGAACATAAGCCCTTCATTTCAGCAGAAATATCAAGAAATGCTTGGGGCCGTCAAAAGGAATCATTTGAGGCCTCGGTGGTAATTGATCTAGAGACCCCTAAACCAAGCGATACTAGGTACTTGGAAATCGAGCGAGACCAATTCAATCATAAGCCATTAAAGATCTCCCATGAAGCCGCATCAAGTAGTGATGAAAACTTTCCTGGAGTCTTTATTCGCGCCCCACGATTTATCGCTGATACAATCAATTGTAATATAATTGCCAAACTTGGAGATGAAGTGGTTGGAGTTTTACAAGATTCACGATTAGCCCTAACATTCCACCCAGAACTCACACTAGACCGTCGATTCCACCGTTGGTTGATTAATACTGCAAAGCATAATTTTCCATAATATCAAGCGAGGGTTTCAAACCATCAAGATTGCACGGCTGTTTGAATCATATGCCTCTTTCGTTGCCAATGGCCACCGAAGTCCTACCTGCTCAGCAAGGTGAAGCAGAGGGATGTATCCAGTGTCAAAAGGGTAGTAAACTCGTATTGTTCGTTACTGGAAAGTGCCACTGGGGTTGCGATTATTGCCCACTCTCAGACAACAGAAAAGAATCTCCTGATATGTTTGCTAATGAGCGAAGATGTTTTTCTTGGCAGGATGTTATCGAAGAAGGTCATGCTATGCTTGCTACTGGAACTGGCATTACCGGTGGAGACCCAATGCTAGACATGGAAAAGTCTCTCGAAGCGGTAAAGCAACTGAAAAAAGCATTTGGCCCCGAACATCATATCCACCTATACACATCAATCCCCTTTAATCCGAAAGATGCAAAGCAATTTGGTGATGCTGGCTTGGATGAAATTCGATTTCATTTACTAGATGGAACTATTGATAAATATCTCGATGTAATGAATGCCTGTAAAGAATCAGGAATCCAAGTAGGTGTTGAATTACCCTGTGAACCTGATAAAGAAAAGAGATTATTTGAATTATTGATTCAATTGGATGATTCTCCAGTTGAATTTCTTAATCTTAATGAGTTAGAAATAACGGTTGGAAATCAAGAAAATATGGATGTAAGAGGATTTAATCTCAGTGGAGGGATTACTGCTGCTGCAGAAGGGTCACTCGAATTGGCACTTAAGTTGAAAAAAGCGGCTGAACCTCTTGATTTCCATTTGAAATTTTGTTCTGCTCAGTTCAAAGATGCAGGACAATTAAGAGCTCGATTTAAACGTAGAGGTCAAGCAAACCTCCGTCCATATGAAGTTCTAAGTGATGATGATACAATATTATTTGGCGCCATTCCAACATCGTTGGAAGATGCTCAAGATGATATCGATGAATTAAAGCAAGAATTGGGTCTTGATGAAGGGTGGATACGCTATGATGCCAATAATGAACGTATTGAAATCCCACTTTCAATCGCTGAAGAACTTTCATCAATTCTTGATGTTCCTATACAATTAGTCGAGGTTCACCCAACTCATGACCGATTAGAGGTTGGTATAATTCACCTCAATGATTATCGAAGTAATCTGTAATTTTGATTATAGCAAATTCCGCAATTATAATACGATTATAAAAAGTTAGATTATCTAGTTTACATGTGATGATAGTTAAGTATGAGAATATCTCTCGAAGAGTATGGAAGAAGGTCAACCATTTTTCAGTAAAAAAATGATTTTACAAATTATTGCAATTGTTGCAATATTATCTATTCCTTCGTTCCTCTACACTGGCTCATACATCATTGCTGATGCCCCGGCACCAAAAGAGGGATTGGAAGCACCACCATACCCTGATGATCAATTAAGTGAAGGATTACTTTTCATTGTTCTTGATGGTGGAAGGAAAGATATGATGAGTGATTCAGCATTCATGCCACTGTTAAACGAAAAAGTCAAAGATGGAGTATACCTTAATGTAAAAACAAATCCATTAACCATGACTGCATCATGTGTCAAGGAAATGGCAACTGGAATACCATCACGTCCTAATGAAGGATTGAGTAATTTTCATCCAGAGCACCCAGGAACACCTGATGGTTGGACTCTTGCCAGTACATATGACGGTGATGGTGATGGCAATCCGGATAATAATGTAGGAATCGTTGGAGACTATGTATGGGGTGACTTGTACAAGGAGAATGATTTGATTAATTTCATGAAGCATCGTCATGGCCATGCAGATTACTATCAAGGAGATACTGAATCTTTTGAGACACTAAATAGCTGGCTAGATGGTGAAATACCTGCTAGTAATACAAAAGAAGATATTGTTTTTGATAATGCTCCAAATGTCATTATTGCCCACCTATCGGGATTAGATAGCGTAGGACACAGATATGGTGCTAAGGACTCTTCTGATTATGAAGAAAAACTACAATGGCTCGATGGAAAGTTATCAGAAATTTTCGCCAAAGTGCCTGAAAACTGGACGGTTGTATTAACTGCCGACCATAGCCTTACCGATAGTGGTCAGCACGGCTCACCTGATGAGATAATTAGACAAGTTGCAGCCTTTATGTGGGGCCCCAATATTGTGGAAGGTGCAGTTTTAGAAGGGATAGCACAACGTGATCTTGCAACACTTCCATCCCTTCTACTCTCACTGCCTTTACCGCATGCAATTCATGGACAATATCCATTGGATGCGTTGAATGTATCGGAAGAAAAGTTACAAGTTCTAAATCAATGGAACTGGAATGCCACAGTTGAAAGAAATCAATGGATGGAAGATAACGGACATAATTATGTTGAAGGTCTATCCACGGAAGTGATTGCATGGGAAAAGATTTCTTCGGAAGAAATTGGCATTAGAAATAATGATCTAATCCTATCTGCAACATTTTTGTCCTTGATTTGTATTGGAGTTATGTATGTCATGCGCAAAAATGGATTTAGCACAAAGTCAACTCTGCTAAGCGGAACTATACTGGCAACAATTTTCGCTATTTGTTCATACATAGCGTATAATCGCCCCACACTTGCTGAAATATACTATCCACTTGGCAATATAGCACCATACTTAGTGACAGGTTTGGCACTATATTTAATAACCAATAAAAATCAAAAGATAAGTAATATATTCATCTATTCACTACTAGCTTGCATTGCATTTATGTTGGCTTATGTTGAATCTAGATTCTCTTCATTAAATCTCATGCTTTTGATTATGCTCATTTTCCCGATATTTACTAAAGTAGAGAGTGATAAGAAAACTTCAGTATTGCTAAAGTCCTCATATGTTCTGGTCATGATACCTACAATATTTTTATCTCATTATCGGGCCATGGGATTCTCACTACCACGCATAATGATTTACTTTACCTTCCAAGCAACCTTGATATCGATATTATTTGGAAGTCTGTTAATATTAATTGCAACTCTAATATTTGTTTCAAGAAATGATACGATAAAAAAGAAGTCACATCGCATTGGCATATCGATTGCTTTTACCCTGATACCAACTTTAATGTATCTTGAAAACAATATTATTGATTGGGTCTTATTGATTGGAATACTAGGCTGTATGAGTTATGGATTCTTATTGGTTTATCGAAAATCTGAAAATCATTATGATATCCTAACACTATCTGTATTTTTCTGGTTAGCAATGAGTTGGGGTGGTTGGGCTTTAGCAGCAACTATGATTATGTATGCAAGTATTGAATCATTCCTAAATAAAGAGTGGAAGGTTTTGACTCAGAAGTATGATTCTGTTCATCGAGAGTTTGGTCGCATAGTCATAATCACTTTACTACCATTAATCACTTGGTTCACTTGGTGGGCAGCCTTAGGTCAAATCGATGGCTTCGGCCATCCTAGAGATGTAGACCCAGGAAATATATTCTTGAATGGTGGATATATTGGCGATCGTTTCTCGCCAAGTAATGCTTGGGTCGGCATTATGGGTGCTGGACCAACTGCTGCTGTGACTCTACTGTGGTGGAGTCTGTTCCATAAACACAATTGGCCTGTAAACTATGTTGCATTGATGTTAGTTGCTAGAATTAGTATTATCAGTCTACAACTATCTTTATCGCCAAACCTTCCAAGACTAATATTCAAGATTTCCTGGGACATAATATTCTCACTAGCAATACTAGTAATGATGAGTCATGTATTGATTTCATCATACATTGAAAGCAGGAATAATCCTAAGCCAGAAGCATATTGATTATTCTGATTCAGTTGAATCATTATTATCCATCGCAGCAATTTTAGGACCTGCTGCAATATAGATCATTAATAAGATTGCAGAAATGGCATATAATATAAATTGAGGTCTGGTGTCAACAAGTTCTACTCCTACTTCTGAAGAATGAATTATTGATAGTATTGTAGCAATTAGTATCGTAAGAAGTTGTAGACCAGAAAGCCTCATTGGGATGCCTTTCTTTGTTTTGGATAACTTTCTATCTGAAATCATTAAAGCACCAGAGATAAACATTACTGGTAGTATTAGGAAATCAAAATACGGCTTTTCATGGGTTGAACTAGTAGTTTCAAAGCAAAAAATACAATTTGTTGAAACCTCAGGTCCAAATCCAGATGAGGGTTGAAGCCAAATTAATGCAGCCATTGTAATCAAGATCATTGCATTACCTGGTGATGCCAATCCGTGGAAGTAATTCTTATCCGAACCTTCTTCATGTTGGAATCTAGCAAGTCTTAGCATACCCGTGACAATTACCCAGCAACATGCAATGCCCAAGGAAATTGACCATAGTGGCGATGCTTCTCCCCAACGTCCAAACATTACGAACATCAATAGTGCTGGTGCAACACAAAATGAAATACAATCTGACATAACATCCAAAGTCCCTCCAAGTATCTTACGCTTGGAATATTTTCTTGCAACAGGTCCGTCGATTATATCTCCAACTACTGAAAGTAGGATGCAACCCATTGCTAACCAAATGTAATTTGATTTGACTCCTTCATCAAAAAATGGATTCTGCAGTGTCTCAACTGCAAGAATAATGAACATTATTGAAGCAGCACCAAGTAATCCATTTGCTAAAGTAATGTAGTCAGCAATCCCCATCATTCTGTAAGTAGTTTTCATAATTTCACCCAACGAACCAAAATATACAATTTCTGTTCGACAACACTCTTGAAACCACTTCTATTCAAGAACGTTTAGCAAGAAACATTAGAAATGTCAACATTCAAGAGGAGTTAACAAATCCCAAGAAGCCCCTAATTCTAAATATCTACTCCGTTTAGCACAATCATGGGGTACAAAGTAATTATCACTTTAGTTTTATCATTGGCTTTGTTACTACCTATAGTCTCAGCAGGAGATGTTGACGGTGGCCAAGACATAAATCCCAATGGAAATGATGTACCATTTTCTATTATTTCTCGTGACGCCCCATCTATGGATTCTACTCCATGGTCTATGACCCTCAATATGGATGATGATGCTTATCAAAATGGAACTACTTTTGAAATCATAACACAAATTTGCCTAAATAGTGGAGTCTGTGACCCACCCGTGATAATGAATGCTGAAATCGATGGGCCAAATCAAACCATCAAACTCACTCCTCCAAGTGACCATACGTACGTTAATTGGCGCGTTAAAGCCATTTATGAAGATGGAAATTCCACCAACTATCCAACTGGTGACTGGTATAAAACATGGTCATCATGTTGGTTTGATGATGGTTCTTATGGTGGCATTGATTCCAACAGTGATGGATGTAATAGCGATGATGACAGCCTACCCGGTTTTGGAATCTTATTAAGCGGTACTGCGATTGGAATTGCAGCTATTTCTTTTAGAAAGGATTGATTACCAAAAATAATAGATGATTGGAATTGCTAATACTCCTACTATGAAAAAGGGATATAACAATTTATACCACCACTTATTTCCAACCTTTTCATCAATTGAATCTGCAAGAGCTGAAACTGTTGCTTCAATTACTCCTACCCCTAATCCACCGTCCATGTTTATTTGAAACGTAGGATTGATTTTAACTATCCCATTAAAATATACTTTCAAAGAGGTTTTTAAAATTATAGCCATGACCTGAATCGATGTATTACAAGTCATGCAATTATAGTTATATTTACTCATCTGAATTCCATTATAATTAACTTTCACCATTTATATCTTATTTAAAATCTCGAAATACCTATACGATAGTGAAATAAATGTCAACCTCAAAATGTTGGATGTTAAGAGGGATGAGTTTTTAGAAACACCATGGCGCAAAACATTACTGAAAATGGCAAGCAGATATTTGTTACTGGTGTCAATGGTCACATCGGCAATCATATCGTACGTGATTTACTTCAACATGGATATAGTGTAAAGGGTTCAGTACGCTCATTGAGTGATCCAAAAAAAGTTGATCATGTTCGTCAACATGCAATTGAACTGGGTTGTGAAGAGCGATTAGAACTAGTTGAAGGCGACCTTCTTGATGCTGATGGATGGAGTGAAATGATTTCTGGATGTGATGCATTATTTCATACAGCAACAATATATTCCAATACCAATGATGGTCAACTAATAATCGATACTGCAATCCAAGGTACTGTTCATTTACTTACTGCTGCAAAAAATGGAGGAGTTAATCGAGTTATTTACACATCTAGCGTTGCTGCTATTGGAAATACACCCAAAGGTCGTGAAAAGACGGAAGATGACTGGCAAAATGAGCGTTATTCACCATATACTATTGCCAAAACTGATGCAGAAAGGCGTGCATGGGAGTTAGCAGAAACATTAGAACTAGATCTTCGTGTAATCAACCCAGGTGTGGTATTGGGAGGCGGTTTTATCAATCCAACCCCCAGTGTTAATTTCTTTCCAGATATAATTTCGGGAAAAATATCGGCAGCACCAAAAATCCCGTTGCCAATCGTTCATGTCAAAGATGTAGCAAGAGCTCATCGACGAGCCTATGAAGTTGAAGAAGCAAAAGGTAGATTTATAGTTGCACCACATAAGAATATGACTTTTGTTGATATTTGTCGTACTACAAGAAAATTATATCCTGAGAGTAAAGCAACAAAAATAGCAATACCTAAGTCACTAATGTTTGTTGCTATATTCCTAGATTGGATTAGATCTAATAAAAATAATAAACGAATGATGACTAGAAAACGGTCAAAGAGTCTGTTGAAAGGTGATTCAAATCTATCATCTGATAAAGCGAGTAAAGTGTTAGGCCTTGAATGGGAAAGCCTAGAATCATGTATCAAAGATACTGTTGAACATTTTAACTTTCAGAACCAATAGTATTGCCAACAACACTAACATCTTCTTTTTCCCATCGCTTCTTGATAAACTTGAATAAAATCCTAGAGAAAACCATCGAAAAGAGTAAGAACAAAATTGAAACCCAGAAAGGTGTATCGTCACTGGTTGCTAAAAACCAAGTCACTACTAGTATACCCATTCCATATACTGCTCGAAATACCGAAAAAATTAATATTGACCTGAATAATGGATTCTTCATCATTGATTGTATTTTACTCATCGCTAATCCTCGGAACTTTAACTCGGAATTTATTCAATTTAAGGTTAATTAATCGGAAATGCTAGTATAAGCATTTGCTGATAATTATGTCCACAGGAGATATACTTATCAATTAAATCATAATATAATTGAAAAACCATCTATAATTCAAGCTAATATAACTGGCCCAAGTGCCTGATAGATCAAAAAAAAGTCGCCCAGTTCAACAATTTCACAATTAGTTTAACTAATTCCAAATCGAACGAATCTTGAGTTTTGTTTATTAAGTACTTGGTAACGTCCTTGACACATGAATAAGAAGTTTGCAATAGTAATGGCCCTTTTCATGGCTCTTGCTGGATGTACTGAGAGTATCGAAGATGGCATAAAAGAAATCGTTAGCCTCCCTGGATGTAATGATGAGGCCGCATTCAACTATAACGAAAATGCAACTGAGTTGGATGTCACTGCATGTTTGACTGAATTAGCCGTTGAACAATCAATAATGAATTTCATAACGTTTGTCGATGAAGGACCTACGGATTTGAATTCATCAGCAGGACTGACTATCAACGCCACCGATGGCACAGGTTCAAGCACTGTGGTGAGAGCAGTTTCACCTGCAGGAATGATAACGCAAATATCAATATCTATGGAGATGGACATGGGCGGAATGATGATGCCTATCACTTATTCCACGGCTCAAATGGTCATACCTAACCCTGAAGATTCAACTTCAACAGTTGTTTACGTAGACACAGAATATATGGGCACTGGGTACTCAGTTGTAATGCATAATGAAGAATCATTAGCAAACATGTTTATTCAAGACATGAATGAAGATGATGACGACAACATGGGCGGAGACGACAACATGGGCGGAGACGACAACATGGGCGGAGACGACAACATGGGCGGAGACGACAACATGG
>Ga0114997_10000007_pt1 | contig 163903 bp, 151 predicted proteins | sample ArcticOcean_MG_C_2_FD_87045 | JGI IMG/M metagenome (GOLD analysis project Ga0114997, IMG submission 87045) | Marine microbial communities from western Arctic Ocean - ArcticOcean_MG_CB4_136 | ecosystem: Environmental > Aquatic > Marine > Oceanic | place: Arctic Ocean: Canada Basin | collected... | reverse complement strand
GTTTGAGTTCGATGGGTCCGAGGTCCCGGGGGCTTTTGGGGTTTGGGGTGGTACGGATTCGCTTTGCTCATCCTGTTTGAGTTCGATGGGTCCGAGGTCCCGGGGGCTTTTGGGGTTTGGGGTAGTAGGGGCGGCTGGCCTTCCGCCATGTTCTTTACCGAGCCGCGCCAGTCAGGTATTTACGCTAAACCACTCGGCGGAACCAGCAGGCCGGCGGGTTTTCAGAAACCGCACGATGATGTTTGCAAACGGAATCGTTCCGCCAAATGCCAGCATCCACAACGCCGCAACCAAGGATCGATGAGTCAACATGTTCTTGCCATGCGGTCGCGAGCGCTGTTGGTAGCGAGAAATAGAACAAGCCAACCAGATAGATCGCGACAAAGGCCCAGCCAACGCTGCGTACGAGCGTGAGCCACGCAAGCGATGCCGAGAATGCTGCCAGATTGACGGGGGCGATTCGAGGCGAAGGCGGCCGCAGAAACGCTGTCCCGATCAGAAAGGCACCGGTGAGTCCGCCGAGATCAAACACGGCGTATATCCAGCCGTAGGTCGTGCTCTTGGGATCCACACCCAGGTGGACATCGGCGATGACCGGAAGCTGGCCGATGAACAGCAGGCAGAAGAAGGTGAATAAACCCATGAGCAGCAAGGGGCGACTGACTTGGGGAGCCTTGAAGGCGACGGTGAATCCACCGGGTAGACGTTCTCACCAGGAACGGGTCGTGCATGTGCCCGGAGGGATGGTGGCCCGATAGATAGCGATTAGCACGAATAGCTAGTTGGCGGCTTTGATCGTAAAGACCTCGGCATAACCCCACTTGGTTACCAGAAACCCGCCAATCGCTGGGCCACGATACGGGTGCCGTTTGTCTGCATCGAGTTCAATGCAATAGCGGCCGACAGGTTGGGTTCACCTGCGATGGCAGGGATCACAGAGGTCGGTGCAGGCTCGTACAGACCTTGGCCTAGTCCAATAACGAAGACGATGGATAGCAAAACAGCAGGATCGATATTGCCGTCGATCAGCAAGACCGCAAGCACGAACGCCCATACCATCTGCCAGCTTTGGTAGATGAGCAGAAGCCTGCGTCGGTCAACTGTGTCGGCTTGCGAACCGGCCAACAGGCTAAAAACACCGAGAGGAAGAAGCTGGGCTAAAATAATTGCGCCCAAGAAGGCGCTAGAGCCGGTCAGTTCCCATCCCAGAACACCAAGGGCTGCAGTCTGTGTCCACCTGTCAGCGTTGGATAGTGCTGTGCCGATAAAGAGACGACGGAACTCAGGTACTGCTAACGCGTCGAGCGCAGTCCCACGTTAAACCGCCACAAGAGGTTGATCGTTACTGCTCAAGAAAGGGCTTGGGTGAGATCCTCGAGGAGGTCTTCGATATTTTCGATGCCAACCGATAGGCGGACCAGGGAAGGGTTCACTTCAAGTGGCGAACCAGCAGTCGACCCGTGGGTCATACCGGCGGGCACCTCGATCAGAGATTCGACCGCTCCCAACGATTCGGCCAGCGTGAACAGCTTGGTCGAGGTGACGATCTTGTGAGCTGCTTCGACACCGCCAGCAGGGATAAACGACACCATGCCGCCATAGTCACGCATCTGTTTGGTAGCGGTGTCATGACCCAGATGTCCTGGCAATCCTGGATACAGAATTTCGCTGATCGCCGAGTTAGTCGAGAGCATCTCGACGATGGCCTGAGCGTTTTGGCAGTGGCGGTCCATACGGACACCCAGCGTCTTGATCCCGCGCAGCAAGAAGTAACAGTCGAACGGGCTGATGATGGCGCCGACACCGTTTTGAATGAAGGCGAGATGTTCTGCGATCTCGTCATTGTTGGTGACAGCCAGGCCGCCAACGACGTCGCTGTGGCCGCCGAGGTATTTGGTAGCAGAGTGAATGACGATGTCAGCACCAAGTGACAGCGGTTGTTGCAGGTACGGCGTCGCGAACGTGTTGTCGACAACGCAGATGCCACCCTGCTCATGAGCCGCAGCGGCGATTGCTTCGATGTCGAAGCAAGTCAGGTTGGGGTTGGTCGGCGTCTCGAGCCACACCATCTTGGTGTTGTCGGCCCACATCGATGCGACGAGTTCAGGCTTAGTCAGGTCCACCGCTGTCCAGCTCACACCGATATTTCCATAGATCTTGTCGAGTAGACGGAAGGTTCCACCGTAGGCGTCGTTGCCAAGCAGGACATTGTCGCCAGGCTGGAGCATGCGCATGATGGCATCTTCGGCGGCCATGCCGCTACCGAATGCGAAGCCGTGTTTCGCTCCTTCGAGCGCAGCGATCGACGTTTGGAGTGCTAGCCGGGTCGGGTTACCGGTCCGGCTGTACTCGAAACCTTTGTGCACGTTGACGCCCTGCTGAGCGTACGTTGTTGCCAGATGCAGCGGAACCGTGACGGCACCGGTCTGTTCGTCGGGCTCTTGTCCCGCGTGAATTGCTTTGGTGTTGAAACCTGTCATGATCCCTGCGCAAGAAAGTGGAGAATATCGGACTGTGTGATGACCGCGATCGGGCGACCGCCATCGAGAACAAGGCTGGCGCCACCACCATCGAGCATTTCGACGGCTAGCGACACAGCCTGACCGGCTCCCAGCGTCGGCAGCTTGGGTCCCATGATCTTTTCGACAGACATGTCGAGTGTCGATTGGTCGTCATAGGCAAGCTGCATGAGTCGCAGCTCGGTTACCGAACCCTGGACTTCGGCAGCCGACAGAGGCATGGCGCCCTTGGCGACCGGCAGCTGCGAGACGCCATGGGTTTGCATGAGTGCGAAGGCTGTGCGGGCACTATCTCCGGGCTGCACATAGAGCAACGGGGGAACCTCATTAGAGTTCGAGGCGATGACATCGCGCACTGTTGGGCCCGCTTCTTCGAGGAAACCAAAGCCTGCCATCCAGTCATTATTGAAGATCTTGGACAGATAGCCACGGCCTGAATCTGGCACGAGTACCACGACAAGGTCGTCGGGTTGTGCCTCGGCGGCTACGACGCGTGCAGCAGCGACGGCGGTTCCACACGAGCCACCGATCAGCAGGCCTTCTTCTTCGGACACTCGGCGTGCCATAGCGAACGAGTCAGCGTCGCTAATGGCGACCACACGATCGACGACAGTCTGGTCATAGGTCGATGGCCAGAAATCTTCACCGACACCTTCCACCAGGTACGGGCGGCCGGATCCCCCGCTATAGACCGACCCCTCGGGGTCCGCAGCGATGATCTGAATATTTGGATTCTGTTCCTTGAGATATCGAGCCACACCGCTGAGCGTTCCACCTGTGCCTGCACCGGCAACGAAGTGCGTGATCTTTCCATCAGTTTGGCGCCAGATCTCGGGGCCGGTGGTCGCGTAATGCGCCTCGGGGTTCGACGGGTTGTCGTACTGGTTTGGCCGGTAGGCACCGGGGATTTCGTTTACGAGCCGCTCAGCAACCGAGTAGTACGACTCTGGGTCCTCGGGCGGCACGGCGACAGGGCACACCACTACTTCGGCGCCGTAGGCCCGCAGCAAGTCAACCTTTTCAGGCGCCACCTTGTCGGTCATGACAAAGACACACTTGTAGCCACGCTGGCTGGCCACGATGGCCAGGCCGACACCGGTGTTTCCTGATGTTGGCTCGACGATGGTGCCGCCGGGCTTCAATAGTCCTTTGGCTTCCGCGTTGTTGATCATCCACAATGCCGGCCGGTCTTTGGCGCTGCCGCCTGGGTTCGTGAACTCGAGCTTGGCGACGATTGGACACTTTGCTCCCTCGGTCACAGCATTAAGTCGGACCATCGGCGTGTTTCCGATGAGGTCTATCGCTGAATCTGCAATCTCCACCAGCTCAGGCTAGCTCTTTGTGATCAACGGTTTGGTATGTCTTGAGACACGCACTTCGTACATCTCTCAAGCCAACTGCAGATGCAACGGTCCCATGCCGGTATCGTCTCGACCAGTTCTGGGGGAGATTTCCATGGGTATGCAACAGTCGCCACTTCTCATGCACAAGCTCATTGAGCGCAGTGCCATCGTCGCACCAGACGAAGAGGTCGTTACCGCTACTGCAGACGGCGTACGTCGCCAGACGTACCGCGAGACACGAGCTCGATCACACCAGTTGGCGCACGCCCTGGCGGCAGCCAAAATTGGGATCGGCGATCGGGTCGGCACGTTCATGTGGAACGGGAGTCGCCATCTCGAGGCGTACTGGGCTTCGGCAGGCATGGGCTGCGTGTTGCACACCATCAATATTCGACTTGGTCCTAAGGATCTCGAGTACATCATCAGTCACGCTGGCGCCGAAATCATCATTGTCGATGCCGACTTGCTGCCAGCACTTGAGACCGTCGCTGAGGCGATTCCCAAGGTTCGCCAGATCGTGGTCGCGGCCGAACCGGGGTTCGAAGGTTGGACGACCACCCTGGCCAACGCCATCGACTACGAGGACTTCATCGCTGGCCAGCCCGAGCACTACGACTGGCCAGAGATTCCCGATAGCAGCGCATTGGGCCTTTGTTACACAAGCGGTACCACAGGGGATCCAAAGGGCGTCGAATATGAACACCGGTCCCAGTATCTGCACACCTTGGTGCAGTCCCTGACCGACACCATGGGCTTGAGCGCGACCGACACGTTGTGCGGCGTGGTGCCCATGTTCCACGCTCAGGGGTGGGGTCTTCCTTGGGCGGCGACGATGCTTGGGATGAAGCAGGTCATGCCGCACCGCTTTATGAGTCCTGAACGAATGATCCAGCTCATGTCTGACGAGGGCGTCACAATTTCGGCGGGAGTGCCGACCATCTGGCAAGGCGTTAAGTCGATTATGGAAGCCCAGCCAGGCGTCTACGATTTGTCCAAGCTCGAACGCCTGACATGCGGCGGATCGGCGCCGCCGTTGTCGCTGATCTCGTGGTACTGGGACGAGCACCATGTAGAGATGGTCCAAGGCTGGGGCATGACCGAGACGTCGCCGCTGGCCACTACATCGCGGCGCGTCATGAAGCGCAACCAACTTGGCGCCGACCCGCAGACACTCGTTGAGAACCAGGCCAAGGCTGGTCAGCTCATGCCGGGTCTTGAAATGAAGATCGTCGACGATGACTTCAACGAATTACCATGGGATGGCGAGGCCGCCGGTGAGATGCTGATCCGCGGACCATGGATTGCCCGCGAGTACTACAACAACGATCAGCCCGAGAAGTTTCACGATGGCTGGCTGATTACGGGTGACGTCGCGAAGATCGATCCCGAGGCTTATCTGATAATCGCTGATCGGTCTAAGGATCTGATCAAGAGCGGTGGTGAATGGATTAGCTCAGTGGATCTCGAGAACCACATCGTGGGCGTTCCGGGCGTGGCCCAGGCCTGTGTGGTCGCCGCACCCCACCCGAAATGGGACGAGCGGCCGATCGCTCTGGTGGTACTGGCCGAAGGAGCCGATGTGGAAGCAAACGACATCATCAGCCATTGCGAGTCGAACTACGCAAAATGGCAGTTGCCCGACGAGGTGTTGTTTGTCGATTCGATCCCACACACCGGCACCGGGAAGATGGACAAAAAAGCCGTGCGCGCCAACCTTGAGGCCGAGGGTTACCAGTTACCTGATTTGCGTGGCCACCAGCGGTAGTCGCCAGCTACCTGGACTTGTCGTCACCCGAGATAGACGCTGTGCCTCAGCGGCGGCGCATCGCTCTGAAGGAGGATCACTAAGCTCGGGTCGTGACTGACGAGCCATCCATACCTCCAGCCGGTGATTATCACATGACAACTGATCAGTTTCGTACCCTCGGGCATGAGCTGATCGATTTCATTGCTGACTATCGCGACAACATTGCCGACTATCCAGTGCTGTCTCAGGTCGAGCCGGGCGAGATCGCCGGGCAGTTGAACGCGACGCCGCCAGAACATGGCGAGGACCTTTCCGGTCTTGTGGAAGATTTGCGATCCATGATCGCACCGGGGCTGACACACTGGCAGTCGCCGAACTTCTTTGCGTACTTCTCGGCGAACGCGTCGCTGCCATCGGTCCTGGGTGAGCTTGTGAGCGCGGGTTTTGGTGTGCAGGGAATGTTGTGGGCTACGAGCCCCGCCGCCACTGAGGTCGAGACCGTGATGATGGATTGGCTCGTTGACCTGTGTGGGTTGCCTGGTGGCTTTCACTCGTCAAGCAATGGCGGGGGAGTCATGCTCGACAGCGCTTCGTCGGCGGTACTGACCTCGATGATTGCAGCTCGCTATCGAGCCGTTGGACATCGCTCAGCACCAGAACTGCGGGCGTACACGTCGAACCAGGCGCACTCTTCGGTGCTCAAGGGCATGCGGGTTGCCGGCTTTGCCGACGAGCAGTTGCGGAGCATCGACGTGGACGCAGAGTTCGCAATGCGCTCCGATCTGTTGGCCGAAGCCATGACCCAAGACGTGGCGGACGGTTACGTTCCCTTTTTCGTTGTTGGCACGGTTGGAACCACATCGTCGACCGCTATTGATCCAATCGCTGAGATCGCAACCATTGCGACCGAGCACGGTGCATGGATACACGTCGATGCGGCCTTCGCCGGAAGTGCCGCCGTAGCTCCCGAACTACGACCCCGGGTGAACAGTGGGCTAGAGGCAGTCGATAGTTACTCGTTCAACCCGCACAAATGGCTGCTGACCAATTTCGATGCGGCCGCCTATTGGGTCGCCGATCAGCATTCCCTGACGAGCGCGATGGCGATCGTTCCTGAGTACTTGAAGAACGCAGCCACTGAATCGGGTCAAGTCATCGACTATCGCGATTGGATGGTTCCGCTTGGGCGCCGGTTCCGGGCACTCAAGCTGTGGATGGTTATCCGGTGGTATGGAGCCGAAGGGCTGCGGGCCTTTGTCCGCGACCACGTTGCGATTGCCCAGGAACTATCCGGCTGGGTTGATGAGCATTCCTCGTTCGAGCGGCTCTCGCCTACGCCGTTCAGCCTGGTGTGTTTCGCCCATGTCGAAGGCGATGACCGCACCCAGGAAATTGTGGAAGCGATCAACGCCGCCGGAACGCACTATGTGACCCATACGGTTCTGAACGGCCGATACACATTGCGGGTAGCGATCGGGTCGGTCACTACTGATCGGACTCATGTTGAAGCTCTCTGGCGCGACATCGTGGCCCTGGGGTAGCCCTCTTTGCGGGACGCCAAAGCACTTGCGGTGATCGTGGAATAGTGCGCCGTGGACAAGATGAACGCTGCGAATCCGGACTACTCGAAATGGCTATCGGAGCTATCGCCTCAATGGTCTCAGTAGCGTTGGCGGAAATCTTTGGGCCAGACCTCGGCGCTCCGGCCGGTACGCTCGGCCACGTGACTTCGGTAGAAATTGTCATTCCTCGGCCAGATGATTGGCATGTGCACCTGCGAGACGATGAGATGCTCGACGCTGTTGTTGACCACACGGCTCGTTGGTTCCGGCATGCGCTCGTTATGCCGAACCTCACTCCGCCGGTCACATCGACCGCAGAGGCACAGGCCTATCGAGTTCGTATTCTTGATGCGGCATCGGTAGGCGCTGACACGTTCGTGCCGCAGATGACGTTGTACCTCACGCCCACGATTGATGTCGATGATTTAGTTGCTGGCTGGAAGGACGGTGTGATCGGTGGGGTCAAGTTCTATCCGGCTGGCGCAACCACCAATTCCGATGCCGGCGGGACCAATCTGCTCGACTTCGAAGCGACGCTGGCAACAATGGTCGAGTTCGGCATTCCGCTATTGGTACACGCTGAGTCCACCGACCCAACGCTTGACATCTTCGATCGTGAGGCCGCGTTTCTCGAGCAACAGGTTGGGCCGTTGCTGGCGTATATGCCTGAGCTCAGCGTCACCGTTGAACATATTTCGACCGCAGCGGGCATCGATCTCGTGAACGAGTTCGACCAGGCCTATGGGTCGATTACGCCCCATCATCTGTCGTGCGATCGTTCCGACATTTTGGCGAATGGACTTCGACCTGAGTTGTACTGCAAGCCGGTTATCAACTCCGCCAAAAACCGACGAGCCCTTGTCGCAGCAGCTACCTCGGGTAACCCTAAGTTCTTCCTTGGTACAGATTCTGCGCCTCACCCGTTGTCGCAGAAAGAAGCTCGGGTCGCCAAAGCCGGCATCTTCAATGCCCCGTACGGACTCCAGGTCACGGCCGAAGTCTTCTACGACTGCGATGCGCTCGATCAGCTGGCGGCATTTGTTTCGCTGAACGGTGCCGTGCGGTATGGGCATGAACCCAGTGACGATGAGCTTCGTTTGGTACGGAACCAAAGCCCGGTGGACGATGTTGTCGAGCTAATCACAACGGCGGCAGGAGACCAGGTGCGACTCTTCGGTGTCGCGGAGGCAGGGCGATGGTCGGTGACCGCCGTCTGAGACTGATCAACAGCGATGGTTGCCCACGGTTCGAAAGCCCACGGGCTCCTAGACAGCGATGGCCGCGGATTGGACGCGAATACTTCGAACTCGAGCCGGTTTCGGGGCAGTTCGTCAAAGGCACAGTTGATAATGCGCCGTGTCACCTCGGCTCCTCGTCAATGCCAGCGGGTAGTCGCTGGTTCTGAGTCAATCCCGCAGAAAGTCGAGCGCTGCGATGAGCTGCTCGGTGAGATCGAGTGGCACCAGTAGATGATCGTGGTGATAACCGGCCAGCACATTGCATGCAATATTGCGCTTGGTCCAGACACGCGAGATGACTGCGGTCAGAACCGCTGCGTCGATGGAGATATGCACCATGATGGTGAGCCATGTTGCTCGAAAGCCGGTCGGCCATCCACGCCACTCGGCCTCGACAACGGTGCTTCTTTCATCTTCGACGAGCACTGAATAGATGCCGTCGCCGCCATTTTGGCGCGATCGGTCTCGCTGGTTGTCATGAAGTGCCCCATTGGGACAGGTAGCCATGCATTGCATCGACGCGCTGCTCGTCGAGTGCGACCGTGCCCTCGATCACTCGGCCTGCCAGGTGTTCGATGACCTCGTGGACAGTGACAATCGAAAAGGTCGACATGCCGAAGTCTTCGCCGACTTGGGCGAGTCCGCTGAGTTGGCCGGTTCCGCGTTCGGCGCGATCGACCGAGATCACAAGACCAGTGAGCTCGATGTCGGCTGCGGCTTGCATTACTGGCACCGTCTCTCGGATCGATGTGCCGGCGCTGGTGACATCTTCGACCCACAACACTTTGTCGCCATCGATAGGTGTGTGTCCAACGAGTACGCCACCCTCGCCATGTTCCTTGGCCTCTTTGCGATTGAAGGTGAACGCTACATCGCGGCCTCGGCGGGCGAGTGCGATGCTGGCAGTGACGACTAGCGGAATGCCCTTGTAGGCGGGGCCGAACAATACGTCGATTCCCTGGCCCGATTCGTTTACGAATGCCTCGATGGAGTCCGCGTAGAACTCGCCGAGTCGTTCCATTTGCATGCCGGTTCGGTATTTTCCGGTGTTCACGAAGTAGGGCGTCGACCGTCCACTCTTGGTCACAAAGTCGCCAAAAGTCAGTACCTCGGAGCGGACCATGAATTCGATGAACTGTTGCTTGTAGATCTCCACTTAACAAGCTTGCCAGTTCTTAGTCCCGTGTTAGGCAATTCTGACTCGGCGCGAGGAGACCGCCGAGTGAGGTCACTGTTTGCGGGTCGGCGGCCGAGCAGCGACCGATAACCGTTGAATGGTGCGCCATGTAGTGCACAGTCAGCCCCCTAGGTGAGGGTTTCTGCGTTCTCATCAAGCCAACGGACCGTTGCCCGATTCGTCGCCTCGTAACCGTTGTCTAGCAGTGCTTGGAAGCCGATACCACCAGCCGCAGCCAACGCCTTGATGTTCTCGCGGGCATGTTTCAGAAATGATGTGGCCAGCAGTACGACTCGGCGCCGGTCGGCGGAGTCAAGTTCATGTGCGTCGCAGAAGAGTCGGAAGCGCCGGATGCGGTCAAGGTCGACATCGAGGGCGAGATCCAGATCACCAAATGGGGCCCAGTGTCGAACGGCGACGGCGATGTCAAAGAGCCGATCAACTGGTCGGCAATAGTCGAAGTCGATGAACCCGACGAACTGATGATCATCGTCGACAATGACATTGGTCATGCCTATGTCGTTGTGGCAGACGATTAGTTCGCCAGCAGTAATCGCCGCGTCAGGGAAATAGTTGCCGGCCGAAATTGCCCATGATGCGTCGGCGGGCGGCTCATAGCTCTTGGCTAATAAATGAAGGTGACGCTGATGATGGGCGACCTGAACCAGAAGGGACTCGTCAAATGCCCAGTCGTGATAGGGCGGCACTGGTGCATTACCGGGGATGAAACGAAGACGGTGGCGGCCCTCGTCATCGAAGCCCAGTGGTTCTGGTACAAAGTCAGCGCCAGCGGCCACGAGATGGCGCAGGAAGTCAGCAACGCTTGGAGTCTGAGGGTACGCCGGTCGTGCGACTTGATCACCGATGCGAACGACGCTGCCGGTGTTTGCCCGTCCGCCCTTCAAAACAACTTCTTCGTGTGCCGTGCTCATGACCCCATTGTGGGTAGTCCGTCGTTGCTTCGCAAGCCCTGCAATGGCTGTTTTGGAGTTTGCCTGCATGTGGTTTTGGTTAGAGCGGATCGCTGCGCTCATGCTGTCCGAGCTGAATCGTTTGCCGTCCGGGTTTTTCTAAGTGCAACCAGGGCAGCTGTTGACACGCTGCGGTTAGACGATTTTGGGGTACAGGTCGTGTTTGATGTTCATTAGCGGTCCCTGGGATACCTGGACGATGAATCGCCGAGCGGTGATGAAGTCCGTGGCGATGTTGTTGAGTGATTCGCGTGAGTTGCCGAACAACAGGTTCTGAGCTGCCATGCGGTACCACACTGGTCCGAACATGAGATAGACATCGAGCAAGTTCAGAAGCTCTGGCTCGAGCTCGCTCATGAGCTTGACAACAGCTCGAGGCAATACTGATTGCAGCGTCTCGAGCATGGCCGAGTCGACGGGGCTTTTGTGCGCAATCGATGGGAACATGCTTGCGGTGAACAGTGCTTCGTCGCCCAGCAACCGCAAGGCGCCGGCGCGTTCGGTGTCGCTGGCCGTGAGGCACAGGTCGATCAGTGAGTAGAGACGAGCGGCAGTACATGCTGGTGGAGTACAAGTGCTATTCATAAACTCGACAGGAGCTGGCGAGTTCAGATATGACGCTAGGAGCCCGACAACGAATTGCTGGTGCTGCGACTGGCCGCTGAAGCTCACCAGATTGAGGTCGATAACGGACTCGTCGGTTGCGATCCAACCGGCCTGGCAAATGTCCTCGGCAGTCTGATGGACTGCAACTGCGAGCTGCAATAACCGATGCCGCGCTGGGTTCTGGCGGTTGTGTAGGTCGAGGAGGCCTGCCGCTTCGGGTGAGCTGAGTGCGACCTTAATGTCATGCAGACGGCTCGAACATGCTTGGTTTGCGTTATCAATAGATGCAAATCCGGTTGTTTCGGCCAGCAGTTGCAACGAGGCTGGATCGAGGTGTTCACCGTAGTCACTTGCCACGACGCAATTCTAGAGATTATTTCCTGGATGGATAGGGGCATTTCGGCCCAACTTCGGCCACTGTCGGTGAGGTCGAGAACGCCGCGAATTGAGTACCCGGTTGCAGTAGGGTCATGGCTCGCAGCTGTGTCGATCTCAGAGCGAAAGCAAAAGGAATTATCCGGGCCGTGGCCACCAAGAGAAGGCAGACATTCGACTATTTTCTTGGAATCATGGTGCTTGTTCTGCGCAGAGCGGCGTGCTCGCCGAGTGAACCCACAGATCCAGCTTTGGTGACGTCGGACGTTTTAGACACGCAAGCCGATCTTGACGAACCTGCCGAGACGGCAGAAGCCGCCGACGAGCTGGCAGGAACCGTCAACGAGTCGGCAGTTGCAGCGGTGCCCGAGCGCACGCTGACTGAGCAGGTTGTCACCAGCGTTGTCGACCTGCAGGCAGGGCAACAGGTCGAGGATATTCAGTGCAATCTCATAGTGATGGTCAGGGCAATCTCATAGTGATCTGTGGCATTCCAGAATGGCCGGAACCATTCACCGAGCTGTCTGACGAGGCACATGCTGTCTTTCCATTCTTTGGTGATATTCAGGTTGTAGGTAACCCCGCTTCGAAACTGGTGGTGCTCGATCTAGGTATGTGTGCTGCTGGCATCGACTCCAAAGGCTTTGGCAAAGGTGAGTTCTCCGTTTGCGAGTCATCAACCGAGGCGTTACCAACTGATCCCGTCTTAGGCGGTGGGGTTCTGGTCCGGGATCCGGCGGTGCGGCCCGGCTTTGGGTTCCCATCACCGGCGGAATGTCAGCGCGGTTATCTACCGCTGATGTGGAGCGCTGGCCAGGCTCCGCAGGTTGCTCGTTATTTACCTGCAAGCCGAGCGACCGCCGGCGCCGATACCAAACGTCATGTCTACCAATGGGAGTTGGGCGTCGTGGCAGTAAAAAACGCCCGACCTGAGGCCGACCGGGCCGTAATGAAGATGAGTCGTTCGGTATTGGCCAGATGGTGACCTTCCGAAGCGGCCGCCTAACAGATTCGACCGTCGTGGTCGACGGCTGGGCCGAACTCACTGGCACCGCATCGTCGATCGAGTGCACTCGGTTGGTTGCCGTGTCATTGGACTTCTGCCCAGCCTCGCAGTCACTCCCAGCGTTTGGCCTTGGTATCGACAGCTGGAACAGCGTGGCACCAGTAAACCAGGATGTGTTAGGAGCGACGGCAGCTCTAGATCCAACCACCAACTGCTTTGATGGTTGGCGCGAGTTCGCGCTTCCTTTTGGCAGTGTGCCCACGACCTTGTTCGCCAGCGATGGGGTCAACACCAGCACCGGCTTCGCCGAATGGTCGCTTGTCGATGCAGCACTTGCGACACCGCGTCCGTAGCTGTCGATGCGCTGCAGCTCAGTGTTACATCGCCGATCACTCGTGCTCGTTCTCCTGGTCACAATAGTTGTAGCGGCATGCACCGGTAGCGAGGGGCTGTTGGACGTGGCCGCTGAAGCGCCAGCGCAGGCAGCGCCGACCTCGTTGCCCACCACGACACCATTGCTAGCGCCGACGGTGGCACCCACACCGGCCCCGACGCCGACGCCGACGTTTTCTGGTTGGGTCGACCCCGCAACGGTGGGCCAAAACGTCGGCACCACGAACGGCCTACTGACGTTTCGCGGTAATCCGACACGAACCTTTTATGGCAAAGGACCAGTTCCGCAGTCGCCCCAAGAGCAATGGCGTTTCGGACGGGGTAAAGATCTGTGTTCGTTCAGCAGGGTTGGCACTGAAACAACCGAATGGTGTGGGACCGGCTGGACCGGCCAGCCGACGGTATTTGACTACAGCGGTCGTCGTTGGGTCGTGTTTGGCTCTTATGCGCCGGCGGTGCATTTTCTAGATGCAGAAACCGGCGAACGCATCATTGGGGACTTTGGTGTAGGCGATCTGATCAAGGGGTCGGTCACCATCGACCCGGACCAGTTTCCACTTGTGTACTTCGGATCTCGCGACAGTTTCTACAGGATCGTTGCGTTCGACGGTGCATCGCCACGAGAGCTTTGGAAACTCAGTGCAACCGCTGTGCAACCCACCTTGTGGAACGACGATTGGGACGGCTCCGGCGTGGTGCAGGATGATTACCTGTTCGTTGGTGGTGAGAACTCCAACCTGCACATCGTCAAACTCAATCGCGGCTATGACGATGCGGGACTGGTGACCGTGGACCCTGAGCTGATCTTTCATACGCCGGGATGGGACGATGAACTGTTGCGAAATCTGGGCGACGCGAACGTGTCGATTGAAACAGCCATCACGATTGTGGGTGACACGCTGTGGTTCGGTAATAGCGGCGGTCTGATTCAGGCGTGGGACATTAGCGGGTTGAAAGAGGGCATCGATCCGACTCGGGTATTCCGCTTCTGGACTGGCGATGATGTCGACGCCTCGATCGTGATTGACGACGAAGGGTTCGCATACGTTGGGGTGGAGCTTGAGCGGGCCTTCTCCCGAGCCGTTGAACTTGGTCAACTCATCAAACTTGACCCGAACCGGCCTGACGATCCTGTCGTATGGAGCCGGGACCTGCACGTGCGGGTGCCCGATGGCATCTGGGCAACGCCGGCGCTTCACAAGGACGTGCTGTATGTGCCGACGAACGAGGGCAACCTATATGCCATTGATCGGGCGACGGGAGAGACCCGTTGGCAGGTGAAGCTACCAGGGCCGGTGTGGTCGTCTCCTGTGGTGGTCGACGACGTGCTGATTCAAGCGGACTGCTCTGGTGTCATCCATGCGTGGGATGTAGCCGACACAAGCCGGGTACCGCGGAAGTTGTGGACGATTGCGCTGCCATGGTGTATCGAATCCACGCCTGCTGTCTGGGACGGACAGATCTTCGTTGGGCACCGCCGCGGCGAATTTTGGGCCATTAACTAGCCCAGACCACTTATACCCTCGCCACAGGCTGGGCGGCTCCGTTAGGCCAAGACGGGCAGCCCACTGTTCTTGATTAGGTCGCAAAACTAGATTCGGATGGGGCGCTGGGCGCTCCATCCGAATCTGGTTCTGCTCTAGCTATTTCTCCCAGCCCACGTTGCTGGGAGGAGGGTTCGCCACTTTGAGCCTCGCGTGCGCCCAATCACCCCGCTCCGTCTGTGAATCAGTTCACACAAGCGCGGTTTTTAAATAAACCTCGAGTGAGACAGAACTGTTGGGTTAGAGCTCGACGACGACGCGTCCCCGAACTTGGCCGTCGAGAATGTCCTGAGCGACCTGCGGCACACCATCAAGACTGACGGTCGACGTGATTTCGTCAAGCAGGCTGGCATCGAGATCTTGGACTAGCCGGGCCCACGCCTCGTTCCGATCTTGCTGTGAACGATGGACACAATTGATGCCAACAAGGGTTACGCCTCGCAGGATGAACGGCAGCACCGTGGTGCTGAGGTCGGAGCCTTGAGCCAAACCACAGGCTGTGACGATGCCGTTGTCTTGCATGCGAGCGAGCACATTCGCCAAAGTGCTGCTTCCAACGGGATCAATGGCCCCGGCATATGCGGGCTTTTGGAACGGCTTACCGGGTTCACTGAGCTCAGACCGGTCGATGACACTCGTGGCGCCAAGACGGCGCAGATAGTCGCCTTCGGCGTCAGCGCGCCCTGTTGATGCAATAACTTCGAAGCCGAGCTTGGCCAGCACAGCAACTGCAACGCTGCCGACACCGCCAGCAGCACCGGTCACGATCACGGGACCGTCGGAAGGCTTCAGGCCTTGTTTCTCTAGTGCGATGACGCACAACATGGCGGTGTAGCCAGCTGTGCCGACTGCGGCTGCTTGTGACGCAGCCATGCCTTCGGGGATCTTGGTGAGCCACTCGGACTTCATTCGAGCCTTTTCAGCGAAGCCGCCCCAGTGAGCCTCGCCGACATCGAAACCGTTGATTGTCACTAGCGTGCCGGGCTCCCAATCTGGGTTGTCGCTTTCGGCAACGGTTCCCACGACGTCGACGCCAGGCACCATTGGATACCCGCGCACAACGCCCGGTCGACCCATGACGGCCATACCGTCCTTGTAGTTGACGGTCGAATGTGACACATCGATCAGCACATCGTGGTCAGGTAATTGTGATTCATCGATATCGGTGATCGCGGCGTGGACCCCGTCGTCGTCTTTGGTTAGCAGAATTCCGCGGAAAGTCATGAATGAAAACCTAGTGGCTCCAGCCTGCAGGAGACCTAGTGGGCCTGGTCATCGGTCTCCTACGCGGCTGTTGGAGCGACCTCATCAACTGTGGGACGTCCCATTACACTGCCAGCATGGCTAAAAGGAAGCGCAAAGGCGGCACCGCACTCTTGGCCCCACCCTCGAGTCCACCAGTGATGCAGGGTCTTGTAGGCCCGAAGCGCAGCGTGCCGGCAACTATTGCCCGACCGCCTTACGCACTTACCGGTGAGCCCGGCCCGTCGGTTTCTAATGTTGTTCGTTCCGCTGACGAGGTCGCTGCTATGCATCGTGCTGGTTCAGCTGCCGCCGAAGTTCTGATCATTGCTGGTTCGATGGTTGTTCCGGGTGTTACGACCGATGCCATTGATGCCCGGGTGCACGACGAGATCTTGGCCCGCAACGGCTACCCAAGTCCGCTGAATTACCGGGGCTTTCCCAAATCTGTGTGTACCTCGGTGAACGAGGTCATCTGCCACGGGATCCCCGACAGCCGCCAGCTTCGCAACGGTGACATCATCAACATCGATGTCACCATCTTCCTCGACGGGGTGCACGGCGATACCAGTTGCACGTTCCTAGTCGGCGACGTTGACGACGTTTCGACCATGTTGGTGCGCGAGACGCGCACGTCGATGTACAACGCCATCGATACGGTCCGGCCGGGAGCGCCTCTTAACGCGATTGGCAAAGCGATCGACACCCATGCCAACAAGTTTGGTCTCTTCGTAGTCGAAGACTTCATCGGCCATGGCGTGGGCACGGAGTTCCACTCGAACCTGCAGATCCCGCACTACTACCACCCTCGACTCACCCGCAAGATGGAGGTCGGTATGAGCTTCACGATTGAACCGATGCTCACCCTCGGAGCGATCGACTGCATCATCTGGGACGATGATTGGACCGCGGTGACGTCCGATGGGCGCCGTACCGCTCAGTTTGAGCACACCATGATCGTCACCAAGTCTGGCGTTGAAATCACAACGTTGACAGACGACGGCGTGTGTGCCGCTGATATCTACAACGACTGACTATCCGAGCAACCTACGTTCTGGGACTGCTGCGCAGGCGGCTCCAAGAAGAACACGCTGCGAGCTAACCGAACTACCAACGATGGACGTAAAGAAGTGAAGCGAGCCTTTAAGCAGGTCGATGTTTTTACGAGCTCCCTCGGGTTCGGTAACCCGGTCGCGGTTGTCCTTGATAGTGACGGACTGAGCGACGATGAGATGGCGCAATTCGCGTCGTGGACGAACCTGTCGGAGACGACATTCGTATTGCCCCCGACAGATCCTGGTGCGGACTATCACGTCCGGATCTTCACGCCGAACCAGGAGCTGCCTTTTGCCGGCCATCCAACAATCGGAACATGCCATGCGTGGCTCGAGGCGGGTGGACAACCAGCGGCTGACGACGTGATCGTGCAGCAGTGTGGTGCTGGGCTCGTGACGCTCCGCAAGGTTGACGATCGTCTGACGTTCGAAACGCCGCCTTGTAACCGCAGCGGCATCGTCGACACGACTTTGATCGACAGCGTGCTCGCAGATCTAGGTCTGTCGCAGGACCAGGTTGTGGATACGTCGTGGGCCGATAACGGCCCGGGCTGGATCGGCGTGTTGGTGAGCGACGTCGATGTCCTACGAGCCCTAACGCCGACTTGGGACCGCATCGATTGCAAGGCGGGCGTGGCTGCCTTGACCGGCGTGGCCGAGCCGGGCGTGCCGGCTCTTGAAGTGCGAGCGTTTTTCAATGCTGGTGGCACCCGAGAAGATCCAGTTACCGGAAGCCTGAACGGCTCGCTTGCGCAATGGCTGTTGGGTGACGGAACGCTTAAGGCGCCCTACATTGCCTCACAAGGTGTGTCTATGGGGCGTAAGGGGCGGGTGTACGTTTCGCAGGCGAACGATGGCGGCGTGTGGATCGGCGGGGATGCAGTGACCGGCGTGAACGGCATGGTGGCACTGTGAGCGATTCAGCCGCCGAACAGGCTCCGACCCGACTGCTTGTAGTCCGACATGGCGAGTCGAACGTCACCGTGAACCGGCAAATAGGCGGACCCCTGACTTGTAGCGGTTTGTCTGACCTTGGTCGTCAACAGGCGCAACGACTGCGTGACCGTGTGGCAGCGGGTGAACTTCCCGCGGTCGATGAGATCTGGGCAAGCACGATGCCACGGGCTCAGGAGACGGCACTGATTGTGAACGAAGCGCTCGAGTTGGAGCTCCAAATCGAGCGGGACTTCGAAGAGTTCAGGCCAGGACAAGCCGACGGCATGCTCTTCGTCGAGTACATCGACCAGTACGGCATGATCGATCAGATGGCCGAGCCGTACAAGGATCTGTCACCCGGTGGGGAGAGCCGAGCAACGTTCTTCCTTCGAGTTGGGCAAGCATTCGACGAACTCGTTCGAACGCGGGCTGGCAAGACGATCATGGTTGTCTGTCATGGTGGCGTGATCGATGTGGTGTTCCGGCGGCTTCTGAATCTCCATAGCGAGGCAGCCTTCCAACTATGGACGACCAACACCTCGGTGTCGGAGTTCATTACGACATCCCACGGACCGCCACGGCAGTGGCGCCTAGGCCGCTACAACGACGCCAGCCATCTACATGGCTTGCCCGCAGGGACAAACGTCGAGACCACCTAGCAGTCCTGGAACTTCAGGGGTCAGGTCTGGCGGACCGCTTCTCGATAACAGTCGGGGTTGGGTTGGGGTGCGGACGTAGGCACCGGTTTACTAAAGCGCCGAGCGCGCACCGCTGGCTTGAGGGGTGCGGGTGAACGAGGCAACGACGCCATCAGAAATACGGCGTTGCTCACCCGTCATTCGATCAAACACCCAGATGCCATCGGGTTCGCTGCTGCCGGCGGGACGCCCTGCGAACACGAACAGATTGCTGCTGGGGGACCAGAAGTCGTGGCTTTGGGAATACTGATCGAAGAACGGGAGATAGTTCTGTCGTAGCTGCTGACTCAGGATGAATGGCGGCAGGATTGTGCGTTGACCATTTGCGTCGAACTGCAAGGTCATTGCGTTCGGCAGGATAATGGACTCTTCAAGCCAGGCAACGGCTTGGCCGTCGGGGCTGGGAAAAAACGCTACCGCCGGATTATTCGAAAGAGGGAAGGGTTCGCCCCCGAACGTGCCCATTAGATAAGGGATGCCACTCTCGATCGGGTCGATGGCATCGAGTGAGTCGTCAAATTGGAGTTCAGGTGCTGGTGTGGTTTGAGTCTGCTTCGCAATCAACACAGCGTCATCTTCGGCTGGGGTGAGGCCGGCCGATGCTGTCACAACCGCGTCTTGGTCACCGGCGGGCCCTGCCTGCATCACGATGCGGTTGCCCTGGTTGCTAACGCTGAATCGCAAGGTTCCGTCATAGGCGATCAGAGGCCGGCGCCCTTCACCGGCGTCGCCTGTCGTGACCAGAAACTGCTGGTCATCTTGAATGTCTGCGTACATCAACGAATCGTCGGGAAGCCAGGTAGGAGCCCCAAAATTGGCGGGGAAATCGTCGACGATGATGGTGGCGTTGCCAAGGTCGATGCGGTCGAGTCGAAAACCCGAAGCGTGGACGAGGAGTTCATCGCCGTTGGGACCCCACGCCAGGAAGTAGGGCTGGCCGCGGTCAACGCGTCGGTTGGTCGGCCCATCTTCGCCAAGTAGTTCAGCGATGCCAAGGTCTATGCCGCCAGTGGAAGAAGACAGGTGCGCTATACGCGATGCGGATGGGTCCCAGTACAGATAAAAGGAGGCCTTGTCCACGCCGATTTCACGGAAGTCGCTTCCATCAAAACGGTCGGCAGCGATGCTGGTTTCGCCGGTTGCTTCGTCGACCGCAACCCACGCGACCCGAGAGCCGTCTGGCGCCCACGAGGGTTGCGTGTTGAGCGTGCCAGGCTCAGTGAGCCTGGTGACCTCGGCGCCGTTAGGCAACATGGTGCTGAGCTGGGAGTCAGCGCTCTGCACAACGAGGCGGCCGTCGTCGAGATGTTCGTCGGCCGGCGCTTCCTGTTCGTCGGGACCAAAATCGGATTCGGAGTCGGTGGGAGGAAGGAGCGATCCTTGCGGACCTGTGCGGTTGTTATCGGTTGAAGCCGAGATCTCTGAGCGGCTGGTGCACGCTGTTGATAGCAGGCCGATCAAGACAAGGAGAGCTAGAGCACGCCGCAACACGTGGAAAACCTATCCGCTGTCGTCGCCGCTGTTGCGTGGCCAGTTCCAAACGGGTCTAGGGGTTGTGTATGTTCGAAAACGACGATGGGGTGCGGGCCAAAGCCCACACCCCATCGTTGTTCACGTTGGACCTACTCCGCCCGCATGTGCTGGATAAAGTATGACATCCGATTGCGACTCTCGCCACCTGTCCGGTCATTGCCTTGCTCTGCAACGGTGTCGAACTTAACTTTTTTGGCAGACAGCGCACCATGTGGTGGTGCGAGCATCGACGACCATGGCACGCAACGGAGTGGCACACCGCTCACACGGTTCACCTGATCGCCCATAACACCGCAAGTAGAACTGGTTGCTTCCTGATCCGCCCTCCGCATCGCGGTAGTCCCGCAGCGTGGTGCCGCCGTTGTCGATAGCGCTGGCGATTACCTTGACACAGGCATCGCGCAACCGAGCGGCGGCTGGTTTGGTAATCGAACGTGCGGTTGGCCGCACCTTTGCTAACCAGAGCGCTTCGTCGGCGTAAATATTGCCGAGTCCAGCAACAGGGCGTTGGCTCAGAAGCTGAGTTTTGAGACGACGCGAACTCTTATTCAACGCCTGATGAAGATGCGCCGCTGTGAAAGCTGGGTCCGACGGCTCTGGACCGAGGTTGCGCAATGTCGCAATCGTCGAATAGTCACCAGCTGTCACAACCCGGATGCGACCAAACCGACGGACGTCGTTGAAGACAAGCCAACGGCCATCGTCGAGTTCCCACTGTGCTCGTACGTAAGCGCCGTCGTCAGCATTATTGGGCACCGAGAGTACACCTGTCATCCCTAGATGGATGATGAGCTCACGGTCATCGTCCAGATCGATTAGCAGGTACTTCCCTCGGCGACGGACCTGCTCGATCAATGCGCCATTGGCTTCGATGGCGGGCGAGAACTTGCCCGACGGGTGGCTTGTCGCCCTCACAATACTTCGTCCCGAGATCACCGGGTCTAGCTGGGCCCGTATCGTCTCGACCTCGGGCAACTCAGGCATATCGGCGGCTTCCGCTGGAACAAGGGTGCATGCTCACGTATCTGACGCTAGACCCAAGTTGTGCAAACGACCCCTGAAACCGTAGCGCTACTCCACGAGTTGTATGAGCGAGCTTCGATCGTTACTGAATTAGATGGTCCCCAGATCGAGGCTTGGGTTAGTGGGCTGTTCACCGTCTTTGATGACCAGGCCACACCAATGGCCTTTGTCGACCTCTGCGTAGGTGAAGCGACTGAGCGGGGAGCATTGCTGGTTGCTGCGGTCGCCGAACTCACCGATGGGCTTGATCCTGTAGCTAGCGAACACGCTCATCAACAGAATCAACCAGATCTACTTCCTGCGTGGGCCACAAGTATCGGTACGTCGGTCCTTAACGGCGCTTGGTCGGTCACGGCCCCATTCGGTCGTTCTATCGTGCTCGGCTTCGAGCATCTCTCGCCAGGGCCGGTTGGCGACGCCAAGGGCAACGACGGAGCGAACAGCGATGGAGCCGAAGAGGACGAGCCAGAAGCTCTGGGGCATTCGATCTTGGTTGAGCTCGATGGCCAGGGCACGCTCGTGGACCTCCAACTGGCCGGACCCCCGAAGCTGCTTCTCGACGAGGCGGCGGTAGCTGATTACAGAGTCGTCGTTGCCGAGTTCGACGTGGGCGAGGCGCTGTCCACGGTGGCTGCTGCATGGCCAGGGGTGGAGTCGAGTGCGACAATGTTCGGTCCGGGGTTCGACGCGAACCAACAGTTCGTTCGACGCAGGATCGCGGCCGCAACTGGTTTGTCCCTAGCAGCAGTGCGCAGCACCGAAGCTCTGGTCGATATTCGTCGAGGCTTGAACAATGATGAGTATGCCGATGCCAATCGAGCAGCATTGTCGACATTACAGGCAGCTTTAGGACTGGCTGATGGGATGACAAGCGACGGTGCAGTGACTGCGCTCGTCCCCGCATGGGTGTCCGTCATTCACGGAGATGTACCCGATGTGTTGCCTCGCGAGCGAGACGCACTGCTCTGGCTGGAGTGGGCTGATTGGCTTGGTGCTGGCATCGGCTTGCTTCGTGCAGGATCGGGCGCGGTTGCAACGGGCGAGACCCTTGTCGATCACGTCAATCGGTGCCCAGAAGTGTCGTCGAGCATTGCCAAGGCGGATCGCGACTATGCCGAATGGGCGTTCGACGTAGCGCTCGACCTGTTGCAAGATCGGGGGGCAGTCACCGAGGATCGTCAACTGAGCGAAGCTGGCTATCAGTCGCTATGGCATGGTCTCCTAGCTGCGTGGAACTGACGGTTCTGCGTAACGGGTGAAGTTCTGTGTCACCCAGACTTGGGCGCCGTTCGTAAAGACACCGATACCCAGATGAGTGAATGGTCCAACCATGTTGGCGTAGTGCCCGGGGCTGGATTCAAGGGTTGACTGTGACCAAAAGATGTCGGGAGCGCTAGCGATGTTCTCTCCCCATTGGAGCCAACCAGCGGGCAACATCACATCGAGTTGGGTGCTTGGACGGTGTTCAAAGAAGCCACCCGCAGCCATCTGTTGTGACCAGTCTCGCGAGATCGCCGAAATGGTGGGGTCAACCGCGAGGGGACCGAGACCGGCGTTGGCTCGGACCTTGTTGATCTCGCCCAGCACGTACGCCTCGAGTTCTGCCGGGGTCTGCGTCGGCACAGCGGTGGGCTCTGGCGCGACGGTTGCGGAGATGCCCGCCGGAGTGGGCTCGGTTCCCGATGAAGCCCCAGCTGCGACGGCTACTACGAAGGTGGGTGCAGGTTTGGGCGTAGGTTCCGGCATCGCAGTTGGCGCAGCGGTGGGTAGCGGCGCTGTTGTCGGTACGGAACTGGCCGGCGGAGCGGGCTCGATTCCGCTGGGCAGACGCAGCACCGATTGCGCGGCTATTGAGGAGACTGACTGGTCGGTTCCCGGTCGGGCTGAGTTCGCGAGGAACACCATGACCATGGTTGCCGCAATAGCGGCCGCAACCTTTAGCGCTCGCGACATGGCAGGGTTGGCGCAGGTGGAGGAAGTCATGGGTGAAAAAGAACCACTCGAGGATTCCGTCGCAAAACTGTAATGCTTTCGCGACATAAATGGCATGTGTCCTGCAAAATGTGACCAACGGCCGATGTCGGTAGTGGTTCAAATTCACGGAGCCCTGGAAGGGCGTGTCTGTGCGGGCTACGGTGCCAGGGTGAACGCCGGTGCGAAATTCGACAAGCTGCCAGGGGCGGGCGACGACGGGTTTAATCGCCCAACAGTCACTCCTGTCCCGGCGCCACCTGACGATCAGCTGATCAGGCTGGCCAAGGTGGGCACCGTTTTAGGTGGAATCGTGACATTGGCGATTGCCCGGTGGCTACGCAAACACGTTGAGATTCGCTGGCGCAGCTGAATAGAACGCGGCCGGAGGCCTCCAGAGGTGACGGTGAGAACGCCCATTTGCTGGACAAGTCAGCTGATGCGCCAAATTCCCAGATTTGAGCTAGTTAGCATCGGCGCAGATGATGGCCAAGCCTGGCGCATCGGCACGGACGGAGCCAGCCTCGTTACGGGCGATGACTTCTTTCTTGCCATCGGGGCATTCGGCCAAGAATGGACACCATGCGCAGAGCGGCCCAGTTGATGTGTCGAACTGGTTGTTTTCACAAGCGCTGATGAGCGAAGACCATGTGGTTGCAAGTTCCTGAACGACATCACCGAGGTTTGACGGTGTGACTCGCACGCCAAGAGTGCGCTGGCCGAGATAGTGCAGTTGAGCGCTGAGTGGGCGTTGACCGAAGCTGGCCTCGACCGCTGCCGCGTAGAGAAGCACTTGTTTTAGGGGACCAGCCTTGAACCGGTCCGATGGAGCCTTACCTGACTTGTAGTCGGTAATGACGAGCTGCTCGTCGACTACATCGACCCGATCGATTATGCCACGAAACGGCACACCTGAAATGTCGACCTGGACCTCGTGCTCGGTGGCATGAACCTGCGTTTCGTCGGGGTTCTCAAGTAGCCAAAGGCCGGCGACAGCTTTCCAGGCCTTCCACCGAAACGCCTTTGCCTGAGCATCGCTGAGATCGAGCGCCTGATAGTCCTTTTCTTGCTCGATCTCGGGCCAGTACTCGCGAGCAAGAGTCTTGGCTGCTTCTTGGGAACGTTGCCCCTCGGGCAGTTGTAACAGGTGCTCGAGGATTAGATGAGCAAATGTGCCGACCAGTGCCGGTTCACCCGGCGGGTCAGGTAAACGATCGACGTAACGGTGACGCCACTTGCGGGGGCACTGCTGGTACAGGCTGGCGCTGCTGGGCGATAGATGACGAGGTCGGTAGTCGATCCCCATGCCAATATTGCCATCCGCTGCGTTCAAGCCACGCACATGGGGCTCGGGTGCGGATTCCATAGCTCTAGTTCTACCACCGTGGTGTGACAGAGCGTGGTGTGACAGAGCGTGGTGTGACAGAGCGTGGTGTGACAGAGCGTGGTGTGACAGAGCGTGGTGTGACAGAGCGATGGCCAATCAGGTGTACTGTTAGCTTTCATGATCGCAGCGATTTGGGATACGCCCTACAACATTTTGTACCTTGTCCACATTTTCAGTGTGGTTCTCGGGGTTGGTATGGCATTTATCGCCCCGATGATGGCGGTCCAAGCCCGCCGGGCTTCTGGCCAAGCACTCGCTGATGTGGTGAATGAGACAGCGTCGAAGATCATGTTTCCGATGTTCCTTGTCACAGGTATTGCTGGCGGCGCCATGGTGGGCTTGAGTAACGATGTGTATGACTTCCAGCAGAGTTGGCTCAGCATCGGTGGTGCGATCTGGATTCTCGTGCTGGCTCTTACCGCTGCGGTCTATCCACCGACCTGGCTTCACCTGTTCAACATTGGCGATGACCGCAAGCGGATGCTGGGCGGCATGTTGCACCTATCGCTGGCCTTAATGCTTGTACTCATGACATGGAAATTCGGCGTCTAGCGATGCCGGACAAGGACCAGGCGCTTGATGTCGGGTTCTTTGTTGATCTCGAGACCCGGGTATGGCAAGCGCTGGTCGATGGCGATGCGAGGGCCGATGCTGCCTGCCTGAGCCCTGATTTTCTTGGCGTCTATCCGTCGGGCTTCGCCGGGCGAGAGGACCATGCTGCGCTGCTCGACGATGGACCCACCGTGACATCGTATGTACTTAGCGAGAGCCGTTTGAACCGGGTCACCGGCGATGCTGCCATGTTGTCGTATCGAGCCGACTTCGTTCGGCCGAGCGACTCAGCGGCGATAGTTTGGTACGTCAGTTCACTGTGGTGTCGACGCGGCTCTGAATGGGTGAACACCTTTAGCCAAGACACTCCAGCCATCTAGTAACTCTTTAACCAATGGGTTACTAGCAGATCTGTAGGTTCGGGCTTTGGTTCAGACGTCGAGCGCTTCTCGGTCAAACAGCGCCGTTTCCTTGATTATGTAGTCGCGACGGATCTCGACGTTGGAGCCCATCAGCACGTCGAACATCTTGGCAGCCTCTTTGGCTTGTTCACCATCGTGCATGGTTAAGCGCTTGAGGATTCGAGTTTCGGGATCTAGCGCTGCTGATGCAAGTTCGTCGACGTTCATCTCGCCAAGGCCTTTGAAGCGCTGCCAGCGAATGTTCTCGGCCTTTCGGTTTCCCTTGGTGAGCTCGGCGGTGATCGACTCTTTCTCCTCGTCGGAGAAGGCTCGGTAGTTCTCGCCGTTGACCTTGGTGGTGAACAGCGGCGGCTGCGCAGCGTAGATACGACCAGCTTCGAGCATTGGTCGCATGTATTTGTGCATGAGCGTCAGCAACAAACAACGAATATGACTGCCATCAACATCGGCATCACACAGAATGACGATGCGGCCATAACGGGCAGCGTCAAGATCGAAGGCATCGCCGCTACCGGCGCCGACAGAAGTGAACAGTGCCTGGGCTTCGCTGTTATCGAGAACTTGCTTGACGGTGGCTTTGGCCGCGTTCACGACCTTGCCTCGCAGCGGCAAAATAGCCATGGTCGCACTGTCTCTGCCAGCCATTGCCGGACCGGCAGCAGAGTCACCCTCAACAACTAATAGTTCGCTGTCGATGCCGTGCTTGCGACAATCGGCCAGCTTGGCAGGCATACCTGATGATCCCAGACTGGCAGCCTTGCGCTTGTTCTCGAGGACTTGACGAGATGCCATGCGATTGAGGATTGCGGTAGCCATCTTGTCGCGTAGCGCGTTGACATGTGACTTGGGGCCCTCGCCCTCGAACCAGGAAGTCAGTTGGGTCTTGACGACGTCGTAGACGATGCTCTGTAGGGCGGGCGTACCGAGTTCGCGTTTGGTCTGGCCACGGAACTGTGGTTCAGGGAACGTGACCTTGATGGCTGCAACCAAGCCTTCGTGTACGTCGTCCTTGACGACTCGGTCCTTATCTTGTTTTGCCAGTTTGGCTAGCTTCTTGGTGCCAGGCAGAAGCTTGTCGTTGATGGCTCGAGTTAGCGCTCGTTCGAAGCCATTCAGGTGGGTGCCACCATCGGGAGTGGGCACCGTGTTTACGAATGATGAGACTGATGTGTCGTAGCCATCGACCCAGCGCATCGCTATATCGACCGTGCATTCACGCTCGACTGTGGTCATCTTGCCGTCGACCGGTACTTTCTCTTCGAATTTCTCGATGCCGCTGAAGGTAATGATCTTGGTGACTGGGTCACCCTTGCTTTCGCACTCGACGAGATCCTTGAGCCCGCCCCGAGACAGAAACTCGTCTTCTTGTTTGGAACCGGTGCGCTTGTCGACCAGCTTGATCTTGAGCCCAGGCACCAGGAAGGTGGCGCGAGCGACTCGGTCGCGGACGATCTCGTAGTCGATCGTTGCGTCGGGATCGAAAATGTCCCAGTCGGGCCAGAAGCGGATACGGCTACCGGTCTTGGTCTTGGAGATCTTCTTGATTTTCTTAAGTTCATGGCTGCGCTTGAAGCGCCCATCGTTGAAGTGCCCGGCCTTCTGGTCCTGGAATTCGAGCTTCCAGGTGTAGCCATCGCGGTCGACCTCAGCCGCCATTTTGGCACTGAGTGCATTAACTACCGATGCTCCAACGCCATGCAAGCCGCCCGACGCCCCATAGGCGCCGCCGCCAAACTTGCCTCCGGCATGGAGTTCGGTCAGTACAACCTCAAGGGCCGAGACCTTGTGCTTCGGGTGTTTGCCAATTGGGATGCCGCGTCCATTGTCGATGACCTCGATGGACCTGTCGCGATGGAAGACAACCTCAATTTTGTTGGCAAATCCTGCAGAGGCTTCGTCGACGCCGTTGTCAATAAGTTCCCAGACCAGATGAACGAGTCCTTGGCTTCCGGTGCCGCCGATGTACATGCCTGGCCGTTTGCGAACAGCCTCGAGGCCTTCGAGTGTCTGAATTGCTGCTGCGTCGTATTCGGTGTTCTGAGCCATGGTGGTTGGTGCTTTCGGGAGGGCGGCGGGCTGACTGGAGCTGGGCTTGGCGGCCAGCTACCAGCGAACAGGTGCGATGTTCAGAATTTGGCGGTCGGTGCCAGAACTGACGAGATCTCGTTTCGTTGGTTCTATGTTGAACGGCACAGGTGTCGGGTCGAGTTTGGTGGCGTCATCGTCGGTCGACATCAGCACCCAGAGGTCTTCGGTCGAGCCCACAAACGCGGTTGGAAGACGCTCGCCGGCGCGTAATTTAGTCAGACGCACTCCGCTGCCGCCGCGACCCTTGGCTGGTAATTCGTCGTATGGCGTCGCCTTAGCTTCGGCATTGTTGGTGACTGAGACCACGGCGCCGTCCCAGATCTCGGTATTGATTGGTCCGGCGGCGATGAGCTTGGACCCATTCTTGACCTTCATTCCAGCGACACCACCTGCGCCGCGTCCTTGCACGCTGATGCCCTCGACGGCGGTGCGCAGCACGCTGGCATTATCGGCCACCATCACGATGTCAAGATCATCAGCGCAGACGAAGGCTGCGACAAGCCGGTCGCCTTCTTTGACGCGCATGACGGTGCTGCCAGAGCGGGTGCCCTCGAGCTCTTCGGCTGTGAGTCGCTTGGCCACCCCGCTTTCGGTTACCAACACCAGGTGGCCTCCAAATGGGCCAGAGCAGACCGTCAGCACCTCTTCGTTCCGGTTGGTGCCAAAGAACTGGCTGGCGGCGACGCCTCTGGTGCGGCTGGTCGTCTCGCCTGCATCGTGTGTCAGCGCAGAGAGCGCACGTCCCTCGGAGGTGACGGCCCACACGAGTGCTGCTGTAGTGGTCTCGACGCTGGCAACGACGAGATCATGCCGGTTCGGTGTGGAGCGTTTCCCACCTTCGACGGGTTCTCGGCCGATCTGGCCCGACGATGACAACGTGACCAGGCACTCTTCGTCGACGACTTCAGCCGAGGCTGCTGGTGCAAGATCGGCAGGGGAGAAGGTCTGGACGTCGGCCTCGGCAATAATTTCGGAGCGGCGTTCACGGCCGTGGTGGTCGACGAATTCGCGTAGCTCGGCAAGTACCAGCGTGCGCTGCCTGGTCTCGCTGGCAAGCAACTTCTCGTACCCGTTGATGGTCGTGACAAGTGTGTCGCGCTCGTCGATCAGTTTCTGCTTCTCTAGCCCGACCAGCCGACGGAACTGCATGTCGAGGATATGCGTGGCCTGGATCTCACTGAGGTCGAGCTGTTCAACCAGCGATGTACGTGCCTCAGGGACAGTTTCGGAGCCACGGATGATCGCTATGACCCGATCGATGTTGTCGAGGGCGATGAGGAGGCCCTGCACGATGTGTAGCCGGTCTTGAGCTTTGTGCAGGCGGTATTCGGTGCGGCGCCGGATGATATCGAGGCGGTGAGTGATGTAATGCTGGCATAAGTCATAAAGAGCCAGCGTGGTTGGCACACCGTCGACCAGAGCAACGTTATTGACCGTGAACGTGTCTTCGAGCGGCGTCATGCGATATAGCTGGGCCAGCACCGCTTGAGGGTTTACACCGATCTCGCAGTCGATCTGTAGTCGCAGGCCTGAATGGCGGTCGCTGAAGTTGGTGATGCGATCGACACCCTTGACCTTGTCGTCACGCAGCAGGGCGTTGACTTTCTCGACAATCTTCTCGGGGCCGATGAGGTAGGGCAATTCGGTAATGATGATGCCCTGGCGCTTGGGCGTGAGCTGTTCGACATGAGCGCGTGCCCGCAGCGTGACTGAGCCGCGACCGGTTGCGTACATTTCAGCCAGGCCGTTGTCGACGAGAATGCCGCCAGACGGGAAGTCGGGGCCCGGTACATGCGCCATGAGCTCGAGCACGGTTGGCTTCGGCCGTCGTTGTGTCAGTACGAGCTCGATCGCGTTAGCGATTTCAGCAAGGTTGTGCGGTGCCATCGAGGTCGCCATGCCAACAGCGATGCCGCTGGTGCCGTTCACCAACAGATTGGGAAGTAGGCCAGGAAGACACTGGGGCTCGGTCGAGTCGCCGTCGTAGGTAGGAGTGAACTCGATCGTCTCTTCGTCGAGCTCGCCGAGCATTGACATGGCTGCTGGAGTGAGTCGACACTCGGTGTACCTGTACGCTGCGGGGGGTTGATCCAGGCTGCCGAAGTTTCCTTGTGGATCGATCAGCGTGACATTGCGAGAGAAGTCTTGGCCCATGCGCACGAGGGCGTCGTAGATAGCGCCGTCGCCGTGCGGGTGGTATTTACCGATGGTGTCACCAACGACACGAGCGCATTTTCGGTGTGGGCCCTCGGGGCGAATGCCCATATTGAGCATGGAGTAGAGGATGCGGCGTTGGACAGGCTTGAGGCCGTCGCGGACATCAGGGATTGCTCGACTGGTAATAACCGAAAGCGAGTACGCGAGGAACGATTCCGACATCTCGTCAGCGACAGAAACGTCGATGACTTCTCTCGCAAAGTTAGCTTGCATCGGCAGCTCGTCCTGGGGCATCAGTTGAGTATTGCACTGCCCTGGGACAGCCTGGGGGAGCGTCGCAAGTTCTTGGCAATCACGGATAACAGGGAGCGTGAAAATGCTGGTTTTGAGAGCAAATGATGCCTCGACCTGCTAGCTATTCGTGACCGAAAGTTGCATTCGAGCCGTGGCAATACCTGCAGCGGAGAGGCCCTCGATGCGTATATGGCCGGCCTGACCTTGGAAAGGCCTGGACAACTGACCGAGTTTTGACAGGCGGTACTCGTCGTCGCACCATTGGTGCAGCGCACCCGAGTTATGTAGTGGCTGAGTTGGCGTTGTTTGGGAACCTGGCAGCGGCTGGTGGCCCGGAGGCCAACGGTCTCCAGGGAACTTTGTTGGGCCGACCAGCACCTTGTTTCCGGCGCGATATGCAGGAAAGTCTTGGCCGAAAGGGTCGACAGAACCATCGATGCCAAGTCAGGTGCTGCGTCCTCGAAACTAAGCCGTTCGGTTAATGGTTGGGTTTGTGAATCTGCTGATGCGGCAGCTCAAACGTATCGAGGGAATCGATGCAGCAACTGGCCGGCACCAGGCTCAATGCGATCATCGTGTCGATCTGCTTCGTCACAGCGGCGTTTCGTCACAGCGGCGTTTCTTCACAGCGGCGCCCTCACTACAAAACCGGCCGTTCGTGTGCTCTCTAAAATCGCAAACGAAACCCAAGCTGCACAAGGGTTTACGGCCAAGGGCCTTGGTTGCCGTGTTTGGCTATGAAGTCAATGCCCCATTGCTGGGAGCCCTACAGGTGACTGAGTATGTGGATACTGGTACTCAAAAGTAGCGCCCTATCAGTAGGCCCCTATGTCATGGGTCTAGCAAGGCAGTGTCACTTTGAGATGGGGAAGACACCACTCCCAGCAGCACCACGACTTCCCCACAGACTAAAGTTGGCCATCAACTCACAAAGGTGGACACTGTGCTTTTACACATCAAACATCATCATGATCCAACAACATGCCCGGGAGGAGATGAAGAGCGAAGACAAGCAACATTTGGGTCACTTCTTCCAGCGCTAGAGACTGCTGGTATTACCGTTGTAGGAGCTTGGACTGACCCGCCGGCCCATGACTTTTTTCTCATTGTCGAAACCGATAGCTACGAAGACTTGTTAGAAGGTATGCGACCAATCATTCCAGCCGGTAGCGCAATCATTCAGCCAGTAGTTGACATGAGAGCTCGTATGCAGGTCCCGACTACCAACTAGGTGTCGAAGCTAGAGCAAGGCATGAAACCGAACGTCAAGGTGTGACTCGAGAACTGGCGAGTGTCATGGCGGTTATTGAGGTGGGAACGTGAAACCGAAGCACTTGGTAGTGCACAGCGAGCCGGAACCAGCCTCGAGGCTGCTAATGCTGAGCTCGGCATCGCTGGCGGTGACATCGTCGGTGTCGATTACTGCATCGAGTGTGAAGGCGCCCTCAAGTGTGGCTTTGACCTGAGGGTTGCTAGCGGCCCACAGGAGCGGTCCCGACATGTTCAGCAAGATATGGGTGTCATCGGCATAGGTAATGTCGAGCACGCCCTGGAAAGCGCCGCTGCCATCTTCGGCGAAGCTCAGTGTGATCAGGTTCTGTGAAACAACAGCACCGTCGTTCTCGTCGCCCTTGGTGAAGAAGGTTCCCTGTACGGTCCCTGACGTTGTCGGCAATGATGGCGAAGCAGCCGTGAACCCTGCTTTTGCTTCTTCTGTGTCGCCTGATTCCTCAGGGGCCAGCGTTGGCTCGACAGCGGCGGCAACCTCGGCAGTTGGGGTTGGTGCCAGCGCAGGCACGGCGATGATCTCGCCCTCGGGAACTGTTTGGGCGTCGCTGCGTGCCTGCGGGTCAGCCTTGCTCTGTGCGACTTGGTCGTCGAACGGTTGCCCCAGTTCGTCGAGCATTGCATCATCGGAGATGGCAGTGCCGGATGCATCGTCGCTAGACCTGAACTCAAAATTATTTGTCGCGATGATTGGTGCTTCGCCGGCGGGGCTGATCACGATCGTTGACACGTCGGGCTTGTCGCTGAGGCCGATGAGTGCGGCGACAGCGGTGACGACGAGGGCCAGCGAGAGCAGGATCGCGATTGACGAACGAGTGTTGTCAGGTGTGTAGGCGGTCTTCATCGGGAACTAGTTGTAGCTGCTTCAGACGTCATTTGAACGCTTTCGAGCCGTAGTTGTGGTCTATATGACTAATAGGAAGTTCAAGAAGTTTGACAAAAGTAGAATATGTCGAGGCGTTGTGTCACTGATCAGCGGCGGCGGCCCATACGAATTGTCAGTCGCTGTGCAACACGATGATGCTGGCGGTATCACCTTCAGCCAGGCCTTCGCCGTCGGGAAGTATGGCCAATGCGTCGGCGCCAGCCATGGCAGACAACTGATGCGAACCTTGTCCTCCTGCCGAGCGAATCCTCGCCGTGCCGTCAACCCACCGCATGTTGATCCGGGCGAAGTGGGTCTTGCCATCAGGCCGGCGGGGCAGCGGCCCCTCGGCGAGCGCTGAGATGCGAGGGCGATGAAGTGCATCGCCAGCAAGGCCCATCATCTTGCGAAGCCCAGGCCGAGCTAAGAGCTCGTAGGACACCATGGATGACACTGGGTTACCCGGGAGTCCGAAGATTGGTGTGTCGCCCAACGTGCCAAATGCCATGGGTTTTGCTGGTTTGATAGCGATCTGCATCCAGCGCATGTCGGCGATACGGCTGAGTACGAGTTTGACATAATCGAAGTCGCCCATGCTGACGCCACCGCTGGTGATGATGGCATCACAATGTTCGGCACCGACTCGCAAGGCCGCCTCTACTGCCGCCTCATCGTCGCGAATGAGACCTAAGTCGACGGGTGTGCAACCCGTCTGTCCGACCATGGCGAGCAGAGCGCGACGATTTGAATCGCGAATTTGACCCGGTGCGAGTTGTTGGGGCCCATCGACAAGTTCGTCACCGGTTGAGATCACCCCAACCAGGGGCCGGCGATGGGTGGCGATGGTTGCGATGCCGAGTGTGGCCAGCACGCCAAGATGTCCGGGTTGTAGCAAGGTGCCACTGTCGAAGACCAGTTGCCCAGGCTGCATGTCCTCACCAGCACGACGCACAGCTGAGCCAGATTCGACGCAGCGGTGGATGGTGACCGTCATCGTGTCATTGCTGGTTGTGGTGTCTTCGACCATCACGATGGCATCAGCGCCATCCGGCAGGGGAGCGCCGGTCATGATGCGAATTGCGGTGCCGGGGGTGAGAGGTGTCGAAGGCGCTTCACCAGCTGCGATTGCACCAATAACCTGCAGGTCAACCGGAGCAGCTTTCGTGTCGGCAGCCATCACGGCGTAGCCATCGACAGCGGTGTTGTTGAACGGCGGCACGAATTCGTTGCACATGATTGGCTCGGCCGTGACCAGGCCGAGAGCCTGCGACGAGTCGGTGGGGGCAGCGCCGAGCGGGGTACATCCCTGCAGGACGTACGCCTGGGCTTCGCTTAACGGAATCATGCAATGCCCTGTTCTTTAACAATGGTGGTCAGTAAGGCCCGGAAGCCTTCGCCGAGCTCGGGGTGGGTTAGCGCAATCTCGATATTGGCACGCAGGAAATCAAGTTTCTGGCCGGCGTCGTATCGTTTTCCCGAGTTCACACAAGCGATTACACCGCACTGGTCGATCATTGCTGCAATGGCATCGGTAATTTGGATCTCGCCGCCCGCACCCGGTGGAGTCGCGTCGATTTTGTCGAAGATTGTTGGTGGGAGGACGTACCGGCCCGGAGCAAGCCCGTAGTTCGAAGCCGCTTCCGCAATTGGTGGCTTCTCGACGATGTGTTTCACATTGATACGGTCGCCGTCGATGCTGATGGGATCGATGACGCCATAGGAGATGACTTCTTCGAGCGGGTAATAGCCGGCGGCAATCACCGCTGAGCCAGTGTCTGCTTGCACCTCGATCATGCGGCGAAGAAGGGCGCCATCGTCGACCAGAATGTCGTCGGGCAACAAGACCGCGAATGGTTCGTCGCCGACAAAGTTCCGAGCCATACCAATGGCATGTCCCAAACCCAGCGGATGCCCTTGTCGAGTGAAATGCAGTTTGATCATCGACGAAATATTCTGGACTATCTCCAGCATGTCGTGCTTGCCGCGAGCCTCGAGTAGTCCTTCGAGTTCGTAGTTGGTGTCGAAATGATCTTCGAGCGACTTCTTCGACGGTGCGGTGATGATCAAGATGTCTTCGATACCAGCGCCGATGGCCTCTTCGACTACGTATTGGATCGCGGGTTTGTCGACGATCGGAAGCATCTCTTTGGGCACGGCTTTGGTCGCTGGCAAGAAACGGGTTCCGAGACCGGCCGCAGGAATCACGGCCTTGCGTACGAATGACATGCGCTCAGACTAGTGCGGAGTGGTGCAACGCCCGGTGAAGGCGGGCTAGGCGGAACGGCTGGTGAGATAATCGCGAATGTTGGTGTGGTGACGAGCAACGATCAGCACAGTCATTACCCAGGCGATCAGGACCTCGGCGATGGGTCGCCCCATAACCATCGTGCCGATGGCGACCGTTGGGGTTCCAGCCATGGCCCCAATGAACGAGTGACCTGACAGTTTTGCGCTTCCGATCCAGACCAGCAGAGCGATCGGCGCCAGAATTGGCCACGCGCCAATCGTCATGCCGCCAAAACAGGCAACGCCTTTGCCGCCACGACTTGATCGAACGAGGGGGAAAATGTGTCCAATAACGGCTGCTGCACCGCAGGCAGCCGCCAGGGTCGTGTCACCTGCCCAGTGTCCGAGCAGCGTGGCAACCACTGACTTGAGCACGTCGATGACGAGCGTGGCCCCGCCAGCGCGTAGGCCAGCGATGCGAAACATGTTGGTGGCACCTGGGTTTCCTGAGCCTTCTCGCATTGGATTGTGGCCGACGATGCGTCCTATCAGGAGCGCTGACGGGAACGTGCCCAAGAAAAATGCACCAACAACCAAGAACCAAACGAAATTCACTGCCGCTAGTCTTACACCCGATCTATGCCAACGTACGATTATCTCTGCGAGACTTGTGGACTCGGTTTCGAGCTCCAACAAGCATTCTCTGAAGACACCCTCGAAAAGTGCCCGACTAAGAAGTCTGGACGCGGCCCCGAAGGCTGCGCCAAGAGCGGTCGTGGAAAGGTGCTCAAGGTGTTTAGCGCACCCGGGATCACCTTTAAAGGAGCAGGTTTTTACAAGAACGACAGTCGAGGATCTTCGGCTTCGAAAGAGAGTCCGGGGTCCGCGTCTTCAACGTCGAGTTCTGATTCATCAAGCTCGAGTTCTTCGTCAGAATCGTCTACGTTGAAGTCAGAATCGTCGAAGTCAGAATCGTCGAAGTCAGAATCGTCTACGTCGAAGTCGAAGTCAGAATCGTCTACGTCGAAGTCGAAGTCAGAATCGTCTACGTCTAAGTCGAAGTCGTCCTCGTCTTCTTCTGACTAGGACGGCAAGCGGAAGGGCCAGCTAAGGCTCTGCTGCAACACCCATCTTTTTAAATACGTCGCTTCCCTCAATCTGGTTGATTAAAGGGAGGCGGACATGCGCGTTCGTCAACGAGTTCACTCATGTCGGATCATCTGGGCACCTTCATTAGTCCGTCGCGTCATCCGTCACCGGTTCGTTCAGGCGGCCGGCGTGTCGGCGTTGGGCGTGACGCTCGCGGCCACGATGTTGTCGAAATCGGCTGCGCTTCGCGATGAGCAGGAGCAATGGGGCACCCGAGTGGAGGTCGCCTTAGTACTACGACCCGTCGAGGTCGGTGAACGGGTGGCAGCAGCGGCGGGGACCGCACTGTGGCCCCAAGCCATGGTCCCACCTAATGCTGTTGTTCTTGTTGGACCAGACAGCTTGGCCAAGGTGGCGCTCTACCCAGGCGAGGTCGTTCTCAAGACGCGCATCACGATGCCAGGCGGGGGTCGCTCTGGCGCTGGGACGGTCGCATTAACGATGCCAGTTGCTGTCCAAGTGCCGCTGCTAAAGAATGGGGATTTGGTCGATCTATGGATCGTCGACAGCGCCAATCTGTCCAGTCAGCTAATCGTCGAGCATGTTGTCGTGCTCGCCTTTTCGGATCAAGACATCACTGTCGCCGTGCCACACGATCAGGTCGCGACCGCGACCGCTGCTTCTCTTCGCCCGGTGACGATCGCCCTACTTGGCTGAGCTTGAGAGGTGTGCGTGGTACCCGTCTCAATGGGGTGGTGTTTTGCTAACGCACGAAGAGAACGATGAAGATAACGATGGCTGCCATTACCCGGTAGAGAGCGAAGCCGTTGAAAGTTGCCTTAGCCAGAATCTTGAGAAGGCCCCAGACGGCGAGAAAGCCGGTGATGGCCGATGCAATCATGCCGGCGGCGAAGGCTGCTTTCATATCTGACGGGATCCCGTTTAGCCCACCGATGTCGACATATTTGAATAGTCCAGCACCAGCGATGATCGGCAGGCTCATCAAGAAGGAGAGCCGAGTAGCGTTGACGCGGTCGAACTTTAGGATGCGGGCGACCGTAATCGTGATGCCCGAGCGAGAGACGCCCGGCTGCAAGGCCAAGGCCTGCCCAATACCAATTGCCAGTGCATCTTTTAGTTGGAAGGAGTCGACCTTTCGTTCGCCGCGAAGCCGGTCAGCGAGAGCCAACACCACGCCGAACACGGCAAGGACCGTGGCCGTAAGCCAGATCTTGTCATCGCTCTTCAGCACTTCTTCGAGGAACACGCCGGTGATGCCAGCTGGAATCGTGGCCACGATGAGTAACCAGCCAACTCGCGCGTCTGTTGACAAGCCGTTTGTTCTATTGGCTGGGCTCAGTGAGCCAACACCTGCTCTGAGGTAGCGCAATATGTCGCTCCAGAAGTACGCGACTGCTCCAACGAGGGTGCCTATGTGCAGCGCTATGTCAAACGCGTTAGCCAGGTCCTGGTTGCCTTCGAAGTCTTTCCAGTCGAAAAGCCATGGCACAAGCTGGAGATGGCCACTAGAGGAAATAGGGAGAAATTCGGTCAACCCCTGGACAATGCCAAGGATGACCGCCCGAAAGATTGACACGCTGAGGAGTGTGGGCGACTCAGGCGCCGCTGAGGGTGATGTCGCCGACCACTAGCGACAAGCCAGCAGCGCTGCTGGGTAGCCACTCGATGTCGCCGCCAACCTCGATGACATCGAGCAACATACGTTGCAGCGTGGATCCGATCGTGAACTCGCGCAGCGGCTCTGCTAGCTCGCCGTTGCGAATGCGCAGGCCGTCGGCGCCAGTCGAGAAATCGCCGCTGATCGTGTTGACTCCGGAGTGCAGCCCTGACACGCCCTGGATAAGCACGCCGTTGTCGATGTCAGCGATCAGGTCGGCTTGAGACCGCTCGCCAGGTATGAGCGACAGAGCAATGGTCCCAACGCCCGGTGTAGAGGAGAAGCCTCGAACAGCGTTTCCAGTGGAGGCCGTATTAAGCCGGCGGCCGGTGTAACTGTTGTGGACGAACTTGTCGAGTCGCCCCTGATCGATCAGCACATTGCGACGCGTAGCCAGGCCTTCACCGTCGGCCTCAGAGGCTGTAAAGGCCAGGGGATTGGTTGGATCGTCGACAAGCGTGATGGTGGCTGCAGCGACGTTGTCACCCAGACGGTCAGCGAAAAGTGATCGGCCTTTCAGCATGGCTTCGCCAGACAAGGTTGATCCAATGATTCCCAGGAACTGAGCCGTGACCATGGGATCGAGTACAACTGTCAGGCGTTCTGTCTGGGGCTTGATCGCACCGAGTAGGCGGGTCGAACGTTCAACCGCCGTCTGAGACGCGTACTCGAGGTCAAGCTTGTTGGGATCCCTGTCAACGGAGTAGCCAAAACCAACTTGGGTGTCTTCACCGCCGCCAGCAATGACAGCGGCGGTGATATAGCAACCGCTGTCTTGTCCGCCGATGCGAATGCCCTTGGTGGTGACCACGGCTGCATGGCCGACGCTGTCGGCGAAGTCGACGGACTCGACCAGCATGACCCGAGGGTCGCGGTCCTTGGTCATGGCTTCGAGTTCGAGGGCCAACGCGATTTTGGCATCAGTGGCGAAATTATTTACCGACTCGTCATATAGGACAAGTTCGGCCATTTCGACGCCATCGGGTTCGGCCAAATCGAGATTGGGGTCGATAGAACCGAACGTGGCGTTGTCTCGGGCTTCGCCGAGCGTGGCGTCGATGACATCAGGGTCAAGCGATCCAGCCCAGGCGAAACCCTGGCGCTGATCGTTGATAACTCGGATGCCGATGCCTTGGGAGGTAGCAGAGGTGAACGATTCGACACCGCCGTCAAATACCCGTACTTCGGTCTCGATCTCGTTAACAACAATAGCTTCGATTTGTTCACCAGGTTTGGCGCTGGCAACGACGCGGTCGCCGAGGGCGAGGAGATCATCAAGCATGCTGGTCTGGCCTACGCTGCCGTGCCGCCGACAGTCAACGCTCGTACTCGCAGCGTTGGGGTGCCGTCGCCGACGGGAACACCCTGACCATCTTTGCCACAGGTGCCTGGGCTGCCCATTTCGAAGTCGTTACCAAGCGCATCAATGCTGGTCAGGACCTCGGGGCCATTACCGATCAGGTTCCCTTCACGAATGGGCTCGGTGATCTCACCGTTCTCGATCAGATACGCCTCGGTCATCCCGAAGACAAAATCGCCGTTCACGGTATTGACCTGACCGCCGCCAAGCTGGGCTACGAAAATACCCGAGTCGGTGTCGGCGATGATGTCGCCTGGGTCGGTGTCGCCATTGGCGATGTAGGTGTTGGTCATACGGACCATCGGCAGGTGCATATAGCTCTGACGGCGACCGTTGCCGCTGCTGGAGCGACCTTCGGCGCGAGCTCGTAGCTCGTCCCACATGAAGTCGATGAGCACGCCATCTTCGATCAGAACATTTCGCTGGGCAGGTCGGCCTTCGTCGTCGACTGCGAAGGCGCCCCATTCGTGGGCCATTGTGCCGTCGTCGATCAAGGTAACCATCGGGCTGGCAACCAGTTCACCGACACGCCCAGCAAACACAGTGGATTGTTTGGCGACATGGTCAGCTTCGAGGCCATGACCGCATGCTTCGTGGAACAGAACGCCACCACCGCCTTTACCGATCACCGTGGTGACGGCGCCAGATGGCGCAGGCCGCGCCAGTAGCTTGGTGACTGCACGTTGGGCTGCCTTTCGGGCAAGTTCGGTGACGTCGTATTGGTCGAACAGTTCGAAGCCCATGGTGTGGCCGATCGATTCGCGACCGGTTTGCATGCCGGCGTCGCCGTTAGCGACACACGAGACGGAGAAGCGGGTCTTGACCTGGTCGTCACCGGTAAGCAACCCGTCGCTGTTTGCGATCTGGATGCGACGGCGTACGTCGCCATAACCGACCGATACCTGAGAGATGGCACCGCCGATGCCGCGCGCAGCGTCGTTCGCCAAGTTCAGCAATTCGACCTTGCGTTGCTTCGCTACGGTGTCTGGGTAGACCGAGATCGGGCTTGGTGACGCGACGGTCTGCGTCGATAGGTCGACCGTCGTGACCCCGCCAGTGCCGTCACGCGCCGCGTCTGCAGCGGCTTTGGCCGCGGCCAACAGGCCCGATTCGGTCAGATCTGCAGTGTGCGCGAAGCCAGTCGAATCACCCACTAAAACTCGGATACCTGCACCGCGGCTCCGGCCGGAGGTCAGCTCCTCGATGCGGTCATCGTCGAGCAACGCGCCAGAAGACTGGCGATCCTCGACGAAAATTTCGGCAAACTCGCCACCTCGCCTGGTGGCGGTAGTGAGAGTTTTTTCCAGCAATGCCTGATCGATCACGATCCTCCTCGGCTGTTGTGAACAACAGCGAACGCAGCGGCGCGGCCAAGGTGGTCGTTGAGCGGCTAGGTATGCCGTATCGTACCCAGGTGCACATCGAACCGGGGGCACAGGCCCGCGAGCAACGAATCGTCAACGATTCCGACACTGCCTGCAGCGTCGGAACAGGAGATGTCGCGGTTTTGGCGACCTCGCAACTCTTCGTATGGTGCGAACAAGCGAGTTTTGAGGTTCTGGCTCGTTATGTCCCTGAAGGTTTCACATCGGTAGCGATGCGCGTCCAGATCGATCACATCCGGGCCGCTTCTCCTGGCTGCACCGTCACGACTATTGCGACCCTCGAACGTGTCGAGGGTCGTCGCTACGTATTTGTTGTGTCCGCGATCGATGATCAGAACCAAGAGTTGGCCAGGGGTCGTGTGGTACGCGTCCTCGTTGAAGTTCAGCCGTTCCTCGCTAAGGCCTGCGGGTCCCTGCAATAGGGCTGAGGCTGTGATGACGACGAAGTCTGCTCTGATACTGCTGCTACGCCTAGGTGTTAGCGCTGGTTTACTTATTTTTCTTTTTGTTTGGGTCGATGTCGATTTTGGCACTTTGTGGCCCGACGATGGCACGGCCGTTGCCTGGCTAGGTGCCGCACTCGGCTGCGTGGTCGGCTCTGTCGTGCTTGCAGCACTGCGCTGGAAACAAGTGTGCCAAGCACTCAACCTGCAGGTCTCGACCTGGCGGCTTATCTGGCACAACTTTGCGGGACAGTTCGTGTCGAGCTTTTTGCCGACCACCGTTGGAGGCGATGTGGTGCGGGTATCGCGACTGGGTAAGGACACCGGCGACAGACCAACCAGCTTCACCACCGTGATCTTCGAGCGGCTCAGCGGCTGGATGGTGCTTCCTGCATCGATCTTTCTGGGGCTGGCGCTCGATTCAAACCTCCGTTCGCTCGGAGCAGCTACACGAGGTGCCTTCATTGCTGCGGTAATGACGCTGGTGGTCTTGTTGGTCATCATTATCGCTGCAGGTAATGACTACAGCGGTCGCTTGCTGGCACGGTACGAAAGCTCGCTTGCCTGGGTCCATGCAATCCATGAGGGCCTTGATGTGTTGCGCAACAAGCCCCGTGAAGTCGGCCGGATTCTGGCCAGCGGGGCTGTCTATCAGGGCGTGCTCGTGCTCGGGTTCTGGTGTGCAGCTCATTCTATTGGAATCGAAGGGTTCGGCTTTCGTGTCGCGCTTGCGTTCGTGCCTGCTGTGCTGATTGTGCAGGTGTTGCCGCTAGGTATTGGTGGTTTAGGTGTGCGCGAAGGTGCGCTGGCCTTATTTCTTGGCGAGCTTGGGGTGCCCCGCGAAGAGGCAGTAGCGCTGGGGTTAACGATCTATGCGTTGACGATTATTACGTCGCTCATTGGTTTGCCCTCGCTGGTGTTTAACACGGCGTCGTCTGATGAGAATCCTGTCGAGGCGACAGCGGAGCTAACTTGAGCCTCACTGGCTCCGCCGCTCACCGCAAGGAAGCAGGCCTGCGGTTCTGGGTTGAAGCGTTTCTTGTCGTTGGCGTCTACGTCGGCTATTCGATGGTCAGAAACCTGTTCGGGTCCGTAGCGGTCACCCCCGGGCTTGCTGCGAACAATGCCGATCGAATCATCAGCATCGAAAAAGCCATGGGTCTCTTCCTCGAGGCCGACCTTCAGAAAGCGTTTATCGACGCAACGATCTTCATCCAGTTCTGGAACTTGTTCTATGGGGTCTTTCATTTCTTGGTTACGTTCGGAGCGTTGGTCTGGCTCTATCTGCGCTTCCCTGGTGACTACCGGTTCTGGCGAAGAGCGGGTCTAATCGGCACCGCGTCCGCAGTAGCGGGGTTCGCCGCGTTCCCACTAATGCCACCTCGGCTGCTCGGTGACTGCGGCAAATACGGCGCGTGTCGCCCTGGGGAACCGTTTGTCGACACCGTGATTGAAATCGGTGGCATCTGGTCGTTCGAGTCGGCAGGGCTCGAGACGATCTCGAATCAGTACGCAGCGATGCCGAGCCTGCATATTGCTTGGGCGCTTTGGTGTGCACTGATTCTGGTCCCACGACTGAGGTCAGTTCCGGCCCGGCTGCTTGCAGCCTCGTATCCGCTGCTGACGCTGTTTGCAATTGTTGTCACTGCGAACCACTACTGGATCGACGGCGTAGGCGGCATTGCCGTGATGGGCTTCGGCTATGGGGCAAGCCGGCTCTATGAACGGGTGACGACCACAACAGGTGTCACACCAAATCCCATGGCTTTCGACTCGGGCGCGGACGATTTCGGGACTAGCGTAGGCATCGGTGTTACTTAGTCAGATCACCCAACCCTCCGACCTGCGCCGGTTGTCTCTGTCGCAACTCGACGAGCTATGTCAAGAACTGCGCGACACAATCGTGGGGGCCGTAGCGGCGCGGGGTGGGCACCTGGGCTCGAACCTGGGGATTGTTGAACTCACCGTTGCGCTGCATCGAGTATTCGATTCGCCACACGACGTGTTGCTGTTCGACACCGGGCACCAGGCGTACGTCCACAAAATGTTGACTGGCCGTGTCGAGGACTTCGAGTCATTGCGTCAGATCGGTGGATTGTCTGGGTACCCATCACAGGCTGAGAGCGAGCACGACTGGATCGAGAACAGTCACGCTTCTACCGCTATGAGCTATGCGCACGGGATCGCTACAGCGTTCGCGCACACCCCCCAAAGCACCCGAAAAGTCGTCGCCGTTATTGGTGATGGTTCGATGACGGGTGGCATGGCCTTCGAGGGTTTGAACAACCTTGGCCACGCTGGCAGCGATGTAACCATCGTGTTGAACGACAACGGACGCTCGTATGCGCCGACTGTTTCGAAACTTGGTGAGAGCTTGGCTCGATTGCGAATCAACCCTAAGTTCGTGCGTCAGCAAAACCGTCTCGAACGCCTGATAAGTGACGTGCCGGTCGTCGGGCGCGAAGTCGAGCGGGCTATGGATGCAGCGAAAGCTGCTGTTCGCGAAATGTGGGAGCCGACCTCGTTCTTCGAGAATCTAGGCGTGCGATACACAGGCCCATTCGACGGCCACGACATTTCAGGGCTGGAACAAGCGTTGAGCAACGCAGCCAAGATTGCCGGACCGGTCATGGTGCATGTCGTCACCCAGAAAGGGCGGGGTTATGCACCTGCGGAGAACGATGCGGTTAAGCGCATGCACGACACCGGACCGTTCAAAAATGCAGAGGTATCTGACGAGGGATCTATAGGGTCGCCTGCACCAATGCCGTTGTCGGCTGTACCGCCACGCGGCAAGTACACCGATGCATTCGCTGAGGCCTTGGTTGCGGCCGGCGAACGGATTCCTGAGCTCGTTGCTCTGACCGCAGCGATGCCAGACAGCACGGGGTTGCTTCCCTTTGCCGAACGCTTTCCCGACCGCGTGTTCGATGTTGGCATCGCCGAACAGCACGCCGTAACGTCGGCTGCAGGGATGGCCATGGGTGGGTTGCGCCCAGTTGTTGCCATCTACAGCAGTTTCTTGACACGAGCAATGGACCAGATCTTGCTCGACGTTGGTCTGCACGAGCTTCCCGTGGTGTTCTGCGTCGACCGCGCCGGCGTGACCGGCCCCGACGGCGCTTCGGCCCACGGTGTCATCGACATGGTCTTATTGACCAAGGTCCCTGGCATGACGGTGCTGGCGCCGTCGTCGTATCAAGAAGTCCAGGTCATGCTCGATGATGCGCTCGACCTGGCCAAAGGGCCCGTTGCTATCCGTTGGCCACGCACAAGCGCACGGTTGGTTAGCGAACACGAAGTTGGCACTGGTTTTGCTGCTCGCAAGATCATCTCCGGCGGAGACGTATGCATTCTGGCTGTCGGAAAGATGGTCGAGGCCGCCGAGGCTGCGGTTGCCGAGCTCGTTGATAGCGGTGTGTCAGCGACTCTCTATGACGTTCGCTGTATCAAGCCGCTTGACCAGGACATGATGGCTGATGCCGCAACCCACCGTCTGGTGATCACAATCGAAGATGGTCTGGCCGCAGGTGGTGTCGGTTCAATGATCGCCATGCAACTTGCCGACGCCGAAACGCCACCCCGAGTGCGGGTTATGGGCTTGCCGGATACTTATTTGCCGCACGGCGACCCCGACGAGTTGCTCGGCCAGGTCGGCCTCGATACCGCTGGCATTGTCGCCCAGGTTCAACGCCACTGCTAGGCAGTTCGCCTCGTGCAGTGCACAATAGGTTCAGCGCTACGCTCGGGGGCAACCGGGGATGTAGCTCAGTTGGCTAGAGCACTTCGTTCGCAACGAAGGGGTCGGCGGTTCGATTCCGCTCATCTCCACAACTCCCCTGCTCAGCGGCGGTGACGATTAGCCGCTTCCGTTCAGGTACGTCGGTGGATCGGTTTCGGGCTCTGTGGTTTTCTCTGCGTGCTCAGATGGTGGATGGGATGCAGGTCGGCGCCAGCGAATAGGGTCAGTCAGATGAGCGCTCTTGACGATCCAGTGGTGGTGTTTCTGCCAGACAACGTGGAGCGGGTCGTCACGCCGTTCCTTGCTCAGATTGCAAGGCAAGCTGAGCAAGCCGATACGAGTCGCAGTATCGATCCCAAATTGATCGCTGCCCTTAAGGCAAGTGACGTCATGAAACTGGCCGCAACCAGCAACATCGGCGGGGTCGATGCCTCAATTTTGCAGATCGGTCGTGAGCTCGAGGCAATTGCAGCGAACTGCGCAAGTACCGCCTGGACGATGTGGAATCACCTAGCGGTTTTCCATCTGTTTGTCGGTTGTCTTGGTCCAGGTCAGAACGAGCTGATCTCTGGCATCGTCGATCGAGGTGAGTGGGTCTGTTTCGGCGCAGGAGCAGGATCAGGTATCACGGGCGTAATCGAAGGCGATACGGTTCGACTCAACGGCAGCGGAGCGTTCAGTTCTGGCAGCCGATACGCCGACTGGGGAGGTGCCGCGTTCGTCATTGTTGACGACGACGGCAAACGACTCGAGCCACTCGACATTCGCTTCACCGTCGTTCCTATCGACACCCACGGCGTGAAGATCGATCCAACCTGGGATGGAAGTGGCGTGCGAGCGTCGGCCACCGATGACATCTTCTACACCGACGTCTCGGTGCCCCTAGATCGCTGTGTGCAGTGGTACGGAGCGAACCGAGCGGCTGCGCTGCGGGAGGTTGCCGTGGTCGATAATCGTTACCGCGAAGACTGGGTGGGCCTGTCCGACATCTGGCTCGGTTGGATGGGTATCGGTCTCGTTCGCGCTGCGCTCAGCGAAGCAACAGCCGAAATTCGTGAACGCAGGTCGATCATGGGAAAGAAGATGGTCACCAGGCCAACGGTCCAGGTGAACCTGGGGCGTGCCGCAGCGTTGGTCGGGGCTGCTGCGGCGACCATGGAGACAGCGTGCCGCCAGGTCGACGAACGGATCGAGGTTCAACAAGTGCCGGGCGAAGCTGACTATCTGCGCCAGATGGCGCTGGCGACATCGGGGATGAACCAGCTCGACGAGGCTATGCAGCTCTTGATGCGCTGCCAAGGCGGCAACGGCTTACGCGAGAGTCGTTCGTTCCAGCGAAGGTGGCGTGACTTCCAGGCGATGCCGCTGCACATCAATGTGCACCAAGATCGTGTGCATCACCAGCTTGGTCGTTTCGTGCTCGGCGAAGACCTCGAAGCCTTTTGATGATGGCTGTCTAGCCCACCCCAGAATTATCGATGGACTGGTTAGTCGGTGGACTGGCTAATAGGGCGAGTCTGTCCCTCTGGCGTTGAGCCCAGATGAGATCGAGCGGTACGCACCAGGTGGCGTTGTCGCACCGCTAGGCCGGTTGCACCCCGGTGAAATTGCTGACATATTGTCGAGCCTTAACGTTCACGTCGCGACAAGTACCACGACGGTCGGTACTAGCCGATCAGGCCGTTTGCTACGGTCACCGCATGGATCGCAATTGACTCGGCTGATGAGGGCAACGGTTGCCTGCGCATGATCCCTGCGTCGTACCACAATCGCTGGTTCTTGAAACCGGCCAGTTTTTGTTGTCCGGCGTTTACACGATTCATAGCGAGCCGCAGCGATGCCAGCGAGAAGAACGACATCACAGAGTTGCTAACTACGACGCAGTGGCTGGTGCCAGAAAGCCGACTGGCGGTTTCGAGAATGCCCCAAGGGGCCGCAGAGAACCGTTGAATGAGCACTATAAATAGCCGGGTAGGGCACGAGTAGCCTGAGTCGGTGGATTCAATCGGCAACACTTCCCAAGATCCGGCCGACAAGCCTCGGTCTGGTTGGGGCGGTCCTGTGATAGTGCCATCGTCGCTGGAGGCGATCAACGATGCCGCAAAAACCATTGCTGGGGTTGCTCGGAAAACGCCGTTGGTTCCGTTGCGTTCCTATGGACTCGCCGACGAGTCCCTTGGAATTCACCTGAAACTTGAAACCCTGCAAGATGTCGCCTCGTTCAAGATCCGTGGTGCCTACAACTGGCTCTCGCACCTGACGCCTGCCGAGCGAGCAGTGGGCCTGAACACTCACAGCGCAGGTAACACGGCACAGGCGCTGGGGTACGCAGCACAGCGTTTCGGGTGCGAAGCACAGACCCTTGTGCCGGATCGCACGCCCGAGGGAAAGCTTGAGGCCATTAGGAAGTACGGGGTAAAAACGGTAGCGATACCGATGGACGAACTCTTGGACTTCATTTTTTCTGCGGGATGGACCGAAGAACCGCAGTCGTACCTGAATCCTTGGGGTGACCCCATGATGATCGCTGGAAACGCCACCGTCGCGCTGGAGATCCTCGAAGAGCGACCGGACCTGGCCTCGTTATTCGTGCCTGTCGGTGGCGGGGGACTGCTCGCCGGCGTTGGTTCCGCTGTTCGTGCGCTGAATTCCAGTTGCCGAGTCGTTGCTGTGCAGATCGAGTCATGCCAAGCGCTGTCGGGTGCACTCGCCCATGGGGGACCCGTGTGGGTCCCGATGGGAGACTCGCTCAGCGACATCTCGCTCCCGGTGATCGTGGACGAACTTTTCCCTCTCCTTTCGTCGGTTGTCGACGAGGTCATCACCGTCGCAGAAGAGGAACTGCGCGAAGCCGTGCGAATTCTCGCGGTTGAAAACAAGGTCGTCGCAGAGGGTGCTGGCGCCCTGGCCCTGGCTGGCGCCATGCAAGTCGATCAAGCCAGGCGTGGCGAGTCAGCCTGCATAATCAGCGGTGGAAGCCTAGATCCTGCAACTCTGGCAGACATCCTTAGACGTTAAAACTGGCCGGCTAGGCCTGTCCCCCCAAACGGGCATCTGTGAGGTGCTCGTGCGTTTATCATCGACGATGAAAGACTGGCGTAATCATGTCTGTGCACCTCGGAATACTGACCGGTATTTCGTACGTCTCTGGCCTCGATTATTACCGAGGTATCCATGAGCGGGTATTAGCGGGCAAAGCGGTTGGTCACCTGATGCCGCCTAATCCGCCACTCACGATGGTGTCGGTCGACTGCGATGAATACGCATTCCACCTGACGAACAGGGCGTTTGATCAGGTCGCGTCTTTCCTGCTCGCGGGAGTGGACAAGCTCGTCGCTGCTGGATGTGATCTCCTGGTTATAGCGTCGAATACAGGACACATCTGCGTGCCAGCGGTCGAGGTGGCACATCCAGATCTTCGCGTGCTGCACATCGCTGACTGCAGCGCTTACCAACTGAAACAACTCGGTATCGGCCAGGTTGGCCTTGTCGGCACACAACCAACGATGGAGGAGTCGTATCTGCACGATCGACTTGCGCTGCATGGAATCACCACGGTGATTCCAGACGAGGCTTCTGTACGCGAAGAGATCTACCGGATCATCTACGAAGAATTATCGCTCAACGAGTTCCGGCCCGAATCTCGGGCAACCGTTATTGGGGCGATTCGGGCACTTGGAGCGCAGGGCGTCGAAGCCTGCATTCTCGGATGCACCGAGATCGAGCTATTGGTTAAGCAGCAGGACGTGCCAGAACTTGTACTGCTCCCTTCGGCCGAGATCCACATTCAGTTCACTTCCGACATTCTTCTAGGCAGCCTCAGCGCCGAAGAGGTTCTTCCTCCAACACAGCTGTAGATACGGCCCGACTGGTTCGGGTTGGGTCGTTGTGTGCCAGAGTTCGGTATGGGGAACGACTGGTATAGCAATGACGATCTACGGGCGATCTTTGAGTCGGTCAAGAACTGGGGACGCTGGGGTCCCGAGGACGAGGCCGGCGCTCTGAACCTGATCACCGCCGAGCACATCGCTGCAGCTGCATCAGAAGTCACTGGTGGCGAGTCGGTCAGCTGCGCTCGTGAGCTTCCCGTAAAGCCCAACGTTGAGACGCCCTATCCGGCGATGCATCACATGGTTCGTGGTGGTGATGACTGTGTGATTCCGGGCCTGGGCATGGAATCGACCAGCGACTTTGTCGGCGTGCAGTTCCACGGTATGTCCACGAGCCATATCGATGCGCTGTGTCATGTATTGGTCGACGAGCAGATGTACAACGGTTTCGGTGCCGCCGAGGTCAAGAGCACCGGTGCTCGCCGAGGCAGCATCATGTGCGCAAAGGATGGCGTCGTAGGCAGGGGAGTACTTCTTGATATTCCTCGACTCCATGACGTTTCGCACCTTGAGCCAGGAACGCCGATCATGATTGCTGACCTGGAAGCGGCTGAGGCCGCACAACGAGTGACCGTCGGGGCTGGTGACATCTTGTTGGTCGGCACCGGACGCGATGCCCGTCGAGCGGAGACGGGACCGTGGCACCCTTTCGCCGAAGGCCTTGCTGGCTTGCACCCCGAATGCGTCCCGTGGCTGCACGAACGCGACGTGGCCGTGCTCGGTAGCGACGGGGTGAGCGATGTCTTGCCGGGCCAGCATCCGTCCGAGTGGGCGATGCCGATTCACCAATGCGTAATCGTGGCTATGGGCGTGCACCTGCTCGACAATCTGCGGCTCGATCGACTCGCTGATGCGTGCGTTCGACACGACCGGTGGTCATTCCTGTTAACGGTCGCCCCATTGCGCATCGCTGGAGGAACAGGCTCGCCGGTTAACCCGGTCGCGTTGTTCTAAACGGGTTCTAAAGTCATCGCTCTTGCCCCTAGACGAGATGGCTGCTTGTCACCAGGTCGTCGGAAACCGTTGTATGGGCAAACGACTAAAGGTTCGCAGCTTTAGTTCGGCGACGTCGGAGTCATGCATGCCAACGTGACTGGGGGGCCGTCACGAGCGAGGTAGAGCGACCTAGTTTTGCTTGTTTGGCACTGGTGAGGTAACTGTCGACGAGCGGTTCTGCGTTACTCATAAGGCCTTCAACGCACTGTGCTACTTCAACGCACTGTGCTACTTCAACGCACTGTGCTAATTGCCTAAAGCCGATTTGGATTGAGCGGAGTCCGCACTGCTTTATCGCCAGGGCCGGGCGTGCCCCGTGTCGCTGCGTTAGACGAGGTTGAAGGTCATCGCTGTAGCAGAAAGTGGCGGTAGTAGTGCCGTTGCATGGCCATCGGAAACTGACACGTCGCCGAATGGTTGAGATGTAACAACCTGTTGATCGTCGTAGGTATTCTCGGCCTTCGGGTCGTTGCCCGTGACGATCTCTGCATTTGCCATCACTCGAATCGTGCGGTCTGCAAGCACGACCGACACGGGGGCTACTTCGTCAAGGCTGCGGTTGGTGATGAAAATATGCAGCTGGTCGCCGTCGATGATTGCACTTGTGTCGATGAAATTGACCGTGCCGTAGCTAGGGCTCTCATAGGTGGGCCCAACGATCGACGGTTGCAATGAAACGCCCTCTCGTCGGGCTGCGTATTGGGCGAACACATGAAAGATGGATTGAATCAACAGATCGTCGCCGCGAGTCTGAACGGGTGCTATCACGTTGACGATCTGTGCGATATTGGCAATCTTTACGACGTCGGCATGGCGAATGAAACTGTTTAGGAAGCCGGCCACAACCAGGGCGTCTTCCAGGTTGTAGCGCTCTTCTATCAGGTGCGGAGCAACCTGCCCGGCCCCGTCCATATCCATGTTTTTGTACCAGACATTCCACTCATCAAAACACAGCAGTACTCGACGGCGGTGGCCGTGTTTGGCCTGGATGAACCGGCATAGAGCGTCGGCTGCTTCGATCTGGGCGTCGATGGCGTTGGTCACCGCCAAAAAATCTGCGGTGTCGTCGTTTGGGTTGCCGACGTAGCGATGCAGACTGATGTAGTGCGCCACGCCACCGAGCACTTCGAGCACCTGCCGGTCCCATTCCAGGTAGGTGTCGAGTTCGAGCATCGACGATCCTGAGGCGACCAACTCGATTCGACGATCAACATTTTTCATCATGCGTGCGGCTTGTAACGCTCGGGTCGCGTAGTCGCTAGCCGGGCCATGGCCGAGCTGCCACGGCCCATCCATTTCATTGCCTAAGCACCACAGGGGGACGCTGTGCGGTTCAACGTTGCCGTTGTAGGCTCGCATGTCCGCGTACTTGCTGCCAGTTGGTGAATTGCAGTACTCCACCCAGTTTCGTGCTTCTTCCGGCGTGCCGGTGCCAAGATTTACTGCCATCATCGGCGACCAGTTCATTTTGCGACACAACCCAATGAATTCGTCGGTCCCGAAGTCATTGGTCTCGATGCTGGACCACGCCAGTTCCCGAAGCGTTGGGCGGTCTGCCTTGTCGCCAACGCCATCTTCCCAGTGATATCCCGAGACAAAATTGCCGCCCGGATAGCGCATGATTGGCATCTTTAGCTGGTCCAGCGCCTCAAGGACATCGGTACGCAGTCCTGCTTCGTCGGCGTGAACCGATGTGGGTTCATACACCCCCTCATAAACGCACCGGCCCATGTGTTCGAGGAACCCGCCAAAGATTCGTGGATCGACGGGCCCCGCATCGAATCCGGTGTGCAGAGTGATCGAGGTAAGTTCCATCAGGAGAGTGTTGCCTGCACTCGCTGCGCCCCCAAATTGCTCTACGAACGCTTGACTTGCATGGTCAGGTGTAACGCCTGAATGGCCTGACCATGAGAGCGATAGACGTGATGTAGCTCGAGAACCGTGCAGAGCGGGCACACAAAGGTGGGTTTGGGGTCACCTGGAACGTTGTTGCAGCCGACGGAGAAGTTACATTCACAATCTGCTGATTAAGTGCTGAAAGAATGCTGATGATGAGCGCGAACGTGGTCCACAACCAGAACGAAGAGTACGACGTCTACATCGGACGCGAGGTACCAGAATTTAATTTGGTTGGCAGCAAGTGGGGCAACCCGTTTGTTCTCACCGACGACAGCGACGCCGAACGGCGTCGTTCGATCGCTAGCTATCGCGAATGGATCGTGACACAGGCCGAACTCATGAGTTCGCTCGAAGAGTTGCGTGGCAAACGCCTGGCTTGTTGGTGCGCTCCACTTGCTTGCCACGGTGATGTGCTCGTCGAGTTACTCGATGCTGCAGGCTGAGATCTGTTAATCCCAAGTTCCGAACTGGAAGGCGGCGCTGGGTAGAGCGTGCCAGGCGTCAACGACATCATTCGAGCCGGTGATATCGATTGGTCCGTGCGGGCGTCCCCACAATGCCAGGAGCAGGTCTATCGGCGCGCCCTGAAGCGTTGCCGCCGGGCTGGCCGTCGACCCAGGAGCGCGGACCGATGCCGTATGGATCACATGATTGTCTTCGCGTGTCACGACATCGATAGGTGCTAGATCTGGACTTGCAACTCGCGCCATTGCAGGTAAGAAGTAACGGCAGGCGTAGTCGATCGCGTCGCTGGCATCCTCGTGTGACATGGAGTGCGGCGTGTTGAGCGCTTGCTCGATGTCGAGTCGATGCACCGCCAGTTCCGACGCTGCATGCCAACCCCAGAGTCCAACAGTGCCGGAGCCCCCGGTCATCGAGAAGTAGCACGGTCGCTCCGGATCGGTATCGAGCGCGTCGATTGCCGCTAATGCCCATGAGGCAAGTACATCGGGCGAGTGGCCAGATCCGCGCGCTTCAGCGTCGGCGTATCCTCGAGTGCGGGAATCAGGATCGTCAGGTGTTGCCTCGATCATGGCGTGCCATGCAACGCCTACCCGGCCCACGTGAACAGCAGCGTTGTACACCGTCCAGCCTGGGCAGTGGGGCACCGTGACGGCCATGTCCTTGGCATTACGTGAACAGATGTAGCTGATAGCGGCTCGGGCCGCCTCGAGTCGGTGCGCATGAGAAGCCATCGTGAACGTTAACACTCGGAAGGTCCGTGGTCAGGCCCCACAGGTTTGGCCGACAAAGCGCGGAATGGCCGATCTGAGAGTATCTATCGGCTAAACCTCTCGGTTTTGCTCGTCGGTAAGAGACAACTCCAGGCGCTACAACTATGAACAGGTCGACGACGTTGTCCCTGGCTGCGACAAGAACCTTGTGGTCGTGAAGCCGTAGATCCATCGCCCACGTCTATCAGTTTGTGCTGGTCGGCGCAGGCCTAGTCGTTGTACATCAGGTACGCCGACAAGAGCGCAAACAGAGCGAAACCACCGATGATGACGACCTGCGTACCTACGCCGCCGGGGTCGACGCAACCGTCGTTTTGTTCGGCCATGCAAGCCTGCTGCAGGTCGCGTGAACTCCAGCCGAGGCCTGCGACTATGAGTGCCATGACGGCCGCGGCCCGGATCCACTTCTTCTGGCTAAAGCGACGTCTCGCAATCGCAGCGACTCGTTGCAGGGGAAGTGTGCACGACCACATGACCAGAAAGAAGATCACGAACTCGATGATGAATCTGAACAAAAAAGCCCTCCGCCAATCGCCAGCGATCAGTGTAAGCAACGGTTGGTTCCGAGCGAGAAGCATTGCGGATACATCACTGCTGTGGGTCTGCGGTCGTGTCTCGGCTGGGCCACCCAGTATGCAGCCGTTGTAGCTCGCTGATGATCAGTTTTCAATAGCGCTCAGGTCCTACGCAGCGCCGGACATGGAACACATGCGGGCTGTTCTAGAGGTGAGACACGATCGAGTTTGCGATGGGAATGAGATCACCCCCACTCGGGCGGGATGGGTTACTTGCTAGCGACGTTGAATAGGCAGTGATCGACATGGGCCAGCTTGTTGTTCGTTAAGCCAGCTGCACCGTCACGGAACTCTCGTTCCGCTTCCATGACTGCGCCGACCCGCCTTGTTGCTGCCAGCGTCAACAGGCACTCGCACACAACTTTGTGAAGGGGCGAATAGTGGTGGTTGTGAAAATCTCAGAACCAGGTACCGGCTGGCTGGTCATATCGGCGAGCGAAGGCGCCTAGGTCCGGAACCGGGGGCGAAACAGTTCGCTGTCGAGCGTGGGGTCATTCCAACCAATCGAGGAAGCGAGCGTTGCTGCTAGGCGACCCAACTCGTCGCTGGACTTTGCACCAGCGCCGCTTGCCCCCACGGCAACAATGACCCGGTCATCGACAAACCCGATGAATGGCAGCTCGGCTTCGGTGTTGGTCACGACACATGGCTTGTGGTCCCATGAGGTAATCGAGGCGTCGGGTAGTAGCGAGCGAACTGTTTCTTTCAACGCGATCGTTTCGGCTTCAGAACCTCCGCCTTGAAACCATGCGGCGATGTCTGCGTCGCTTTCGGCAGTGATCAGGGGCAGCGAGTTGCCACCTATCTTCAACATGGTGCGACCGTTGGGAAACAGCACAGGTGGCACCCAATAGATCCCATCCAGGTCAGGATGTTCGGGAGCATCGTCAATGAAGCACGGGATCTCGCGACCGGGGCCGAGTTCGGCCAAAACAATTGTGCGCAATCGGCGCTGAATCGCCAGGTCGGCACCCACGAGCGAGCCTCCATAGGCGCCCGTTGCCAAGATGACCTGGTCAGCGGTTACCGCGCTTGAACATTCGATAGTCAGGCCGTCGCGTCGAGAGCGCACCGCTATGGCAGGGGACTCGATGGTTTGTGCGCCAGCTCGCACGGCGAGAAGAATTTGGGCTGCCACCATCTGGCGAGGGTTGATCACACCAGCGGGCGCTTCCTCGTAAAACGTCGCACCAGGATGGTTATCGCTTATGGCGATACCCGTCGTCTCTCGCAACCATGTGGGGTCGACTTGACGAGCTTTACCTCCGCGGGCGATCGCATTGTCGATCGAAGCATGCGTATCTGTAGAGGCCTGTGCCAGGCCGCGAGCATCGTGAAACTCAATGCCTGACCTGGCTGCGATATCGGGGTAACGCTCAATCGAGCGAGCGGCAAGCTCAGCCCAGACCGGACTGGCGGAGCTGATACGAGTGATACGACCCTGGTCATAGTGGCTCGCGAACGGCCCAGTTGAGGTTGCGTAGTCAGCTGGCTCGCCCGCTCCGATCAAGACGACATGCACACCGGCCTCGGCTAAATGGCGAGCGGCTGCGGCGCCGATCATTCCTCGCCCGATCACGGCGACCTGATAGTCATTCGACATGGCAAATGGGTCCTGTCAGGTCGGCGAGCGAAGCGTGACGGTAAACCGTCGCTGTGCCATAACGATTCGCGACGGTGCCGTCGAGCCTGGCGCTAAGCGGTTCCACAACCTGTGCCGACGCAGCGTTGGGCAAGGCGACCACGCGCACCGCTGTTTGCCAGTCGCAGCGCTGGTAGGCAGCGGTCAGCGCTCGGTGGGCCGCCTTGGTTTGTAACACCGGAATCTGCAACGCTAAGCCCTAGCTCACGATTGGGTTTTTGAACGTATCCAGATAAGTGATCTCGGAAACCGGTGGGCGCTTGGCGGCCTTGAAGTCCGTACCCATGGTGTAGGCGACTGGCAGCAGCCCAGCCTGGCTCATATGATCAGGGATACCGAGTAGTTCGGCGGCCTCGGCCTCGGCCGCAAGGTGCAAGGTGGTGTAGCAGCTACCTAGCCCGCGGCTGCGTAACGCCAGCTGGAAGCTCCACATAGCGGGGATGATCGAACCGAACAGGCCAGCGGCTGAGTTGGTTGTGCCATCTTCGAGACGACCAACGATCATCGGGATCACCATGACGGGAACCTGTCCTAGCTTCTCAGCCAAGAAATTTGCAGAGTCCAGAACGCGACCGGTTTGGCTGCCGCTTTCTGCATCGCGGGCAGCTGCTGCCAGATAGTCGCCGCCGACGCGTCGGTAAATATCGGCCAGAGCTTCCTTCTTTTCTGCGTCTCGAATAACCAACCAGCGCCAACCCTGGCGGTTCGATCCGGTTGGGGCTTGCACCGCAAGCTGCAAGCACTCGAGGAGCACCTCGTCGGGGACTTCGCGATCGAAGTCAAGTCGTTTGCGGACCGCACGGGTGGTTGAGAGCAGCGCGTCGGTCTGAGCTAAGTCGAATTCCATGTGGCAACTGTGGCCTGCAGGCCCGGCCGGCGCAAACCCGGCCTTGTTCGAATCTCGTCAGGAGGCGGCCGGCGGCGTCGGAACCCGGTACTGCTGCAGGTGCCGACTCATCCCCACTAGCGACTGGACCGGAGTCGATTCGAGTGTGCTTCTGCAATGGGGCGTGATCGTAATTGGTCACAGAACCTGTTTACCGGCGGTGTCCGCCCCGCAACTGTCTCAAGAACGAGCACCGAGCCTGCCTAGACGGGCCCGGTCAGGCCCAATACGAATAGTTTGAAATCATCGCGCTATGGCACGGCCTTGTCATGGTCGGCGTCGAGAAGGCGCTTGACAATAACGAGTCGATGCTGACCTGATTCGTTCTTGGGAGTCGCCCACATCGCTATCGGTGCCGACCAAGAGTGAACTGGTTCCGTGTATGCCAGCACCGCCGGCTGCCAGCACAGCCCGTTAGAACCGCCGACAAGGGACTGAGGCCGGTCTAGCTGCGGTGTCTAGACAAGGACCAAGGCGAAGCCGCCCTCAGCGCCAGCCGAGATTGTGCGGTGAATTGGCACACCAAACAAGTCCATCTCAGGATTCTTAATTACTCAAAGCGAGGCCAGTCTGGCGAAGACCCGGACTGGACGGTCCGAACGCGAATGCAAGTCGTTACTCCATGCTGGAGCGGTCCCACCACCACCGACCTGCACTGCGCTATGTGGGCTGAGCTCGAGTCGTCGATGGGGTGAACGTGCAGTTGACTTAGATGCTGGCCGCCGGGGCGAGACCCAGCAGTTCCGATATTTCGGCGATGCGATCCTCGAGTTCTTCGCCGTGTTCGGTGAGTGACAGGCTGGTGCGGCGACGGAGGAAATCTTCGACACGAGCGACCATCTCGTGTTCGCCGATCTCGACGATCTCGGCCTTCATATAGCGCGGGTCGTCCCAAAGGATCTCGGCTAGTGCCGGGTTAGCAATGACCCGGTCGAGCACGAAATTAGCGCGGCGACCGTAGCGACGCCACAGCGTCTCTGCGTTGTCGTCGTCGACATGATTGTTCGCGTTGACCCGAGCCTGGAAGCGAGCGAAGTCCGCTGTTGGAGGCTCGCCAAACCAGGAATCGTCGAGCTCGTTTGAGGTAATGCCAAGTTGAGTAATGGCTTCGAGTACTTCTTCGCCGACGTTCAGGCAGTCGGTGAGCTTGCCACCGAAGATTGACACGACGCCTCGATTTCGATCGATTTCGATCTCGTGTTTACGGGAGAGTTGCAGCCAGTCGCTCTCCTCATGGTTGCCGGATGCGTCGACAACGAGCGGACGTACGCCACAGCGTTCGGCGATGACGTCGTTGGTAGTGAGAGGGACGTCGAGGTCGAGGCGCCCATTGATCTGGCGCAGGAGGAACTCTCGGTCCTCGTCGGTGACTTCGGTGGTGGGTTCATCGACCCGAGAATCAGTGGTGCCGATCACAGACCGGTCGCCCATGGGAATCACGTAGTACAGCCGCTCGTCTTCGTCGAAGAATGCAAAGACCCGTTCGCCGGAACCTATGCGAGGCACGATCAGATGGATTCCTTTGGAGTGAGCGATGCGATGTTCGGTTGTTACGCCGAGTTGCTCGTTCAAGACGTCGATCCATGGTCCGGTTGCGTTCACTATGGTGCGGGCACGCAATGTGCGGTTCGTGCCATCGATCATGTCGCGTAGCTGCAGCGTCCAGTAGTCGTCATCGAACTCGGCGTGAGCCAGTTCGGTGTAGTTGGCGGTGAGGGCACCTCGATCGAGTGCGCTTTTAATGAAGCCGAACGTGAAACGGGCGTCGTTGTCGGGCAGATAGGAATCGGAATAGATCAGCCCGCCCTTGGCCCGCGAAGTGTTGATGACAGGTTCGAGCGATTTTACGTTTGATCGCCGCAGAATTCGCGGGCGAGCGGTGGCGAAATTGCCGATGCCCCAATAGGCCATGGCGCCCATTCCTGCGAGCCACACCGGATACGGCGAGTCTTCGTCGAAAGTTGCCAAAAACTCGATGGGTTCGACCTGGCTGGGATAGGCATCAGTCAGGCGGTTGCGAGATTGGCACAATTCGCGGACGAGCTTGAACTCGTAGGACTGCATGTACTTGAAGCCGCCCCACACCAGATTCGAAGACTCTTGACTAGTCAAGGATGAGAAGTCTCCACGGTCGACAAGAGCTGTGTGTACACCAGCTGCGGACAAAGCTGCTGCGGTAACGGCACCGTTGATGCCGCCACCAATGATGGCGACGTCGACGGTTGCATTGTCGAGCGAGTCGAGGATACGAATTCTCTGGCCTGGCATTGTCAGACTGGGTTCCAGGTGTCGGTTGCAGGATCGTGGCGCAGGCGGCCACGGGCAGGGTCTTCAACGACCCAAGCGTTAAGTGCCTGGTCGAAAACAGGCTCAGGGTTGGTCGCCGCTGGCGCCTCATCGTCGCCCGAGTCAGTGACCGAGTCCTGAATCGGCTGCTGGATGTCGGCAGCGTTCGTGGCAACGGTCTCTTCGATGGGATCAGCGGCGGGAGGGACAGACACTCCTGCTGGTCCAATGCCCGATTGTGCTGATCCCTCTACAGCAGGCTCTACTGCGTCGTTTTTACGCTTCCACAGGAAGAGGCCGATCGCCGCAGCGAGTGCGGCCACGATGGCTACGATCAGCAGCGGGGTTGTCCTGCTTCCGCTGCCGCTGCCACCGTCTGAACCGGGTTCGGTCTGAGCGAAGATCCGAGCTTGAGGGTCGAGCAAATCGATGTCCCAGGTGAACTTGCCGTCGTCGCTGACCTCAGTCGCGTTGTTCTGACCTTCGACAGCACGGCCAGGAAGGTCGACGGTGATCGTGATGCTGGCGTCGGCAAATAGTTCGGCGAATATGTCTGGCGGGACGTCGCCCGCCAAAGAAGCCATGTCATCGGTGTTGACGTCGGAATCGAGGAACCAGTTATCGCCTTCCTTGTAGAGTCGGGTCGACGCATCAAAAAGCTCGGTGACATTTGCTGACTGGTCGGTCGATGCGGCCAAGTCGTATTGGATTCGGGTACCACAGAAGCCTTCCTCGTCGTACGGCGTGATGGTTGCGCCATCGGGAAGCTCATCGTTTGGGGAGAACTCGTAGTTGAATTCGTTGCAGAGTTCTGCGGTGTCGCCCAGTTGAGACTCGGGAATATCGAAGCCGCCGAGCACCCCGGTGAACGATTCTATGTTGAGCGCACTAAGGAAGTCGACGGAGCCAGATCCATCGTCTTCAATTTTTATTGAGGCCTCGAGTCGGATGCAGCTCGCCATGAGCCCCATGAGTAATAACAGACCGCCTGCTGTCTTAATCCAACGCACTGGGGTGTCCTCGCTGTGGCATAAATAGTACTTTTAAGCATAGGAGCAGATTGGTTGTCAAGGCGTGATGAAATTGGACCGTTTGTGGGCCGCTTTGTCGCCGAGGTGCGAGAGATCAACGTGAGGTCGGTCACACGCGATCCTGGCATATCGCCTGGCGGCACGGATCGGGCAGCCGCTCTCTCCTAAACACACCCCGGGGTCCAACTGCCCACGAAGAATTGCCTCTACCCTTCCCGACTGTGTCGAGAAGTGCCCGCCCGCTCCGTGTCATCAGCGCAACCGCCGCCCTTGCGGGGCTTGGCCTTCTGATTTGGTGGTTCACGGTCGGACAAGCCGCTGCGCCAGGCCCTGCTGCAATACCTGCTGCAATATCTGCAGGCACCGCCACGGTCGCTCCTGCGGATGCAGCACCATCAGAACGAACCCCAACAGGCACAGCCATCCCAACCCCAATTCCTAGCCCAACGCCGGTGCCCACGGCGCTCCCTTTCAGTGAGGCAGTCCGACTCGGCGACCTCTTTGAGGTGTTGTCCACGCCGCTCCCTGATTGCGGGCTACTGGGTAACGACAGCATCGTGGCGGGGACAGTCACGCTTACCTGCATCGAAGACTGGGCGACGGTTCCCGTCGTCGCTGCTGCGAGCGGACGGGTGGTGAACGTAGTTCGTGCACCGGTCGCTGGACTCGACAATGTTGGGCCGTCGGCGGTTTGGTCATGGGCTGAACAAGCCGAATTGGGCCCTCATGTGGTGGTCGACCACGGCCCACTCGGTGGTTCGGCAAATACGCAGACGGTCTATGCCAGATTGGCTACGATCGAAGATGGGATCTCTGTTGGTGCGTTGATTAGCGGTGGTGAGCCACTCGGGGCCGTTGCGGGTCCATCGGCGTCGCTGCAGTTCTCAGTTTGGACGAACAACGAGCGTCAGGATGGCGTTCGCGTTTTGGCTGACGGCCCGCCAGCTGAGGAACAACGTGCTGTGGCCCAAGCATTGGGAGACGTTATAGCGAGCCCAACAGACGAACGGTGTCCATTGGTGCTGAGTTCAGGGTCGCTTCCTGGAGCGCCCCGTACCTACCGCAACGGAACCCATCGAGGCATCGACTTCGGTTGCGGAACTGCAGACCGCTCTGGATATTCGATCGCCGATGGCACGGTGGTTTATCTGGTTAATGACTATGAGGACTCGTCGGTAGCTGAACGAGAGGCACTGCTGGAGCAAGCCAGCATCGCCGGCTTCACGCCACACTGGACGCTGGTCATGCTGTACGGCAATGTCGTGGTGATTGACCATGGTGAGATTCCTGGTGCTGGCCGCGTCGTGACCATTTCGGCTCACCTCGAAGAGATCGACCCGTCCATCTCGATCGGTGGCCGGGTCCTACGAGGGCAACGGCTTGGTGAACTCGGAAATCGAGGGACGAATGCTTCGGCCGAGGGCATTAGGGGAGCGTTAGACCCGTCGCTGCATCTGCACTGGGAGTTGTTCATCGACAACTGGTATCTCGGGTCAGGGCTTGACGCAGCTACAACCGTCGAGGTCATAGCAATGGCATTGTGCGGAGCAGCCGAGACCGCTGGTTGCCCAGCCTGAGCTGAGGCGTAACTGATTCGCGGTCCGACGCTCCTCATGATGATGTGCGGAGTGACGCCATTGACAGCGTGGCGGCCAATTACGATCGTGATATCAAAGCGATCGATTTGGGGATCCCAGGCCTGGCTGACACCGAGCGGATAGGCGCTGGCGGCAACGCCATCGTGTATCGCGCCCGACAGACGGACCTAGATCGCGATGTTGTCGTCAAGGTGTTGACGAACGTGGATGGCGAGACGACTCGGAGGCGCTTCGACCGTGAACGGCGAGCCATGGGCCGCCTTTCGCAAACGGCGGGTATCGCTCCGCTGTATGGAAGTGGGTTTACCGTAACGGGCCAGCCATATCTGCTGATGCCATTTTACGAGCAAGGCAGCCTGCAAGATGAGCTCGACGGACAGGGAGCGTTTAGTGCTGCCCGGGTCCGAGATATCGGCGTGACGGTTGCACAAGCGGTCCAGACTGCACACGAGAACGGCGTGCTACACCGAGACCTGAAGCCAGCCAACATTCTGTTGCGCGGCTCAGGGCAACCCGACGTGGCCGACTTCGGCATCGCCCATCTGACCGATGAGGCACTTGGGACCTCACAGGCGCTGACACTGACGCCGCTGTACACCGCTCCTGAAGTATTCGACGGTCTCGAGTCGGGCGCAGCGAGCGATGTCTATTCGGTCGGTGCCACACTATTTGCCCTGCTGAATGGTTACCCGGCCTATAGCGACCCCGGTGGCACAACACCGGTGTTGTCGCTGATGCGTCGAATCAACGAAGACCCGCTTCCTGAGCTACCAGCAACGGTCCCCAAGGACCTTGCCGTTGCGATCTCGCGGGCCATGAGTAAAGATCCACAAGAACGCCAGGCAACCGCTGGCCACCTGGCAGCAGAGTTGGTGGCAGCCAGCATGACCACGCCGGTGCAACGCTCTGCTCGACGTTCGCCTCTTCTGGTTGCGTCGCTCGTCGCGTTACTACTCGCCGTGGTGGGTGGCGTTGGTCTGGCATACGTGCTGGTTGGTCGCTCGGGCACGTCTACTGCGAATCGCCCAACGTCCACATCGGAGGCCGCAGGGACCGTCTCGGTTGTTGTTGAGACGTCCGAAGCAAGTGTGACACCAGGGTCTCAAACGGCCGTTACCCAATCCTTTGACCTTGTCACTGCTTCGGTTGCTGCGAAACAGGCACTTGTGCGGGTCGAGGCCTTTAGCTGCACCGGGGCCCAGGTTGCGACTGGCGTGATCTTGAACGGTGGCAACATCGTGACCCGCGAACGAATTCTTGCCAGCCCCTGGTGGATCGAGGTCAGCGCCGCAGGCCAGGTGGTACGAGCGATGGCGCAGGGGACGAATATCGCCGATGGGTTTGCGTCGATCCGGATTGAGGACCCGAGCGCGTTTGGCGCGTTGATGGGGGTTCGTCGTGTGGAGGAAGGAGATCAGGTAGCGATCGTTGGCATCGACGGCCGCCCTGCACTGGCCACAATTGTTTCGAACCCCGACGATGACAGCCTGCTACAGGCCCAAGTCGTCAATCCCGGAACGGGCAATGCAATCGAGTCGGTCGACATCATCGTGACCGGTACTGGTGATTTCGTTGGCGTCGCACGGGTGACCCCAGGCCAAATTGATGTGATCACGCCGGATCTGATGCGGGGCGATGACGAGAACATTGTTTTCCCGTCGTTCGCATGCCCGACGTCGCTACGTGACTTAGGACCTGGTGACGCCGAATCAGCGGTCTCGCCAGCTATTGCTGAGCTACTCACGATGCAGGAACTGCGCAATGCCTATGCAACCGAGCAATGGGAACTTGTTCGGCTTCTGGAACCTGATACGGCCTCGCTAAGCGACGCTAACTTCGTGAAAGACTGGCGGCCGTTGCGACAGGGCTATGTGTACCCCGTAGATCGTTCTGTCGACGGTGATCTGGCCCATTGGCGAATTGGACTCATCGGGCACGAGACATGGAACGGCAATGACCTGACCACGCTCTTTTGCGTTACGTGGACTGTCGACATGGTTTCAGGCGCTGTCTTCCAGACAAACGAAGACAATGCGATGGTCTATGGGTCTCAAGCTGGACAAGAGCAGAAGTCGGGCTTTGTGGATCCGTCTGAGCTGCGCGGCCTTATTGGCCAGAACTGTCGGCTCTAACGTAGATACTGCGACAGAAATTAGCTCTAAGAGCGCTCGAGCTCGGACGCAAGGGATTCCCATTGAGTGGACAGTTTGGCAGCTCGGTCCTTCGCCGCATCAAATTCTTTTGCCAATGACGTGACTCGATTTGCGTCGCCGTAGATCTCGGGGTCTGCCAGTTTCAGCTGTAACTGTGCAACCTTACGCTCAGCCTTCTCCCAGTCTTTTTCAGCCTGGCGAAGCTCTATCCGTAGCGCCTTGGTGTCCTGGTGGTGTCCGTTGCGCTGCTCGGCCTGGCCACGCTTCTCTTGCTTGCGGCCAGTACCGCTGCGGGCATCTGTCTTCTTGGAACTCTTCTTCGCCTTACCCGCCGTCGAGGTGCTCAACTTGGCGGCCATACTGTTCTCACCGGGCGCGAGCAGGCGTTCGTCGACGTCGTCGTGGACCGTGACCTTGCCGTCGCGAACTTCGACGAGTATTTCGGCGACGTTGCGAATGAGATGCCGGTCGTGAGTCACCAGAATGACCGTGCCGGGATACGCCTGAAGTGCGTCTTCGAGTAGATCGCATGACGGAAGGTCGAGATGGTTTGTTGGCTCATCGAGCACGAGCAGATTGACCGGGTGGACCATGGTCTTTGCCAGTGCCAACCGGGTCCGCTCACCACCGCTCAGATCGCCGATCTTGCGGTCGGCTGCCTCGCCACTGAAACCGAAGCTGCCCAAGATGGTGCGCGAGTTACGCATGCCCAAGTCGCCCATCGTGGCCTGGAGTTCCTCGAACGGTGATCGAGACTCGATAAGGACTTCGGTTTGGTGCTGAGCAAACGTGGCGATGTCAACGTTGTTGCCGATGGTCACGCTTCCAGCCATTGGTTCGAGTTCGCCGAGGATCATCTTGACGAGTGTCGTCTTACCCGCTCCGTTGGGACCAATAAATGCGACCTTGGTGCCGCGCTCCACGACGAGCTTGACATTGCTCACGATTGCTTGCCCGTCGTAGCCGGCAGTGACGTCATCGATCTCGACGACGATTCGTGATGAGCGTTGAGGTTCAGGAAAACCAAACTTGGCCTTGATGGCCTCTCGTGTCGGAACCTCGATCTTGTCGAGCTTCTCAAGCGTCTTGATCCGGCTCTGTACCTGGCGGGCCTTTGTGGCCTTGTAGCGAAAGCGCTCGACGAACTTCTCGACCTGTGCGACCTTGCGTTGCTGGTTAACTGCGGCCGCTTCGATCAGTGCGATTCGTTCTTCGCGAGCAACGACGAACTCAGCGAAGCCGCCGATGTATTCGTTAGTTGTGCCACCAGATAGTTCGACGACGCGTTCGGCAACAGCATCGATGAAGTCGCGATCGTGTGATACGAACAGCAACGCGGACGGCCAAGCGGCGAGCTGACGTTCGAGCCAGAAAACGCTATCGACATCTAGGTGGTTCGTTGGCTCATCCAGTATGAGGACGTCAGGCTTGGCAACGAGCAGGCGCGCCAGAGCGGCCCGCATGCGCCAACCACCAGAGAGTTCCCGAAGTGGTTTGTCTCCGTCGGTACCCTTGAAACCAAGACCGGCCAGCACCCGATGGGCATCGGCCTCGGCCGAGTAACCGCCCAACTGATCGAAATGGGCTTGTGCGTCGCTGTAAGCCTGAATCAGCTTGGGGTCCTCACCCGTCGATGATGTGAGTTTGGCCTCGAGGTCGGCCAAGCGGCTGCGAGCTGCTTGCATGTGTACATCGCCAGCCATAGCTTCTTCGAGCACGGTTCCCTGCGGGGCGTCAGCAAGGTCTTGGGGCAGATAACCGATCTGGAGATCACTTGGACGGTGGACTGCGCCTTCATCTGGCTCGACAGCGCCCATCAGCATGCCGATGAGAGTGGTTTTGCCGGCACCGTTGCCGCCAACGAGCGCGATCCGCCGCCCAGGCTTGAGTTCGAGCGTGACGTCTTTGAACAGCCGCCGCGCACCAAACGAGATTCCGAGATTCGACGCCGTAAGCACGGAGATGAGGCTATCGCTGCCCTGCGATCTGGCGGCTTAAGAAGGGTGCGGAAAACACATGCCACACGCATCGGTAATTTTAGAACGCAGTCGAGGGGCGAAATGGACCATCGAATTCGGACTATGGATAGCCGGGCAGGAAACGAAGGGACTGCTGAGTGATGCGAATGGTTTTTCAGCCGTGTCGTAAGCCGAAACGTTCAGCAACCATCGTGGTCGGTAGATGGGTATTTGCGTCAGGAATCGACGGAAAGACTGATGCATCGCAGACGTACAAATTCTGGTAGCCCTTCACCATAAAGTCTTCATCGACCACGGTTCCCATGGCACATGTACTCGTTGCATGTACGTAGTCGCCGCAGTGACCGAGCACCCATTCCCGGATTGAGGACGAATCGCTGAGCGTCTCGACGGTGGTTCCTTGGTTGTCGATGTAAACCTGCTCCGTGATTTCGTCGAACGCTGGGGTGTCGAGAAGGTCGATTGCTAGCTTGGCAGCAGCGACTAAACCGTCAACATCGTGCGGGTCCTCGAGCAGGGCAAAGTCGATCACGGGAGTCCCGGTGTGGCCGATACCGACGGACCCGGCGTGACCGGTTGGTGTCATGAGAGCTGCCATAAGCGAACCGAGCCCGGTTGCCTCGGGCCCAGGCCCAAGGTTGCTCATGGGGAGTAGCTGCATCAAGTCAGACCCGAGATAGGTGTGGAGTGCGGTGCCGATTGGTAGACGAGCGGCGTCGTGGTGAGCGTGCTCCCGTAGGCCAAGCGTGAACGCCACTGAGGGGTGGTCCTGCAGCCCAGAGCCAACGAAGGGCGTGTCAACGCCAGAACGAAGTAGCACGACGGGGGAGTGGATAGCCCCGGCGCATACGACGACATGATCGGCTTCGAGTTCTGACCCATCGTTGAGGATCACGCCGGTGGCTCGGCGATTGTCAAAGCGGACTCGCGCCACGGTTGTGGCCGCTCTGATCTTCAGGTTGGGTCGTTCAAGCACCGGCCAGAGGTAGGCCTGGGCAGATGTAACTCGCTTACCATTGGTTCTCGTGAGCTGCAACTGTTCGGTTCTGTCATCGGCAAGCAACGCCCGGTCGACTGCGCCAAGTTCTGACATGGTCGCTAGCTCCGTAGGAAGCTGAACTAGCGACCAGGCTTCGGTTGCGTTGGTCCATCCCCAGCTTCGATACAGGCTGTCGCTGCCGCGTAAAGCCACCATTGCGTTCACTGCGCTCGAACCGCCGATGCCCCGACCCCGCTGATAGATGGTTGGGTCGATGCCGACAGCCCGGGTAGCAAGCAGATCAGGAAACATACGCCCCGGCTCTTGCATCGCAGCAAAGAAGTTGGGCCCTTCGATCCCAAGCGGCACCTCGCCAGGTCCAAGCGGTGGGCCGCTATCGAGCAGGGTGATCTGCCGGCCGGGATCAGCGCTAAGCCGATTGGCTATGACGCAGCCGGCTGAACCGGCACCCACGATGACCCACGACTCGTTCACGTGCGAAAGTTAGCATCGCGTCGCTCAGCGGTGTAGCGGCGTGGGTGAGGGACTATTCGTCGTCGGGTGCTTCATGGTCCGCTGCTAGGCATCTTTCAGAAAGCGAGATAGCGACCGGTCGATGAACTGTTTGCCGTTGTTTTGGCAGGCAGATCTGTAGCTGGCCTCGTCTGAAGCTTCGACGAAGACGTTGACGTACTGAGGCATACCAGAACGCTACTCTCAGGGTTATGTCCGCGTCATCTGTCGAACCGAAGACCCTGCTCCGCGAATGGTGTGCGCAGCTCGATGCCTTGATCGCATCCGATGCTAAAGGTCTGGTGCCACCCGCCGACCAGCTTGCGATCGAGAACACAATCGCTGCCGGTATCGCCGAACTGGCCGGAGAAGCTGCTCCCGCGCCAACAATCGGTGAGCCCCAACGCCGGATCATGGCAAAGGACCTGCGCATGACAACTGACCTCGTGTTTAGGGCACTGGAGGCACAGACCTGAACAGCTCTCACAACAAGATCCGCAGCCTGCGCTTTGGGAAACTAGTGCAGATGTCTTCTGGCGCTGCAAGGCGAAGGGGGCAACCCGAAGGCTACGGCTCGAGGCCGAGGTCTTCGAAAATCTCCATGCGAAGCAGTTCAAAGGTGTCGGTGTCGATGCCGCCGGCCTTCTTGTGTTCCTTGATCATGCCGAACTTCTCGAGCAGTTTGCGGTGCTCGGAAGTCTTCGGGGTGAAGTCCTCGATCAGGGTGTCCATGCTGGTGTCCGGTGGCGCTTCTTGGACTTGGATTGGAATGAGCGGCCCATTGGGGTTCTCAGTGCCCTGACGCTTTGCACGCTTGTCGGCATTTCTCTCTTGGCGGCGGCGTTCCCGCTGCCGTTTGTCGAATGTGTCTCCGCGACGACTTGCCATAAACTTCTCCGTGCTCTTTTGCGTTCCGCCAAAGTCGGTGGAAGCACGTAAACACAACCCAAGGGTCATTGGTGTCTTCCCCACAGGGGGTGGAACATCGGCGCCGAAACCATATCTACTGAGGCCTAATGATCGGTGGACATCTGGTGGAATGTGACATATAGACACCTCCACAAGAGTGGGAAGAGTCCCGTTTGGGGTCAGGAGACCCGCACCGCAATCGTGTGCCAACCAGTTGCTCCGTCGGGATCAACCCGACTACGTTCCGCCGTTTGGGTGACTCCTTGGCCATCGGTGGCGCGCACGCGGATGACATGGTCGCCGGTCGGAGCGCTCCATGGCAGCATCCATTGCCGCCACGAGTTGTTGGTGACGTCGCCAGAAAGCTCAGCTTCGATCCAGTTCTCGTTTGGCTCTTCTTCGCCGTCGAGGACCTCAGTGATCAGCACTTCAACCTTGGCGATGCCTCGATCTGGTGCCCACGCCACACCAGCGATGGGCTGGCCGCCGCCGTCGAGTCGGGCGTTCGCGTTCGGCACGTCGATGCGAGACTGTGTTTTGATTGGGCCTTCCTTGCCCCAGCCTCGGGTGATCCAGTAGCCATCAAAATCGTCCCATGTTGTGAGTTCGATCTCTTTGAGCCATTTGGTGGCTGAAACATAGCCGTACAGACCTGCGACGACTAGCCGCACCGGGAAGCCATGTTGGGTGGGTAGAGGCTCGCCATTCATGGCAACGGCGACGAGAGCGACTCGATCTGGATCATTGAGATACTCGGTGGGGAAGCCGCCGGTCCAGCCATCGACCGAGCGACCTACGATCTGCGTGGCGCCGGGCTGCACTCCAGCCATATCGAGAAGCTTCTTGATTGGCACACCGAGCCAGCGGGCATTGCCGACGAGATCACCGCCGACGTTATTCGAGACGCAGGACAGTGTGACAAATTCTTCGACCGGGTCCATAGCCAAGAGATCGTCGAAGGTCAGTTCGATCTCCTGGTCGACCATGCCGGTGATCTTCATCGACCAGGTTTCGACGTCGATTCGAGGTACCGAGAGTGCCGAATCGATGCGGTAGAAGTTGTTGTTAGGCGTCACGAGGGTGGCGATGCCGTCGATGTCATCAAATGATGTCAGTTCGGGTACGGCCGCCGATTCAGACTCCAAGCTGGTTCCAGAGCCAGCCGACAAGCTGGTTGCGGAGCCAGTCGACGGCGTGTCGATGGAGTTGAGAGCTGCAGCAACGTTCTCGCGGTCGCCTTCGACCTGGGCACTCTGGCGGCTGCGAAGCGCCGTACCCACGACGGGTGCTGCAACACTGACTGCAGCAGCACCGATCGCAGCCCCCAGGAAGCCACGGCGGCTATTTGCTAATTGGTCAGGCGATGCAGCAGCGTTCGGTAACGCCCGGACGGTCTTGAGTAATAGATAAAGGGTGGCAGTGCCTGCAGCGGCGGCAAGGATGGCCGAGAACCATGCCCATCCGGCAGGGCGCTGAGGGTCGCTGCCAGCGGCGAGGCCACCGAGCAGGCCAAATAGTACGAAGATGGTGACACCTGCAGTGAACTTCTTCGATGCAGCGATACCGGTAAGACCACCGAGCAGCAGACTGATCAGCGTGATGCCGACAATGAGTGCTGGTTTGTCGTTGGTTCCAAGCGTGTCGATTGCCCACCTCTCAACCGAGCCAGGCGAGTTCTCGATGACGACATCGCCGACCCGAATGATCAGCGATGGAATCTTGTTTGAAATCCCGGATAAGAGTTCACCGACACCGAGCGCGACGCCAGCCGCAAGAACGCCTGATGTCGCGGCGGCAACACCTGAAACGGGAATTGCCATTGATGGTGCAAGCGCATTGATCTCGTCGATCGCCGCACTGGTGGCTGGGTCGTGTACATCGGTTTGGTCAGTCATGTCATCGCCTCGTGCTCCCAGTATTGCCGTTGAGCACAGCGCTCGGTCGGCAGAACCGAGAAACAAGTGGTTAAGTCGAAAGGAGGCCAAGGTGCTCTCATGTCGACTCGGAGGCCGTATTCTCACGGTGTGACTCGACTGGAATCGCTTGGTCTCCATGAAGAGACCATCCAGGCCTTCGCTGACTTCGGAGCATCGACGGAACTGAATGCTGAGTCCCAATTGGGTCGCGTTGCCCGAGTCGATCGTGGTGAAGTTGATGTGTTGGTCGAAGACGGCGAGGTCCGTGCTGTCAGCGACTCCCAACGATCGCAGTCAAAAATCGCTCCGGTCACAGGTGATTGGGCTGTCGTTGCACCCGATGACGAGGTTGGACTGCACATAGTGCAGGTCTTGCCTCGCCGCACCGCCATGGTGCGCCGAGATCCCGCAGAGCAGGTTAGTGATCAGGTGCTCGTGGCTAATATCGATCGTGTGGCAGTAGTTCACGGCCTCGACCAAGCCGCCAACGATGCTCGGATCGAGCGCTTCTTGGTACTAGCGATCGATAGCGGCGCTGAGCCTCTGGTCATCCTTACGAAGCGTGACTTGGGCGAGGTGTCCGACGAGTACCGATGGCTTGACTCGGTTGCGCCGGTGATTGTCACCAGCGCAGAAGATGGAACTGGTATTGAAGAACTCCGGGACGCCATCGGCGTGGGCGAGACGCTGGTGTTCATCGGCCCGTCAGGTGTCGGGAAGTCGACCCTGGTAAACGCAATCGTTGGCGACAATGTGGCCGAGACTGCCGAAGTCCGAAGTGGTGACAGGCGCGGCCGACATACAACCACAGTCCGTGAGCTGATCGAACTCCCCGGTGCCGGCGTGGTGATCGATACCCCAGGTATTCGAGCCATTGGGCTTTGGGCCGCAGATATCGCCCTCGATGAGGTGTTTGCCGACGTCACAGCGTTGGCTCCGAGCTGCAGGTTTCGCGACTGCACCCATCGCCAAGAGCCGGGCTGTGCAGTCAAGCAGGCAGTCGACGCTGGTGAAATCCAAGCTGTGCGTTTGGCCCGTTACCAGCTGTTGTGGCAAGAACTTGCCGAGCAAGCCCGGGACATAGAGCTGCGTCAACGGGCACCGTCCACGAGCCGGCGCAATAAGCGCCGCCGCAAGTAAGGGGTAGAGGACTATGACGATCCAGCCTTCATCGCGGTCAGAGATCGCTCCCTTCCGCGTGATGGAGGTCTTCGAGGCGGCCGAAAGGCGTGCAGCGACTGGTGCAGAAGTTGTTCGACTCGAAGTGGGCCAGCCGCTGACCGCAGCCCCGAAGGGCGTCATCGAACGAGCCCATCAAGTGCTCGATAGTGACCGGCTTGGCTATGCCAGCTCTCATGGCATCGTCGAGTTGCGAGCGGCGATTGCTACTCACTACGCCGACTGGTACGGCCTAGAGGTCGACCCACACCGCGTCGTGGTCACGGTCGGGGCGTCAGGCGGTTTCACGCTTGCGTTCCTCGCCGCCTTCGATATCGGCGACCGGGTGGCGCTAGCAGTTCCTGGCTACCCGTGTTACCGCAATGCGCTGGAGGCGCTCGGGGCCCAGGTCGTTCCGCTGATGACCACACTCGACGATAATTTCCAGCCGACGATCAAGTTGCTCGAGAAGGCCTACGCCGAGGGACCACTTGACGGGCTGGTCATCACGAGTCCTTCGAATCCAACGGGGACGATGCTGGACGACGACATGCTGGCGTCGATCGTGGCCTGGTGCGACGAGCGAGGCATCAAGGTGGTATCGGACGAAATTTATCACGGTCTCACCTATGGCACAGCGGCAACCACGGCGCTTGCTCATAGCGATGATGTGCTCGTCGTCAACAGCTTCTCCAAGTACTTCTCGATGACCGGATGGCGGCTCGGTTGGCTGGTCGTCCCCGAAAACTTTGTGTCACCAGTTACGAAGTTTGCAGCAAATCTTCTTCTTGGCCCGCAGACGCTGTCCCAGATGGCGGGCATCGCTGCGTTTGATTGCCATGAGGAGCTGCAAGGCCATCTGGTGCGTTACGCCCACAACCGGCAGATCTTGCTCGATGGTTTACGGTCCGCAGGCTTTGACCGGCTGGCACCAGCCGAGGGGGCCTTTTACGTGTACGCCGATATTTCCGACATCGCCGAGAGCAGCACGGACTTGTGCGCCCAGTGGCTTTCCGAGCTCGGTATCGCGGCTACTCCCGGTACCGATTTTGATCCTTACAACGGTGAGCAGTACGTCCGATTCTCGTTCTGTGGCGGCACCGACGCGGTCGAGCGAGGCGTCGAACTTCTCACGTCCTGGCAGAACGCACGCCGCTAACCACCAAGAGGTCTGGTCAGAAGACGGTTGCATCGATTCGGTCGATGAGCTGCCAGCGCAAGGCGAGCCCAGCATCGATCGTTGTGCCCGTCAGCGCTAGCCAGGCCGTGCGGTGGCGTCCGCAGCGACGAGTGACGCTGACCGTGCCGCCCGCACCAGGAATCAAGCCGAAGGCGATTTCAGGAAGCTGGAATGTTGCGTCGGGGTGAGCAATGATCGAACCAGCGAATGCGGGTAGTTCTATACCTGCGCCGACACATGCGCCATGGACATGAACCCGAACCCGCTTGCTCACTCGATGCACCAGGGCCGGGAGACTGCGCACCATACGGACATGGTGGCCAGTTGCAGGCGTGGGTGTCGAGCCGAACTCATCGAGGTCCCCGCCAGCGCAGAAGTTGCTTCCGGCACCAACGACCAGCGCCCCGTCGATCGAATGATCGAGGTCCAACAGCTCAAGGGCTTGGCATAGCTGATCACGCATAACCACGTTCAGGGCATTTCGCTTGTCGGGGCGTTGCAACGTGATGGTCAGCAACGACCCGGCCAGATCAACCGCCACGGCCTGCTCTGCACTATCAGTTGCTGCATCTGGATGCCGCCCGGTCAGCCATGTCTGGAACCGTTCGCTGGTCTGCAACATTGCATACGTCACGGACTCGAGATGGAGCGCCTGTGCGATGGGTAGGTCATGGCTAACACGAAGGAGTTGAACCAGAGCGACTGATGCTGACGGACTGGCAGCCACAGCAGTGGCAAGTTCAGCGAGGCATGATTCAGGATCGGCAACGTCAACAGCAGCCTCAGACGACGTGCCATCGCCAATGACTACATCGAACGCGTCGACGAGTCGAGCGAACACAGGATCAAGGTCATCATCGACAATTACCGCGTTCACCCAAGGAGCGGCAGTGATCAAATCAACCAACTCGTCGTCCTGGTTGTTCATTCGGAACGAGCGCGCAACGTCGCGCATATCGACCGCAAGGAGCGGAAGTTCGGTGTCACCAATTGCGGCGATACTCGACCACTGCCTCGCTGTTCCCAGCGCCTGGTTGACGCTCAGCAACAAGTTAGGACTCGGCCAATTCGGCCCTGAGGACCCGGCGTAAGAGCTTGCCCGTGTCGTTGTAGGGAAGCTCGTCGCGATATACCACAGTGTCGGGAGAGCGAGACGACCGCAGTCGCTCGGCGACAAAGGCTTTTAGTTCGTCTTCGGTCGCGGACCCAACCACCACGGCGGCGATGGTCTCGCCCCACTGGTCGTTCGGGATCCCGATAACTGCGACGTCTCGGACTTCGGGATGGGCCAGTAGGACATCTTCGATCTCACCGGGCGAAATGTTCTCGCCACCGCGCACGATGACATCGTCGAGTCGACCGGTCACATACAAGTACCCATGGGCATCGAGTTCGCCGCCGTCGTTGGTTGGGAACCAGCCTTCGGCCGTGAGCTTGGAGCCTTGCTGGAGATACTCGCCCGCTACTTGTTCGCCGCGGACCCAAACCTCGCCGGGGGTACCGGACGGGACTTCGGCGCCTTCGTCGTCTCGAATCGAGACCTCGAGCGTAGGAAGTGGTTGCCCAACCGATGTCAGCCGACGTTGGATTGAGGGGTCGTCGCTGACATGGGCCTGGCGATGGTCGTCGGGCCCCAACAGGGAGATCGTCGAGCTGGTCTCGGTTAGGCCGTAGGCGTTTACGAATCGGGTTTCGGGGAATAGGCGGAGTGCCTGGTCAATGACAGGTAGGGGCATGCGGCCACCTCCGTACGAGAGCGCCCGCAGACTTGGCAACTCGATCGATCGAGCCGTCATTTGCTCGACGATTCGGGCGAGCATGGTCGGTACGACCATGGCGTGGGTTACCCCTTCGGAAGCCACGAGATCGATCCAGGTATCGGCATCGAAGTTCGGCAGCTGCACGACGCGACGCCCTGCATAGACCGAACTCAAGATCGCTGCTAGACCAGCAATGTGATACGGAGGGACCGATACAAGTGTGGCCTCATCTTCGCCGGCACCCATGAATTCAACAGAGCCCAGGATGTAACCGACCAGGTTCTTGTGCCGCAATACGGCAGCCTTGGGTTCTCCTGTGGTGCCGCTCGTGTAGAGCAGCACAGCGATGTCATCTGGATCCATCGACCATGCCGATGGATCCAGAGCATCACCGGATTCGGTTGCACTCAGAAACTCATCGCGTTCGATCACTTGCAGACCAGCAGTCGATGCTACCCGCGCCACTTGATCGGTACCGGCGACGAGCGAGGCAGGCGCTGTTCGTTCGGCAAGCGCTGCGAGATCGCCGTCAGCGAGCCTGTAGTTCAGAGGCACGAAGGGTTGGCCCGCATAGGCCGCCCCGAATAAGGCGACCGGCAATGCGGGCGAGCTCACGTCGAGGAACGACACCCGATCGGTGCCGGCTTCGGTGAAATAATGGCCGGCACGAGCAGATCGCTCAAGCAATTCGGTGTACGTCAGGCCACTTCCGACCGACCCGAAGGCAGTCCGGTCGCCGAACCCGCTGACAGCCATGTCAAGCAGTGTCAAGATGTTCACGTTGTCAAAACCAATCGATGTTTAGTCGGAAGCGGGGAGTGGCTTGGCCTCTTTGAGGCTGAGTGCGGTTTGGCCGATACCGATAGATCCGTCGCCGGGCTTGGTAGCCAAGACTTCGACGGTGCCGTCGTCGTCGCAGTAACGCTTGCCCAACATGGTGCCTTCGGTTAGTCCGTCGACGGCGTCAGCGGCGCCAGCCTCGGCACCGGGCATGAGCATGGCCACGCCGCCACAGGTCAGGTCGATGTCGCCGCTACCGGCGACAACGATCACCTCGGTTGAACAGACAGCGCTGCTCAGCTTGAGCCCAGGTCGCAATTCCACAGATTCTCCTAAAAGTCAGATGTATTCGGTCGAAAACTAGTCGAGCATCGACCATCATTCGAAAACGGCGCGCCATGGCCGTGTCGAAATCAGTTTAGGCGCTCAGACCGACTCGGCCGTCACCGGTTGGTTCAGGGCCCGTCGTCAGGTGAATTGTGCTGCCGATCTCAGTGGTACCTGGCACCTCAGATGGGCTCCGGTGCAGCTACATCGGGGCTCCAGTGAGCACCGGGCCGAGCCAGATCGCATCTTCCTAAGCATCCGATGTGTCTGGCATCGTTTGTCTGGCATCGTTTGAAATTAGTTCCCTTGGCATGAGATCTTCTGCTGGCCGCAGCGGTGAAAAGCTGACGTCACTGGTTGCTAAGAGCCAGTACCGTGGACATGTGCAAGTGCGCCTTGCCCTCATGTTTGCAGTGTTCTTGTGTTTGCAGTGTTCTTGCTTCCCGTTAGCGCCTCGGCTGAAATCAGGTCGCTCGATCAAACGGTACCGAGATGAGCAGCGAGGCGACCTACGAACAGATCGAGTCGTCCTTCGTCTTCGTGTCGGCACCGGACGGGCTCTCATCGGGCAGCGGATTCGTCATCGATGGCGGATGGATCGTCACCAACGCCCATGAGACGCTTGGAGAAATTGCAGTAACCCAGTCGCAGGAATCAGCTGATCCGTTTCGTGTACGTGGTGAAAACGGCACTGTGTTGCACCTCGGTGTTGTATTTCGATGAACAAGCCGAGGGCGGTGAAAAGCTAAACGCGACGCTAGACCCAAGCAGCTATCTCTGACAGCTGGCGAGGACGTCATGATCACCGCTGACGGCATCGCTGACACCGTGCTGGTCCTCCGACTGGGCGACGTCGCAATTGCCAGCAGAGACGATGAAGAGATCGGACTGTTCGACACCGGATCACTGGCTACTTTCACCGTCGAGACCACTGGCACCTCTACCGTTGAGGCCGTCACGTTCGACCTGATCCGTTGGGACTGCCTCATCGAGGTGACCATTGGGTCGTCGCAGCATTCCTTGCCCAAACCATGTCTGGGCCATGGGCTCTGTGGAGCAGTATCAGTTCTGGGATGGGTCGAGGGGTGCGATTGCGAACCATCGCATATCGCCGGACTGACGGCGCAGCACCTGCTCGTACAGATCGCCGGGTACTTCTGACCACAGATCGCCAGGATCTGAGGGGACGGTGAACCATGCGCCGGCGCTGAGTTCGGTATCAAGCTGGTGCGCACCCCAACCGGCGTAACCGCGAAAGATGCGCAAGCGGTCGATGTGTGCAGCAGCAAATGCAGCGTCGTCTTCGAGATCGACGGTGACCACGTCGGTTTCTGGTATCTCGACGACACCTTCAGGTTGAGCTCCGACGGCTCGGGCCACACCGATGAAGCCGTTCGTTTCGACCGGACCTCCCGAGAAGATCAGCGCCGGTGCAGTCGCAATATCTACCCAACGCGGGAGCAACTCTTCGACCAGCAACTCGCTTGGACGATTGATGATTACTCCGAGGGCGCCATCGACGTCATGATGCAACATGTAAATGATCGACTGCTCAAAGTCGCCCTCACCAATCGCAGGGGTAGCAATAAGCAGCTTTCCTGCCGTTGTTTCGCTCGCCACTGAACAGCCCTTAAGTGAGCTCACCGATGACATAATCGATGCACGCCGTCAGGGCGCGGGTGTCGTCGGGATCAATGGCGGGAAAGGCAGCCAGGCGCAGTTGGTTGCGTCCGAGCTTACGGTAGCTGTCGGTGCCGACAATGCCGTTAGCTGCTAAGACACTGGCGACGGTGTCCGCGGTAACGACGTCGTCGAAATCGATAGTGCATACGACGCTGCTACGCATCGAGAGATCAGATACGAACGGGGTCGCAAGATGGTGTGAGTCGGCCCAGTCATAGATGTGAGACGACGATTCGTCGCATCGGCCGGCGGCGAACTCAAGGCCACCGTTTTTGTTCATCCATTCGACCATGTGCATGGTCATGAAGATGGTTGCCAGTGATGGCGTGTTGTACGTCTGCTTCTTACGTGAATTGTCGAGCGCTGTCTTCAAGTCAAGGCCAGCCGGGATCCAGCGGTCACTTGCAGCGATCTCGTCTATCCGTGTGCTCGCAGCCGGAGAGGCCAGCGCTATGTAGAGACCACCGTCACTTGCGAAGCACTTCTGCGGCGAGAAGTAGTAGAGGTCCGCTTGCTCGGGGGACCAGCGCATGCCACCGGCAGCCGAAGTGGCGTCGACACAGATGAGGCCAGCGGCGCCCAAAGGTCGGGTGACGTCCATTGCGACACCGGTCGACGTCTCGTTGTGCGTGAAACAGTAGGTATCGATGGCATCGTCGGCAACCAAGACTGGATGGCTGCCAACGTCGGATTCGATGACCGTCGGGTCAGTGAGGTGAGGTGCTTGCTGCGCCGCCTTTGCGAACTTCGAGCCGAATTCGCCGAATGACAGGTGCTGGCTTTTCTGAGCGATAAAGCCAAAAGTTAGTGCATCCCACAGGATCGTGGCGCCACCGTTGCCGATCATGACATCCCAATCACTCGGCAGAGAGAATAGCTGTCGCATTCCGTCCTGCATGCGTAAAACGATGTCCTTAACGGGGTCCTTGCGATGGCTCGTTCCCATAAATGACGTGCCGGTAGCGGCTAGTGCATCTACCGCTTGGGTGCGCACCTTGCTCGGTCCGGACCCAAACCGACCGTCGGATGGGAGCAGGTCGGCCGGGATGGTGATGTTCGGAATCGTGTCGCTCACACCCAGAAGTCTGCCAGCGCAGATTCCGGTTACCAGGGAAATGGGCTGTCGATGTGTCACAACCATCGCGCTTAGCTACGAAAAGAGCGTTACGAGACTTCTGCGAGAAACCTGAACAAACGTTGGCTCTTGTGCTGGAACGCTGACACACTCACTACGTGACTTCTGAACTCTCGCGCCGCGTTGGCGCCATCGCTCCATCTGCCACTCTTGCTGTGAGCGCTAAAGCCAAGGCGCTCAAGGCCCAAGGCAAGCCGGTCATTGGCTTCGGTGCGGGTGAACCCGACTTCCCTACCCCGAAACACATCGTCGATGCAGCGGTCGAGGCGTGCCGGGTTCCGGCAAACCACAAGTACTCACCCACACCTGGTCTTCCAGCGCTTCGCGATGCCATTGTGGCCAAGACCAAACGCGACTCGGGTTACGACGTAACTACCGATCAGATCGTTGTGACTAACGGTGGTAAGCAGGCTGTCTACAACGCTCTCGCAGCCTTACTGAACCCCGGCGACGAGATGTTGCTGCCAGCGCCTTACTGGACGACCTATCCCGAACCAGTTCGTCTGGCCGGCGGAATCCCCGTCGAGCTGCACACCTCAGCTGAGACCGGCTTCAAGGTCAACGTCGAGCAACTCGAAGCAGCCCGTACAGAGAACACCAAGGCATTGATGTTCGTGTCACCGTCGAACCCAACAGGGGCGGTGTACCGCAAAGAAGAGATCGAAGCGATTGGCCGCTGGGCCGTCGAACACGACATTTGGGTGCTGTGCGACGAGATCTACGAACACCTGGTGTACGGCGGGGTCGAGCACCACTCCATGCCAGTTTTGGTTCCTGAGCTTGCTGACCGATGCATCATTTTAAATGGCGTTGCCAAGACGTATGCGATGACCGGCTGGCGTGTTGGCTGGATCATCGGCCCTCCAGAACTCGCCAAGGCTGCGTCGACGCTGCAGTCGCACCAGACCTCCAACGTCTGCAATGTCGCTCAGGCCGCGGCGTTGGCCGCTCTGAGTGGGCCCCTCGATGCTGTCCATGAGATGCATGCGGCGTTCGACCGCCGCCGCCAGACGATCTACACCATGCTCAACGAAATCACCGGCGTGTCATGCATGAACCCTGAGGGGGCGTTTTATGCGTTTCCGTCGTTCCACGAGGTGCTCGGTCGAGATATCGATGGCGTGACGCCGACTACAACAGCGGAACTTGCTGACCTGTTCCTTGAGAAGATCAATGTTGCGATTGTCCCTGGCGAGGCGTTCTCTGCACCGGGTTACGGTCGGATGTCCTATGCGTTGTCCGACGAAGATCTAATCGAAGGTGTGACCCGGATTGGCGATCTGCTCGGGCGCGACTGAGTTGCCGATCATCGCCGGCCGCTCCTGGCATTCGTCAGATCTGAAATCGCCCTCTACTCAGGCACTCGTTGATCGCTCCGATAAACAGATCGAGGGCCAGAAGACGCAGAACCCGACTGTGCGGCCAAGGCGCCACGACGCGGTGATTGTGCAGCCACAGAGAAACGTAGGAATTCTGATGTCCGGTAATCGAGCTGATAAGCCAAGTCGATTGTTGTTATTTGAAGTGCGAAGGACGAGCACTGAAATGATGGCGGGTTGGGGGTCGGACGAATGTCAGAAGTAGCCGGGAGTGTGAAGCCATACGGCGCTTGGCCGTCGCCGATTGAGGCCAAGGATCTTGTGGTCGGTGCGGCAGGGCTGAGTGAAATCGTGACCGATGGTGGCGATGTCTGGTTCAACGAGTCACGCCCCGAGGAAGGCGGTCGTGTCGCCATCTTGCGTTGGCGCAATGGAACGATTTCGGAAGTCACTGCGACTGATGCCGATGTGAGCACCCGGGTTCACGAGTACGGCGGCGGTGCCTGGTGGGTCGGCGGCGGCACACTCTGGTACGTCGACGATGCTGACCAGCGCTTGCGCCGTCTAGATGAGGACGGGACCCTTACGCTGTTGACACCAGAACCCGATCAGCCAAAGGCAGTTCGTTTCGCTGATGGGCGTGCGACACCCGACAAGGCGTGGTTCATCTGCGTTCGCGAGACGCACAGCGTTGGCGAAGGCCAACCGGTGAATGATCTTGTGGCCGTGGCTGGCGATGGCTCAGGCAACGTGGTGGTGCTCGCCGAGGGTGCGGACTTCTACAGCTCACCCCGGTTGTCGCCTGATGGTTCGAAGCTGGCGTGGGTGCAGTGGGACCATCCGAATATGTCTTGGGACGCAACGGAGCTCTGGCTCGGCGACCGTGTCGGTGGCCAGCTTGTGAGCCCCCGCCAGGTTGGAGGCCATCACGAGCCAGCCGCCGTGGTCTTCCCCGGCTTCACTGCAGACGGTCGTCTCTGGGCGGTTAGCGATCACCACGAGTGGTGGAACTTGTACGAATTTTCTGACCCCGATGAGATCCCAACCCCATTGATCGAAGGCTCGTTCGAGATCGCAACGCCAGGATGGGTGTTCGGCCTATCGCGGTGGGTCGAAATCGACGGCCAGGCCATCATTGCCCGGACCGACCCTGGCGGCGACACGCTGTTCGATAGTTCGACAGGTGAAGAACGAGATGACTGGTCCTCTGTCTCAGCACTCGGTCGACTGGGCGACGGCATTGTGTTCATCGGCGCCCGCCATCATGGTGAACCCGAGTTGGTGCAGTGGACACCAGGCGCAACCCCACAGGTTTTACGCCCAGCTCGCGACCTCAGCCTTGAGCCAACATTTTTGGAAGCCCCGGAACACATCGTGTTTGCGACGACCGATGGTGAAGAAGCCCATGCGTGGTTCTACTCGCCGGCGCATGCCAGCGTCACCGCTCCTGTCGATGAGTTGCCCCCGTTGCTTGTGTTGGCGCATGGTGGGCCCACATCGCGGGCGCGAACCGAATTGCAGCTCAGTGTTCGCTACTGGACGACCCGTGGTTTTGCGGTTGTCGATGTCGACTACCGCGGCAGCACCGGTTACGGGCGGACGTATCGCCATGCGCTCAACGGGCGCTGGGGCGTCGCCGATGTCGACGACTGCGTTGCTGCTGCGTTGTATCTAGGTGACTCGCAGCGTGTCGACAGCGACCGCATCGTCATCAAGGGTGGTAGCGCTGGCGGTTTGACTGTCCTGGGTGCACTTGCTGACAGCGACGTGTTTGCTGCAGGAGCGTCGCGCTACGGGGTGGCCGATCTGGCCGCGTTGGCGCAAGACACCCACAAGTTCGAGGCTCGATACTGCGACAAGCTGGTTGCACCATGGCCGGAGGGCGAGGCGATTTATACGGCCCGGTCGCCGATCAACCGCACCGAGGCGCTCGAAACGCCCATGATCGTGTTGCAGGGAGACGCTGACCCCGTCGTTCCGAAGAGTCAGAGCGATGCTGTTGTGGCCGCATTGGCAGCCAATGGTGTGCCGCACGCTTACCTGGTCTTTCCCGGTGTTGCCCACGGCTTTCGCGATGCCGAGACGATCATCACGGCGCTCGAAGCCGAGTTGTCGTTCTTCTGCCAGATTCTTGGCATCGAACCTGCTGGTGATCTCCCAGCACTCACGCTTTCATGAGCAGCCGAGTGAGCGCTCTGGTGTTCGACTTCGACGGCACGATCCTGGACACTGAAACGCCGGTCTATGAGTCGTGGGCCGATACGTACCTCATGGCTGGCGCCGAGCCGGTATCACTTGAGCGTTGGTTGCAAGATATCGGCAAGGCCGATGGTTTTGGGCTGGATATTCGCGCTGAATTGTGCGGCCAGCTTGGCGTCGACGCTTTGTCTGCCCAGGTGGAAGAGAGGCGGAAGTCGCTGTGTGACGAGATGATCCAGGCACAACCGTTACGCGACGGTGTCGAGCAATGGATCGATGCGGCGGCGGCGCTCGGCACCCCCTTGGGGGTTGCATCGAGTTCACCAACGACCTGGGTTAGCCGACACCTTGAGCGGCTCGGTCTAGCGCATCGCTTCGCGACCGTGAGCTGTGCTGATCCTGGCATCGCCGGCAAACCTGATCCGACCGTCTATCTGTCGGCATGTCAAGCGCTGGACGCATCGCCGGAGAGAGCACTGGCTATCGAGGACTCAACTCATGGGGTGAGCGCCGCGATCGCAGCCGGAATGCGGTGCATCGCAGCGCCAGGACCTATCACGAAGGCCATGCGGTTTGACCACGCGACCGTTCATGTCGATTCACTTAGCGACGTGGATCCGGCTGACTGGCTTTAACGCCAACTGGCTTTAACAAGGTGTGGAAGAGTGCCGGTGTTGTCTAGGCAACCGCCCGCAAGGCAGCAGGAGTCCTCGCCTCTTGGCCTAGAACAGTAGTTTAGAGAACGCAGAGCACTGCGATACGTCGTGGTTAAGACGTGAGGCGTCAGTTTTCGCACCGCGGTTTTTCGCACCGTGGGTTTTTCGCACCGTGGGTTTTTCGCACCGCGAGCGGGCTGCGGCAACGAGTTGCAGTGTTAAGCCAGTTGAATGAGCGTGGCGGTCATAGCCGCCGTGTTGATGAACATATGCGCGGCTATCGACGCACCGGTTCGACCGGTGACTAGACGGCCAATGCCGATCGCCATTCCGACCGTAAAGAGCAATGCTGTTCGGATTGGTTCCAAATGAATGATCGCAAAGACAGCGCTGGTAACCACCAGGATTGTCCAGGGTTGCATGCCTCGCTTCTCGAGGGCACTCCAAAAGAGCCCTCGGTACACGAGTTCTTCGACGACCGGCACAAAGGTTGCGCCCAAAATGGCGAATAGATAGAGCCATATGGTCAGCCCGTTACCGCTTGACTCTTGAGCGAGTTCGACCACCGAGGCCGTAGGCGGTTCACCGGCGATCTGTGTGACCACGATGGCTACGATCCCAGCCGCTATAAGAGCGCCGATGAACAGACCGAAGCCAAGACCCACGTCGGGCCTTTGGAACTGGAACCCGAAGTCGTCGGCGAAGCTAATTCCCTTCCGGTGGCTAACCCAAAAAAGGTGCGTGAGCAATAAGGCGTGAGGGCCGACAACTCCAACGAGTAGCCAGGGGCCTTGCAGGAAGTCTTCGCGGTTCGACGTAGCGACGATCAACAGGATCAGACCGGCTGAACCGAAAAAGAAGATGCCCAATGATGTGAACATGTCGCCCAGACCCCATCGGGCTTTCTCGTTGTCATAGATGTTCGTGACAACAGCGGGTCGAGAGCTCGGTTTTGACACGAATGGTGGGTGCGGGAAGCGGGGTCCGGCTACCGGAGGCGTATCAGGGGAAGTCGCTGGAGAGACGGGGTGGGTGTCGGCTCGTCCGTGTGGTGGCGGAATGTGAGTCATCGGCGGTGCTTACAGGAGTTCAAGGGCTGCGGCATGTCCAGAATTGAAAGCGCCTTCGACCTTCGGGCCTGCAAAGGCATCGCCGGCCAGAGCCAGACGCGCTCCATCAGACTCGATCACATAGGTCGGTTTCGGCAGGGGAGTCACGGGCCCGGCATACCGCCACTTCTTCAGCTGCGATTCGAGGACCGTTGCATCGCCGATCCATGGTGCGGCTTGCTCAAGAAGTTCGGCACGGACCTGCTCGGGGTCATCGTCAAAACGGCGCAGGCTGTAGTCATGCTCTGCATGGAAGGTAAGCGCCCGAACTGGTGAGATTCCCTTGCGTTCGTTGTCGGCAATGAACGTGAACGGACCGTTACTGAACTGCATGGCGCCGGGTTCGTCAATGTTCGGCGGGCCATCGACCACGGCTAGTAACGCAAGGGTCGCGAAATAGCGGGTAGCTCGCAACATGGTGTCTAGATCGAGGTCGGGCTGAACATTGCCCCGATCGAACAGGTTCAGCATCTGCGGTATGGGTGCGGTAACGATGGCCAGTGGCGCCTGTGCAATGGTGACGTCGTCCTTGCCCACAAAGCTGACCTGGCCTTTGGACATCTCGATACGGTCGACCTCAACGCCCAATTTCATGGGAACGTCGACGGCGAGCCATTTTGCCAGCGAAGTCATGCCGTGCGCTCCGCGGTAACGGGGATAGCCGTCCTGTTCGGCGAAGCCGCGGCACCACTCGGCGACGGCACCAGCATCGAGGGCTTGGGCAATGGTTTCGGTGAAGACCGCCCCCCGGGTGGTGAAGAACTGGGCTCCGTGATCGAGTCGAGCCTCGCCTATCCGACGGGTTGCTAGTCGTCCGCCAACCCCGCGACCTTTGTCGATGATCTCGACACTGTGTCCGTGCGCTTGCAGTTGGCGCGCTGCGCTGAGCCCAGCGAGCCCAGCACCCAGAATGATCGTCTTGGACATGAGTGGAGAGTAGGCCTCAACAGTGCGAAGTGTGCGCTGCTCTGGCCTATTGCGGCGGAGCGACACCTGCGGGGAAAGTCGGCCATAGCATGCCCAACGGCGAGCAGAAAGGTGATTGAATGTGTCGGCTTTCATGATGAAGTCGTCGTGGATCCGAATAGATTCCTGGCATGGCTCGTGTGCTTGTAACTGAAAAAATCGCTGATAAAGGCCTCGACTTGCTTCGCGATGCGGGGCATGAAGTCGATGTACGGATCGGGCTTGACGCGGCTGGTCTGATCTCGGCGATCGCTGGGGCCCATGCGCTTCTCATCCGCTCGGCCACAATCGTGACAGCCGACTTGTTAGCAGCGGGAACCGATCTAAAGATCGTCGGGCGTGCCGGGATCGGTCTCGACAATGTCGATGTTGATGCCGCGACAGAGCACAACGTACTCGTCGCAAATGCGCCGTTTTCTAATGCGGTCACTGCAGCCGAGCACACCATGGCCATGCTGCTTGCGCAGGCTCGCAACATAGCGCACGCCCATGCTGCGCTTATCGAGGGCCGTTGGGAACGAAGTAAGTGGAACGGCGTTGAACTCGCCGAGAAGACGCTTGGCATTATTGGGCTTGGCCGCATAGGTGGGCTGGTCGCTGCCCGCGCCAGAGCATTCGACATGGAGATCATTGCGTTTGACCCGTACGTAGCTCCCGAGCGGGCTGCCGAGATGAACATTGAACTCGTCGATCTCGAGACGCTCATTAGTTCGAGTGACTTTGTCACCTTGCACCTTGCCCGCACACCGGACACGCTGAACCTGATTAATGCGGAGTTGCTGGCCAAGGCAAAGCCGGGGCTGCGCATCGTGAACGTCGCTCGTGGTGGGATCATTGATGAATCGGCTCTTGCCGATGCGATCTCAAACGGTCCTGTCGGTGGCGCTGCCATCGACGTGTTTGCCGAAGAGCCGACGACGGTGTCGCCGCTGTTCTTGCTTCCCGAGGTCACTGTGACCCCACACCTGGGTGCAAGCACCGTCGAAGCACAACTCAAAGCTGGCGTGCAGGCCGCTGAACAGGTCGTCCTGGCGCTTGCAGGCGAGCCTGTGCCGTTTGCTGTCAACGCGAAGTAGCGCTGATCGCTAGGACCATATGGGTCCGTGGGTCTGGAATGTTCACGTAGTCGCCAATGCACGTCTCAGAATTTGACTGGTTGGCGCTAGTCTCGATGCTTCTCTCGTAGTCCACTACCAGCGGGGTAATTCACATGCGGCACGTGCTCGACGTCGACGATCTGTCGGTCGAAGAACTCAAGATGATCGTCGTCAATGCGCAGAAACCGATTGCTGAATTACGCCGTCCGCTTGAGGGCCATGGCGTTGCGTGTTACTTCGCTAAGCAATCAGCCCGTACCCGCAACTCGACCGAGATGGCGGTCGTGCAACTGGGCGGGCATCCGGTGTACATCACCGATGGCGAAGTCAGCTTGGGTAAGCGTGAGTCGGTGTCCGATGTGGCGCACACGCTGGCCTGCTACCACAAGATCATTTGCGCACGGGTCTATGAGCACACCGTCTTGGACGAATGGGTCGATCTTGACCTGGTCCCCATTGTGAACCTGCTGTCTGACGCTGCTCACCCGCTGCAAGCCATCGCTGATGTTCTGACCATCATCGCCGAGTACGGCACCGTCGAAGGCAAGGTCGTGACCTATGTCGGCGACGCCAATAATGTGACTCGTTCACTAGCGCTTGCTGTTGGCATGCTCGGTGGCGAGATGCGGGTTGTTTCGCCTATCAGCCAGAAGTTCAGCGAAGTTGACGCCGATCGAATCGCTGCGGCCGGCATCGATTTCGCGTGGAGCGATCGTGTTGACGAGCTCGTGCCCGGGTCCGACGTGATCTACAGCGATACCTGGATCAGTATGGGCGAGGAAGACATCCGCGAGGCGAAGCTTCGCGAGTTTGAAGGATTCCAGGTTACTGCCAGCATGCTGGAGCTCGCACCGAACGCGATCTTTATGCATTGTCTGCCAGCCCACCGTGGTGAAGAAGTCACCGACGAGGTCCTCGATGGCCCGCAAAGTCGCATCTGGGCTCAGGCCGCTAACCGGTTGAGTTCAGCCCGCGGCGTGTTGCACTTCCTCGCCACCCAGTAGCGGCGTACCTGCATCGGTCCAACGTCCGTGTAGTCAAGATCGCTGCGTGTAGTCAAGATCGCTGCGTGGTGTTACCGGTCGAGGCGCTGTGGCTTAGAAGGGTTCTGACAAGTGAGGGACCCACGGCTGTCGAGGCCATGGGTCTCAGCGAGGCGCTAGATCAATGTTGCCAGCAGAAAGCCGGCTGGCAGTAGACCTAGGGTGCGTTTGTGGTTGACTCTTGCGGATTTTCAAACGCCAGTGGCGGCCATCTGGCTGGCTGATCCTGGGCGAGTGGCTCATCGAGCTGGCTCAAGCCCTTGTAGGCCCGCGCCGCAAGCGCAGCGAACGCAGCGGTCCATCCTATTTTGTGTATCCAAGGTGGCATGGCGAGTAACTCTGCTTTCAGAGCGGAGGGATGAGGCTCAGTGTTCAGGCGGTAGCCCTTCCCGGCGAATGTCGCACGGGTAGAGCTTGCGGATCCCGGCCTAATTACTGGCGGGCATGTAGCCGGGGCGGGTGGCTTCAAAAGCCGAGATGTCGTCGCCCTGCTGCATGGTCAGGCCGATGTCGTCTAGGCCTTCGAGGAAGCGATGCTGGACTTGAGCGTCCATAGCGAAGGCGACGTCTACCGCTAGTGCCGGCACTTCGAGACGTAGCTTTTCTACATCGACGACAAACTCGAGCTGTGGGTCAGCCTGTACAGCAGCCATGAGTTGGTCACCTAGTTCTTGATCCACCTGCACACATACCAGACCGTTCTTGGTCGAGTTGTTGGCAAAGATGGGCCCGAAACGGGGTGAAATGACAGCTTCGAAGCCGTACTGCATGATGGCCCATACCGCATGTTCGCGAGACGAACCCGTGCCAAAGTTGGGGCCAGCCAGCAGGATCTTTGCACCGGCATGTTCTTCCTTGTTCATAACGAAGTCAGGGTCGTCTCGCCATTCGCTGAACAAGCCCTTTTCGAACCCAGTGCGTTCGACCTGCTTGAGCCAGTCGCTCGGGATGATCTGATCAGTGTCGACGTCGTTGCGTTCCAGCGGAACAACTCGCCCCTGGACAATACGTACTGCTTCCATTAGGAATTCACCTTGCTTCGCTGCGGCTGTTTTGCAGCCTGGCAATCTTCGGTCGTGGTAAGTCGAGTCTTCATGAGAGATCCTCGGGAGTGGCGACGTGGCCAAGGATTGCGGTCGCAGCTGCGACCTGGGGCGAAACGAGATGGGTGCGACCGCCGCGGCCTTGGCGGCCTTCGAAGTTGCGGTTGCTGGTCGATGCACTGCGCTCGCCGGGAGCCAGCTTGTCGGGGTTCATGGCCAGGCACATAGAGCAGCCAGGTTCACGCCAGTCGAAGCCAGCTTCGATGAAGATCTTGTCAAGACCCTCGGCGATGGCCTGTTTTTGAACCATGCCCGATCCGGGGACGACGAGCGTACGTATGCCGTCCTTGACCTTGTGACCCTTGGCGACCGCTGCTGCGGCTCGCAGGTCTTCGATACGGCTGTTGGTGCAACTGCCGATGAACACCGTGTCGATGTTGATGTCACGCATTGCCATGCCCGGAGTGAGATCCATGTATTCGAGCGCACGAGAGCATGCGTCTGCCTCGCCGGTGTCGTCATAGTCAGCCGGGTAGGGGATCGAGCTATCGATTGGCGCGACTTGACCGGGGTTGGTGCCCCAGGTGATGTGAGGAACGCATTCGCTGCCGTCCATGATGATCTCGCGATCGAAGATGACACCTTCGTCGGTCTTGAGTTCTCGCCAAGCTGTGACTGCTTCGTCCCAGGCTTCGCCTTGGGGAGCGTGCGGACGACCTTTCAAGTAGTCGAAGGTGATCTCGTCGGGGGCGATGAGGCCGGCTTTGGCGCCCCATTCGATCGACATGTTGCAGACCGTCATGCGGCCTTCCATCGACAAGTTCTCGATCACAGAACCGCGGTACTCGGCGATGGCGCCGATTCCGCCGCTGGTGCCTGTGCGGGCGAGCACCGCAAGTACGACGTCTTTCGCGGTTGAACCCTCGGGGAGTTCGCCGTTGATAGTGATCGCCATGGTCTCTTGTGCCAACTGGGGCAGCGTCTGAGTGGCGAGAACATGCTCGACTTCGCTGGTGCCGATGCCGAACGCTATAGCTCCGAAGGCGCCGTGGGTGCTGGTGTGGCTGTCACCGCAGACAACGGTCATGCCCGGAAGAGTGAGTCCGAGTTCTGGGCCTATTACGTGGACGATGCCTTGGCTCTCGTGGCCCATCGGGTAGTTCGTGATGCCGAACTCTTTGGTGTTTGCCCGCAAGGTATCGACCTGCTTGCGGCCGATTTCGTCGGGGATCGGAAGATGTTGGTTCTCGGTTGGCACGTTGTGGTCTTCGGTTGCCACAGTCAGATCCGGGCGCCGGACTGTGCGGCCGCTGATGCGCAGGCCTTCGAAGGCCTGCGGCGAGGTGACCTCGTGGACGAGATGCAGGTCGATGTACAAGAGCGCAGCGCCATTGTCGACGGCGTCGTTGCTTGAGGCGCTTTCGTTGGAAGTGGGGACGACATGGTTGTCCCACACTTTCTGGCTAAGTGTGCGTGGTTGCTGAGTCACGGTTCAAACCTCGATTGCGACGATTTCGACAGCGAGCGTGCCGCCGGGGGATTCATAGGACACGGCCTGGCCGATTTTGGCGCCAATCAAAGCGGCCCCAAGTGGTGAAGATGATGACATGACGGTGACGCCTTCGCGACGTTCTTCGATGCTGCCAACCAGATAGCGCTCAGTGCCGGTGTCGCCGTCGTAACGGATCTCGACGATGTTGCCCATAGCAACCGTGTCGGTAGCGGCGGCGACCTCGACGATGATGCAGTCTTCGAGGGTGCCTTCGAGATGCATTACGCGGCCTTCCATCTTGCCTTGTTCCTCTTTGGCGGCGTGGTAATCGCCGTTCTCAGAGAGGTCGCCCAGTTCGCGGGCGGTTTCGATCTTGCGAGCGATGTCAATGCGGCCACGGGTTGTCAGGTCCTCAAGCTCGGCTTGAAGACGGTCGTGGGCCTGTTGCGAAAGTTGCTTCGGGTCAGCCATAAGCCACCAGAGTACCCATCCGATCCCATCAAGAGTTTCTCGCCAATTGTGACTTCGTCTGGGGGTGTGCCGAAGCAGTTAGCGATCATCACCAGGGCTCGACTCTTCAGCCAACCAGAGCCGGTCCTCTAGAGCGTAAGGTTCGCTGATACTCACAAGTCCGAGGCCAGTGGTTGCTTCCTCGATGGGATTAAAAATTCAGTAGGGGTAGAGGACCCGTTACATCGGATCTGGCAATCGAGAGCGCTTGCCCTAGGCTTTAGGGTCTGTAAACGCGCTCCAAACTGGGGCTACTGGGAAGTAGTAGAGCAATGGCACACAAAGTCGGGATCATGGGTGGCGACGGGATCGGCCCTGAGGTAATTGCCGAAGGTCTTAAGGTAATTGCCGCTGCTGGCGTCGAGCTTGAGACTGTCGACTATGACCTCGGCGGCGCTCGTTATCTGCGCGACGGCGAGATCCTGAGCGACTCGACGCTCGAGGAATGGCGCGGCCTTGATGCCATTTACGTTGGCGCCGTTGGCACGCCTGGCGTTCCACCAGGTGTGATCGAGCGAGGCTTGCTTCTTAAGATGCGGTTCGAGTTGGACCTCTACATCAACCAGCGCCCGTTTGTCTCCGCCGAAGATGGCATCGACATGACGGTGATCCGAGAGAATACTGAGGGCGCGTATGCCGGTGAAGGCGGCATCCTGCGGAAGAACACCCCATTTGAGGTCGCAACCCAGGGTTCGGTCAACACTCGTATGGGTGTCGAGCGGGCTATCCGTTACGCCTTTGATTTGGCCAGCACTACCGAACGCAAGCATCTGACGCTCTGCCACAAGACCAACGTCTTGAACTTCAGCGGAGACCTCTGGCAGCGCACCTTTAACGAGGTTGCTGAGGAATACCCGAACGTTGACACCGACTACAACCATGTCGATGCCGCATGCATTTACTTCGTGCAGGCACCTCAGCAATACGACGTGATCGTTACCGACAACTTGTTCGGCGACATATTGACCGACTTGGGCGGTGCCGTCAGCGGCGGCATCGGTTTCGCAGCATCGGCAAACTTGAACCCGGCTAGAACGGGCCCGTCGATGTTCGAACCGGTCCACGGCTCAGCCCCAGACATTGCTGGCCAGGGCATCGCTAACCCAACCGCAGCGATCATCTCAGGTGCGATGATGCTGCGTCACCTCGGCGAAGACGATGCTGCCGACCGCGTTACTGCTGCGGCTTACAAGCTAGGTGACACCCAAGGCGGGACCGTTGCCATCGGCGACGCAATCGCCGCAGCTCTGTAGCTCGGCGGCTTGAACGCCACGGCCACATCGCTCACGGCATTCGCCGGAACGACACAGCAATCATTTGACCGGGTCTGGCTTTTTCAGACTTAGCTGATCATGACCTCAATGACCTCAATGACCTCAATGACCTCGATGCCTGGAGTGCCCAACATGACAACACCTTCATCAGGTTCGGTGGAGCCGGGCCGAGGCAAACGCCTGCCCGCCGATCCAGCCAATGATGGCAGCGAGGGTGCGCCTCGTTCAAGTGTCCGAGTCGCCGAACAGGTTGAGATCTACGACACGACGTTGCGTGACGGCAGCCAGCTTGAAGGCATCTCGTTTACCGTCGAAGACAAGCTGAAGATTGCCCGTCAGCTCGATCGCCTCGGTGTGCACTACATCGAAGGTGGCTGGCCGGGAGCCAATCCAAAGGACGACGAGTTTTTCCGCCGTGCCGCAGACGAATTGAAGCTCGAGAATTCGACATTCGTGGCGTTTGGCTCAACCCGTCGGCCGCGTGGTCGCATCGATCAAGATCAGACGTTACAAAATCTGATCAGCGCCGGAACCAAAGTGGTTTGTATCGTCGGCAAGTGCTGGGATTATCACGTAACTGAAGCGTTGCGCGTCGAGCTCGAAGAAGGCGTGGCCATGGTTCGCGACTCGGTCGAGTTCCTGGTCGCCAACGGACTTGAAGTTATGTACGACGCCGAGCATGTCTTCGATGGGTACAGGAACAACCCTGAATTCAGCATGCAGGTGCTCGAAGCAGCAGCGGTGGCTGGCGCGAGTCGGCTCGTGCTGTGTGACACCAACGGTGGTTCGTTGCCGTCGCAGGTGCGCGACACGGTCGGGGAGATCGTTGATTACTTTGGTGGCGACGTTGGCATTGGTGTGCACTTGCACGATGACACCGCATGCGGCGTGGCCAATGCACTCGCTGGTGTCGAGGGTGGTGCCATTCAGGTGCAGGGCACCATCAACGGTTACGGCGAGCGCACTGGCAACTGCAACCTGGTGCCGATCATCGGGAATCTGAGCTTGAAGATGGGTATCGAGACGATCCCTGCCGAGAACATGGTGCACCTGACTTCTGTGGCCAACCAGATCGCTGAGATAGCGAACTTCACACCAGATCCTCAGCAGGCGTATGTTGGTGCTTCGGCGTTTGCGCACAAGGCTGGGCTTCATACGAGCGCTATCGCTCGTCGACCCGATGCCTATGAGCACATTGATCCGAAAACGGTTGGTAATCAAGCTCGGTTTGTTGTGTCAGAGATGGCGGGCAAGGCCGGTATTGAGATTCGTGCCAACGAGATAGGCATCGAGCTCGATCCAACAGCCACTAGCGAAGTCATCGATATCTTGAAGCGCCTCGAACACGAGGGGTACCAGTTCGAAGTCGCCGACGCATCTTTTGAATTACTCCTTCGTGGAGCCGCTGGCTGGAATCAGCCGTACTTCGAGCTCGAGAGCTTCCGGATCAGCACCCAGCACCGAAGTGGTAGTAACGCTCGAGCATGGAACGACATAGCTGTCGAGATGGAAACCGAAGCCACGGTCAAGTTGCGAGTAGACGGTGAACGAGTCGCCGCCATTGGCGAAGGCAACGGCCCGGTCGATGCGCTGCACGAGGCGTTGAGCGAAGCCATAGGTGCCCGTTACCCTGCCTTCGACGACATCAAGCTGACCGACTACAAGGTTCGCGTCCTCGATACGTCCGCAGGCACCGAAGCGGTCACCCGTGTTCTCATCGACATGACGAACGGGGTAGAACGCTGGACCACGATTGGTGTCAGCGAGAACATCGTTGAAGCTAGCTGGCAGGCGCTCGTTGATGGCATTGTGTTCGGCTTACTGCATGCCCCAACGACCTGAGTTGATGAACAGTTTTGCGTGTGGCGAATTCGAGTGGACAACACCTAGAACCAGCACCACTAGAGTGATCGCGTGAGCCAGCCACAGAATGTTCCAACCAAGCCGGTCGCTACGCAGCACTATGCGTCGCCACCCCGCCGCGATCGCACCTGGAATGCAGACCGCCCGGGTGATGTGTTCGCCGAAGGGCAACCCAAAGGCGATCTGTTGGGCTCACAAGGCCCTGATCAAGGCTTTGCTATCAAACTTGCTCGATCATTGGAAGCTCAGCTGGAGCTGACCAAGAACGAACATGCCAATGATGTCATCGCTGGCTGTGTCGCCGTTGCGCTCAAGCGGGCATCAGCGTTCGGTCGGGCCCCTACGGTGCACGATGTCCGCTGTGCGTTCAGTATTTTCGGCTACCTGGCTCCGGCTGACCCTGAACTGGTCGAGGTCCGCAAAAAGCTCTTCGAAGAAGTTGCGCAGCCGAATCATTACAACGAACGACGAGCGATCGTCGATGCCGTGTCCACCGAGTACCTACGTCAGTCACATACGCAGATCCTCGAAGACGCCACCGAATGGCGTTCGGTGCTCGAGCTTCCATCTCACTGAGATGATGACTGCTTCGTCGGCGCCAGTGCCGGCGGCCGACTTCGGCACGCGCTTCTCCGCCTTTATTATCGACGCCCTGCTGCTTTTCAGTGCGCAGTGGATCATCTTCATCGTCTTGTCGAGACAGCTGCAGTCCGTTGGGTTGACGTCGACCGAGCCCTGTGTGCAGGCCGGCGCAGCTATGTGCGAAGGGCCATCGACGGCCCTGTGGGGGCTGCTGCTGGGGGTGTTCGTCGCCACCTCGATCGGCTATCACGCCGTCTTTGAAGGCTGCTACGGCGCCACTCCCGCCAAGCGGTGGATGGGGCTGACGGTGACGAACATCAATGGGGCCGGTCCCATCGGCTTGCGCGTTGGCTTGCTGCGCTCAGTTGTTCGCCAGCTGTTCTGGTTGTCGCCGTTGATTCTGTTTGAGGTGTCGCCATTATCGCTGGGCCTCCCCTCAGCCATTTTTGTTCTTGTTCCCGTGCTGGGTGTTGGTGTGTTCGTGCTTGGTGCGTTCCGCTCTGACGGCCTGGCCGGTCACGATCTTGTGGCGCGGACCATCGTCGTACGGACCGCCCCTTCGGCGGTGGGTCAACCGAGTGCCATGACGGCCGAGCCGACGCCGAAATCGTCATATTTACCAGCTTCCTCACCCCGCAGTGACACCATCGTCGCTCCTGAAGATTCAGAAGAATTCGCATGACTAATCCAGATATTCGCTGCAGGTTCGCACCATCTCCTACTGGCTACCTGCACGTAGGCAGTGCCCGAACAGCCCTGTTCAATTGGCTGTTCGCCCGTTCGGTCGGAGGAACCTTCGTGTTGCGCATCGAAGATACCGACGGCGACCGCAACCGCCCAGAGCTGATCGATGTCATCTTCGATGAACTGCGTTGGCTTGGCATCGACTGGGATGAAGGCCCGTCCTTCCAGAGCGAGTCTCGTGATCGACACCGCCAGGTTGTTAGCGATCTGTTGGCATCAGGGAACGCCTATCTTTCCGAGCGCGTCGATGAACAGAACACGGTTGTTGATGGCGCCGAGTTGGTCGACGGTCTCGCCGTGCGTTACCGAGTGCCGTCCGACCGTCAGGTCGTGTTTACCGATGCTGTTCGCGGTGATGTCAGTTTTGAGACGAACGACCTCGAAGACTTCGTTATCTGGCGCTCCAACGGGACACCAACGTTCTTGCTGGCCAATGCTGTCGACGATGCAGACATGGGGATCACTCATGCAATCCGAGGCGAGGACCTGCTCTCGACCACCCCCAAGGTGCAACTCTTGATGGAAGAGATCGGTGCGACTCCGCCGATCTATGCACACCTGCCGCTGCTGGTCAACGAACAACGTAAGAAGCTGTCGAAGCGTCGGGACGATGTCTCCATTGCGGACTATCGCACCAGGGGATACCTGCCGGAGGCGATGGTCAACTATTTGGCGCTGCTGGGCTGGGGCCCTGATGACGACATCGAGATCCGTCCCGTGACTGAGATCATCGACAAATTTGATCTAGGCCGGGTGAATAAGGCTGCAGCGTTCTTTGACCTGAAGAAGCTCGACCACTTCAACTCCACGTATATCCAAAACTTGGCAACGAGTGACTTCGTCGAACAGGCCGTCCCCTACCTGCGGTCCGATGAGCGTTGGGCACCCGACGCAGTCGACGTTGCTCTTGTCACAGAGTTCGCTGGCGACGTGCAACAGAGGGTTGCTACGCTTAGCGAAGTGCCCCAGTGGTACGACTGGCTCTTCCTCGACACTATCGAAATTGAAGAAAAGGCCATGAATAAAGGTTTACGAAAAGCCAAGCAGGCTGATGAGGTGCTCGACGGCGTTGTGGCCGCCTTTGCTGACTGTGTTTGGGAAGAAGACGTTCTGAACGAAACTGTTCGTGCTGTAGGCGACACGCTTGGTGTCAAATCTGCAGTCCCCGTGCGGGTAGCAGTAACGGGAAAGATGGGTGGTATCCCGTTGTACGGTCCGCTGGTTCGGCTTGGCCGTGAAAAGACAATTGAAAGATTGCGAAACGCTCGTGGACAGCTCGAACGAAGCGAATAAACCGCCTGACCTCAGCGCCGGGTATCGAGGCGAGGAGCGTCTTGGCGATGGTTACCAATACTGGGCCAACAGCGAGGAAGACGAAGAATTCCTTGACATTCATGAGCGGGTCGGTGCGGATGGGCATTACGTCGAAGATGTCGAGAAACCTCGCCGTAAAATTTTCCGAGTCGCCACGTTTCGCCGAATCGGTCGTAGTTTCGTGGCGCTCGTCCTGCTAGCGGTGTTGGCCTGCGCCGGCTATTTCGTCTTCAACTATGTGCAGGTCTCAAGCGCCCAAGGTGACGACGACACTCGACCGGCTGACGCCGCCATTGTTCTTGGCGCTGCGCAATACAACGGATCGCCGTCCTACGTGCTCCAAGCGCGGCTTGATCATGCGCTTAATCTGTACAACGACGACGTGGTCGACCGGGTCTTCGTGACGGGTGCTGGCGCCATTGGTGATGCTACGACCGAAGGACTAACAGGCCTGGAGTATCTGCTGGGTGAGGGCGTTCCCGAGTCCGACATTGTTGTGATCCCCGAGGGCACAAACAGCTGGGAGCAACTGTCTGCGTCGGCCTTACAGATCCAAAATTTGCAGCTCGACTCTGTGTTGCTGGTTTCCGATGGTTACCACAATTACCGTTTGCTCGATATCGCCGACGAACTCGGGATTATCGCTTTCGTATCGCCATCGGCCGTCAAGTCCACGATTTCGAACACACTTCGAGAAAGCGCCGCTGTATCGATCGGCCGGATCACCGGTTATCGCCGTCTCAGCACCTTTACTGATTGACCGCGTAGTCGATCTGACTTCGGCGTGGTTGCCTGAGTCGAAGCATCTCCGCTCCGCTGGCGTTTGGGCCTTCAAGGACGCCCGAGGGACGGACTGCAGTTCGGGCTCAGGATCCGAGGGGCTACTCGACGGTGGTGCGCCAATTATGAGGATCTGCTGCGGCACCAGATTGCACGTCGACTAGGGCCTGACGTAACTTCAGTGTGTTGGGCCCTGGCTGACCGTCGCCGATCTTGCTTGTGCCGCTTTCAGATATCAATGATCCGATCGGGGCGATGATTGCTGCGGTGCCGGACAGAAACATTTCGGTATCGCCGGTGCGCTCAAGAATCTCGCTTGCAGGTATCGAGCGTTCTTCGATCGTGTAGCCCAGATCGGTGGCCATGGTGATGATCGAGGAGCGAGTCACGCCATGCAGGAACGAGTCGTCGAGGTGGCGGGTTATAAGCCGATGGTCGTCGACCATAAAGAAGTTTGCAGCGCCAGTTTCGGTGGTGTCGCCACTGGTGGCAAAGAGTACTTGGTCGACACCGTGTGCCGCTTTGGCGTCGAGCGTTGGCCCAAGAGCCATGACGTAGTTGGCCCCGCTCTTGATCGATCCGAAGTGGGGGGTCGTGCGAGGTGTCTTGGTTTCGAGTAGCAGGCTCAGCGGGCGGATACCGCCGGCGAAATAATCACCGACAGGGCTGGTCAGCACATAGAGAAGACTGGTTTCGCTGGGCGCTGCAGCCGCACCAATGTTCGGATCCATGCCCAGCATCGTCGGGCGCAGGTACAAAGAACCTGGCTGGGGTGGCGTGTGCTCGAGATTGGCGACGGCTGCTTGCATGAACATGTCGCGCAGCAGGTCCGTGTCGGGCACAGGTAGTCGTAGCAGGCCGATCGAAATACGGAACCGAGCAATATGGTCGTTGAGTCGGAAGATGGCGACCGATCCATCTAACTGCGTATGTGCTTTGAGACCCTCGAAACAGGTGCTGCCATAGTGCAGCGCGTGAGAGCCGGGATGAAGCGAAATATCGGCAATCGGCTGGGCAGCACCGCTGTAGGTGTACCCGGTTGGGCTGCCGTGTGCGACCGTGATCTGGTCGCCGAAAAGGGTGCCAAAGGGTTCGCTGAAGGGATCTGCAGTAGCCATTGTGACTATCGTAGGCGCTGCGCACCATGAGATTTGCGTTGGATCGGTTGGTTCGACTTTGGGATGGCAACCAAGAACGCAGGGTCGTTTTCTGCGCTCGTTTAGCGAGCGGAACGAGTGTTTGCTATCGACGTTGATGGGCCAACAGAGCGCAGCATCGTTTTAGCTAGTGAAACAACAGCTGTGCCAGTGAGCTAGAGGATAATCCCGGGCAGTATCTGCCGGGTTCGATGACAATGAAAGCGCTGAGGGACCGGGTCATTTGCGCGTCGAAATAGACCTGGCGACCGGCTCACAAGCGAGTAGCTACAACTCGAGCTGCCTGAAAACGCAAGAAGCTCGTTGCCTGAGCAACGAGCGTCTTACTGGGTCGGGCTGGTGAGATTCGAACTCACGACCCCCTGCTCCCAAAGCAGGTGCGCTAGCCAAGCTGCGCCACAGCCCGAGAACTTCTCACCGGAGTGGGAAATCATCGGCGCTTAGTATGCCCTATCCGAAGTTCAATTCAATGGTGATTTGGGTCATATGCTTATGATCAACCAAATTGTGTGGGTTCCCAATGAACATTGACTTACTAGGAGCCTGCAATGAGAACGCAACTTCGACGATATGACCTTGCCGATGAGGCTGGCCTGGGACGGTTGGCCGCCTGGTTTCCAAGCTTGATACCGGTGCGCGAGAAGTATGGCTTTACCGTCCACTGGGCGTACGCCGACTACGACAATCTGCAATTCGTATGGGCGGTGAGCCACGACGGTGACTTTGAAGCCGCAATGGCTGAGTACGACCCGTCGCCAGAACGAGCTGCAGTCTTCTCCGGGTTTGATAATCCGATCGTCAAAATGCACGTGAGCTTCGTGGACAAGGTGGCCTAGGGGGCGTCACCAAGTGGGGGAGTTCGTTTTGCCGCCCCCATTCGTTTCGCTCTGCTTGCTGGGCGATCAAAGCTTCCTGAATGGTGCACCAAGTACTGCGACAAGGGGTTGGAACACGACAAGGGTTGGAACACAAAGACGAACTCGAAGAACGACCATTCACCCACCTGACAGAACAAGACGCATTCCGACACAACGGTGGATCGCGATGAGTGACACAAAAAGATCAACACCAGCGATCTATCACGTCGCTGTCGAAGACGTGTTCTCACCGCCTTCCCTTGGTTCTCAAGACACGTTTCCGATCGGGCATGCACGCAGGTCACCGCTATAGAAGGGGTGGTGATAGCGCTTGCTCAGCCGTACCAGGCTGAGCGCTTGCTCCGGGCTTGCTTTCTGTGATCACTGCGGCGCTGAAATCGACGACGCCTGGTAGCGAAACCCTGTCTGATACCGACCGCAGTTGCGGAGCTGTTGCGTGCATATGCCCCGGTGAACACTGCCCGTCGAGTCACCAAGCCCGTCGGGGTGCACATGATGAGGACGAATCAAGCGAAAACAGTGGTGGCCGTGGGACCTAGATCCTGAATTGAGGGTTTGAGAGCTGTCTCATTAGGTTTACTTTTCTTGATGTTGCGTCAACTTTCTGGTGATTCGTGAGTTCCGGTGAGCTTGCACCGAACGCAGCGGAACTCGGCAGGCGTTCGATCACTGGAGCCCAAAGGCACCGGCCAAGAACGCTGGATTAACCGCGGGAAACCAGCACTCAACGCCATCGCCTTCGAAGGGAGACTCTTCTAGAATCACACCCAGCCAAGAACAAATAGCCGGCCAGACCCGTTATGCCGTTCTCCTGACAGACCCGCGGTACGCCGATTTTCTTTGGCACCGGGATACCCGCCAGTACATACCCGACTGAAGTAGTCGGGTTTCAGTTAGGGTGACGATATGAATACCCGACCCAGTCAGTCAACTTTCGATGGTTTCAACCTAGACAGGGCGATTGAGACCGCCGCTGCTTGTGTGAGGTGGGCGGTAGAGAGCTTCGGAAGCGAAGTCTGTTTGCTTTCCTCAATGCAAGACAGCACGCTGATCGACATCGCCATGCGGATCCACCCCAGGATCGACGTCGTGTTCCTCGATAACGGCTACCACTTTCGCGAAACGATCGAGACCGTCGCCCGAGTCGAACGCCAATATGGGATCACGGTCCGCCGGGTCGGCCCAATAGAAGATGTCCAAGCCGATATCGCTGCTGGCGAATGCTGCGACACCAAAACAGCTCTACTCGAACAAGCCCTCGACAAGAAGCGGGCATGGATAAGCGGGCTAAGACGCACCGAGACCGCCACCCGGGCAAAATCACAACTCGTCGAAACTGATCGACGAGGACTCACCAAGATCAACCCTCTGGCGTCGTGGACCGACGACGACGTGAACGCGTACCGAGACGCAAACGACGTCTTGCTAAATCCACTGCTGTTGAACGGCTACACCTCTATCGGGTGCGAGCCATGCACTAGCCGGCCTAGCGACATGGACGAACGCTCAGGACGTTGGCAAGGTTCTGAACGCTCCGAGTGCGGTCTACACCTCTAATGCCACAACCAATCGGCGAATCGGCAGCCACCCGGCGCCAGACGCTGCTAAAGACACTCTCCTGGCGGGTCGTTGCTTCGGCAACAACCTTCCTCATTGCTTGGTTCGTCACTGGTGACCTGACCGCGGGCGCAGCGATCGGCGGCGTCGAGGCCGTCGCAAAGATGATCTTGTACTACTGGCACGAACGTGCCTGGCAAACGTACGCACCAATCGTCAGACTCACAGCAACCAACGCAACTTCGTGAGTAGTCGACAAGGATTCAGCGTTTCGGCACAATCAGAGTTGCCGCCGTCGGCATCTGGGGTCTCCTGACCAACGGTGCCAAAGTGGCGGATTAGTGTCCTCTGCTGCGAGTTGGTGGAAAGGGCTGTCGCTCTGGCGGAAGTGGTCAATCCCGCGAGATCCTGTGATGTGATGCCGCGTGATCACCGGAACGAACAACAGGCCGAGGAACAGAAAGCGATAGCGCTTCGGGCTCGGCTCCGTGGCGCAACATGGAGCGAAGAACCCGCCGCGCTCCCGGCTGGTTGTGCGCCGCCACCGTCATGTTCGCTGGCGCATGGATCGTCTCGATCGGCTACTTGGACGTCGCCCACGCAGCTGACCCCTGTCTCAATGGTTGGTGGGACAGCCGCAGCCGAATCGGAGACCATCCTCCTCGCCATGTACTTGTGGGCCATACGCCGATGGGCGACGGCACTCCCACTTCCCAGCGGAGCTCAGCAAACCGACCCCACATTTACTGAATCATCACTAACCGCGTGAACCTTGATCAAAGCAGAGATATCACCACCGCTGGGACAAGCAGCAGCCACAAGAGGGAGAACCGGCTGGGCATGGGCTTTGGTTCGAAGGATCGCTGCAAGTTGAAGGATGCCGCTTACCGCCGCGAGCGGGAGGGACTCCCTCATCATTGAGATCGTTAGCAATAGCCCGCATCGAGCGTCCCTGAGAGCGTTCTAAGGCGATTCGAGCCAGCGTGTTGGGCTTCTGCTCTACAGGTCGGCCTCGGCGCACACCAGAAGCCTTCACTCAAGGCATCAATGGTGCACTGGTCATAAGAACCTGGATCGTTACCGCGGGAACTTCTGGTGGGTCAGGATGAGGCGGGAGTCGAGCACCGCGGCAGTACGGGCTGGGCCCGCGGTCTTGTAGATCTCAGAGTTAACCATCCGACGGAAGTCGGCGATAGAGGGGTACGCCATAAGCAAGATCCGATCCCAGGTCTCATCTGTGGGCCCGATAATGGTCGCTTGGCCGGCACCATCCCAGATGATGGTGCCCGGGCAGTCGTGGCTGTTCATGTTCTGGAGACGGCGGACGTATTCGGAGTAGGCCTCTTCACCGGTCATGTCGTCGCAGGTGTGACCGGCGAGCGCTTTGTCGTGGTAGCGGATGAGATTCAGCATGATGATTGGGTCCGTCGCCTCGTCGGCTTCTGCGCCTCCGGCCGCCCACCGTTGCATGCCATCGCCCACACCGCCGGTCTTGTTCATCAGGACGAGACGCGAGTCAGCCACCGCAGCGGTACGAGCCTGCGCCGCCTGCTGATACGCCGGCGTAGCGAGCATGTCCCGGAAGATCGAGACTGACTCATAACCAACACACAGCACGAGGTCCCACGTCTCTTCATCAGGTCCGATGTAGGTCCGCCCCGCATCACCTACCCAAAAGGGGCTGCCGGGAAACTCAGCGGCCAGCGCTCGTAGTCGGCGGCCGTACTCGGCGTACGCCGCTTCACCGGTCATGCCGTCGCACCCATGGCCGTCGAGGGCAGTGTCGCGGAATCGAATCAGATTGAGCATCACGATCGGAACATCGGGGGCGGCTTCGTTGAGCAGCTTCCACTGCTCGTCGGTACGAGTTACATGCATAGCGACAGCTTATGACCGAGGTCCTGGGCTGATCAGCTGACCAACGTTGCCCGCACGATCACAGACCAGATCGACCTCTGCCGAGCCCGGCGCGAGTAACCGCGACCCAGGTCTAGGCCGAGCCGACATCTCCAGTCCTGGTCGTTCGAAGCGATGCCTCGAACGGACCGTCTGCGCCGATTATGGACAGGAAGCCATTCGCTATTCCAACATGTTGTTTAACCCACAACACTTTTGTACCCCGTACGGGATTTGAACCCGTGCTACCACCTTGAGAGGGTGGCGTCCTAGGCCGCTAGACGAACGGGGCCGGACTTTCAATTGTCACACTGGTTTTCACCGGCGTGGCCGCCGCCGTAAGGCGACGCGATATCTCAGACGAAGTGTCTAAGATATTTGCTCGGGCGGGAGGACTTGAACCCCCAACGACTGGACCAGAACCAGCTGTGTTACCAATTACACCACGCCCGATTGCGACCGCTTAGCGTAACGTCCTGAAACGGATCGCCCACACTGATCGAGTGGCTATTCGGCTGTTCAGCCTATTCGCTTGATTTACTCGAGCGCGCCGTCGACCTTGTCCATGGCGTCATCTTCACTGACGTCGAGTGCGAAACTGAGTTCGCTGACCAGAACAGAACGTGCTTTTTGGTACAAGGTCTTCTCGCCAGCCGATAATCCCTTGTCTCGATCACGCAGTGCCAGGTTCCGAACAACTTCGGCTACCTGGTAAACGTCACCAGACTTGAGCTTCTCTTGGTGGTTCTTGAAGCGGCGGCTCCAGTTCGAGGGCTCGCGAACGTCGCGCTTCCTGAGCACATCGAAAAGGTCGTCGACGTCGTCACCGCTGATCGGCCAACGCATGCCGACATCGTCGACGCTGTCTACGGGTACTCGGAGTGTCATCTCGCCATGGGCCATACGAAGAACTAGGTATTCGCGTTCTTCGTGACCGAATGCCGCGATCTTCTCTTTTTTCTCAACCACGGCAGCGCCGTGATGAGGGTAAACGACGCGATCTCCGGCTTTGAAGGACATAGTGCTCCATTGTTATTACAAAGCGAACACGTAACAATGCCCGACACTGAGGACGATTGCACCCATACGTGATAGATTTTCAGGGTTCACGGCAAGTAGCTTCTCAAGGTGGCGTCAACCCAACTCCTTCGCCGTGTTGCTCTGGGGGCTGGTGTGGTTGCGATCGCTGTCGCTGCCAGCCTGTTCTTCTTCCGAACACGATCGGTCGCGGAAGCCGCGCCACTTCAGAGGTTGGAGGTTGAGCTCGTCAGCCCTAGGTCGGTGCAGGTCCAGCCGCAAACACAGCGAACCGTAGATGCCTATCGAGGTCAGGGTGCCTGGGTTGACGGCTTTGACTACTCGCCACCGTACGCCAACAACGGGGTGCCGCCGTTGTCGCCGGCAGCGCTTGACGACATGGCCGCAGCCGGTGTGCAGACGTTGTATATCCAGTCCGGGCGCCGTGACGATCGATCGCCTGATCTGCTCGAGGATCGCTGGCTGCTAGCCGAGTTTCTGATGCGCGCTGAGCAGCACGATATCGATGTGGTTGCGTGGTACTTGCCAAAATGGGGCGACGACACAACCGACCTTGACCATTTGATGGCAGCACATAATTTCGACGTGCTCGGTTACCGGTTCGACGGTGTAGCTGTGGACATCGAATGGAATCAGGATGGCCTCGAAGTCCAAGAGCGCAACCAGCGCTTGGTCCGGCTATCTCGCCTTTTAAGCATCCAGACCGGTGCTGACCCACTTGGGGCGATCGTGCTCCCGCCGGTGCAGACCGAAGTCATTAACCCCGCGTTCTGGCCCGACTTCCCGTGGGCCGATATCGATAATCTTTACGACGTGTGGATGCCGATGAGCTACTGGTCGTTCCGGGTTGATCCTTACGGCGACGGGTACTCCTACAACACCGAAAGTGTGCAGCGGCTTCGTGAAAATCTCGGAGACCCTGACGCACTCGTGCACCCGATCGGTGGCATCGGGGCCGAGGTCGACGCTCCTCCGTCGGGCACCAAGCCCTACATCGCACGTGTTGACCAACTCGATGGATTCGCCCAGTCGTTGGTTGACACAAAGTCAATAGGCGGCTCGATTTATGACTGGCTGACCTTGGATGCCGACGGTCGGGCGAAGATGACTGAACTATTCGACAGTGGCATTGCTGCGAGTATTGGCGAAATCCCGGACCAGTGATGTGGCGAGGCCAGTGGTTGGTTTAGCCGGCGAAGGCTAACCACGCCGACCGAAGAGCGATTTCGACACCCTCGGCGACTTGGGCTGGTGCCAAGAATTCGACGTCACCTCGAAGACTCGCTACGTCAGGGAACGAGCCCATGCACCAGCGAGCAAACATGGCATCGTCCATCCAGCGGGCCCGATCAGGTGTCATGTCAACGGTTGCCCGGAGCCCTTGGACCGAGGCAGACCGAAGCGCGCCCCACCGCTGGGTCGTAGAGCCGAGCGTTCCGCCCAGATGTACAGGGTCATCAGAACGCGACCGTTGCGGGATGGGGCATAGCTTCACTGCGGTGGCCCAACTGATTAATTCGCTTGCCGGTGTGTTCAAAATAGCGACCATCAGCCGGTCGAGCCAGAGCGCTATCGGGAACTCGAGTGCCGGGATCTGACAGGGCGCTGTGGGACGCAGCACAGATCGTAAGCACGCGTCGATGAGCCAGCCTTGGGGTTCCTTGGTGTGGACGATCGTGTCGTTGGTCGCCAGTAACGACACGACGCTTCCGGATCGGGGGACACCAACCGCCAAGGCTGCATCGCTGTGGGCTCTGCCCGGTGGGGTGGAGATGACCGAGGATGCCAGCACTCCAATAGCGGAATATTTTGAAGGTAGTACCAGCTCGAGTAAGGCATTTTCTGGTCGGCCGGTGCCGTGGTGTAATACGTCGACGACATCGCAGTGAACACCAACAATGGTGAGTGCAGGTCGAAAATTTTCGGTGCACACATGGCGCTCAAGACGGGAACGAAGATGCCGTCTCAGCTGGTTGTTTGACGTTGACGCAACGGTGATAAGCGCAGGAGTGACGGGTAGTGCTTCAGGCTGGGGGACGGGCGAATCAGTGGCCATGGAGACCTCGCTGTTTGCAGAACGGCGACGGTTTATGCCTCGGCGTCGCAAGCCGATCAGCCGAGTGGGACGGACCTCACGGCGACATAAGTCGAGTATGACAACTGGGTGTGACAGGTGCGTGCCAACCCGGCGTTGCGACGAGCGATTACCACGACACTTAGGTATCGGTAGTTGCACGGATCGTCCAGGTGAACTCGGTCTCAACGACAGAAAGACCTGGCGGCAGGCCGTTGGCTTCAAACCGCAGCCCAAGTGCATTCGTACCAAGGCGGCTACGCGAGAGTTCACCTCGGGGGCTCGACTGGTCGGCCACATCGCTTAAACCGCGCAGAGAGCAAGACGGGTTGGCAATCCAGATGACGTCAAGTCTGGCCATGTGGGACGGGGATGGGCCAACGGCCACTAATGAAACGTTGAAGATGCCGCCCTCGATGGGGACGCCGCTAATCACGCCAGTGCCAGGATCGGCGACGAACCCCACCGGAAGCCCAATCGCGAATACTTGGGCAGGGCCGCCCTCCGCATTGGTTGATCGGCATTGGTTGAATTGATCTGCACGATCGCTGTCTACGCCCCCTGCTTCTCGTCCCACAGCACCTATTCGATTATTTCGATTAAGTGGAAGCGGCTATGACCATCGTCGGTTTCGAAGCGAACTGTCAGAGCCCTGACGTCTTCCCACGCGGTGTCGTTCTGGACGCGCTGGCGTATTCCGTCAACGTCTTGGGGGTTGCCGACAACATCAAGTGGGCCGTGACCAACGTGGTGCACCTAGCGATGTTGTCCACGACGACCAGCAATGGACACGGACCCAATGCGATGCGGGGTCAACAACTAGCGGGCTGATTCACTAGCCCGGCTGAGGGCTAGTTGGTTTTGGTGCGTTCGTTGATCTGCAACCGTTTCACGGCACCAACCAGAACCTTGCGACCAAGACTTGCACTTTCGTCGAGTAACGACATGAATTCTCGACGGTTCAAGACTTCGATGACCATGGCCGAAGTAGCGGTGACCGTTGCAGTTCGCGGGGTGCCGCTGATGACCGCTAGCTCGCCCAAAAAGTCGCCAGACGCAAGGTGAGCGACGGTTTGACCGTCGATTTCCACCTTGGCGGTTCCTGCACTGATAATCATGAATTCGCGGCCGGGTTCACCCTGCTTGGTCAGCGTGGCTCCTTCCTTGACGTCAAGTTCGGTCATGAGCCGTCCCACTGATTTGAGCTCTCGCTTTGAGAGTTCGGAGAAGATTCCAATTCCGGCGAGGCGGACACCGCTGTTTGTCTTAGTCACAGATACTCCTCGTGGCGATCGCGTCGAAATCATAGTGGTCGAGCAAAATTTGTGCTGCGTCGGTCCGTCTATGCCAGAGCGATGGCACCCGCTTGATTGTTTCCTGGCGTACCTTTGGTGGGTTCATGTCGATTCAGGATGTACCGATGGCGCCGAGCGAATACAGAGCAGCGGACGCAACAACGCAGTCGGTCTTGGCGCGTCGTAGCGAGGTCGATCTGGTTGTGCTTCTTCGACCGTTCATTGCGTTACTAATGTCGTGAGCGAACTAGCCACAGCACGAATCACCCGTTTTGTAGCGGTGGCGATAGCAGCGTTTGCTGCGATCGGAGCAGTACTGGTCGATGGCGATGTCGAAGTCGTCTTTTTGATGGTAGCCGCCGTGATCTCGGGGCTCGTGTGCTTCGACACAGCGATGGAACGGCGGCTCCAAAGTTTTGGCCCGTGGGCCTTCTTGAGCGTCGCTCCAGCACTTAAGACCGTTCCGACGGTTTGGTTCGAGTTGCGGCCAGAGAGCGGATTGCAGTTCGAGCGTTATGACCTGGTCGGGTCGCTGCTGTTTGGCCTAAGTATCTTTGCGGCCGTTCTACTGTTGGCTCGGCCCGCTGAGCGTCTCGCGCGATCGACCGTCAGATTCGATGCGGCGGTTGTTATTGGGTCTGCAGTCACAGGCGCGATTGCGGGTGGCTCGGTCGGGTTTCTACTCGATAATGGCGCGGGGCTCGTAGCCTCCGGGCAGCTAATCGAGACACCCACATGGTTCGTGCTGTCGGGCATCCTCGCAGCGTCAGCCATTGCTGCAGGTCACGTCCGTAGCCTGTCGTTCGGTCTGGTCGGGGTGTTGTCGATAGCGTGTGTCACCGCTGGGCTGCTGACCTTGACGGTCTCTGGTCGAGAGATTGATGCGGGCTGGTGGGCTTCGCTTTTTGCCGCAACTGCCGTTGTTGCCGTTGTTGTCGACGGAGCGTTGGGTGAGCGAATCGAACGAGATCGCCACTCCAACGTGGCTGTAGTTGTTGCGTTGGCAGTCGGGCTTGTTGCTGCTGCAAGCGCCGTATGGGCATGGAATGATGGCACGGCCTGGGCCTCAGGATGGGTGCTGCTTGGCATGACGTCGCTGGCGATGTTTGCCTTGGTCATGGTTAACGAACCGCTCGATAACCAGGCACTAAAGTTGCTCGGGTTACGAGGCAATGATGTCGACCCAGTTGAGCCTGTGTTGCGAGTTGAGCCTGTGCTGCGAGTTGAGCCTGTGTTGCAGCCCGATCAATTTTTCGATGAGCTTAGGTCGGTGGTTGTACCGAGCTCGCCTGATCTAGTGGTCCCACAGGCTCCACAGGTTCACCAGGCTCCACAGGCTCCACAGGTTCCATTGTCTGACCCAGGTTTGGTGGCGTCAGCTCAGGCAGCGGCCGCAGTTCGCAACGCACCACAAAGTGAACGATACGCTCTGGCGCCGTTAGCTCAGGCTCACTATTTTGACCCATCGACTGGGTTGCTCTCAGCCGCAGGGCTGCAACACGTCATCGCCCAGACATTTGAAGTTCCCCGCCATGCCGGTCACGTCACCATGTTCATGTTCATGATCCGCGACCTCGACCGTATAGAACAAGAGCACGGCCGACTGGCATCAAATATGGTTACACGCGAAGTCGCAGATCGTGTTGGTTGCTTATTGCCCGAAGGCGCGGGTGCCCGATTTTCTCGTGCGGCCTATGCCGTCGTAATTGTCGGCGATAGATCAAACGTGGCCGAAACAACCCAATGGCTGACGCGAGTCCTGCTACAACTGCGTTGCCCCGTGGAAGGCGGCTCGCTCGGCGACAAGATCGACGTCGTGGCGGGCGTGGCCCAGTGTTATGAAAGTGAAGATGCAGCACAATTCGTCAAACGAGCCAACCTTGGATTCGCAAGAGCCGTGCAACGGCCGGAACCAACGCTGGTCGCCATGGCTTAGGTCAATGGGTCAACAGCTTTCAGAAAGGACTGAGATCGCAGAATGACTAACGAAATTGATCTTGAACCTTTGTGGACGCCAGCTGAACGGCGGGTCAACGCAACTCGGCTGACAGAGTTCCAAGCCTTTCTTAAAAAGCGGGGCCACGGCCCTTTCGCCGACTTCGAGGGCCTGCACTGGTTCTCAATCAATCAAGCTGAAGAGTTCTGGGATGCTGTCTGGGATTTCACCGGCGTGATTGGTACCAAGGGCGATGTGGTCATCGAACACGCTGCACACATCGCTGACGCACGCTTCTTCCCTAATGCAGAACTGAATATTGCGGAGAACATCCTTCGTCCCAAAGGCGATGCGGGTGACTTGTTGCTCGTTGCGTGCGACGAAAGTGGTGTCAAAGAACGACTCTCTCGTGGTGAGATGCTGAATCGTGTTGGTCACATGCAGCAGTTGCTTCTGCGCCACGATGTGGGAGCCGGTGATGTTGTCGCCGCGTGGCTCCCGAACACTGCTGCTAGTTATGTGGTGATGCTCGCTGCTGCTGGGTTGGGCGCGACCTTCGTGTCGACATCGCCTGACTTCGGGGTCGATGGCGTGCTGGACCGTTTCGGCCAAGTCGATCCCAAGGTGCTCATCGCTGCGAATGGGTACGTGTATGGCGGGCGGGCCTTCGACTGTCTGGATCGTTTGGCGATGGTCCGGGAGGCCTTGCCAAGCCTTGGCGCGGTCTACGTCCATCAAAATATCGAGCCACAAAAAGACCTGGACCCAACTATTCATGGCGTTTCTCTCGAGGACGCGCTGGATCAGGTCGAACCTGCTGAACCGATCTTTACTCGGTTGCCGTTTGACCATCCGCTTTACGTGCTGTTCTCATCGGGTACCACCGGCAAACCGAAGCCGATCGTGCACCGCGCTGGCGGCGTGCTGCTGACTCATATGAAAGAACAGCAGCTGGCCTGCGACATCCGGCCAGGGGACAGGGTCTTTTACTTCACGACCACTGGCTGGATGATGTGGAACTGGCTAGCAACCGTCATGGCCAATCAGGCCGCCATTATCGTCTACGACGGCAATCCAGCTCATCCGGCAGTGACGCGCCTGTTCAGGCTGATCGATGACATCGGCATCACATTCTTTGGCACGTCGGCCAAGTTTATTGAAACGCTGCTCAAGTCCGATGCGAGCGTCTCAGAACGTCACAGTTTGGCGTCGATGCGCACTCTTGCGAGCACCGGGTCACCACTGTCGTCCGAAGGGTTCGCTTACATCTACGACAAAGTTGCCTCTGACGTGCATCTGCTGTCTATGTCTGGTGGAACCGACCTGTGCGGGTGCCTGGTATCTGGTGACCCGAACGGTCCGGTCTTCACCGGGCAGATCCAACGGCCCGTTCTTGGAATGGCCATCGACGTCTTTGACGATCTCGGTCGAGCCGTAGCGCCTGGAGTGCAAGGCGAACTGGTGTGCACCAAGCCTTTCCCGTCAATGCCTCTGACTTTTCTTGGTGACGGTGGCCGAGACCGCTACCTAGCTGCCTACTTTGAACGATTCGAAAACGTGTGGCACCAGGGCGACTTCGCGGAATGGACGAAACAGGGGGGCATCGTCATTCACGGCCGCAGTGATGCAACCCTGAATCCCGGTGGCGTTCGGATCGGCACTGCAGAAATCTACGCACAACTCGAGAAGATCCCCGAGGTGCTTGAGGGGTTGGTGATCGGGCAGACGTATGAGGCCGACACCCGCATTGTGCTTTTTGTACGCATGCGCGAAGGGGTCGAACTCGATGAAAAGCTCACCGAGCAAATCCGCTTGACCATTCGACACGGAGCGACACCACGGCATGTGCCTGCTGTCGTAGTGGCCGTCGACGATTTGCCGCGGACTCGCAGCGGAAAGATTGCCGAGATAGCGGTGCGAGAGATTGTGCATGGCCGGTCGGTGAATAACCATTCTGCTTTGGCTAATCCCGAAACACTGCAGCTATTCGACGGTCTTGTCGAACTTCGTTAAAGCTATTCGTTAAAGCTAGAAGTGAAAATCGAAGTCGTTCGCTAAGAAGCGCCCAACCCAATCTTGCCTCACTGGACGAGCCAACGCCGTCAAGAGTGGCTAGTGTCTCGCACACGCGGGCGAGGGTTCGCGTGGAAGAGGGGATCTTCATGAATTCACGTCTTGTTCGACTCATATCGGTGCTGTTGGCACTGGCAATGATTGCATCAGCCTGCGGCGGCGGTAGCGATGCAGCAGACACCGTGTCCGGTGGTGACGCTACAGAGGCCGAGACCAGCGATGGCGGCGGCGCAGACGACGAACCAGCTGATGAGCAGCCGGCCGACGACGAGCCTGCCGATCAACCAGCTGAAACAGAAGACACCGTCGAACTTGTCGAGGTTGACGAAAGCGAAGACCCAGTCTTTGGTGGCACGTTGCGCTACGCGCTCGAGGCCGATGTCGATGGCCTTAACCCTGTCAGTTCAGCGTTGTCGGCGCCGGGTTTGCTTATGGGCGTGGCAGTGTTTGACACCCTTGCGGTGTTCGACGATGCCGACCAGTGGCAGCCATACTTGGCCGAATCCTTCACGCCAAACAATGACTTCACCGTGTGGACAATGAAACTACGTGCAGGTGTCTCCTTCCACGACGGCACGCCGCTTAACGCAGCGGCGATCGCCGTGAACTTTGGCACGGTGCTTAAAGATCCACTCGTGGGTCTGGCGGTGCGCCCGTTCTACAACCTTGATAATCCAATCGAGATCGTCGATGACCTGACCGTCCGGTTCAATCTGTCTGGTGCGAATGCCAGCTGGCCAACGAGCCAGACCGGCCAGCTCGGCATGGTCGCATCACCGGCATGGCTTGAGGCAGCGCTCCTAGACCCGACGCTGAACCAGGCGCCAGTCGGTACCGGTCCATTCGTATTTGAGAGCCGCAGCGAAGACAGCGTGACTCGTATGGTTCGTAACGAGACTTGGTGGAACGGCGACGTCTACCTCGACGCTGTCGAGTTCGTGACCGTGACCGATCCCGACACACGCAACGACCTGTTGTTCCAAGGTGAGATCCAGGCATTGCAGACCACAAACGCTGCGTCGGTCGACGATCTGAGGAACGAAGAAGGCCTCCAGAACCTGATCGACGATTCGGGCGACGAGAGTTTCATCATGGTCAACTCGGCGGGTACGCCGTTCGATGATATTCGAGCTCGTAAGGCGCTGACCTTTGCAACACCTCGCCAGAACTACATCGATCTGATCGGTCTAGGCATCCAGCAGCCAGCCGACCAGATGTTTACACCGGCGAGCCCGTACTACAACGCAGATGTTCAGCAAGAAGCTGACCAGCCTGAGCTCGTTGCTGACCTTGTCGCTTCATACTGCGGTGAGTTCCCCGACAACTGCACCGACGGCAAGATCGACATGGAATTCCAATGGTCAGGCCCCAGCGTGGTGCAGACTCGCATCGCTGAACTGCTTGACGAAGGCTGGAGTGTCGGCTTCAACGTGAAGTTCCAGGAACTACCCCAGGATGCGCACATCCAAGAGGTCGCCTTCGGTGTATTCGACGTTGTGAGCTGGCGTCAATTCGGTGCAGCGAACCCTGCTGATGACCGTGTCTGGATCGAATGCGACACCATTGGCGGCCTTTCGCTGAACTGGCCGCGATTCTGCGACGAAGACCGCGATGCGATCCTCAATGAACTCGCACTAGCGACCACTGTTGAAGCCCGTCAGCCGCTTCTGGCTGAGCTCAGCGAGAAGATCCAGCAGGACTACCTGTACGTCTTCATGTTGCACACGCTGTGGGATCACTCCTTCGCAGAGAATGTGCGCGGTATGTGCGGTCACAAGACACCTAGTGGTGACGATATGCGTTGCGTTCTGAATGGCCGAACCTGGCTGAGCAACGTATGGCTAGCGGAATAGTCGCCCGGCCGCTAACAGGATGATCAACGACAGCCGATGAGACGTTCATTGCAACGACTAGCGATGGTACTGCTGCTGCTTCTAGCAGTGAGCATGCTGACGTTCGTTGCAATGAACGTGCTCGGCGACCCGTTGTTCAACATCCTTGGGCCGATCGCAGGCGATACCGAAAACCCTGAGAGCGTCATCAAGATCGAGGCAGCCAAGGCGCAGTATTACCTCGACAAGCCACTGCCCGAGCGTTATGTGCGTTGGCTAGGCGATTTTGTAACTGGCGACATGGGTGTGCGATTTGGGTCCGACGGTCAACCGCCTGTCACTGGTCTGATCAAGGAACGCCTTCCCCGGTCACTCTTGCTGATGGGTATGGCCCAAATCATGGCGTTGGTCATTGCAATTCCGTGGGGTGTGGCGTCGGCTGCCGGCTCGTTGGGCGGCGAATCCAAGGGCCCTCGATCGCCACGCTTCCTGATTTCGTTCTTCCTGAAGGCGACCGTTGTCGGTGCCTTTGCCGCCCTGCTATTTGGGCGCACGGTCACCGTCGGGGTTACCTGCTGGTTTGTCGTGCTGTTAGGCGCGCATCAATTCGCGGGAACGAACTCGGTTGCGAAACGATTTGTGGACTTTGTCAAACGGCTGGGCCAGAACTTTTCTTCTGGCTTGTCGTTCGGGTTTATCTCAATGCCGAACTTCGCCCTTGCGGTGTCGTTGTATTACGTGTTTGCCCTCAGACTTGGCTTGTTCCCGCTGCGCTATGACGCCTCTGACCAGTTCTTCACCCGCATGTGGCAGCTGTTTCTGCCTGCGCTTACGTTGGCGCTGCCTGGCGCAGCGGTCTATCAGCGACTACTTCGCACCGATCTGATCACCACGTTGCAAGAAGATTTCATTATGACGGCTCGCGCTAAAGGCGTGAGCAAACGCCGAGTTCTCTTTCGTCATGCGCTGCGCCCGTCGATGTTCTCGGTGGTCACGGTTTTTGGTATCAACGCAGGCGCGCTGGTGGGCGGTGCATTGGTCGTCGAAACATTCTTTGGGATTCCTGGCATCGGCACTGCGATTGTCGAGGCCATTTTGCGAGAAGACTTCCCAGTTGTCCTGGCCATCGTGATGATCGTGGCTGCTGGTTTTGTAATCCTCAACTTCCTAGTTGATCTGTTGTATTCGGTCCTTGACCCTCGGGTGCGCTCATGAGTCAAGTTGTTTCAACTGACGGTGTGATCGAGGCCGCTGAGCCCGAAGCTGCACAGGAGGCCGGTCTGGCCCAAAAGACGTTGGGTCTGGGCTTCTGGCTTGCTGTTGGCTGGATTGCACTGATTGTGCTTCTAGCTCTGTTTGCGCCATGGCTGCCGCTTAAGGACCCGAACCAGAACTTCATCGATATCCAGGGCAAGGGTCGCCCGCCGTATGGGCCGTCGGCCGATCACTGGCTTGGCAGCGATCAGGACGCTCGCGACATGCTCAGTCGGACGATCTATGGGGCGCGCGTGTCGTTGGTTGTTGGGTTTGTCGCTGTGTCGTTTGGGTTCCTCATCGGTGGCACGGTTGGCCTGGTAAGTGGTTTCGTGCGAGGCGTCTTCGACAAGATCTCATCGTTCATCATGTTGGTGTTGCTGTCGTTCCCCGCTTTGATCTTGGCTATCTTGATCACGTCACTCATGGAGCGCAGCCTGTGGACGATTGCTCTCACGCTCGGCATTTTGGCGGTCGCGCCTGTGGGGCGTTTGGCCCGCGCCGCAAGCCTTGTGTTCGCCGAGCGCGAGTTCGTGTTGGCGGCCCGCACTATGGGCGCCAAACCGTCGCACATCATGCTGCGCGAGTTGTTGCCCAATGTGCTGATTCCAATGTCGGCGCTTGCGTTGCTTGGCACTGCGGTCGCCATCGTGGCTGAAGGTGGCCTGGCATTCCTGGGCTTGTCGGTTGAAAAGGGAAGCACCTGGGGAAAATTGATCTTGACTGGTGCGAATTCGCGCCAACTCGAGGAAGCTCCCTGGATAGCTTTTGTGCCGATCGCTGCGCTTTTCTTAACAGTGATGGCGTTGAACTTTGCTGGCGACCGACTTCGTGAGTACTTCGACGTTCGTGAGCTCTCGTTGTGAATGATGCAAAGAGAAGCGGCATTCTGCTTGACGTCAGTGACTATTCGGTTGGCTTTCGAACCGAAAGGGGCCTGGCCCAGGTGGTCGACAAGGTGTCGTTTCAGCTCGAGCGGGGCAGCACGTTGGGCATCGTCGGCGAGTCTGGGTCAGGCAAGTCGGTACTTAATCGGTCGTTGATGGGGTTGCTCTCTAGTAATCGACAGATCGAAGAAGGGTCGGCGTTGTTCGATGGCGAACAGCTCGTAGGCAGCGATCGTCAAAGCTTCTGGGGCAAACGCATCGGCATGATCTTCCAAGATCCAATGACGTCGCTCAATCCTGTTATGCGTATCGGTCGTCAGCTTCTCGAGCCACTTCAGCAGCATCTGTCTTTGAACAAGCAGCAGGCGACCGAACGGGCCATTGAGCTCCTTACCCAAGTTGGTATTCCTGAACCAAAGCGTCGTCTGCGCCAGTACCCACACGAGCTCTCTGGCGGTATGCGCCAGCGTGTGATGATCGCAATAGCGTTGGCTGGCGAGCCTGAGCTTCTGATTGCTGACGAACCAACCACGGCACTCGATGTGACCGTCCAGAAATACATTCTCGACTTGCTGGCTGAGTTGCAGGCCGATATTGGTATGGCGGTCGTTCTGATTACGCACGATTTGGGCGTCGCCCGCGGTCGGACCGATGACATCATGGTGATGTACGGAGGGCGGACAATGGAGCTGGCTCCGTCCGAAAAGCTGTTCACCGACATGAGTCATCCCTATACCCAAGCCTTGTTCTCGGCGATTCCGCGGGTCGATCAGCCAAAACACACCCGGCTTACTCCAATTGCGGGAGCCTCGCCTGATCCTGTCGAACCGCCAACGGGGTGCCGCTTCAGCCCTCGCTGTGTGTATGCCCAAGACGATTGCACAACCACGCTGCCCGAAGTCGAGGGGCCAGACGGGCACCAGTTCGCGTGCTTCTATCCTGTTGGCACGGCTGCGTCGGTTCAGGCGCGAGCGACGAACATCGAGCGAGGCCATACTGCCACTGGCCTCAAGATTAAAGCGGTAGGAACCAACTGATGGCTGGCACCGGTAAGGCGCATTTGCGTTCCACTAGCGACGTTTTGTTGAGAGTCGAAGATCTGGTCGTCGAATTTCCTATCGACCGGCATTCGGTTGTTCATGCAGTGTCCGGTATCAGCTTCGATGTCGTCAAGGGCGAGACGCTCGGCCTGGTGGGCGAGTCTGGCTGTGGCAAATCCACTACCGCCAAGGCCATCATCCAGATTCCGCGGCCCACATCGGGAACCGTTGAATTTCAGGGCACAGAGCTGCATTCACTCAACGACGCCGAACTGCGCGACATACGGTCACAGATCCAGATGATCTTTCAAGATCCGATTGCATCGTTGAACCCTCGTCGGACCGTGCGACGCATCGTCAGCGAAGGCTTAGTCGTGTCCAATACCACTGTCTCTCGGCCAGGCTGGGCGTTGCTGGGGCTCGCCGTCGTGCTCGCTGTCATCACTGTTTTTACTTCACCGCTGGTTCTTTTTGTTGCACTGGTCGCCGGCCTGGCTGGTGGGTTCACGATCCTGAAGGGTGTTTTTCGCCCCAACATTGGCGACTCGAGCTTCGAGCGTGTCGACGAGATCATCAAGGCTGTGGGTCTTGACCCGGTCGAGGCTGCTAAGCGGCGACCCCACGAATACTCAGGTGGCCAGTGTCAGCGAGTGTCGGTTGCACGGACTCTGGTGCTTGACCCACAGATCGTGATATGTGACGAACCAGTCTCTGCCCTCGACGTTTCGGTGCAGGCCCAGATCCTGAACATGCTCGAAGACATGAAAGAGCGCTATGGACTTACGCTCGTCTTCATTAGTCACGACCTTTCCGTCGTGCGGAACGTAAGCGATCGCCTGGCTGTCATGTATCTGGGCAAGATGTGTGAGATCGGCGACGGCGACCTGGTGTATGCCAAGCCAGCACACCCCTACACCCAGGTTCTGTTGGCAGCGCTGCCTGATCCGACGAACCTGCACGCGGGAGTCGTCGATGCACTCAATTTCGAGTTGCCGTCTCCGATCAATCCGCCAAGTGGTTGTCGTTTCCGCACCAGGTGCCCCCGGGCCGAGGCCATCTGCGCCGAACAAGAACCACAGATCACCCAAGTCGGAACGGGTGACCAATGGGTCGCCTGTCATTTCCCGCTCACTGACGGTTCCTGACTGGTTAGTGCGCAATGCTCTGACTGTTCTCACGCGGCCAGTGGACACTTGCTGGAGAAACGAGTGTGTCTTTACCCCGCGAGGTTGTAGAGGCTACGCGGTTTTGGTTTCGCGTCGCTGCAGCTGATCTCATCGATCTCGTGTAGCGCCACGAGATGGCTCATGACGCTGGCGGCGGCGGCGTTGTAGAGCTGGGGCGGCACATGGGTGTACATCCGGAGCACCATCTCTTTGATGGTGTCGATCCCGTCGCTCATACACGCCAGAATCTGGCCGGTTCTTGCTTCGCGGTGGGCAAGTAGTGCCGGAAGGAGTGTCGCTGGGTCGGTGATCGGCGCTCCATGGGTGGGGTAGTAGGTCTGCTCGGATCGAGGCAACAACAATCGCAAGCTAGCCAAATAGCTGTTTAGGCTGCCGTCCGGTGGCGGAATAATGGTTGTTGACCAGCCCATCACGTGGTCGCCGCTGAACACCGATTGTTCTTCGCGTAATGCAAAACATAGATGGTTCGAAATGTGGCCCGGTGTGTGTAGGGCTTCGAAGCTGAAGCCAGTGCCTTGGATGATGTCACCGTGGGCAACAGTTACGTCAGGGGCAAAGTCCCAGTCGTGGGCATGTTCTGACTTGTAGCCGTCGTCCTCGTCGTTGTTGGCTTCGGTTTCGTCTTCTTCGATGGGGTCGAACCCGAAACCTGCGTCGTCATTGTTGGCGTCATTGCTGGCCTTTGGGTCAGGACGGTCCAACGGGTGAGGTCCAAAGGCGTAGGTCGGGGCGTCGATATGGTGTTGGAGAAGCCCTGCAGCAGGGGAGTGGTCGCCATGGGTGTGGGTGATCAGCAGGTGCGTCACGGTGCGACCATCGATAGCAGCCAGTAGCGCGTCGACATGGGCGTCTTCTGGGGGCCCAGGGTCAATAATAGCGACCTCTTCATCGCCGACGATGTAGGTGCCTGTGCCGGTAAAGGTGAACTTGCTCGGGTTTTCGCAGGTGACTCGCTGCACCAGCGGGGTGATCTGATCTACGGTCCCGTAGGTAACGTCGTGGTCGAGGTTGAACTGTGGTCCTGGAGCCATCGTCTGAGACTAGTTCGGGTCCGGTCTGCGATCGGTAACCAGCCAGTCGGTCAGTGAGTCAGTCACGTGGGCGCCCAGGGCTTTGAGTAGTAGTCTTAGTAGGTGCATTTTATGGGCGGAGCAGCGCGATGATGACCAATCTGGTGCCAACCGTGCTCTTTGTCTGTACCGGTAATGCTGCTCGTTCTGTCATGGCTGCAGCCATGCTTCGGGCTGCGACCAATGACGTGCAGATCGCGTCGGCGGGCACCCACTCGATCCCTGGCCTGCCAATGAGTGCCCGGACTCGCACCGCATTGGCGGGTTTCGATGTTGTTGATAAGCAACATTTGAGCGCGCAGCTCGAGCAGACAATGGTGGATCAGGCCTCGGTGATTGCCATCTTTGAGCCGATGCATCTGAGCTATATGCGCAAGAAGCATCCGGATGCGAGCTCTAAGGTCGCATCGTTACCACGATTGGCCCGCGACTTGGCCGCCGGAGCGGCTGACACGCTTGATCACCGACTGGCTGCGCTTGCTCTTGAGGGCCACGTGTTCGAGGGCTGGGAAGAAGTGATTGACCCCGCAGGCGGCGATCTGCCGGTTTTTGAGAACTCTGCGGCCGAGATTCACGCTCTGATCGCCACTTTCTCTGCAAAAATTGCTGCAGAAAACTGTGCCGGTACCTGACCTGAGCGGCGATATTCGCCGCAAGAACTCGCTTAATCCGCCCCGTTACCGCGGGGTGCTGCACACATGGAGCGTCCCCGTTGCGGTGATTGGCGGCATTGTCGCAACCGTTGCAGCCCCTGGGTTGGTTCCGAGCCTGTTGGTGGCGGTGTATGGCGCGACGTTGGTTGCAATGTTGTCCTTTAGTGCGCTCTTTCACCGGGTTCGTTGGACCGATGACAGTTGGTGGCGGATGCGTCAACTCGATCACACGGGTATCTATCTCGTCATTGCTGGCTCATTCACTGCAATCGCAGGCTTGAGCTTGCAGGGCACTGCCCGCGTTGGTCTACTTGTTGCTGTTTGGGCGATCGCCGCAGCTGGCATTGCGTATCGCTGGTTGCCTGTTGTGCCGCCATTTGGCCTTACAACTGTACTTTATGTACTCCTAACGGCCCTGTTTGTGCCGTTTTTGCCTGATCTTGGCGATGCGTTAGGCACCGGCGGCGTCAGCGTCTTGCTGGTGAGCTGCGCTATCTACTTTTTTGGGGCTCTGGCGCTTGGGGCTCGTGTGCCGGACCTTTCACCTCGGGTCTTTGGGTATCACGAGGTATGGCACGTCGTCGTGGTGCTCTGTTCGGTGTTGCAGTACATCGTGGTGGTTGCTTACGCCATCCCGGCTGCCCGAGAGATGGCGTAAACCGTTGGAATCTAGCCAAAACGGCTTGCCTCGTGAACCTGAAGGGCCGGCTAAACCAGATATCGAGGTTAACGCGGATGCTGCTCGTGTTGAACGTGGGCCCAGCGTCGAGGTTGGCGTTGGCCCTCACCCTGAGCCTTGGCCGGTCGGTGACCATCTAGATCCAGAACTACTCGGCCAGGGTGATCGTCGAAACGTGCTCGATCAGTATCGCTACTGGAAGCGAGAGGCCATTGTGGCCGAGCTCGACACCCGGCGTCATCCGTTTCACGTGGCCATCGAGAATTGGGAACACGACTTCAATATTGGCACCGTTGTCCGTAATGCGAATGCTTTCTTAGCGTCCGCGGTGCATATTGTCGGAAAGAAGCGGTGGAATCGGCGCGGCGCCATGGTGACTGACCGTTATCAGCATGTGCATCATCATCCCGATTTTGATGCGTTCGTTGAATGGGCGGCACAGGCCAGTCTTCCCATTGTGGGCATAGATAACATCGAGGGATCAGTCCCCATTGAATCAACGCCGCTACCGCGAGCCTGCATCTTGTTGTTCGGTCAAGAGGGACCAGGACTGACTGAACAGGCGCAATCTGTCGTCGAAGTGACATGCGCGATTACACAATATGGCTCAACTCGTTCGATGAACGCAGGTGTTGCATCAGGCATTGCGATGTTCGCTTGGGCTTCCCAGCATCTGCATAGCGATGGTTGAATGGTGACTGCGGCCCTACTGGCCCGCTATTTCCACCGATGCGACGCGGTAACCAATGCCAAAGTCGAATGAATCAGTTTCAAGAATCGTAACGACGTACCAGATCTCGTCGGCTGAGGGCCCTAACAGTCGAACGGTGTCGCGTTGGGTTCCAACATCGCACAACTGGCCGGGCTCAGGGTCTGATAGGCCGCAAGAGTCGATGTAGGGGATCGCTCGATCTGCGGCCCAGGCAAGTAATGCGTCGTCGACTGAAGCCTCAAGCGGGAAATCCGGGCTCGATGACGGCAGCGGCGGCGTACCGACAGGCGCAGCGGGCAGAGCAATCTCTAGTACAGGTTGACTAGTTGGAGCCTCATCTTCGATCAGCGTTGGTCGTAAACCGCCAGTACAAGCCGAAAAGAGCAGCGCTGCAGCAGCGATAGTGGCGAGACAGCATGTGAAACGCCCGGTACGTTGCAGGCCAATACATACAGCGTGGCTCTTACCTACAGCGTGGCTCTTCTGCCTTTTGTCGCCGCTCGCTCGCTGGCGACTCTTTCGACGCTGGTTTCTAGCGCCAAATCCACCTGTCCCAACGAGTGGAACCTTCCGAACAAGCCCAAAAACTGTTGTTCCAGGCCAACGAACGCCTATTTCGAGTGCCTTGCGGTTAGCCCGACTTGGGCTTTCTTGCTGTTTACACGTGTGTAATCGCGCCACATCTGAGGTCATACACGTGCAGCGCTCGGCCTCTGATTGGTCCGCACCGCCATTACTTGGCCCCGTACTAGTCATCGGCCTGGGGCTTCGTGTCCGCAGCAGAGCCGCCAACAACAGGGCTGTCAGTAGCAGGGCTGTCAGTAGCAGGGCTGTCAGTAGCAGTGCTGTCAGTAGCAGTGCTGTCATGGTCATTGGTGACCAGGCTTCGGCGTTCTTCTACCAAGGTAGCGACAGGTGGTATGCCGGGAATTTTCTGTAGTCGAACCTGCAGGACGATCAAGATGGCGAGCAATGTCACTGCGCTCAACGGCCAATTCGCAAAGAAACGCAACAAAACAAAGCCTTCGACGCTGTTTCGGCGAAACAACCAGATGTCGAACGACGCGCTGGTCACATAATACAGCCCGGCAATAGCAGTGATTATCGCCATCGTCGATCGAAATAGCCTATGTTCAGCCATTTCTTGAGGGATGCGCATAACAAATGGGGCGCCCCGCTCAGCAAGGGGAACCCCAATGACTGCAGAACCGATCAGGACCGCAGCAATCAAGTATTTGGTTGCGATCCCGAGGCCGAAATAAACCGTTTCGCTACCCGTGGCGATACCGATCACGCCGCGGATAACCACCGCGGCAGTAACGACCGGCATGAATTTTCCCAGGGGTTGGCCTCTGCGTCGCCGGTCCACGGCTACCCCAACAGAGCCAAGCGTTGCTGCTAGCACCGCCCAGCGCAGTCCCGCAATGCGGTTGACTGCCAGGAACGCCAGGACCGGAACCGCGGATTGGAGCGAGAATTGGGAAGGTGTCGCCGAGCTAGACGCGCGGCCATTTTGAATCACAACGTCACCGTATCGCCGTGTCTCTACGGCGGGTTCTCTATGAACAACGTTGCGTTTCCGGCGATTCTTAGGATTCGCTACCGACAAATATGTCGACAGCGACACCCGGCCTGTCACGTAATTGCAATATTTGAGCGTCCGGGTTCTGTGGCTGCGGGTCGCGCATCGACACCTCGATCGTTGCAACCGGTGGGATCGAGGCGCCGTTCCTGTTAGAAGTTGGCGTTCGGGCCTGAAAGCGAAATGCCTTGACCTGCACGTGCCAATAATCAACTTCCGCGTCTTTGTAACGATTATTGGGGGTTTGTTTACGTATGTGTGACAGGTTGGTGTGGGGGCTTCTCAGGTTGTGTTGGTGGTGTTATGGTCTGCTCGTCGTTAGTCCGAGCTGCGTGTTTTGTGTAGCTAGGGGGCGGCACCCAGGAAACTCCTGGTGTATGCGCCACAAAGTGGTCGCGTCGGTATCTCTAAGAAAAGGAAGTTTCCGTGGAAACAACCAAGAAGACCTCAACAACCAAGGCTGCGCTCTTGGTTCTTGCGGCACTTTCAATGCTGCTTTCGGGCTTGTTCATTGCGACTGCTTCAAGTTCAGACGCGCAGGACGCATCTTGCCCAGCTGGCTTCACACTCAACGCAGCTGGTACGGAATGCTCACAAGCATCTTCTGTTACAACCTTTGACGCTGGTAACTCTTGCGTTGCTCCCGCTTTCTTGTCCCCAAGTGGGGCGAACTGCTGGGTCGCAGCAACGGCTACGGCTCAAGCTGGCACCACCGCCTGTCCCGCTGGCTTCTCGGCAAATGCTAGCAACGTGTGCGCCGCAAATGGGCCCGCAACAGCGTCAGTTGCCGCTTGCCCAGCCGGCGCCTCTGGCACTGCTGGAGCTTGTTACAACGCCGTAGCTGCGACCTCGACATCTACCGGAGGCACCTGCTTGGTATCGGCCACTCTTACAGCCCTCGGCTGTCAAACAGCCGTCGCTGCAGACGCTCTTAAGACCTGCTCTATTACAACGGTCCCTGCCTACAACCAGTACACAGCGACTACCTGCCAGAACGTCACGCCACCAGACGCCACTCTTCTTGCATGCCCCGCAGGTGTCTTCACTGCCATCGACGGCACCACTCCTGCGTTCTGCACGGTGACCGGAACCATTACTACTTCAACCACGGCTTACGCTTGCGCTACTGGGGCTCTCGTTGGCGCTACCTGTGTAACGTACGCAGCAGCCTCCGCCGTTGTCGTCACGACAGCGTGTGCAGCTGGCACAACTGCAATACCTGCTGGTGGCTGCTACTCGCCTGTAGCTAACGCTGCCACTACTTACTCATGTGCCGCTGGCACCCTTAACGTGTCAGCTGCCACACCAGCGGTTTACACCTGCGATACGACCTCTGGCTTCTCAGCTACCGCTGGTGGCATCTTGTACTCGTGTGCAGCTGGTACTCCCGCTGCTGTTGGTACCGATGTACTCTGTGACCTCGGCGCTGCAACATCAGGCGTAACTACTGGTCCATCCTGCGCCCAGGGTGTGCTTTCAGCTGACGCTGCAAGCTGCGTCGTGGCCGTTGCTGCTGCAGTAGCTGCTCCGGTTCCAGCTTTCACTGGCTGATCAACCTAACTAGCAACGTACATAACGTACGAAAAGCGGAAGCCGCCAGCCCTCCGGGGTTGGCGGCTTCCGCCGTTTTGCAGCACACAACATGTTCGGTTCTTTTACAGCGTCAGCGACGACGCCTGGCGTGACCAACACAAGAGTCATAGCTTCGCTAAAGAGTGCACGGGCGCCCGGCGCACCGTGTCGAAATCAAAAAACGCGGCCGCAAAAGGGCTCACTAGCGAATCGGTCCTGTATCTGAACAAGAAGAACACGTTCCTGCCGCCAGAAACCCTGCACCCTTTGTTGGTCGTGCCGCGGGGTCCGCGTAGCCGAAACCTAACTAACCCACACCTGAGCAGTACCGAAACGGGCACACCCCGGTGACTGTTCTAGACGTCGGTCAGGCGATAAAAAGATTCACCGGCGTCGATGCCGACCAACGCGCCGCCACGTTTGGCTGCATTGTGAATATCGCCCACAAACTTGGCATGGCCATCGGTATCAATATCTGAAGCGATTCCCATAGTCGACTCGAGCTGGCTCACATGTTGTTCTAGCGAATAGATTTTGGTTTCGAGCCAGCCATCTACCGCTTCGACATGGTTTGGTTCGTCAGCTTCGAAGTACCAGATCTCGTCAGGGCGATGATGCGGGTATCTCATTTCGGGAAAAAAATGAGGATCTCGTGACGCTACGACAGCATCAGAGACAAGGAAGCCTGCAGCCCGATGGTCAGGATGCAGCCGATACCGCTTCCATGGGTCGTGGGTGATCACGATGGTGGGCCGAAGCTTGCGAATCCATTCGGTTAACGCCCGGACGTTCGCTGGGCTCTGAACAAGCTCGCCGTCGACCCATCCGCAGAATCCGACCGTGCCAGTCGCCCCTAAAGCAGCCGCAGCATTATGTTGCTCAGACTGACGGGCCGCGATTAACTCATCCAGGTTAGCGTCAGGGTTCCAGCTGCCCTTTGAGCCGTCTGTGCACACCACGATGCTGACTTCGCAGCCTGCCGCAGCCCATTTTGACAGCGTGCCACCCGCCTGCAACTCGCTGTCATCGGGATGGGCCGATATGGCGAGAACCCTGGCGGGCGTCGCTCGATCTGTAGTGAAAACAGTCATACTGTTGGACTATTTTTGAGAAGATCGGTCAGAAAAGACGGTTCTGGAAGGGCCAGGTCGTCTGGATCGTCAACATCCCAGCCGAGCCGAGCGTCGTGCACGATCCGCAGCCCGTTGCCATGGCGCACAGCCTCGGCGACATGGCGATGGAACGAGCCTGGCCCGTAGGCGAAACGGAAATCGATCGAGGTCGGCATAGCGATCACGTTTGAACCTGTCCGATGACGATCAGGTACCAGCGTCACGCCGCTCCAGCCCAGAAGCCGATCCAGGTTCGTCGCAAGCGGCAGGTCGCTGTGGGCAACAGCCACAGACCTATAACCAGCATCTCGTAGCTCGGCGAAGCCCTGCTGCACCGCTCCGTTTAATCCAGTATTGGGACACCAAATTGTTGAGGCTCCGACAGATGCAGCCCAGTCGGCGACCCCTTCATCGTCGCAACACACCGCGACGGTCACGTTTTGTTGAACCTCCACTAAGTGGGTTGCCATCTGTTGGGCCAGCGCAGCGCGGGTTGGCTGATCGAGAGCGCCGCTGAGTCGGCCCTTGGCTTCCCCAAATGCTTTGATAGGTATCAGAACAGCGCCTGTGATGTGCGACGCCGGTTCCAGTTGCGTCGAATGAGAGGCCATCAACATCAGCTTAGAACGTTGACTGCAACCACCGTGTGCAACTGGTTGCGCCGTCGATGCGCGCACAGACGCCCATGTCGACCACACACCAATCGCGTAAGGTCATTTCAATGGCCCTACTTCATACAGAAATGCACGTGTGCGTACTTGGAGGCGGGTCCTGGGGGACAACCGTTGCTTCGTTGGCTGCGCACAACACCGCAACGACGATCTGGTGTCGCGACGAACAAACCGTCACCGACATCAACGAACGCCACATCAACAGCAGATACCTCGAAGGGTATGAACTCCATCTGAACCTGCAGGCCACCGGCGACCTCGAGCAGGCGGTTCGCCGAGCCGACCTGCTGGTAATGGGCATCCCTTCAGATTCGTATCGAGAGACCCTCGCTGCCGCTGCACCATTCGTGCGGCCACGGGTACCGGTCCTAAGTTTGACAAAAGGGCTTGAACAAGGCACCAGATTGCGGATGTCTCAAGTCACCAACGAGGTGCTGCCCGGCCATCTCGCAGGAGCGTTAACTGGACCGAACCTGGCCAAGGAAATTCTGGCAGGCGGGGCAGCAGCATCGGTTGTAGCGATCGCCGACGAGGTTGTTGCCGAAGCGTTACAAGCCGTCTTTTCGACCGACCTATTCCGTGTCTATGTGAACGACGATGTGATTGGCTGTGAGCTGGGTGGAGCGTTGAAGAACGTGATTGCATTGGCCTCTGGCATGGCTGATGGCCTGGGCACTGGTGATAACACTCGTGCGGCCGTGATCACTCGCGGATTAGCCGAGATCAGCAGGCTCGGGCAGGCACTGGGCGGACGTCCCGAGACCTTTGCCGGCCTGACCGGAATGGGTGACCTGATCGCTACCTGTAGTAGCCCACAGAGCCGAAATCGTTTCTTTGGCGAGCAGCTAGGAAAAGGCAAAACCGTGGCCCAGGTCGCCGCCGATATGGACCAGGTTGCTGAAGGCGTAAAGACGACGCCAGTCGTGTGCATGCTGGCCGATGACGCCGGTGTCGTCATGCCAATCGCGTTTGAAATGAACCGGGTTATTAGCGGCCAGCAAACCGCTCAAGAGGCATATCGCGGGCTTCTTAGCCGTTCTGTTCGTCGAGAAACCGATGCGCCGCAGAGTCAGGCACCGCAAAAGGTCAATAGGCTCGCGCCATGATCAATAAGCTCGCTCGTCGGTTGGGCTTTCAGCAGTCTGTGCCGGTTGCACTCATCGACAGTTGGCATGTCCCTCAGCCGAAACGAAGCAGCATTGAATTGGCGCCCCGCGAAGGCGCAGCATCATGTCTGGTCGACCAGTACGGGCGTGTGCAGATCGATGGCGAAACTTGGACTCTCGATCTGACGCTTGCCGCCGGTGCCCGTTGGGTCGCTGTATCTGCAGCGGACCGGGTGTCCCAAGTCATAGTTGGCCCTGGCGTGGTCGAGACGACGGTGCAAACGCCTTCAGGGCCAGTGGTCCAACGGGTAGCCGCCGGGGTCGTTGACGGCGAACCTGTCATCATTATCGAGGTCGAGAACACCGGTGGTGTCGCTATCGCTGCAGGCGTTGTGGCGCGGCCGCTTCGTCTCGACGGCCGAGGTTTCATTGGTGAGGCCAGCGCAGACGCATCAGGCATTACGATCGACGGCCACCACCGGGTGCGATTCGAGACGGTTGCCGCGGCAGTTGCAACCTCAGATGGAGCTGCAGGCGACCTTCTACAACAACTCCCGAACGCTGACGACGGCACGACATCGTCAGCGTCCAAATGCCGCTCTGGCGGGGCACAAGCTGCCGCAGTGTGGCCCCTGCCGCACACCGCAATCCTGCGCATCGTCGTCGAGTTAGTCAACGTAACGTCCCCCCATGCAGCAGTTCCTTCGACCAGCGACATAAATCGTGGTTGGGAAGCGCACCTGAACCAAGGCATGCGCGTCGATGTCGATGAGATCGACATCGCCAAACATTTGAGCACCGCTGGTCGAACTGTGCTCACAATGTGGCCCGATATTGCTGACACACCGTCCGCGATCCTTGCGATGAGCGAGATGGGTTTTGGGCGTGACGCAGGCCGCCTATTCGAACAGCTAGAGCGATGCGACGACGATGGCGCCGTCCTGCGCTGTTTGGCCCGGTGGTCACAACTAGGCGAGCAGCACCATCAACTCGAAGATTTGGACCGCATCCTTGGTCGCCTCGCGCAAGCAGCTCACGCGGTTGCCAAACAAGGGGGAACCTTGGCAGGGGCGACCTGGCTCGATGACGCCTTTGTGACTCTGGGCGGTCGCCTCCACCAGATCGACCAACCTGACGTGGCCGAACGAGTGCAGGGGTTCTCTGCGACTGTGCAGCCCGTGGATGGCGCAGCTGATCTGCTTGCCGAGCTGACCAAAGAGATCGATAAACGCGGCGTATGGCCCACTTCTCAGATGCGTAATTCGGCGCAGTATGCGCGAGCGGTCCGTGCGCTGGTTGTCGAAGACTCCGGTACCCAGGTGCATGTGATTCCTGAGATGCCCAAACTGTGGCGAGGCCGCACACTTGATGTGTTCGGATTGCCAATAGCCAACGGCTCGTTGTCGTTTGGGCTGCGGTGGCATGGTCCGCGCCCGGCACTTCTGTGGGAAGCAATTCTTGCTCCTGAAGCCCCATTTGTACTGCGGGCACCAGGCATCGACGCCGATTTCGAGTCACACGAACGCCAAGGCGAAACGCTACTTGCTGACCCGGGTTGGGCCAGCACTTCGTGAGTCGCAACACGGTGCCAAAATTGCGCAAGGCGCTAAAGGCCTCGTCGCCCAGCATCCACTTCGAAAAGCAGTACTGGAGCGAAGGCAAACAATGGGTCGCCGGTGTAGACGAAGTCGGTCGCGGCTCGTGGGCCGGACCCCTTACCGTGGCAGCGGTTGTGATCCCGCGTGACCGACGTATCTACAAGGTGCGCGACTCCAAGATGCTCAAAGAGCCCGAGCGCGAACTTTTGTATGACCGAATAATTGACTGGGTTGATGCATGGGGTGTCGGACATGCGTCCGAAGTTGAGTGCGACGAATTGGGCATGTCCGCGGCGCAGAAGTTGGCTGCCCGGCGGGCGCTCGATGCGACCGGTGTTGACCTTGATCATGTTCTGATCGACGGTAACTGGGACTTCGTTGGCGGCTCAATAACCAAGATCGTCAAGGGTGACGCGAAGTGCCTTTCAATAGCGGCAGCATCTGTGCTCGCCAAGGTCACTCGTGATCGGCTGATGCGTGCTATGGCCGAGCAGTACCCGACTTATTTTTTCCAGGACAACAAGGGCTATCCCTGCCCGCGACATCGAGCAGCATTGGCTCAGGTCGGCGCTTCGGTGGTCCATCGGCATTCGTGGTCGTTCATGGACGCCTTGCCTGACTCGGGGATCGAACTCCGCAGGAACCAACAGCACCTGTTTAATGAGAGGGCGCCGGTATGAAGCAGCTTCTTGCCCGCATCTCCTGGATCTGGGTCCTGATCGGCTGGACGTTGTTCCTGTGGCTGTCACGGCTGCGTAATGTGGTGAACAACGACGAACTCTCTAGTGCAGGTCGCGCTATTCGCATCGGTGTCGTTGTTGTCTTCGTGACGCTTGCGGTTGTAGCAGTTGGGGCCGTGCGGCGTCGCCGCACCAAGGTAGTGGCGCTTTTCCTGGCCTGGACCGTTGGCTACTGGCTGGTACGAGGGATCGGGATTCTGGCCGACAGCGAGTATTCCGTGGGGTTTAAAGTCGTTCACACCGTGTTGATGACTGTTTCGCTCACCTTGTCGATCCTTGCTGCACGTCAGTTGCGGCTGCGTCACTAACCGAGAGATGAAGAACGCCGGTGTTACGGATCGGCGGTCAGTCGGGATTTCCCGCAAGGTCTCAGGCTTGTTGAGATCAGAGATCAGGACGACAGAAAACTACGACGAAGCAACGGCCCGTCATCGAGCAGCGAAGGATGGTTGTTGAGTCGCACGGCATGTGTTTTTCGGCGCCCTGCTAGCATCAAGGATGTGGGACAGCCAGTCACAGTTGTAAAAAAGCCATCATCGAATCCAGGTATTGTTCGGTTTGAAATTAACCGTTCGATCACAGGTATGGGACACGAGCGTTATGGTGGCGCCCCGGGACCAGAAATGGACCGGCCGTGCGACGAGCTCGCCCGGCGTCTCTTCGCCCACCACGGTGTTGAATACGTGCATGTGAACAGCAACGTGATCACGGTAACTATGGCGTTCGGCACAGATGACTCAGCTCTTGGCGAGACCATCGAGCATCTGTTCACCTATTACCGGCCTGGTGTCGAGGTTCCCTCTTTCGAGTAGACCCTCGTAGCGGCTGGGTCAGTCTGGGCGATCCCTGAAGGGTCATCTGACTTGCTGCCCTTTTGAGAGTTGACAGTATCGAACACTTGTTCGATACTGGGAACATGCGGAGTGCAGCCCACCTTGAACTTGTCCGCGAGTCGGTTACGACCGCAGCAAATCTTGCCCACGAGCGAACCTTGCCAATCCTGCCGGACTTGGCCGCCATGGTCCCCTCGGGGGCGTTGCAGCGTGGAAGCACACTTGCGGTACATGGAGTGGGGGCAACATCGTTTGCGTTGGCCCTAGCGGGTCAAGCCGTTCGTGAAGGCTCGTTCATGGCCGTGATCGCTCCGCCGTCCTTTGGGTTGGCGGCATGTCTTGATTTCGATATTCCTTTACGGCGAGTCGTGCAATTCGTTCTTCCTTCCAACGTCGAAAACTGGGCTCAGGCGGTCGCAGCTGTCGTTGACGGTTTTGACGTCGTCTTACTGGCTGATCGACATCGCGTTAGCAACTCACAAGCGCGCCAACTCCTTGCCCGCAACCGTGAACGTGGTTCCATCTTGATCCGAGTTGAGGGGCCGGCATGGCCGGACGCCGCCGATCTTCGCTTCGATGTGAGTTCGCCCGAATGGTCCGGCTTGGGGCAGGGTCATGGGCACCTACTTGCCCGCAAGGTGGCGGTGCAGGTTGTAGGCCGTCGTTATCACGGCCGCCAGCGAGTTCACGAGATCATGCTGCCGGCTCATCAGGGTGGGGTGGCCCCAGCCCCGGCGCTACCGGCACCAGTGACACATCTTGCTTCAGGGCCAACATCTCTAGTAGCAACGGCGCCAGCGGTAGTTGGTCGGTTCGCCGGCGCCGATATCGACGCCATGCTCGATGTGGCCGACACTGGCCACACTGGCGAAGATGCCGCAGGGTTAGATGCCATTGCCTGAGATGGCCGAACGGCTTACTGTTGTTTCGTGTCGAAGCTGGCCGGTGGTCGGTTGTGGATACCAGCCACATGATGTCGCCGCCGTGGTGGTGGCGAATCGAGTGATTGCTTCCTCGCTGGTTGCCGAGCAGCTCGGTGTTGTGGCCGGGCTTCGTCGTCGAGAAGCACAACGGCGCGCCCCGGGCTTAATTATTTTGTCACCAGACCTAGCAGCCGAAGCCCGGGCATTCGAACCAGTGTTACGAGTACTCGATGATCTGACGCCTCGCATCGAGATTGATAAACCAGGACAGTGCTCGTTCTTAACCCGTGGCCCCAGCCGGTACTTCGGTGGCGACCAGGCCATGAGCGAACGTGCGGCCCGTGTCATCTCCGATGCAATCGGGGGCAGCACCAGCGTGCATGTTGGCACTGCCGATGGCAGGTTCGCTGCGCTACGAGCAGCGGCGCTAGCCGAACCGAACCGAGCGCGAGTGGTGCCGGCGGGGGCCAGTGCGGCCTTCTTATCGCCATTGCCGATCGGCTTGCTGGCTGGTGGCGACCAGGATCCAGCGAAGCGGAAGCAACTCGAAGACATGGTCGATGTGCTGTCGCGACTTGGGCTGAGCTCACTGGGTGCCTTTGCTGACCTCGAAGCCGGCGACGTCATTGCTCGCTTTGGTGCAGCTGGCGTGCGGGCTCATCTGTGGGCTCGGGGGCTTGATGACCGTCCTGGTTCACCCGAAGACCCACCGGCTGAACTCGAAGTGGCTATTGATCTTGATCCGCCGGTGCTACGAGTCGACCAGGCAGCCTTTGTTGCCAAGGCACTGGCCGAAGAATTCATCCGCAAGTTGAACGCCCGAGGCATCAGCTGCGCTCGGGTTGCCATAGGAGTAGAAACCGAACACGGCGAGTCTCAGCTTCGGTTATGGCGATCTGAAGAAGCCTTCAGCGCATCAGCGATCTCTGATCGCATGCGCTGGCAGCTTGATGGATGGTTGTCAGGACCGGTTCGTTTGCGGCCAACAGGAGGGCTTTCTCGGCTCGTAGTTCGTCCCGACGACATCAGCGTTGCTGCTGGTCGACAGCTCGGTTTCTGGGGCGAACAGACAGGGCTCGCCGAGCGGGCCGCTCGCTCGATTGCCCGAGTGCAGGGCATCATCGGTGTTGGCGTGGCCAGAGTTCCCGAGGTTCGTGGTGGCCGAAGCCCTAGCGATCGAGTTGTCTCGATCGCTGTCGAATCGGTCGACCTCGTCGAGCGGTCGACCGCCCCAGATCGTAAGGCGGGAGGCCAAGTGGCCAGTGCAATTGCTGGCGTGGTCGCCGAGGGACTGCTTGTCGACGGTGTTACGCAGCGGTGGATTGGTGAACTGCCGGCCCCGGCGCCGACCACGGTGCATAGCCCGTCGATCATGATCGACGTTCTAGATGCGAACGAACAGCCTGTGATGGTGAGCGGTCGCGGCATCATGATTGCCGAACCGGCTTGGCTCGTTTTAGCCCGACAAGCACCTTTGGCGATCCAAGGTTGGTCAGGCCCATGGCTGCTCGACGAATGTTGGTGGCAGCCTGAGCGCCGTCGGCGTCAGGTCCGCATGCAGCTGGTCTTGGCCGACGGTCGGGCCATCGTTGCTACCTGCCAGCAAGGCCAGTGGGCCATCGTTGCCAGCTACGACTGAACGCCGATTCGCTACTACGATCACTGGTGATGACGACCGGGGAAGCTGCACAGGCTGTCGAGTTCGATGCAGATGCGGTTGAACGGTGGTTCGTGCAGCGGGGTGTACCTCAGGCCATCTTTCACTACAACGCTGCCGAAGATGTCCTGACACGTATGGTCCCGTATCTGACCGCCGTGTTCTTATTGGGCGCCTTGGCAGGGTTCGGGGATAAGTTCACGGGCCGAGGGCAATTCGGTGTTGCGTTAGCGGCGTTTGGGATTCTGATGGCACTCGCCGTTGCTAGTAACCGTTTACGTGGGCGTCGCAATTTTGAACTCCCCGACAACCTCGGTCGAATCGAGATAGCCCTTTTCCTTCTAGGAGCGCCGTTCGTAGCCGTACTCTTTGGCGATCTTCCATGGCAACCAGTTTGGTTGCTACTGCTGAATCTGGTGATGCTCGGTCTCGGGTATGTCGCCACGACCTATGGGGCTGTGCCCATGCTCCGGTGGGGTGTGCGCGAGGTCGGGGTGCAGGTGCGGGGCGTGCTGAACGTGCTGTCACGGTTACTTCCGCTCTTGCTGCTGTTTGCGACATTCCTGTTCCTTAATGCCGAAGTGTGGCAGGTCGCTCATGGGCTGACCTGGCAGTTCTACATCATTGTTATTGCGATGGTGCTCGTGCCGGCAGTGTTGTTTCTGGCGTTGCGATCACCTGATGAGATCACGAACCTCCACTCTTTCAGCAGCTGGGCAGAGATTGATGAGATCTGCCACGCAACCGACGCACCCCTCTGGAAACGAGCCGACCTGCCAAAAGAGAAACCTCAGCTCGTGCCGCTTGACGAAGGTGAACGTCGCAATCTGGCACTGCTGATGCTGGCAGCTCAGCTCGTGCAGACCTTGCTAGTCGCATTGGGTATTGGCTTGTTCTTCGTGGCCTTCGGCCTGTTCACCGTCCGCGAAGAGACATTATTGCAATGGACCGAAATCTCTGCTGCGAACTTCGACCCGCTCGCCCGTCTCACCCTATTTGGGGCCGAAGTCGTAATCACCCCCGAACTGTTTGCCGTCTCTGGCTTTATTGCAGCAATATCTGCCTTGCAGTTCGCTGTGTCGCTGAACAGCGACGCCACGTATCGAAAACAGTTCTACGCATCGCTCGAGCGCGAGATTCGCGAGGTGCTGGCGGTGCGGGCTCGTTATCTCTACCCGATGGTCCAAAAAGTGCTGACGACCGGCGCCACGTAGAGATTAAGAAGCCAGCCTAGGACCCACGGCTGAGCGCATACTTGATCGTTGGCGTCTCGTTTCTACGCCGTTACTGGCCGCTGAGAACCACTGTTTTTGGTACACCCGCTGGCGCTGAATCTCAGTTATCCATTGAAATTTAGCTGGGTTATTGGATTCTGGAATGGCGAACGATTCGGCCTTGTGCAAGATCTGGCGCCGTTCTTAGTTAACGCGCTCTATGACCTAGATCAGGTTGCGCGACCTTAAAATCGAACGTATGTTCTTAGGGTGAGTGGAGCTTGTTATTTGCCACAATCCGGCGCGCTGCAACTCGGTGCGATCAAGTTTGGTGCAATCAAATATGTAGTTGTCTATGGGCTGGCGTAATCCTCCAGTTCCCTGGCACGAACTTGAACGACAACTGTCGGGCCGTTCGGGACGCGCGCCTTCAGGGAAACCCGATACCTGGGCACCAGGTGATGGTGGCGATTCGCCAGCATGGTCTCGCAAACGCAACGAGTACGAGCCTCCAACAATCGAACCGGCAGCCAATGTGGTGCCCTATGCCGAACTGCATTGCCACTCAAATTTCAGCTTCTCTGAAGGGGCATCAGACCCCGAAGAGCTAGTGCAAGAGGCCGTCCGACTCGGGCTCACAGCGCTGGCTATCACCGACCGAAATGGCTTCTACGGGGTTGTACGGTTCGCCGAAGCCGCCCGTGCACACCAATTGCCGACCGTGTTTGGCGTCGAGTTGGACTTATTTGATCATCGTGGCCCTGGGCGAGGTCCATCTGAACTGGTGGTGCTGGCCCGAGGCCCCCACGGGTATGCCCAGCTAGCTCGTGCTATCAGCCAGGCGCAACTCGCTGGCGCCAAAGGCGATCCACGTATCACTGTGGCAGCGCTGGGAGAGTTGGCCCGTGCTGTTACCCCTGCGCCGTGGGTGGTGCTGACAGGAACGGCTCGTGGAGTGGTTCCGCAGGCACTGGTTGATGAAGGCCCAGCGGCGGCGCGGCGAGAACTCGAGCGGCTAGTCGAAACCTTTGGGCGCGATCAGGTTTTGGTCGAAATCTGGGACCATGGACATCCCCTTGACTCGGCTCGCAATGACGAATTAGTCAAGGTCGCAGCAGCGGTTGGAGTGCAGATAGTTGCCACCAACGCGGTGCAGTACCACTCGCCCCAACGACGGCTATTGGCAGCGGCTCTTGCGGCAGTCGCCGAGCGAACCAGCATGGACGTCATCGATGCTCAGCTACCTGCGGCCGGGGCAGCGCACCTGCGTTCAGGTACCGAGCAGGCGCACTGGTTCCGGCGGTATCCGGGTGTGGTCGAGCGCAGCGCTGAGATTGCCAAGGCCTGCGCGTTCGACCTTGCCCTGGTGGCACCAGAGCTTCCTCCGTTTCCTTGTCCTGAAGGGTTCGACGAGATTAGTTGGCTGCGTGAACTCACTGAGCGGCATGCAATTCGCTGGTACGGCACCCGCCACGACGAGCAGGTTCCGGGTGCATGGCAACAGATCGATCATGAACTCGAAACCATTGAACAGTTGGGTTTCCCGGGGTATTTCCTGGTCGTGCACGACATTGTCGACTTCTGTCGACGTAGCGATATTTATTGCCAGGGCCGCGGGTCTGCTGCCAACTCTGCGGTGTGTTTCGCCCTGGGGATCACCAAGGCTGATGCCGTCTCGCTAGGCCTACTATTCGAGCGTTTCCTATCGCCCGAACGCGATGGCCCACCTGACATCGATATCGATATCGAGAGCGGTCGTCGCGAAGAAGTCATTCAGTACGTCTATGAACGGTATGGCCGCCACCATGCGGCACAGGTCGCCAATGTCATCACGTACCGGGCTCGTTCCTCAGTGCGCGACATGGCTCGAGCACTGGGATACGCACCGGGCCAGCAAGATGGCTTCGCCAAGAACCTGAGCCGTTGGACCGGGTTAACTAACCAAGACGAGATGCAGGGCGAGTCCGCTATTCCCGAAGATGTCATCGCTTTGGCGGCCGAACTCGAAGACGCACCACGGCATTTAGGTGTCCACTCGGGTGGCATGGTGATCTGCGACCGTCCCATCATCGAGGTTTGCCCAGTGGAATGGGCCCGTATGGCCGACCGAAGCGTGTTGCAATGGGACAAGGAAGATTGTGCCGCAGTAGGGCTGGTCAAGTTTGACTTGCTGGGATTGGGCATGCTCAGCGCCTTACATATAGCGGTAGACCTAATTGCCGATCGCTATGGCATCGACATCGATCTTGCGGCCATCCCCCAAGAAGATGGTGTCTATGACATGTTGTGCAAGGCCGACTCGATCGGCGTGTTCCAGGTCGAGAGCCGAGCTCAGATGGCAACCCTTCCTCGGCTCAAACCCCGCAGGTTCTATGACCTGGTTGTCGAAGTCGCATTGATCCGCCCGGGACCGATCCAGGGTGGCTCGGTCCATCCCTATATAAGGCGGCGTAATGGTCGCGAAGAAGTCACCTATCTTCACCCTCTGCTCGAGAACGCGCTGGCCAAGACACTTGGTATTCCGTTGTTTCAAGAGCAGCTCATGCAGATGGCTATCGATGTCGCAGGATTCACTGCGACCGAAGCCGATGAGCTTCGCCAAGCCATGGGATCAAAACGCAGCGAGGCCCGTATGGAAAGGCTGCAGGCTCGGTTCTACGACGGGATGAAGGAACGAGGGATCGTTGGTGAAACCGCCGATCTGATCTGGGAGAAACTGGCAGCGTTCGCAAACTTCGGCTTCCCCGAAAGTCATTCGGTCAGCTTTGCCTATCTCGTCTATTCGAGTTCATGGATCAAGTATCACTACCCAGCGGCCTTCTGCGCCTCGTTACTAAATGCCCAACCAATGGGTTTTTACAGCCCCCATACGCTGGTCCAAGACGCACGGCGTCATGGGGTCAAGGTGTACAAGCCGTGTGTTAATGCCAGTGCTGTTGGGGCCACGCTCGAAGGCTCGGTTACTGATTCGGTCATGCGCATGGGGATTTCGTCGGTTCGCCATGTCGGTGATGGCGTGGCCGAAGCCATCGTGGCCGAACGTGACGCGAACGGTCTCTTTGTCAGCATCGAAGACATCCGGTATCGCACCGGAGTGGACCGTCGAGTACTCGAATCCTTGGCCACCGCGGGTGCATTCGATCGTATTCATGAACAGGGCGACACGGATAGTAATAACCAGACAGTGGGAGATCGCAGGCAGGCATTGTGGACCGCAGGCGCAGTAGCAGCAACCGGACCAGGGCAGTTGCCAGGCATCGTGACTGGGGTCGATGCGCCGCAGCTGCCGGGTATGTCTGAGCGTGAACTTGCCCAGGCTGACATGTGGGCAACCGGTGTGGCAGCTGACGGTCATCCCACCCGGTTCATCCGGGACCGCCTCCGGGACGAGGGTGTGGTCACCGCCAACGAACTCCCAACTCATCCCCACAACAAGGTGACTATCGCTGGCGTGGTGACGCATCGCCAACGTCCATCAACAGCTGGTGGCACGACCTTCCTAAATATCGAAGACGAAACGGGGCTCATCAATGTCGTCGTATCCAAAGGCTGTTGGATACGACATCGCATGGTCGCAGGGACAGCTCCTGCGCTCTACGTCCGAGGGCGTCTCGAACGCAGCGAAGGGGTCGTAAACGTTATTGCTGAACGTATTGACCCGTTGTTGTTGCAGATGCATACGAAGAGCCGAAATTTTCGCTAAGGCTGCATGCAGCGACGCCGGCCTTGTCTGCTGAGGTTCGGGCCTGCCGGTAAAAACCTTGTGCGATATAGCGGTTCATCGTGTTCGGCGCTTCGACTCATAGCAGGGTCCTGGCACCCTCGACGACGGTTGTCATAGCCAAGGTATGCGCCGGATCGATGATGGCCTTGGCAATCACGCAAGGAGCGACCAGGTATCTGGTTGAACACGAACCGTGCCAGCCGGTGTGCGTTGGTTGACAGCGACTCTGGTTGCGCACAAAGAGCTAGGGAGAAAGTTTGGCTCGCCTTGCGAACAAGATGGTCTAGGTCCTCAGGGCTGTGGCAGTAGCGTTAGCGGGGTAAGGAAAACATCGGTGTTGTGTGTCGGCGACAAGTCGCCCGCTCAGAACGCAGGCTGGTCGAAATCCCAAATCAGGACGTTCAAAAACAGTGACGAATCAGCGGGTTACTTGTGAACGGTGAGGAACAGTTGTTGAGAGCTACGGCATGTGTTCTCCGCACGCTGTTCGGGGCTACTATCAGCCAGCGTCGTGACTGAATCAAGAACTGCTTCGGGGGCATCCTTTCTCGGATTGGCCTCGCGACGGACAAGATCGCGTCGCGCCACCATGTCGACACTCGGCGATCTTGGGGAACGGCTAGCCGCACTGATCATGCTGGTTGTGGTGGCGTTGCTGGCTGGATTGACGCTGGGACACAACACCGACCGGCTTGAAGAACTGCCCGGCCTGTTACTGATGGTGCCAGCAGCGGTTGCGCTTCGTGGCAATATTTTCGGAGCGTTGGGATCTCGGCTCGGTACCGCGATCCATGCGGGTACGTTCCGGTTGACTCTTCGGCCGTCGTCGGTTGTCGGCGAAAACGTGTTGGCCTCACTGGTGTTGACGTTGGGGACTTCGGTTGCCTTGGCAGTTCTGGCCAAGGGTGCCGCTCTGGTCTTTGGTGTGGCTGGTTCAATCGACCTGGCTGACTTCATCATGATCAGTGTCGTGGGCGGTGTTCTGTCGTCGGCCGCTGTGCTGGTTGCAGGCCTTGGGCTCACCTCTGGATCGGTTCGTTTCGGCTGGGACCCCGACAACGTGACGGCACCGCTAGTGACCGCAGTTGGCGATGTAGCGACCGTCCCTGCTCTGGTGCTGGCATCGACTCTTGTCGGCCAACAATGGCCTGTCCTTGGCGTTACGGCGGTATCGGTTATAGCTATTCCGGTTGCTGTAATCGCCGTCATCCGAGCAGGGAGGCCAGGGCTGAGGACGATCCTGCGCGAGTCGACCCCCGTGCTAATCATCGGCATCTTGCTCGACCTGGTTGCAGGCGTAACGGTTGAACGTCAGCTCGAATCGTTCGCCCTTTTTCCCGCGTTGCTGGTAATGCTGCCGGCATTCCTTGCAGTGGCGGGAGGGATTGGTGGGACGTTGTCCAGCCGGCTAGCTAGTCAGTTGCATCTGGGAACCATTGCCCCAAACCGAGTGCCTGAAGCCCGAGCCCGAGCCGACATCATGATGTCGGTGGGGCTAGCATTCCCTGTGTTTACCGTTTGTGGTTTGTTGGCCCATACCTTCTCGAGCGTTTCGGATCTGGACAGTCCCGGTGGGGGTTGGCTGGTTGCAGCCGCATTATTGGGCGGGGTAGTTGCCACGCTGATGGCTTCAATAGTTGCGTACTACAGCACCATCGCGTCGGTCCGAATTGGTCTTGATCCGGACACCTATGGCATCCCCCTCGTTACCAGCGTCATGGACCTGCTTGGGGTATTCACCCTGATCCTTGCCGTTGACTTGCTTGCGTTCACCTGAAGTGAGCACGTCCACAGAACTATGTTGAAAGCACCTCATGGATGACAGACCGAACAACCTGCGCGAGATGCTGGCGGAGGCGAAGAACCTCAGCGAGCTCATGGTGGACCTGGCGTATGCGTCGGTCTATTTCGATGATGTCGAAATGGCCGGCGAAGTTAGCGAGCTCGAAGACCAGATGAGTGAGCTGGTGCACGATATGAGACAACGATGTGTGCTGGCCGTGCGCAAACCGCGCGAGGCCGAAGGCATGTCCTCGGTTCTGCAGGTTGTGAGCGCGATCGAACGCATTGGTAATGCCGCCGTTGCAATTTCTCGCATTGTGACCCATCGCCTCGGGATCCCGGCCGAGCTCATTGCTGACCTGAGTGAGGCCGCCGAGGTCTCGCACCGAGTGTTGGTGAGTGATGGATCGCACATGGCGAGCCGGCCAGTGGCTGACTTCGAGTTACCGGTGGCGACCGGCATGCGGATCTTCGCTATTCGGCGCGGTCGCCAATGGGTAACCAACGTTGATGGCGACTTCATCATGTTGTCAGGCGATGTGCTGTTTTTACGTGGTTCTCCTGCCGGTATTGTCCGTCTGCGTGAGCTTGCCGGAGCGCCCATGTGGCAACCACCTCGCCAACCCGAAGACCCGCGGGTTTCGGATCTGGATCGAGCGGTTGACGTGCTCGTTGAGATGAAAGACCTGAGCGAGGCTGCTGTCGGGTTGGCCTACAGCGCCCTGGTGCTGGGCAATCGCGGTCTAGCAGCCGAAGTACATCAGCTCGAGAGCCGACTTGACGACATGAATGATCGTCTCGAAGTTTGGGTTCTGCGTTCGGCAAAAGAAGATCTAGACCCATCACCGCTTCGAGGCTTGTTGCATCTTGGCAAGGCAGCTGAAGATCTGGGCAAACAAGCGAAACAGATGACGTGGGTCGTCGAGCAGGGTGAATCAGTGCACCCGATCTTGGAGATAGCACTGGGCGAAAGCGACGAGGTCGTAGTCGAACTGCCTATCGCTTCTGGCTGTGCCGCCGACGGTCGCACGCTTGCTGAACTACAGCTCAACCTCGAGCCTGGATTCACGGTGCTTGCGCTTCGGCGAGGTCAGAAGTACATCTACCGACCTCGCGGGGCCCAGGTCCTGTATGCCGGCGATGAGATTATCGCGAGTGGCCCGGACGAAGGGCGAGAGTATCTCGCGGCCCGTTTTGGATGGCAGCTGCTTCGTGACAATGAAACTGGTGACGACGAGCTGGTGCCGATCTAGGCGCTCGCCTTTGAGATCTGTGGCTCCGCTCTGGAAGCGTTTGGCTCGGCCAGCAACTTGTTGGTTACCAGTTAGTTCAGATTTGCTTTGTTACAGAGCCAAACGATTTGCCTTGTTGGCTCGGTCCTTGCAACTGAGCAAATATTTGTGGACAGAGCACCGGCAGAAGACTCGCTGCAAATTCGCTTGCCAGGGTCCTTGCAGTCCCAATCGAGCAGATAGCGTTTGCGTTGATGATGGATCAGCTAAGAATGCTCTCGATTCACGCCCACCCCGACGACGAGTCTTCGAAGGGCGCGGCAACAACCGCCAAGTACACCGACAACGGCGCTCATGCCACGTTGGTGTGTGCCACTGGTGGCGAGGAAGGCGATATTTTGAACCCGGCGGTGAATACGCCCGAGGTTCTTGCCGACTTATTCAACGTTCGTATGGCCGAGCTCAAGGCTGCGACCGACATCATTGGCTACGACATCGTTGAGATGCTTGGATATCGGGACTCTGGCATGAAGGACAGCGAGGCCAACGAACACCCCGACTGTTTCTGGGCCGCTCCGATGACCGAGTCCATTGCCCGTTTCGCAACCATGCTTCGTAGGTTCCGTCCCCACGTTGTTATTAGCTATGGCGATCCAATGGGCGGCTATGACCATCCTGATCACGTGCGCGTGTGGGAAATCACCGATCCGGCGATTGTGCTGGCTGCTGACCCGACAGCCGATCTCGACGGCGAGCCATGGCAGGTACTGAAGTTGTACAACTCCATGTGGTCCAAGGCCCGCATGGTCGCGACCCACGAGAAATACGAAGAACTTGGTCTCGAATCACCATTTGACAAGCGTTGGCTCGAACGACCCGATCACGACCACATGATTACTACCCGCATCGACGTCCAAGGTTGGTATCAACGCCGATCAGACGCGCTGCTGGCGCACGCCACACAAGTAGACCCAACGTCGCCATTCTGGTTCGGGCTTCCCGATGACGTCATGGCGTCACTTAACAACGAAGAGTGTTTTGAGCGAGTCTGGTCCAAGGTCGAGACCGCCTCACCTGAAATCGATATGTTTGCAGGCATCGAGGTCGCGACACATGGCTGAATTTTGGAGCGACGAATGGTTCGACGCCGTCAACGAAGCAGCGGGTTCGTTGCGAACAATCGACGGATTGTCGTTCAGCTTCGATGTCGAAGTGGCCGAGTCTGCGAATGGCAAGGTGCGAGCACACGGCTATGTAACCGATGGTCAGCTCAGTTCGTTCGTGTCGGGCAAGTTCGTGCCCGAGACCAAAGGCAAGAAGGCCAACGTGTCATTCATCGGCAAGGCCAAGCGGTTGATGCCGATCATTACCGGCGAGCAACCACCGCTCGTTGCCTACATGCTGGGTGAACTGAAGATCGAGGGTGAGTACCAACTCGTTGTCGACAACTTGGTAAACCAGAGTGATCACAGCGCCCTCGAATCCTTCCGGGCTTTAGTGGCCGCCGCCACTGGCTGACACGTATCGAGGGTCTGATCCTGGGTGCGCGGTGCTAAGAACGTTGCAGGTTCCGGATTGCCGCCCAGCTGATTAGCTCGACGTCGGCCTGCACAAGAGCGGCGCGGCTGGTTGGGTGCGTGAGAACCTTGTGGTCACCAATGCGTGCTTGTGTATCGCCAAGCAGCGCATGGAGTTCGGGCGTGTCGACCGCAGGCTGCATACTGAGTTCGGTGACCCCTGCGGTCAAAGACGCTACGAAGTCAGCGAAAGCTTTCGTGCGGTCCTCGCCATGGAGTTGCGCCGTACGGTCTGGGGACAGGATTCCTTCTTGCTCCGCGAGCGTTCGCAGAGGGAAACCGGCTGTGTCTTCGGTTGCCTGATCGGCCAGCCGGATAGGCAACTGGAACTCGCAGGCAAGATCGATGTAGATGTCGAAAAGTTCGGGTCGCAGCACCAGCGCGTTGAGATGACTGTCGAGATGGGTGGGGTCGAACCCCCACGCCACAGCTCGTTCGATCTGGGCGCGACATTCTCGTCTGACTTCGTCGCTGTCGGCGTGTTCCCAGAGGTCTGCGGTGGTGCGAGGAAAGCCCCCCTCGCCGCTGTGCAACGTGGGGGCATGAGTTATCGAGTTCCAGCGATAACAGCTGAAGTTGGCATTCAGGGTTAGGTGCACACCAACGTCAGCATCTCGATAACCGCGAACCGCTTCTTGCGCCCAAGGTGCGGGGACCATAAGTGAGGCATTCGTTGCGATGCCTTCGCGCAATGACTCGTAGCAAGCGACATTTGCTGCGTGATACATGCCGAGGTTGTCGCTGGTAATGATCAGAAGGCGTGCGTCAGCGTCGTAGCCAAGCCGCTCAGCAAGAGTCATGGGTGCCAGGCTAGCGCTGCTCTTTGAGACGAAGTGACCTGAGAGCGAGGCTTAGTTGTCGAGCACAATGTTGGCTGCGCCGCAGCCAGGCCAAAAACCAACCCACTCGCGCCGAGCCGTGTCCGCTGCAGCGGTAAAGAGTTCTTCTGCAGACCGGTTGGGTGCGAAGAACAATGGTGAGGCAAACCCGTCTTCGAGCATGGCTAAATTGATGAAAAGGCCATCGTCGGAGCGGTGCACGAAGGCCAACAGTCGGCTGTATTGATCGCGTGATTCGATATCGCGGCTCAAGAGAACCTGGGTGCGTGGCGGTAACAATTCAGCCAGCCGGGCCGAGGCCTGGGCGCCGAAACACTCGGCGGGTCGGGGTCCGCCAGCTTTCTCTGGTGTGTCGATGCCCAACAGCCGGATTGTTTCAGTCTTGTCCTGCGCCCGGACGATGATGGTGTCGCCGTCGACGACTCGTTGCACGACAGCAGATAACCCGGGTGAGACAAGAGAGGGGTTTGTCGACTGCAAATTTGTCGAGGTACGGGTTGTTGGGTCCAGAGGTGATGCTCCGCCTGACTCAAGGGAGGAGCTGTCTTTTGGAGGTGATGCGACGCACGCAGCGAGCAACCACAGCGAAGTGACAGCGACTGCTGCTACACGGACGAAACGGGCAACAAGGACGAAACGCGAAACAAGGCTGGTTGGAGAAACAAGGCTGGTTGGAGAAACAAGGCTGGTTGCCTTGGGTGTAAACCAGTCAGGCTTCACTGATTGGTCAGGCGGCCTTGCGGGCCTGGTTCGAGGCAACACCGACCCGGGCAGCGTCTTGCAGCGCTTGGCGTGCGGCCTGAATGCCTTTGCGGCCAACTTCGATTGTCTGGTCGTCGAGGCGCCACTGTGTTGAACGCAGTGGGAGGTCATCGCCAGCTGGCATGCTGCGCAGATGTCGAGCAGTGGCGATGGCGGTGGTGGCAGGGTCAGCGAGTCCGGTTGGGCCGTCGGGGTCTGCATAGGTGTGGGTGTCAAACAACTGAGTCATAGATACATCATGACCAGGGGGTGTGACAGTCTCGATTTCGGGCCCACAGGAGATGGGCGAGGCACCTGAATTTAGCGTTATTAAAGCATTTCTAGCAGCTGTTAGGCGCCGTCGCGTACCGTGGCGCCATGGGAACCGATGCAGCGGGAACAACAGCCACCGACGACACGAAAACACACCATCGGGCGTGCCCACTCTGTGAAGCGTGCTGTGGGCTGGAAATTACGACCAAAGGCGACAAGGTCGTCCGAATCCGCGGCGACATGAACGATCCGTACTCCAAAGGCTTCATCTGTCCCAAGGGATCCGCCTTGAAGCAACTGCACGAAGACCCTGACCGGCTGACGTCACCTCGCATCCGCACTGAGGACGGTTGGAAGGAAGCAACCTGGGACGAGGCGTTTGAAGAGATAGAACGACGTCTCGGCCCCATCGTTGGTCAGCACGGTCGACAAGCACTCGGCACTGTGCTTGGTAATCCGACTGTCCACAATCTTGGTGGGTTGCTTTATGGCCGATCGGTGCTTAACGCGGTCGGCAGCACCAATATTTTCTCCGCCTCGACCGTTGATCAGATGCCAAAACACGTCAGCGCTGGCCTGATGTGGGGCCGCCCGGATCTCTTCCCGCTGCCGGACCTTGACCGCACCGACTATCTGCTCATGCTCGGGGCCAACCCGTATGTGTCCAATGGCAGCTTGCTCACCGTGCCCGACTTTCCCGGACGTCTCGAAGCGCTACGCAAGCGGGGCACGTTCGTGGTCGTCGACCCGCGACGCACCAAGACCGCCGAGAATGCAACCGAACACTTGACCATCGTTCCCGGCACCGATTCGTACTGGCTGATGGCCTTGATCAACACGTTGTTTGCCGAAGGTCTGGTGGACGTCGGACGGCTAGCGCCACACGTCAGCGGCGTCGACCAGGTGCAAGAACTGACAGCTGTCTACACGCCCGAGAGCGTGGCTGATCGTTGCGGTATCGACGCAGCGACCACTCGACGCATCGCTCGTGAACTAGCAGCCGCCCCTACCGCTGCGGTCTACGGCCGTATGGGGACACACACCGTCGAGTTCGGCACTATTACGAGCTGGGCCACCGACGTGCTCAACGTGTTGACCGGCAATCTGGATAAGCCGGGCGGCATCATGTTTAACTGCGCACCAACGCAGAATTTGACACCATCGTCCCCTGGTGGACGGGGGTTCAAGCTGGGTCGTTGGACAGGGCGTGCTTCAGGTCGACCCGAAGCAAAGGGCGAACTGCCAGCCGCAACACTGGCCGAAGAAATAACTACGCCCGGCGAGGGTGCCATCAAGGCGCTCTTCGTGTTGGCATGCAACCCGGTTCGGTCCTTCCCAAATAGCAACCGTATCGATCAGGCAATGCAAGAACTTGACCTGCTGGTAGTCGTAGACCCGTACGTGACCGCAACGGCCCGCCATGCACACGTCATCCTGCCACCGACATCCGCCCTCGAACGTAGCCACTATGACTTCGGGTTCGAAGCCAACATGATCCGATCGTTCGCAAAGTATTCGCCGGCGATCTTTGAAACCGACGGGCTGAGCGAAGAGCAGATCCTGAGCCGTTTGGCGCTTGTCATCCAAGGCCAGCCCATCGATACTGATCCTGTCGTCGTGCACAACATGATGATGGGCCAGATCGTGGACCAGGAGCTCAGTCGCGATTCGTCGCCAATACACGGCCGCGACAAAGCCGAAATTTTCGAGGAGCTCGCACCATGGGAGTGGTCCGAGCAGATCATCGATTTCCGACTTCGCGTCGGGCAGCACGGCGACGGCTTCGGCGCCAACCCAGCGGGTCTCACGTTGCGCAAACTCATCGACGAGTATCCAAGCGGTGCAGACTTCGGTCCGCTGGTGCAGCGCTTCCCTGATGCGATCAAGACCGTGTCAGGCACGGTCGAGCTGGCTCCGCAGCCGATCATCGACGACCTGGCTCGTCACACTGCAGCTTTCGAGGCGCTCGGACAGGCGAATGAGCAACTTCTACTCATCGGGCGTCGACAACTGAAGACGGTTAACTCATGGATGCACAATCTGAATGTCCTGATCAAAGGTAAGACCGACTGCACCTTGCAGGTCCACCCTGACGACGCAAGCCGATTGGGCCTTATCGATGGTCGCTCAGCGCAGGTGCAGTCGCGAGTCGGCATGGTCGTCGCTCCGGTCGAGGTGACTGACGAGGTCATGCCGGGCGTGGTGTGTCTGCCACATGGTTGGGGCTACGACGAGGCAGGCATCGAGATGTACACGGCCAAGACAAAGCCGGGTGTGAATTCCAACGCGCTGACCGACGATGCTGCGCTCGATGTCTTGTCGGGTAACTGCGCTCTGAATGCAATCCCTGTCGAAGTCACGGCCAGTTAGAGCAACGCTGGGGCTGGACCCTGGCATTCCACTGCACTAGTGGGGTGTCTGGATGAGCATCGCCACGTCGGCCCCTCCGCCCGTGGCCAACGCTGGCTTTCTGCTCATGTCGATGTGAACAGAAATGGCTAGGAGACGAGGGTGACCGGTACTTCGCGCGGACCTCGAACTTGGGCGCCTCCCCAACGCACCTGGGCATCGGGTATAAGCGCGAAAGAAGGAAAGCGTTCGAGCCAGGTTTCGAGGGCGACCCGCATTTCCATACGAGCCACGTTCGACCCCAAGCAACGGTGGATACCAATGCCAAAGGCAAAATGCCGGTTCTTCTCTCGGTCGATGAGAATTTCGTCGGGACGCTCGAACTTAGCCGGGTCACGATTACCAGCGGGGAAGTTCAGCAGGACCTTGTCACCGGCATGCATTGGACAGCCATTGACCTCGACGTCGGCGATGACCTCCCGGGCCATCGTGACGGGGGAGTACGCACGGAGGAACTCTTCGACAGCGCTGTCCATAAGCGCCGGTTCGGTCACAAGTCGATCACGGTCGCTTGGTGTCGTAGCGAGATGCCAAAGGCTAGAGCCGATGCCAGACCATGTGGTGTCGATGCCGGCCATCAACAACAGAAAGCAGGTGCCGAGCAGATGCTTGTCGGTTAGCGGATCGCCGTCCATCTCCGCTTCGAGCAGACCGGTGAGCAGGTCGTCCTTGCCCTCGATCCTGCGTTCTCGAATCTGAACCTCGAAGTAGGCCAGAATCTCTTTGATGGCATCGCGGACTATGTCGGGGTCGTCGACACCGTCTTGAAAGACGGCTACGGCCCAGCCAGTGAATATGGCTTCGTCTGCTTCAGGGATGCCCAACATGTGGGCGATGACTCGCACCGGAATGTGCTGGGCAAAGTCACCCGCAGCATCAGCGGTTGGTTCGCCAGTGGCTTCGATCGCGTCGAGTAGCTCGGTGCACACCTGGCGGGTGTGAGCTTCGAGGTGAGTGATGTTCTTTGGGCTGAAATAGCCGAGCAGGACACGGCGAGCCTTGGTGTGAAACGGTGGGTCCGACGTGATTGGAGGGGCTACGAGCAGCGTCGCTCCCGGTGGATCAGGGAGCACGCTGGTGCGGCGCGACGAGAAGTGCTCGGTGTCATAGGCAATGGCGGCCACATCGTCATAGGTGGTGGGCAGGAACGCACCGCCACGCCGTTCGGTGTGGGCAATAGGACACGACTCGCGAAGCTCATCCCAGATGACGTAGGGGTCTGCCTCGTATTGGGGATCACCCAGGTCGAAGTCTCTAGCCCAATCGGTCACCGGTTCGCTCGCCATATCACGACGCTACGCGGCCGAACGCTGTGTGTCCAAGGCCAATTGCCGTAGCGGACCCCACGGCGCTTGTATTCCGTGACGCGGCGCTTCGCAATTTCTCGCAGATCAGGGATCAGCCGAGGGCCCGTGAGGATCTCGGTCGACCGGCAATGCTTGTCATCGTCACCACGCTCGGATCGCCACGCATCTGTGATCAAACCGCCGACCATTCGGGTGGTCCGGCTCGAGGCCACTTTGGGAGACCCTCGATGAAGTTTGCTGGCTGCGTTTTGGGGTAGGGCGCGCGGCCTGCGAGGCTTAGGCCATGACCAAACGTGTTGGAATGACCGTGCCCCTCGATGGCCCTCTACATGCACAGAAGGATGTAATCCAGCGGCTCGAGAAGCTGGGCTACACCGACCTGTGGACCGCTGAGGCTATGGGTCACGATGCATTCACCCCTTTGGTTCTGGCGTCGCAGTGGGCACCGTCTATGCGTCTCGGTACGGCGATCATCCCGGCCTATACCCGTGGTCCAGCGTTGATGGCCTCAACTGTTGCCTCCATGGTCGATGCCGCACCGGGGCGATTCGTGCTCGGTGTTGGCAGCTCGTCGAATGTCATCGTTGAAAATTGGAATGGCATTCCCTTTGACGAGCCCTACAAACGGGTTCGAGACACGGTTGCATTTCTGCGAGTTGCCCTCACCGGTGAGAAGGTCACCAACGATTACGACACGTTTAGTGTCAAGGGATTCAGACTGGGCGTGCGGCTCGAAGAGCAGCCCCCGATCATGATTGCGGCACTTCGCGAAGGCATGTTGCGACTCGCCGGGCGTCTTGGCGACGGTGCCATCGTCAATTGGCTGTCCGCCGAGGATGTCGTCAAGGTCACCGCGATCGTGGACGAAGCCGCCGAAGGCGAGCCGCGCGAAATGGTGGCCCGTCTGTTCGTCGCTCCAACCGAAGACCGTGCCGCGGTGCTTGAGCAAGGCCGGCGAGCGATCGCCGCGTACCTGAACGTACCGGTGTACAAGGCGTTCCATGAATGGATGGGACGGACAGAGGCCATGGAGGAGAGCTGGGGTTTGTGGGCCGAAGGTGACCGTAAGGGCGCACTCGCAGCTATTCCTGAAACGGTCGTCGACGAGCTGATCATCAGCGGGTCGGTTGACCAGTGCCGCGAGCATCTAGATCGCTATTTCGACAACGGTGTCACAACTGCCGCTCTGTCGATCATGCCGTTTCCAGGTGTGAACGTGCACGAGGCAATCGAAGGTCTTGCGCCGCAGTCTTGACGCGAGAGCTACTGCGTTGGTTATTCCGCGTTAGGGTGATCCTGTGACTGAAACGAGCGAAATGAACGTGGTCGATCAGGCGCTTGCCGTGATCGATAACGAGCTGCTTCACCTAGCTGCCCGTGACATGGTGACTGCTAGCGACGTGACCAACTTACTGCTCGACTTACGTCTCCTGCTTGCTCCAACTGCTGCGGCCAAGAGTCCAGAGCCACTTCTGGCCTAAGGCTGTCGCCACAACTGAGGTTGCTACGAAATGCCGAGACGTAGCGTCGCGCCACCTTCGAGCCTTTTAAACGCCTGTGGACCCGGTAACAACATCCATAACGGGGGCAACGGCGGGTTCTCAGCTGGAGTTCCGGTTATGGATGCTCTGATTAACGACGTTCTGATTAACGACGTTCTGATTAACGACGTTCTGATTAACGACGTTCTGATTAACGACGTTCTGATTAACGCAGAGGCACGAGACGTTTGATGAGGAAGCCCAGGGCGGCGCCGACAGCGGCGCCTCCGGCGATATCTGAGGCGTGGTGGATACGCACATGGACTCGGCTGGCTGAGACCACAGCTGCTGCAGCGATGTAGACAGGCCCAAAGCGGCTCTTATCGGCAAGAAGGACAGCCGACATTGCGGCGGCGCTGGCATGCCCGCTTGGGAAGCTACTAGTGCGAGGAATACGAAGCCGGAGAGGTCTCTCAGCGGTAATGGTCGGGCGCGATCTATTGAACATCGACTTGACTACGCCGTTGACGAGACCAGACTCGACGGCGAGTGCAAGCACAACCCGCAGTGCTGCAGGTTCGGCGCGTAGCGATGCAGCCGCTCGTCCGGTTGCTAGCAAGTGCCAGATCCTGCTGTGATCAGCGAGCTCGGACGCCGCATAGAAAAGTCGGTCAAATGCCGGGTTGCCACGGATCTGATCGAACCATTCGTCGACTCGGTCGTCCCACTCGTCGACCATTGCCAGTAGCGAGCCTGCGTCCGTCACGCCATAATCCTAGACCTGCCTGTTCGCTGCCCGGACTCAGCAAGCCCATGACACACCCACGAAATTGCTGTCTTAGCCAGAGAATGCGCCGGGCTTGGTGAACATGTCCTTGGTCCAGCGTCGTGGGGTTCCCAACATCGCTCGGGGGTAGTCCTCGAAGAGCCAGCGGGCGAAGTTACGACTGGTCCATGCGGTCATGCCCGCCGTCTTTAACGCCCATTCGGCGCCGAACTCGCTTCCCAAGACTGGCCCGAGCATGGCGGCGAAGCGCATGTCGACGCCAAGCTCGCGGTCAGTGTCGAGCTCATACTTGGCTGCAGCCGAAGCTGGCGCCAGTGTCGACAGGATCGCCTCGGCTGCGGCCATGCCGGTCTGCAATGCCTGGCCGATTCCTTCGCCCGTCATAGGGTCGCAGGCGCCGGTGGCATCGCCCACGAAAAACGTGCGATGCGCCGTCAATGGCAGTTCGCCGATACGGGCTGGGATGGGCCAGGTCTTGTAACTGCCTTCAGGTTCGGCCTGGTCACCGATGATTTCGCGAATATGGGGGCGTTCGAGAAGGTTGCGCCATAGGTCGCCCATGTCTTTGGTGCGGTGTCCGCCGCCTCGCACGACCCCGAAGCCGATGTTGGCACGATTGTCAGGTAACGGAAAGCACCAGACATAGCCGGGAAGGATGTCGCGTTCGAACCATACGAAGAGGTCTTTCGCGGCGCGAGGCGAAACGTTGTTGAAGTATTGGCGGGAGGCGTGCCATTCACCTCGGTAGCTGCCCTGGTTCAGACCGAGCGCTTTTCGCGTGGGAGACCACATCCCATCTGCAGCGATCAACCAGTCTGCGGTGAAGGTTCCGGCAGTTGTCTCGAGACGGACCCGGTCATCGAACAGCGCCACGGACTCGAGCGCCACGCCTTGGCGGATGTCGGCGCCTTCCTTGGCCGCGAGGTTTACCAGTGCCATATCTAGGTCCTGGCGGGCGGCAGTAGCGGCAAATTGTCCCGGCCCCTTGGGGAGGGGGAACAACATGGGGTCGCCCGATGGCAGCGTGACCCACACGTCGGTCAAAGATTGCCACGTTGGCACGTTGGCCGGATCGAGACCCAAATGGTCTAAATGGCGGAGTGCTCCCGCAGTCAGGCCATCGCCGCAACATTTGTCGCGAGGAAAGACAGCCTTATCGATCAGGGTCACGTCAGCGCCAGCCCGTGCGAGTTCGATCGCCGCCGCACTGCCAGCGGGACCCGCTCCAACGATTATCACTGACCTAGCCACGTACCGAGCGTAGAGCCGGTCAACGACGGTTATGCAGTCCAATCAGTGTTGAGGCTGCCATTGATCATATGAAATTCAAGATCAGCGTCATCAACGGCGACCGACACGAAGCGCCTAGTAAAATTGACTTGGGAATGAACGCTGGTGGGTAGCTGTTTGTGTTGTTTTTGGGTGGCGGCCACAAGGCTGGAGCCTGCATTACCCAGCAAATTAGTGAGGCTGTGGAAAAGCTCCGCGAAATCCACAACAAATCCCCTAGCTATCCACAGGTGAAAGTCTCTAAGGTCACCAGTCGTGGGTGCATCGCAGCATTTCGCAGTTCGGCCTGTGGCAAGTTCTGAGACCGTGGTGGGTCGAGAGTGAAACCTTCAGGCGGGGCAATTCACCGTCTGTGACCTGAACTCTGCAAAGGCTGCGATGTACCCCGCCTTCTTTGGTGGCTTTCCAAGGTGATAGCGCACCCGTTCGACTGACTGGCAGACTTAATCTCATGTCCCTTGCTCCGGAACAGACTCGCATTGGTTTGCGTCGATGGTTCACCATCGAAGGTGTGCACCCCGACGACGAACTCGAATGGGAGCGCCGGTCGATCCAGATCACGAATGCGCTCGATGGTTCGACTGTGTTCGCCCAGGAAGATGTCGAGTTCCCCGTCAACTGGTCCGAGACGGCCGGCAAGATCGTGGCGCAGAAGTACTTTCGGGGCCAACAGGGCACCGATGACCGCGAGTGGTCCCTACGGCAGGTCATCGACCGCGTCGTCACGACCATTGCCGATTGGGGTGAGGCTGATGGCTATTTTGCTGACCTTGCCGAAGCTGCCACGTTCCGCGCTGAACTGACCTGGCTGCTGTTGAACCAGCGCGCTGCATTTAATTCGCCTGTGTGGTTCAACATTGGCGTCGCCGATGTGCCGCAGCAGTCTTCGGCTTGTTTCATATTGTCGGTCGATGACGACATGGACTCAATTCTGAATTGGTACGTCGAAGAAGGACGCATCTTCAAGGGCGGCAGCGGTTCAGGTGTGAATCTCAGCCGTATCCGGTCATCGAAAGAGAAGATGAACGGTGGAGGCCATCCAAGCGGCCCGGTGAGCTTCATGCGTGGCGCCGATGCTTCGGCAGGAACTATCAAAAGTGGTGGCAAGACGCGCCGCGCCGCAAAGATGGTTGTACTCGACGTCGACCACCCCGATATAGGCGAGTTCATTTGGTGTAAGGCCAAAGAGGAAAAAAAGGCACATGCGCTTTCAGCGGCTGGCTTCGATATGTCACTTGACGGTGATGACATTCATTCGCTGCAATATCAGAACGCGAATAACTCTGTCCGTTTGTCCGATGCCTTCATGCAGGCAGTTGTCGACGATGCCTCATGGGATCTGATCGCTCGTACCAGTGGGTCTGTGGTCGAGACGCGCCCCGCTCGCGAGATCTTCTCCGATATGGCCGAGGCGGCATGGCAATGTGCTGATCCCGGCGTGCAGTTTGAGACCACGATTAATGCATGGCACACCTCGCCAACAGCGGGGCCGATCAACGCCAGCAATCCGTGCAGCGAGTATCTGCACATAGACAACAGCGCCTGCAACTTGGCCAGCCTGAACCTGCTGAGTTTCCTGGGCGACGACGACCAGTTCGATGTCGAAGGCTTTCGTGCGGCGTCTCAGGTCATGATTACGGCGCAAGAGATCCTGGTTGGGCACTCGTCCTATCCGACCGAGGAGATCGGCAAGAACACTCGGCGCTATCGCCAACTAGGTCTGGGGTATACGAACCTCGGTGCGTTGCTGATGGCGACTGGTAAGGCCTATGACAGTCCTGAGGGTCGAAGCACAGCGGGGGCTATTACGGCCCTCATGTGTGGCGAGGCTTATCGCACCTCGGCTCGCATCGCCCGGCGAATGGGCCCCTATGCCGGATACGCCGATGACCGCGATGCCATGTTGCGTGTTCTCGGCATGCACCGCGACGCAGCCGAAGCGCTCGATCGCTCGACAATCGACGAGGAGATGGCCAACGCCGTTGTCGAATCGTGGACTGAAGCTTGCGAACTGGCAGAGCAGAGTGGTGTGCGTAATGCGCAGACCACGGTGCTCGCTCCGACCGGCACGATCAGTTTCATGATGGACTGCGATACCACGGGCATCGAGCCTGACTTTTCCCTGGTCAAGCACAAACAACTGGTTGGCGGCGGTTTCCTCGCAATGGTGAACCGGACTGTGCCACGGGCGCTGCGTCGCCTGGGTTATGCACCGTCACGCATCGACGCAATCGTTGAGCACCTGGAATCTTCGGGAAGTATCGAAGGAGCACCTGATCTGAGTTCCGAACACTTGGACGTGTTCGCATGCTCGGTGGGCGAGAACTCGATTAGCGCTTCGGGCCATGTCGCCATGATGGCGGCAGCTCAACCCTTCCTGTCCGGTGGAATCTCCAAGACGGTCAACCTGCCTGAGACTGCTTCGGCTGATGACATCGAAACGCTGCTGATCGAGGCCTGGCGCACGGGCGTCAAGGCAGTTGCTGTGTATCGCGATAACTGCAAGGTCGCCCAGCCGTTGTCAGCTGGAAATTCTGCGTCAAAGGACGAAGCTGTCGAAGCGCCGCTACCTGACCAGCAGGTTCCTGTGCGACGACGGATGCCACGATCTCGCAGGTCTCGCACGTTCGACTTCCGCGTCGCTGACTGCAAGGGTTTCGTAACCGTTGGCGAGTATGACGATGGCCGTCCCGGCGAGATCTTTGTGCGGGTTTCCAAACAGGGCTCGACTCTGGCCGGCATCATGGATGGCTTTGCAATCTCACTGAGCCATGGCCTGCAATATGGCGTGCCACTGAGCGCGTTCGTGCAAGCCTTTGTTGGGATGCGGTTCGAGCCAGCAGGGATGACCGATGACCCAGATCTGCGCATTGCCAGCAGCCTGATCGACTACCTGTTCCGCCGCCTCGCTATCGACTACTTAAGCCCCGAAGAACGGTCAGCACTGAACATCTTCACTGTTGATGAGCGCACCCAGCCGACACTCCCTGGTGTCGCCGAGGCAGCGACTATGTCGTCGCCGGGTCTTGATCTGATCCCCGAGCCAGCATCGGTTCCGCTGTTGTCACAGCTGGACCTGGGACTAAGCAACAGCGATGCACCGTTGTGTATGGACTGCGGCACGATTATGGTCCGCGCAGGAAGCTGTTATGCGTGCCAAGGTTGCGGAAGTACAAGCGGCTGTAGCTAGCCCCATTTCTCTAACCGGAGCCACGTGAACCAGGCACTTCCTGATATCCCAAATACCTCTGCAAACGAGGGTTGGTTTGCGACCCGTAACGCGACTCCAAGCTGGGTCAACGGCGCGATCGTTCGGCTGGTTTCTGCTGTGGCCGGGCTCGTCATTGTTTGGTGGTTGGCACTGCGGCTGAGCTCGTTGCTGCTCATCGTCTTCATTTCGATCTTCCTATCGTTTGCGATCGAGCCAGTTGTCAACTTGCTCGAACGCCGAGGCGTGCGGCGAGGGTTCGGCACAGGGTTGGTCTTCTTGTTGATCATCGCTGGCACTGCAAGCTTCGGCATTGCAATGGGCCAGGTCGTTGCCGAGCAGATCACCGATCTGGTGAACGAGGCCCCCGAACGAGTCAGCTCGTTGGAAACATGGCTGCAGGACAACGTCGACGAGTCGATCGACCTGAATGAGCTTCGGCGAACTGTGTCCGAATCGGGCGAATTCCGAGGACGTGCCACCGACTTTGCTGGGGGTCTCGTGGACCTTGGCGGCGCAATTGTTTTTGCGTTGTTCGACATCTTTACCATCGCGCTGTTTACATTTTACCTGGTGGCCGAGGGACCAAAATTCCGGCGCACCATCTGTTCGCTGCTGCCGCCGCGACGACAGAAGACCGTGCTTGAGATCTGGGATATCGGCACCGCCAAGACCGGCGGCTACATCGTGTCCCGCGTCATCCTGGTGATCATTGCGTTCATCGTGCACTGGCTTGCTTTCGAGATGCTCGATGTGAGGTTCGCTATCGTTCTAGCGATTTGGGTCGGCCTCGTCAGCCAGTTCGTTCCGGTGGTCGGCACCTACGTAGCTGCGGTGTTGCCCGTGTTGATTGCACTGGCGGACCGACCGATCAGTGCCGTCTGGGTGGTGCTGTTCATGGTTGTTTGGCAGCAGATCGAAAATTATCTGATCTCACCGCGCGTCACTGCCCAGACGATGGAAGTGCACCCTGCTGTCGCGTTTGGGTCTGTGATTGCTGGCACAGCAATCCTGGGTCCTGTGGGTGCGATATTGGCGCTGCCAGTGTCTGCGACCTTCCAAGGTTTTATCTCGACATACGCATCTCGGTACAGCATCGAGGCCGACGTCGGGAACCATGCCTCTGTGGAAAGCGCTGCGAGTCCTACTGCGGTTGTGGCTGCCGGTCCCGAAGGTCCCGAGGATCTCGCCGAACCATGATTGCTCAAAGCGCTCGAACTCGAGTGCGTCAATACATCGACCGGATCTATACAGATCTCGATGAACCGGCACTCGACGGTCTTGCTGAGCGGATTCTGAAAGCTGTCGACGTTGTTGATGATGGCCAAGCGTCGAAGACTCATGGCCTACCTGGCAGCGACGAGGTTGTGCTGATTACCTATGGCGACACATTCACTGACGAGTTGCAGCCGCACTTGCAGTCGTTGCGTTCTGTTTGGGATGACCACCTGGCACAGGTGTTCAGCACTGTGCACGTGCTGCCGTTCTTTCCATCCAGCAGTGACGGCGGTTTCGCTGTTGTTGATTACCGTGTGATCGCTGAAGAGCTCGGCGACTGGTCTGATCTGGCTAGCGCTGTCGGTGATGGCCGACTCATGATTGATTTGATATGCAATCACGGATCAGCACAAAGCGAATGGTTCGTTCAGTTCTTGAACGACGAAGCGCCGGGGCGTGGGTACTACCTGACGGCTGACCCCCAGGCGGACTTGTCGATGGTGACCAGGCCTCGAACCCACCCGCTATTGCGAGAGGTCGAGACCACTGCGGGGACCCGCCATGTGTGGGCGACTTTTAGCCATGACCAGATCGACTTTGACTTCTCGAATCCTGACGTTCTTGTCGAGTTCTGTTCAATCCTGGGCTTTTACCTTTCTCAGGGTGCGACTCGGATACGGCTTGATGCAATCGCGTACCTGTGGAAGCAGATCGGTACTCGCTGCATCCACTTGCCCGAGACACATCAGATCGTGAAGCTCATGCGCACGCTCGTCGAGTTGCGGGACACAACAACGCTGTTGATCACCGAGACCAATGTGCCTCACGGCGACAACACGTCGTACTTTGGTGCTGGCGATGAGGCGCATGTCGTCTACAACTTCACGCTGGCGCCACTCATCGTGTGGACGCTGATTACGGGCCAGGCTGACACGCTCACGAGTTGGCTCGGTCGCCTCGATCCTGCTCCTGTTGGATGTACCTTTCTAAACTTCATCGCCAGTCATGACGGACTCGGATTGCGGCCGATCGAAGACCTGATCTCGCCGACAGAGCTAGAGCCGATGATCGACGCTGCGCTTGAGGTCGGCGGGTCGTTCTCGGCCTATAGCGCTCCGGGCGGGCCACGGCCATATGAGCTCAATGTGAGTCTGGCTGATCTTCTGGCAGGGGTCGACGGCGAAACTGCCCAACGCTTCGTTTTGGCACATGCGCTTATGCTGGCTGTGCAGGGAATCCCGGCGATCTATGTCCATTCGATGCTCGTCTCACCGGGCGAGGTCCAAGCTGCGACCGAGTCAGGCCACAAGCGGGATATAAATCGGGGCAAGGTCACGGTCGAGCAAGCGAACCAAAGACTCACCGCCGGATGGCGAGCCGATGTGTTTCACCAGTTAGCGGCGCTGATCCAGCGACGGCGGGCACAGCCGGCGTTCGCCCCCGAGGCAGCGCAGTTAATGCATGTAGTGGACGATCGGATAGTGGCGATAGAGCGACGCTGCGAAGAGCAGGTCATCTTCGCGCTTCACAATGTGTCCGGTGAGTCGGTCACGGTGACCGTGCCCGATGTCTTCGGCGTCGACGACCTGATCACGGGTGAACGGGTTAAACGCATGCTGACGCTGGACCCTTGGCGTGCCGCTTGGCTTACGACCTGCTCCTAATGGTCAAGTGCCTGGGTTCGGAACAGCAACGAGATCGCTAGGAGTCGTTTGTATGTGCCAACTAACTATTTCGTATTGACGTACCTGCGAACGAAAGGTCACTGCTTCCAGGCCCTAGATCACAGCCAACAGTGGGATGCTCTGGCTAGCTGACACCGAGGAGGCGGAGTAATGCGGCGGGGGGTTCGTCCTTGCCTTGTGCAAGCAGTGCTGCCCGTTCGACATTGATGGTGTGGTATTCCTGCCCAGACCATTCGCGCCAAGGTCCATCACCCAATGCAGAAGGGTCACCCTGGGCTTCGACACACGCCCGCAGGTACGCCTGCTGTGCCAAAACTTCTTCGTTCCCGCCGATTGGGCCATGGCCGGGAACAAAGATCTCTCCCCATCCCAACAGGGTGTCGAGCGAGTCGGCCCATGTCGCTGGGCTGCCAAGCCCAGCCATTGGTGTGACGCCGAACGAGCACATAGCGCCAGCAAAGACGATCTGGGACTCAGGCACCTGCACGATCAGGTTCTGGTCAAGTTCACCTGCGAGTGGGGCGGCCACGATTGATGGGGTTAACCAGGCGGGTTCGTTCACAGTGTGCGTGACGCGTCGGCAAGGTTGATCCAACAGGGTGTGAAGCTCGTTGGCGTCGTCGGGGTACAACGCGCAGCAGCCTTCAATGTTGGGTTCCTGGTCCATATGGGTACTCACCTGGGCTGTGCCGTAGACGGCAGGCAGGACAAAGGCTGCGGAACCACCGACAAAGGGCATGTGTGAGCTCGTGAGCGCCAGCCGCCGAATCGGTAGTCCTAGGGCGTCGATCGCAGCGAAGAGTTCGGCTCCGCGAGCAGGCGTGAGTTGGGCATCGATAACGGTGATGCCGTCATCGTCAACGACAACACCGCTGTTTGTGGCGCCGGGGCGAAGTTCGTCGCTCAGCCATGCGTGGGTCGTTCCAAGATCGAGTAATTGGCCCATATCCACACGTTATCGTCCCGCGTATGATGGCATTGATACTGACGCAGGGCCAGAGTCACACTATAAAAATGTTTGCTTTACGTCAGTCTTAGGCCGCGAGGTCGATACTTTCCCCCTGAGTAGCAGCGCCTCGGCGCTTAACAGTCAAAGGCAGACCAAAGACATGCGGATACGGCGATCGACAGCGAAGGCACTTGCGGTAGCGACGCTATTTGTGTTTATCGCGGCGTCATGCGGTGGTAGCAGCGCAAACGAGGCGACTAGCGGCGACGGAGCCGTTAACACAGATGGGCCGACTGTGGTGGGTGAGATCCCAACGACAGCGCCGGTCACGGTGCCATCGACTGATGACGGTGCGATCACCAGTACCGACGGCGAGGTCTCCGACGCCGCAGACGAGGAAGACCCGTGGGAAGTCACCGTGCTTTACGTGAACGACGACGTACAAATCATCCCTGTCTTCGACGCTCCAAACGGCAATAACGTCAAGCTTTTTGACAAGAACGCGATCGACGGCATTGAACTTGAGTACCCGCTTCTTGCCACGACAGTGTTTGGAAACCGTCTGGCGCTGCTGGTCGTTGAGTACAGCCCAGGCGGTGCATGGGCAAAGGTCGAGGTGCCGGTTCGTCCAAACGGGACCACGGTCTGGGTCCAGACGGCCTTCTTCAGCGCAGAAACGCACAATTATCACATCACGATCGACCTGTCCGAGAACAAGGTCAACGTGTATAAGGGCGAAGAATTACTCATCGAGCAGATTTCAGTGAGTGGTCGCGAGAGTCGCCCGACTCCTATCGTTCGTTCGTACATCGATGAGAAAATTCCAGGTCCAAGCCTGAGCCCCGCCTATGGCGACTGGGTTCTGAGCATTGCGGCCTTTAGCGAGACACTGGGCACCTTCGGCGGGGGTGGTATGCCGAAGCTTGCGCTCCACGGCACGAACCAGCCAGAGCTGATGGGCCAGTACGTATCGTCAGGCTGCGTACGTGTCCCGAACGAAGTTGTTTCCTTGATTGCCGAGTCGGTCCCGATCGGCACCATTGTTGACATCATCGCTTAGCCCATCGTGGATTGGGTCCATCCCGAGCCCGTCCTTCAACACAATTGACATCGGCCCGCTTAGCTTCACGCTGTACGGGCTCATGATCGGGCTCGGCATTATCGCTGCAACGATGATTTCGCGGCAGCGCTCGGTCGAACGGGGTCTTCATCCAGACATACCCGTCGAAATATTGATGTGGATAATTCCGGCAGGAATCGTCGGGGCCAGGATCTACCACCTGATCACTGATTGGGTGCCGATCTCTGAGTGGCACAAGATCTGGGAAGGTGGCCTTGGAATCCCCGGCGGCGTTCTCTTCGGTATCGCAGGTGCGGCGTTGTTCATCCGCCATCGCAACCTGCCACGATCAAAAGTCTTTGATGCGTTGATTGTTGGCGTGCCACTGGGCCAAGCGATTGGGCGATGGGGCAACTGGTGGAACCAGGAGCTCTATGGCAGGGCAACCAATGTGCCGTGGGCGCTCGAAATCGATGTGCCAGCGACCTTTGATGCCGACGGGCATGCGTTGACGTCAACCGTCGAGACTTTCCACCCGACCTTTCTGTACGAATCACTGTGGAACTTGGCCCTCGTTGGGTTCTTGATCTGGGTCGATCGTCGACGCGTGCTCAAGCCCGGCCGTCTGATCTGGGTGTATACCGCAGGGTACGGCATTGGTCGATTGTGGATCGAGGCAGTTCGTATCGATAGAGCCACCGAGATATTCGGGGTCCGTGTCAACCTGTGGACGATGGGCATCGTGTTAGCCGTTTCTCTAGCGATGCTCACCCGTAGTTTCGTTGGTCGCGGAGCGACAGAGCGTGAATGGGGCGATGGCGAAGACGCCAGTTCGCCGTCAGGGTCGGCCTTACGTAAAATTGGCTTATCTGACGAAGAGGAATAGCGGTAGCCTCAAGCTGTGACGTTCATCACGGGCAATCCCTACGAGAACCGAGTGACCCGCACGATCGGATTCGTCGATCTTTCCGGCTTTACCCGGTTCACCCAGGTCAATGGCGATGAGGCTGCTGTCGGGGCCCTTAAATTCTTTCGCGATGTGACTCGCGAGATCTGTGCTCGACACGGTGTGCGCATCGCTAAGTGGCTGGGCGATGGCGCCATGCTGATCGGCGTCGAAGCTGAAGACCTGGCCGAGACCATGACCGAGATGCGTAAGATCTTTACCGAGAGCGACGCGCCGTTGCCCCTTCGGGCGGGCATGGCGACAGGGCCGGTGATCTTGTTCGAAGGGGACGACTACATCGGATCGATCGTGAACCTTGCGTCCAGACTCGCTGATCTCGCAGATCCAGGCCAACTGCTTGCGCCGAAGGGCTTCATGTCCGCACTTATGGTGAACACCGAAGCCATTGCGATTGGGCCAGTGTCGGTCAACGGGTTCCCCGAACCAATCGAGGTCGTGGCGTTAGTCCAATCTTGAGCTGTGAGGTTTGACCTTGAGCCGTCGGGTTTGATCAGGCGCTGCAGGCCTGATTTGCAATGTCCCACCTGCCAGACTGCACGTTATGGCTGATGTAGAACTGACAACGTTTGAGGCCGACGTGCTGGACACAATCGGTTCGTTGCAACCCGGTGAGGTCGTTACGTACGGCGAGGTCGCTGCCGAAGTCGGCAAGCCCGGCGCTGCTCGCGCCGTTGGGTCGACTCTGCGTCGTTACGGAAGCGAGGTCCCTTGGTGGCGGGTCGTCGCAGCCAATGGTCGACTTGTGCCAGGGAGCGAACTGCGTCAGACCGAGAGGCTCATAGCCGAGGGAGTTTCGGTACGAAATGGAAGGGTCGTCATGAGTCAACTGGTAGACGAAACAGGTTAGTGGGTAGGCGCCGAAATGGAGCTTCAAAGGCGCTAGTCCGTGGCCTGTCGACCGGTGGGCGAAGTGAGCGAGATCGGAATCACACGAGACTGGAATCCACCCCAGGTGCTCTACTCGAGCGACCTGTGACACTCGTGTCGACGGCACGGCATAGGGCTGACTGGCTTGGTCGAGGCCTTCCTCTCAACGAGAACCCGGGGCCACCGATTCGCATCGGCAACCGAAGCCAAGCAGTGACGCTGTACCATCGCTGCCAATGGCTGTAACTTTTGCTGACCTTGGGCTGGCTGAACCGATCGTTAAGGCGCTCGCTGATCAGGGTATTACAGAGCCGTTCCCGATCCAGGAGCTGTCGATCCCTGATGCCATCACAGGACGCGACGTCTGTGGAAAGGCCAAGACTGGCTCGGGTAAGACGCTTGCCTTTGGTTTGCCGGTGCTGCACCAACTCGGCATTGCTCACAAGAAGAAGCCCTTGGCTCTAGCGCTTGTGCCCACGCGTGAACTCGCTATTCAAGTGCACGACGAACTGGAACCGATCGCCAACGGACTGGACCGCAATATTTGCGCGATTTACGGTGGCGCTGACATCGACAAGCAGATCAAACGTCTTGGCCAGGGTGTTGACTTCGTGGTCGCAACGCCGGGCCGGCTGATCGACCTGATCGAACGTAAAGAGGTCTCGCTTGACGAAGTCGAACACGTCATTGTTGACGAGGCCGATCGCATGGCTGACATGGGCTTCCTGCCTCAGGTCGAATGGCTGCTTCGCCATATTCCAGGTGATCACCAGACACTTCTGTTCTCTGCCACGCTCGACGGTGTTGTCGACCGCCTGATCTCTCGCTATCAGAACGACCCAGCCAGGTTCGAGGTTGAATCGCCGACCACCACGGTCGACTTGATGGAGCATCGCTTCCTGCTAGTCCACGAGATGGACCGCCCCAAGGTCGTTGCCGCAATCGCCGCTGCATCGAATCGCACCCTGGTATTTAGTCGCACCAAACACGGTGCTGACCGTCTTGTCGGTTCCGTGAACGACCTGGGTGTTGCCGCCGGCGCTATTCATGGTGATCTCCGCCAGAAGAGCCGTGAACGGGCTCTCGAAGACTTCTCGAATGGCGAGCTGCAAGTGTTGGTCGCTACTGATGTTGCTGCTCGTGGCATTCACGTCGACGACATCGACATGGTCATCCACTATCAACCTGCTGCTGACCACAAGGCGTATCTGCACCGTTCTGGCCGCACCGCTCGTGCGGGTAACACCGGCGTAGCAGTCACGTTGTCGCTCTGGAACGAAGAGCTAGAGGTCAAGCGGCTACAGAAGCGTTTGGGTCTCGAGCAACCGGTTGTCGAGATGTTCTCGAATGATGAGCGGTTGAAAGACCTCGGCGGTTGGGAACCAACCGCGTAAACGCAGCCTTTCGACTCGGCCGGAAAGCTAACAGTCGGTGTGATGCCAGGTTCGACTACCACAAGGGCGCTTGACGCGGTCGCAGCTCTTGCTGAGGCTGCCGCACAACAACGCGGCGTGAGCCTTGTTGGATCCGATCTGCGCCTGTTCGAGAATCGAATAACCGTCGGCACCAGGGACAGAACCGGCGAGACGCCGGTGTCGCCGTTCGCTCTTGGGCGGGCCTATGAACTCCTTCTCACGCCAAAGAATCGCCGTAAAACTGGGGCGCACCTTACCCCCGAAGATGTTGCTCGGAACCTGGTTGCGATGATGCCGTCGCCAGCGCTTGGCGACACTGTTCTTGATCCGGCGGTCGGTGGCGCAGCGTTCTTGATTGCTGCAGCGGACCAGTTAGTCAGCGCTGGTGCGTCGCCGGCTGCGGTTCTGGGCCAATTGTTCGGGGTCGATATCGATCCTGGCGCGGTTGCTGTAGCCGAGGCCGCCCTCACGCTTTGGGGTCTGGACAATGGTGTTGGGGCTCAGAGGTTGCCGAACATAGGCCAAGCCGATGGTCTTCTGGAAGCATTGCCACGGGCCTCTCGGGTGGTGGGTAATCCGCCTTTCTTAAACCAGCTGCGGTCATCATCTGCTCATACGGCCCGGCGACGATCAGCACTTCGTGAGAAGTGGGGCGAACTCGTCGGTACCTACACCGATGATGCTTGGCTGTTCCTTGCTGCGGGTCTTGACGCACTTGAGCGCGACGGCGTGCTGGCCATGGTGCAGCCGGTCTCGGTGCTAGCGGCTCGCCATGGGGATCCTGTTCGCCGTCATGTGAGCGAGCAGGCAACGTTGCGCGGATTGTGGCTGGCCCGGGACCAGGTCTTTGACGCAGCCGTGCAGGTGTGCGGTGTCGTGCTCGGCACTGGTAAGAACAGGGCAGAGGAAGTCCAGCGATGTATCGGAGCTGACTTCTCATCCGCACCGACCTTGGCGGCCCAGCCAGATGCGTCGGGATGGGGGAGTGTCGCAGCGGCCACGATGAACGTCCCGCAGGTGAACCTGACCCGCCAGCCGGGCAACACCATTGGTGACGTGGCGAGTGCCACCGCTGGATTCCGCGACCAGTTCTATGGGTTCGTGCCGTTCGTTTCGGAGTGTGCGTCAGAAGAGGTCCCTGCAACCCATGCCAAGTTGGTGACCGTAGGCATGATTGACGTGTTGGGTTTGGGTTGGGGGACTCGATCGTTCAAGTTTGCGAAGCGGCCGTTCGAACGTCCGGTGGTCGATCTCGTGGCGTTGGCTGATCAGAACCCGAAACTCGCCGACTGGGTCGCGGCTCGAAGACGACCGAAACTGCTTGTGGCGACCCAGACCCGAGTTGTCGAAGTCTGGATAGACATGCGTGGGGAAGCGATCCCAGCGACACCTGTTGTGTCGGTCGAACCGTTTACCGATGATCTTGACCAGTTATGGATGCTGGCAGCAGCGTTGAGCGCACCAGCGCTGAGTGCTCACTTCTTGGCTGTGAACTTTGGCACAGCAATGTCACTTAACGCGATGAAAATTGCAGCCCGAGATGTGCTGGCTGCGCCACTCCCAACGGACAAGGTCGCGTGGCGAGAAGCGGCTGCATTGTTGCAGTCCAAACCAGTCGACCACGCTGGCTTCGCCATGCTGATGGGTCGGGCATATCGAACTGCAGACGACGAGCTGGTGTCGTGGTGGCTTGACCGAGCCACAAACCATACGAAGAGCTAGCCAACGGGGCCCTACACTGCAGGTGATGTCTTCATCGGGTTCGTTCGAGGCGCCGCGTCAGTGGTCACGAGGTATTCCGGTGACCGGCGCATGGCTTCAGGGCGATCCGGTTGGTGACCGACAGTTTCACTCGTTGACAGCGCAACGTCCGTTTGTGCTCGAAGGCGGCGGCGTGCTCACCGATGCAGAAATTGCGTATGAGACGTGGGGCGAATTAAACGAGGCCGGCGATAACGCCGTGCTTGTGTGCCATGCCCTCACCGGTGATGCCCATGCATCGGGTGGTGTCTGTGCAACTCACCCTGATGGCGGCTGGTGGGACGGTCTAGTTGGCGCTGGCCGAGCGGTAGACACCGACCGCTGGTTCGTCGTCTGCGCAAACGTACTGGGTGGATGCCAGGGGTCAACGGGTCCTGCGTCGACCAATCCTGAGACTGGCAAGCCGTACGGGATGCGATTCCCGACGGTCACTATCCGTGACATTGTTCGCTCGCAGGCGAGTCTGGCGAATGCGCTAGGGATCGGTGCCTGGCATGGCGTCGTTGGTGGCTCTATGGGCGGCATGCAGGTCGTTGAGTGGGGCCTGATGTACGCAGATCGTGTGAAGGCTATTGCTGCTATTGCGACATCGGTGGCTGCTACGCCATGGCAGATTGGCTGGAGTGCAACCGGGCGGCTTGCGATCACGCTTGATCCGCAGTGGAAGAATGGCGACTACTACGACGGCGAGCCTGGCGAAGGGCCACATGCCGGACTGGCCGTTGCCCGGTCAGTCGCCCAGATAACCTATCGAAGTGACGAGGTCTACCAGGATCGCTTCGGACGCAATATGGTTGACCCGTCGCAGGTGTTCGGACACTGGGACCGTTTTTCCGTCGAGTCGTATCTCGATCATCACGGTGAGAAATTGGCTCGGCGTTTTGATGCGAACAGCTACCTGATTCTGAACCGGGCGATGGACTTGCACGACGTGGCCCGGGGACGAGGTAGCGCCGAACGGGCTTTTTCAATGCTTCAGGCGTCGGTCCTCAGCATCAGTATCAACACCGACACGCTCTATCACCCTCGTCTGCAGAGCGATCTCGCCGACCTGGCCCGTGGTGCCGGTGTCGAGACCGAATACCAGATCATCGATAGCCCCCACGGCCACGACGGTTTTTTGCTCGAGGCCGACGCAGTCGGTGCAGCGCTCGGGAAGTTTCTTGACCGGGCTGATGGCTGATAGGCGCCTAGGGCGCCGCTTCGCAATATGCGCCGCACGCCGTAGTGACCCTCGATTGTCGCTCGCTGGTGCTCCGCCGCCTGGCCGCTGTTTCCCATCGCTCAATTTCTCTGTCCCGGCTAGCTGGATTTCGTTCTCTGTCCCGGCTAGCTGGATTTCGCAACGTTCCATAAAGCTGTTATTTCAGGCTAAGGAGCGCTGGCCTTGGACGCTTTGCGAGTGGAACGCCTGGCCGCTGATCCGCAACACCGGCATTATGCGGAAAGCCCATAGCCGTTTAATAGCGAATGCCTGAGCTGCTGGAAATCGAGATGTACCGCCGAGGCGCTTCTCGCCTGGTGGGGCGCACGATCACGTCGGTTGAGGCGCCGGATGATCGGTACCTGAAGGGTGTGGGTCCTGATGCTATGGCTGTGGCTATCACGGGCGCAACAGTCGAGTCACTTGGCCGTGTCGGCAAGCTCATGCTCGTTGAAACAACTGTGGCGACTGTCGGGCTGCGATTTGGTATGACAGGTATTCTCGTAATCGACGACGAACCCGTGATCGCCGAGCTGGAGTACTCATCCAAGCGACTCGACCCAGATTGGAATCGTTTCACCGTCCACTTCGCCGACGGCGGCCGTATGGATATGAACGACCCTCGGCGTCTGGGGAGCGTCGAACTCGAGCCCGATCTCACGAAGCTCGGACCCGATGCCTGGTCTGTTGGTGTTGACGAACTGCGATCCATTTTCGGGCGTTACAAGGTCGTTACCAAGGCATTGCTGCTCAACCAGAAGCGCCTCGCTGGACTGGGCAACTTGCTGGTCGATGAACTGCTGTGGCGCACAGGTATCTCGCCGGTGCGCCTAGCGAATGAGGTTACCGAGGGCGCTATCGTTGCGCTCGGCGAGGAACTCAACCCGATGCTCGATGAGCTTTACGCTCGAGGCGGTTCGAACTTCGGCGACCACTTCACTGAACGCCACAACGAAGGCCGATGCCCCAAGGACGCGAGCGAGATGAGTCATCAAACGGTGGGGGGCCGCTCGACCTGGTGGTGCCGAGCGCACCAGCTGTGAATTAGGGATTTTACATCCTGTAGTACGATTGAAATCATGGCAGATGACCACCTTCTTCTGGTGCCACCGCCCCCTCCGCTTCCGTCGTTCCGTTCCGTCGATGGCATCCAAAAGTTTGATGGCCTCACCGATGGCACAGACGGTGCCCCTGATGCTGTTGAGGCCGTAGGTGTAGCCGCTGTTGTTGCTGCATCAAGGGCGGCTACGGCTGATGTCGGCGACGCTAGGCACAACACCGCTGGTAACGCTGCGAGGAGCGATGGCGAGTCTTTGAGCAGGGTCATTGGCCGAGGTAGCTGGGCTGGCGTGCATGCTGCAAACAATGCCGCTTCAACCAGTATGAGCGAGATCATCCCTAATGGAGCCGGAGCGCCTGCGCCACCTCCACCGCCTCCACCGCCTACGCCGCCTGCGCCACTGCCTGCGCCTGCGCCACCTCCACC